>ERZ891134.2003-NODE-2003-length-12756-cov-28.140776_pt1 | contig 12756 bp, 16 predicted proteins | sample MGYA00520888_ERZ891134 | MGnify/ENA primary metagenome ERZ891134 (study PRJEB32303, sample SAMEA104408692) | aquatic metagenome | biome: Brackish water; feature: Coastal; material: water | place: Baltic Sea | collected 2014-10-23 | depth 10 m ... | reverse complement strand
TACGGTCAACACCAGCGGCAAGAATTGTGTGCCAAGCATCATCGTTCATCTTCTTCACAAAGCCAGCTTCAAGAACCTGTGTTGCACGAGCAACAACGTCCCAGCGAGCTTCACGAGCATAACGAAGAAGCCAGTCAATTGAGTTGGCAATTGTGTAGGTTGGAACCATCACATAATCACCCTCGACTGTTCTTTCTGGTACACGACCATGAGCAGGAGCAACGTAAGCTACGAAGTCTGCTTCTTCACCTGGAGAAATCAAGTCAAGTGGGAACTCTGTTGAGCTACCAGCTGGCATAGCGATTCTCTCATAAATATTGCTGGCGATATCGCCAACCATGATACCCTCACGAAGAGGAAGTTCAATTGCTTTTGCAAGTTCAGCCATTGCAACAGCGGATTCGTCGCGGTTATCGCTGGCTGTACGCTGTAGAAGCTGAATGAATTCAGCGTCTGGTTTAGTTAAAAATGACATATTTGTATTCTCCTATTCTTTTACTTATGGAAGGTTAACAGAAACTTTAGCGTAACCATCAGCGTCCTTTGTTGAAAGGAAGCGACCAACAGCAGGAGCACCAGTTGCCTGTGTCCCTGAAATAAGACCGCTTGCAGCAAGGTAAGCAGTTTGACCAGCGGTTGGTGTGCCGCTAATTTGGTCAGTTACAACAAAGCCTTTGGTAAGGATTGTAACTTTGCCACCTTGTTGTACTTCGTCTTTGTGCCAATTAAGGTGTTGACGAGTTTGGTCAATATTTACAACATCATTAAGGAGAACACCAAGTGGAGCCTTGCCTGATGGGTCAGCAGCCACAGTAGCTACAGCCGAAGAGCTATCCATAGCAGCACCAGAACCCTGAGTGCTTACTGATGCGATAACGCCTCTGCTTGCAGTTTCATTCATGAAGTATGTTACTTCAGTATCTAATTCGTTACGATCACCTTTAAGAGCCATATTATTACTCCTATTTACTTAGTTAAGTTTTTGGTTGATTTTAATACAGATTGACGCAACCAAGAAGCCGCAGAAGCAATTGCTAGATTTTGGTTTTCTTGATCTGACTCTGGATTAGCTAAAGTAGCTTCAGCTACTTCATCTACACTATCTAACTCGGAAGCATCGGCTTCTTCGCCATCATCTTCTGCATCCTCTGATCCAAAATCAACAGGAGCAGGTTCCGGTTGTGGTTCCGGTTGTGGTTCCGGTTGTGGTTCCGGTTCCGGCTTTGGTGCTGGTTCTTTGTCAGCTAAAAGAGCAACAACTGCACCAAACATTTCGTCATTTGCTTCTGCAAAATCTTCAATGATCTTGGCGGCTGTTTCTTCATTAGCACCAGCTTCAACGAGAGACGCCATACGCTTCATGCCTTTCATTTCTTTCATCATGCCAGCGTACTGTTCTTTCATTTTCTTTAATTCTTCTTCTTTTTCATCCATTCCCTTTTTAAAAGCTTCAGCTTCTTTCATCATCTTTTCCTTGTCGCCATTCATACCGGCAATAGAATCTTCCAATTCTTGTACCTTGGCTTCAAGAGATGCAATAAGCTGATCCTTTTCAGCGAGGACGGATTCGTTAGCGGAAGTAACTTCTACTAACTTATCAGCGTGTTGTGTTTCGATTGTAGATTTTTCAGTCTCAAATTCAGCCTTAACGGACTCCAATTCAGCCTGTAAATCTTCAATCTGCTTGGTATTATCACTCATTTTATGATTCTCCATAGCAGTTAAAAAGTTATTAAACGTTATAGTATTTGCCTTACTATTAAAAGGATCGACTTCTTTGCTAAGAATTATACTCCTTGGATTGGCTGGCTTTGACACTAAACCTTTACCAGAGAAATAAAAGCCTTTTAAAAGTCTTCCTATCTTGTAACCATTATATTCACCAGTGCCACCATATGCTCTCAAATGCTTAGTTAAAAATGAAGACTCTTCAGTTCTAGCTAATACCTTTTGAGCTTGATCTGGACCAACGATCGCATAATCAAAACTATTGAAAATGCATTCCATTGAAACGGACCATTTACCTTCATCTATTTCTTGAGTAAGCTCCTCAATACGATCTCTCATTTGTGGATCTGACCAAGTTTTATAAATGACCGCACTTGTTATGATGTCAATTTTTTCTGGTAGTTCTTCTTCAGCTGAAGATCTATCAATTCTTTTACCGTCATGATCAACAATCATTGAGCCAGTAATATGACCAATAATATCAGTATCATCATGCATGTAATTAAACTGTTTGTTTACGGGTGTATTTCTTGCATCCCATAATTGTTCAACACCAAATACATCATCGTTTTTATTCCATCCAGCTGAAACTAGAATAGAATTAAGATAATAAAGATCTTTCTGTTTTTCCCGTCCTTCGCCTAAAAAAGCAAAAGACCGCTTTATTTCTTCTTCATTTGGATTGAATTTTTTTTGCTCTAAAATATCGCAAGTAAATGCAATAGAATTATCTTTCTCTATAGCATCACCAATGCCATCTTCAATTTCGTATTTGTATATATTCATATATTAGAGCCTTTCTATATTTTTAAATACGCCAAAAAAATCTGTTCATGTTATTTCTAGTCAAAAAAATCAAATGAATAGACTAAATTATTGATTTGACGCATTTCATCTACAGAAGGTGCCTTGTTATTATTCTCAATAAACTCGGCCTTTAACTGTGTTTTAAGCGTTTTTTGAGATTCGCTTAGTGTGGGATTATTTTCCATAATTAAAGCTATTTTGTCCTCATTAATTTCTTCATATGGACGAAGATTACAAAGGACTTTAAACTTAATATCCTCAAGAGCAATTAATTCCGCCTTTGTTAACTCTCTTAGATTATTCTTATTATAGTAGTTTAACATTGCTGGATTAACAATATTTGAAATAATTTTTTGAGCTTCATTGCTCCATACCATTACTGAAGATACTGCCGGCTTACTCTTTGGTAATACTCTCTTTTGTTTACGTGGTTCTGAATCTTTTGTAAACGGAGGTCTTCCATTTTCTTTAGGCTGTTTTTCTTCTTTGTTTTGTTGCTCTGGTGTTGGCTGAGTATCGACAACTTCAGGTTCTTTTGGTTTTAATGTAGTAACATCGTCAATGCCAATCTCGCCCTTTTGTAAAGCAATCTTTCTATAATCAGAATCAATATTACCATTATGGAATGGATCAGCTTTAGATGGCATTTGTCTTCTATTTCTTTTTCTACCTTCAGTCTTAATTCTTGAGTCTTCAATATCATGAAGCTCACCAAAACGATCTCTCAGCGTCTCGACAGAAATTATATCTCTATCAGCGAGCTGTATTAATAAATTCTTTTCAGCGGCTTCATCAGATAAGATCATATGTTCAAAGTGCAAGGTTGCTGGAGTTTTGAACCCCATAGCCTTTTGTATATACACTATTTCTTTCTCCCAGAATCTTTGTAGTAGATCTCTTCCGTACTCTAATCTCTCTATTAATGTCTTTAAAGATATAAAGTTGTTTGTGAACCCGCCAGACTGTCCAGCTAATCCAGTTAGTGTAGGAGGAATACCAAGACCGGCATAGATACTATTAAGAACTGGCTGGTATTTTTCAGCACCTAAGAACTTGTAAATCTGAGTATTACTTTCTTTGAAGTCAATTTCTGGCCCCCAAACCAAATCCATAGTTCCACCGCCAACATTACTTGCAAGAATATTTCTAAGCTTGTCAATAGCACCCTTGTTTGGTAGAATCTTATGCTCAAGATTGCCAAGTCTCCATAATCTGATGTTTGAAATAGCACCATCTAATGCTGACATATCCGCAAGCTTCATCTTTTCAAGCATCATAATATCATCTATGATTGCATTAACCATAGGATTAGCCCATAACTCCCAATCGTCTTTCTTGTAATAAAACACTTCTGTAGCATTTGGATCTAGAGTGATATAATTTTTCTGATTCTTTAGGGCGTCCTTGATAGGACTTGGTAGTTTATCTGCATATTGAGTATTCTTTTCAAATGACTTTCTTACAGAATGAGTAATCTTCATCTTGAAGACTTTCTCTCCACTAAAAGCACCAGCATATCCACCATCAACTTCAATTTGAATTGGATTTAAAAAGTCATATCTAAGAGGTATATGCTTCTTGGTAACGTTCTGTTCCACAAAATTAATAAGATCTTCCTGAGCCTTTGACATTTCTCGCTGTTGCTTTTTATTTATTTTGCCATATCTTTTATGAATGACAACATTACCGCAACGATAGAGCATATTTAAAAATCTTTCTGATCTTTCTCCACCGCCAATCATATTCCACCACTTGCGGTAGAATTGCTCAATCTGCTTGTTTGGATGATTAAGACTTATTCCCTGTGATGCAAAATCTCCCATAAGATCTATCACATTCTTTACTATGCCAACTCTATCATATGCTTTCATGCACATCGACATAGCTTGCTTAAAATTACTAGCGGGTTCCTCAAATGGGCGGAACCTGTAATAATCATCTTTTAGAAAATCAGTTCTAACAGAAATGTTTGGTTCAATATCAATATATGATCTGCGACTTGCAGTTGAACTCATGATTCCATCATAACTATCTACGTTACCAGCGGTTTTATCAAAAGCAGCACCTTGATCTTCTGCTGATGTCCAGAATATGTATGGATTTTTTTCTTCCTTAGATACTTTATTTTCTGGTGCCATTTTTATCCTCTTAATCTGTATGTAGTTTATTTACAATTGAATAACAATCAGACTAATCTATTATACTCCAGAAATTCTAATAAATGTCATTCATTTGTGAAGTAAACCAATTTGGTCCAGAGAAAGTAGCTCGTTCAAACTTTTTAGTATTATCAACAGCGGCAAAGCCACCATAAGCCTTGTATACAGATTGTTTTTCTTCAAAGTTTATACTTCTAGCAGACATATTTGCCATCAAGAGAGAAGAATAACGGTCCTTCCTCATTCTTTTTTTCTTACCAACGCCAATCTTAACTTCTGGCGTATCCCATCTCATTCTTCCATTTACGCTTTCAGTAACTTCAATAAGTGATAACTCATTCTTTAATTCTTCTATTTCCATAACACAATCTTCTAATGTGTCATACAATCTATTATTTACCTTGTCTTCTTCAATAGAAATACCGATAGTGATAGGATCAAATCTTGGGAATAGCAAAACTTTATCTTCTAGGTCTTTTCTTAGTCCATGATTAGCATCCGAGTACCAATCATACTTTGCGAACTGGCACATCTCTAAAATATGTAGTCCTTGTTCATCATCAGAAGACTGTGGCTTATCTTCATCTATGATGGGCCAAATAGGAATCTCACCTTCCTTCAATTGATTAAAATCATGCAGTGCTTCTGCTACAGAATAACCACCGCCTTGAGCATCCATTGCTATATGAACAACTGGAAATAAATCCATTAACTCTCTAATCTTCCTAGCACAATAACTGTAGAAGTTGTTTTCCTTCGTCAGTCCTCTTTTAACTCTTTCTGTATGCTCTTTTCTAGTTGTAGTCCAGCAATATACTATTCTTCTATGATCTGGATGTAGCTCTAAAACTACAATACTAAAATTGTCAACCTCAGATGCCGGGTCAATAGCTATGAGATATTTTCCGTTTTTACTTCCACGTAGCATAGGATCAAAATATACAGGTCCGCTCTGTAGTTTCACAGGTTTGATATCTGTACCAACGCATGACTCTATTAAGCTACGCTTGAAAAATCCTTGACTGTCTTTGGTAAATACAGCACCAAATTCCATTAAGAAAATGCCATTATGTACAGTTGCTTTTGATCTAGCAATCTGTCCTTCATCCATGAAACCTCTTGGTACTAAATCAACTGGTATTCTTATAATAGAATAATCATCCCACTTAAAAGAAGCAGGAACATCCTCACCATTAAAGACGTTATTAGATATACTTTTAAGATCCCCCCTGGTTTCAATAATAGTTTTCCATCTTTTCCAATACTCTGCAAAATGGTTAAAATCATAGTATGCTGTTCCTGATAGGATAATTTGATTTGTTTTAGCCTCATCAATTCCTTTTTTCTCGTAAAGTGATGAGGTATCTATGCCACGTTTTTTGGCCTCTTCTTCCATCGCAATTCTCTTAACGTTCTCAACTGGAGAAGCTGAAACAGCCGCGAATCCCGCGATTACGTTCTCGAAAATCTCTCGTGACATACTCGCAAACTCGTCAGCAATAATATCGTTTGCTCGCTGTCCTCGGATTTTCTGACCATCTCCGATGGGCAAGGCAGAAATGGTACTACCATTGATTGTTAATTTACACATATCAACATCGCGTCTAGGACCGCTATTACTGTCGCATATATCCCTAAGAATAGGAGCATTCTTCCAGATATTCTCCATATAATCATGCAGATACTTCGACTGTCTGAATGCGGCACCAACGACGACTATCTTTCTATTCGGAATCAACATGGCACGTAAGACACAGTACAATGATAATAAAAATGTCTTACCAAGACCTCGACTACCTACAAGCATAGGGAACTTTCTGTTCCACATCTCTTTCAGGATCAAAGCCTGCATGGGCAATAGATCAATGTTTAATACGTGTTTACATACAAAAGTGAAATAGTCTGGATTAATAAATAGACATGTAAGTCGCTTATAGAATTCATCTGGGTCATCGGTTCTTAATCTCTCAAATGGATTGATAACATATTTGTCATCTACATTGAGATTTAACCATGCATTGTTTAGTTCTTTTATTGCTTCTGATTGGCTCATATAACCTTATCCATAAATCCGTAATATACTGCCTCCTCTGCTGTCATCCACCAATCTGTAAGCTTCTCAATTTTATTTTTTAGAAAGTTGAAGGTCTTCTTCCTATCCATTTCCTTTTCTTTGAAATATGGGCCTTTAATGCATCTTGAGGCATATATGTCAAGCATAACGTCGTTTTGTTTTTCTGTGAACTTCAAGCCATTTGCTACTTGTCTAAAATCACCACTATCCTCATAGGTTCCATAGTGAATCATAAAGTCACAATGTTTGCTAATAAATCTCTTATTTGCGGACTGCGGTATAATAGAACTCATAGACCTAGCATGTGCATAGGATATAAATGTAACATGAGATCTGGAATTAGATATTGCGTCATATATAGCCATGCCATAATTCCAACATCCGCCATAACTTAACATCTTTAGTGTAATTGGACGGTTGGAAATACTATTGAGATAATCTATGTTCTTAATGACATTAACAGCCATTTTAAAATCAACACCAGATTCCTCATAGTCTAAGCTAGAATGAACATAAATAATACGACGCTTTACATCTATTGAATTGTTATGTATTGCTTCTAACGCATCATTTTTTCTTCTAGGTAATTTCTGACTCCCATTGACTGAGGGTATCATATGTAAATTCCTCTGCATTTTCACGGTTGGAACAAAAAACAACTTCTATGTTATTATAGTCATATTCTATCTGAGACATTAACTTTCTTAGGTAATTACCATTCATTCTTACTTTTGCTATTTGAGCCTTAGACATTCCAGAATTATGCGGGAATGTATATACATCAGACTCTGAAAATTCGCATACAATATACGCTTTCCTTAAATCCTTCATTCTATCAAATTCACGATAGAATCTTGCTTTTGCCGTCTTCTTTCCTAGATTATTAGCTATTTCAGTTGCTGTTGCTTTTCTTTCTATGACAACAAAATCTCTAAGTAGCTCTGTGGTATAATCTCCACAGTCTAATTTCTCAGAAAACATTTCCACTTCATGAAATGGGAATTCCCATCCGTTTTTTTCTCGTGTATCACGAATTATTTTCATTGTGTCTTACGATTCCCATAAAAAGAACTTCGTAGATATGCTCCTGGTTCTTTATGGATTCGTGGCATTTATGACATAAGGTAATTAAATTTGTTGGCTCAAAACGCAACATAGACGCTTTGCTCCACGGTTTTATGTGGTGTACGTGTAGTCTTTTCTTAGATTTACAATCCGGCATTTGACAACAGTGTTTATCTCTTTTTAAGACTATTGATCTAACACGTTTATATACAGGGTCGTGATAATCTCTCATATTTCAACTAATTGAATGACTCTAAAATCATTCTTTAAGTCCCTAAGTAGTTTTTTCGTTGCGGAAGAATCTTCTTGTTCCGTTATGTGGTCGCATAGCTCTTTGTATGCTAAGTAACATGCATCGTCTGGGCTATCTGCTTCTAATTCTAGAACAGCAGACTTTTCAGCAAAATAACCCAGCTTCACATTCAACTTTTTTAATTTTGGAAGCACAGATGTCATGTCTATAATTATTTTGTAATACATTAAGCTTGTAAATCATGTTGCAACATCATTTCGACCAGTTGATTAAATGATGTTTGAGGTTGCCATCCAAGTTGTAACTTTGCCTTGGTATTATCGCCCTTCAAATAATCAACTTCCGCTGGTCTGTAAAATTCAGGATCTTGCACAACTAAGCTACTCCAATCCGAAATACCAATATACTTAAATGCTACATCTAAAAATTCTTTAATAGTATGTGTTTCTCCGGTACATACTACATAATCGCCAGGAGTTGGCCGTTGTAGCATTCTCCACATCGCGTCTACATAGTCGCCTGCATATCCCCAATCTCTAAATGCCTCAAGATTACCCAATCGTAACTGCGGAAATAAAGGATCTCTACCGCTCTTAACAAAATCTCCAATCCATTTTGTAATCTTTCTTGTAACGAATGTTTCGCCTCGTCGTGGACCTTCATGATTAAATAAAATGCCTGCACTAGCATGTACGCCATAAGCATCACGATATAGTCTAACTGCTTCATGTGCAGCGCACTTTGCTATAGCATAAGGACTTTGTGGTAAAAATCTAGTTGTTTCTTTTTGTAACTTCTCTCCATTAATTTCGTCATAGTTTTTACCAAACATTTCACTGCTGCTAGCTTGATAAAATTTTACCATTCTTGTTAATCCAGTATCTACAATTGCCTGCAAGATATTCATACATCCCTTGCCAGTAATGTCCCATGTTAATCCTGGCTGTTTAAAAGATACGGCAACATGAGATTGAGCGGCTAAATTGTAAAACTCACCACCATTTTTTGCATGATTTAAAAGCACCCTAATAATGCTAGAATAATCTGTTATATCACCTTCTACGATCTGAAACTTTGAATTGTTTGCAAGATGTTTAATTCTACTAGTGTTGTCTGTAGAAGACCTTCTTACTACTCCTACGACCTTGTATCCTTTATCTAGAAGTAAATCTGCGAGATGTGATCCGTCCTGTCCCGTAACTCCAGTAATAATAGCTTTCTTGCAATTACAAGAGCAATTTCCTTTACAAGTCATATATTCCTCACTTAATTGTTTCTGGTGTCAAAAATGGTTGATCAACTGTACCATCAGCATATTCATGATAGTCTGATAAGCGTTCCTTTTCTTTTTCCATTGCTAACCTCATCTTCTCTATTGCCTTACCTTCTTGTTCATAGAAGTCGGGATTCCTGAGTATTTTATTCACTAAAGATGAAAGGGTTTGTTTATTACTTTCAAGTTTCTCAATTCTCTGTTCACGAGTAGCTTTTAGATCTTTATACATAGCCGCCTTTTTAGTTTGCAAGTCTTTGAATTCACGAGAGAGTGATTCTTTTGCTGCGCGTAGGCTGGCTATTTGCCTTTCTAGATTAAAAACCATTTCCTTGTCTTGCTGGTCAGAGTCTTTAGTCTTTTCCAATTCTATTTCTGCATCTAAAGCTCTAACTCGCTCCATTGATTCTTGTTGTTCCCGTAAAGCACGATTCATGAGAACTTCTAGCTTTATTGTATCCACAATCTGCAATTCTTCTGTCGCCAAAACATCTTTTCTAAACTGGGCGATAATTTGCTTCCAATGATAGAGAAACAATTCCAGTTCGTCATCTGAGAATTGAGCCTTTAGCTCTTTCCAGTATGGACGAGATTTTATATCATATTCTGCCTGAACTGCAAATGCTTCGTGTTTGTTGAAAGATTTCCCCAATTTTTTGAGGTATTTTTCTACAGACTCTACGGTTCGTCCTAGATTTTCCGCGATTTTTTCTGGGCTAAGATTTTCAGCATTAGCGTCAATATAGTCCCAATCAGATTTTGATAGTCTACCAATCTTCACCTAGAATCTCCTTTATCTTATCAAATAGGGTTTGCTTTTTGGCAGACTGTATAGATACGCCATTAGCAAGCCGGTAAAAATTATTCCTCATAGATGGGGGTAATTCCCGCATTAATTTTTCAACAGCTTCATCTGTTGACATGCGGTCTATAATATCATCATCACAAATAGTGTAAGTTCCATCACTGCTTTTTAAGTCCATGAGGTTCTTTTTATTTTGATTTAACTTCTCGTGTTTTGGAGAGTCTATATTGCTACGAGAGTACTTATCTCTGATGAGAGTTTTAAGACGGTTAGATAAGTGTTTGGAGATAAAATTCTCAAATGGTCTACTAGTGTCATATTTCTCTAAAGCCTCAAAGCATATGATGTAGGCTTCCTGCTTTATATCGTCTACGTCATAATAGCCAAAGGTATATTTAGGGGCGATTCTGTTGATCACCTTCATTATTGTCTCTAGTTGCTGTTTCGTTGGTTGCTGCATTTAAAATTTCCATGCCTTTAGCAATATTAATAGGATCTGGTACTAGTAGCTCTTGCTCAATTGCTTTTGCTAGTCCGCTTTCTGCTATAATTTTCATCGTTTGATACGTCCACGGTTAAAGTTTTTTTATCATTTGCTACGCCAGTAACGGGTAAAATAAGAGTAGGTCAATATATTATACCCCAAATAAAGGAAAAAGATGCTAGAAATTAAGTTAAACGGCTTAAACGGTATAGGTAAATATGCAATTGTGAGTCCTGAAGACTATCCTATGGTAGCTAGACATAGCTGGTATTACCGCGAGGGGTACGCTTTGGCTAAGATTGGAAACAAAGAAATAAGGATGCACCGTTATATCATGGACGTTAGAAATCCAGATTTAATAGTGGACCATATTGACCGGAATCGTTTAAATAACACCCGCGAGAACCTTCGCGTCATTAATTACCTTGAAAATGCAAACAACAGGAACGACAATGTTTTTATTGAATGCTTTGGAGAGTCAAAGACAATAGCTGATTGGAGCCGCGATTCTAGGTGCGAAGTAAACTACGATGTGCTGCGGAGTAGAATCTATAAAGGAATGGAACCTTGGGCTGCGATATTGGCTCCTGTTGAGTAGCGGAGTATGGGCAATACATTAATATTGTTGTGTTTGAATTTTGTTTAAACCCCCCACGTTCGGTCTTCCCCTAGAACGGGGGGTGATACTGAACAAAAAACCCCCACCCATTAGAGGGGTGTACGATTGTATAGTGTACAAACATTCACTACTATACTAGTGTTCACTACTGTACAGATGTTTGAAGTCTCATTTTCCAATGTGTCCACAAAGAAAATCCGAAAATCTGAAAAGACGTAAGTGCTTGAAAACAAAGGACTTACGACACAAAAAAAGATTTTCTGGACTTTCCGCTTGCAAATGCCGATCTACTCTGTATAATGGTAGTATGACAAGTGAGAACGACAGCAACAGGAGAGAGAAAATGAGCAACACAACCTATACCGGTCGCGTCTACGATTCCTACGGTGAGATTCTTGAAGAGACGGAAGGCCATAGCGTAGAAGCCGTAGAACAGGATATGTTGGACAAGTGGACAGGCTGCGTTGAAGCAAAAGCCTACGCTGTTTTGAACGACGATGATGGAAGTGAGGAAGCGGTAGAAGAGTTTCCTATCGTGTGTGCGAATAAGATGTGGACTCATTTCAACTATTAAGAGATATAACAATGTCCAGTTTTGACTATAGTGTACAATGCGAGGAAACATTCCAGCCTATGCGGATGGTATGGTCGGATTGTTGCGGGGAGTATATGTCACACGAACACGAACAGTATGGTATCTGCCCATGCTGCAAGGAACATTGTGACGTTATTGTAGAAGACATTATGGTTTGTAACTAAGGGAATATATCATGCTCTATAGCATCATCAAGAGTGTACTATCCAAGCGGCTTTCGTCTGATGATATTGATGAAAACGACTGTGGCAAATATTGTATTGTAAAGCGTTCAGATGGTAGGCTATTCCGTGGGTTTATTCAAGCCGTGCGAATCGTAAAGTGTAACAAACGCCATATGCTAACTGTTCGCGTTCCCGGTGAAGGTTATAAGAATGTATATCTGGACGATTTAGTATATACATTTGTTAAATAGTAACACCCCCAATGGGGGGAATACCCCCCAGCCGCCGCAGAGCGGCCCTAAAGGGCCGCTCGTGTGTATTTCAACCCCCCTGAATGGGGGATTATCCCTCTGCATGGGGGTTCTAGCAAACGGTGTGCCAGAAAAATCTTTTCTAAGGTGTTGACAGGGAAAATGCCGATGCTAGAATAGTGGTATAAGGAAGAACGGAAAACGAAAAGGAAGAAAATCATGACCGTCTATGTTGCTCGCGTTTGGGGTTGGGAAGATTCGGAAAACCTTGGCGTGTTCCTCACTCGGGATGAAGCCATGGAAGCCGGTCGCCTCTATGTTCAGGAACGCGAACTGGAAGACTATTCGTGGGTCGCAGAAGAGTTTCAGGTTCAGGGGGCTTGTCGGCTCGCACCCATGGTTCCCAAGCACAGCCCAAAAAATATTTGGTAGAATCGCAGTATCAAGAGCAAGTAAAAAGGAAAGCAAAATGTCAAAGC
>ERZ891134.2002-NODE-2002-length-12757-cov-16.753661_pt1 | contig 12757 bp, 10 predicted proteins | sample MGYA00520888_ERZ891134 | MGnify/ENA primary metagenome ERZ891134 (study PRJEB32303, sample SAMEA104408692) | aquatic metagenome | biome: Brackish water; feature: Coastal; material: water | place: Baltic Sea | collected 2014-10-23 | depth 10 m ... | reverse complement strand
GCCAATCTTGGCCTTGATGATTTGGGGGTCAAGCTTGGCAAACAGGGCGAAATCATTGTTGATGATATGTCACAAACAAACCTGCCAAGTCTTTATGCCATTGGTGACGTCACAAACCGAATTAACCTGACACCAGTTGCGATTGCCGAAGGCCACGCCTTTGCCGATAGCGAATTTGGCAATCGCCCGCGCAAGGCCGATCATGCCAATGTTGCCTCGGCCGTATTCAGCCAGCCACCCATCGCATCGGTTGGCCTGTCTGAAGCCGATGCAGTCAATATTCATGGCAAGGTCACTATTTTTGAAAGCCAGTTTCGGGCGATGAAAAATACCATTTCGGGACGTGCTGAAAAAACCTATATGAAACTGATTGTCGACGCGGCAAACGACAAGGTTGTTGGCGTGCATATGATGGGGCCCGATTGCGGTGAAATCATGCAAGGCATTGCGATTGCCGTAAAGATGGGGGCAACCAAGGCAGATTTTGACGCCACCATTGGCATTCACCCAACCGCCGCCGAAGAATTCGTGACCATGCGCACACCGCGCAAAGAGGGCTAGATATGGCAATTTCTCGCCAGCCCAGTTATCGGAATAAAGCTTGAAAAAACAGGGCAAATCCGCAATATTGAGCTGTAATTCCAATGAAAGGGGTGGGGTCGGTTGTGCCGTTCGCAAGCCATCTCACCTTAAAAGGACTAAAATCAAATGACTTGGCAACCAAATAGCTGGCGCAGTTTTCCAATTCAACAAGTGCCGGAATATCCTGATCTTGACCGGCTGAATGCTGTTGAAAAGATTATTTCGGGTCGTCCACCGCTGGTTTTCGCCGGTGAGGCGCAAAGCCTTCGCGACCGGCTTGGCAGTGTGGCGCGTGGAGAGGCGTTTTTGTTGCAAGGTGGTGACTGCGCCGAAAGCTTTGCCGAATTTTCAGCAAATAACATTCGCGACAGCTTTAAAGTCATGTTGCAGATGGCGGTGGTGCTGACCTATGGCGCTTCGATGCCGGTGATCAAAATCGGCCGGATGGCGGGTCAATTTGCCAAGCCACGTTCGGCGCCTACCGAAGTGATTGATGGTGTCGAATTGCCAAGCTATCGCGGCGATATGATCAATGGGCCAGCCTTTACCGAAGATGAACGTATCCCTGATCCGCGGCGCTTACTTCGCGTTTACGAACAATCAGCATCAACCTTGAATTTGCTTCGCGCCTTTGCCCAAGGCGGGCTTGCCGATCTGACCAAGGTGCATAGCTGGGTGGCTGACTTTTTGAAAGACACGCCGCAAACACAGCGTTTTGAAGCGCTGGCCGAACGCATCGAAGAAAGCCTGAATTTCATGAAGGCTTGCGGGGTAACATCGGCAACGGCGCGTCCGCTTGCCGAAACCGAGCTTTACACCAGCCATGAGGCACTTCTTCTTGGGTTTGAAGAGGCCATGACGCGCCGCGATACTATTACTGACGAGCAAGGATGGTACGACACATCGGCACATATGTTGTGGATTGGCGACCGGACTCGCCAGCCTGATGGCGCACATGTTGAATATATGCGCGGCATTTCCAATCCGATTGGCCTGAAATGTGGGCCAAGCCTTGATCCTGACGAGTTGCTGCGCTTGATTGATATCTTGAACCCAAGCAATCAGGCCGGCCGGTTGACCTTGATTGTTCGGATGGGCGCGGAAAAGGTGCGAAGCGGTTTGCCACCACTTTTGCGGGCGGTCAAGGCGCATGGGGCGAATGTTGTATGGTGCTGTGATCCGATGCATGGCAATACCATCAAGGCCAGCAGCGGCTATAAGACACGCCGTGTTGATGATGTGATGGCGGAAGTGACTGGCTTTTTTGACGCCCATGATGAGATTGGCACTTATCCGGGCGGCGTGCATTTCGAAATGACAGGTCAGAATGTCACCGAATGCGTTGGCGGTGTTGTCGATGTGACCGAGGCCAATCTTGGCGATCGCTATCACACGCATTGTGACCCGCGTTTGAATGGGGCGCAGGCGCTTGAACTTGCGTTTCTTCTTGCCGATTTGCTGAAACGTCGGCGCGGTGTACCGTCTTATATGTCCAAGGCCGTATAAAGGATCAAAGGCTTTGTCATACGCTGTTGAGATTTGCGTCGGCGGTCTTGATCCATTTTTAACAAGGTAGACTGATGGCAAAATTTGCGAGCAGCGGGCCGACTCCGGAAATTCAGCCGAGTCTAACCGATACCTATTTCAATCACACACGCAAAGTCGTCATGGCAAATGGTGATTGCGAAGTCACCTATGCGGTTTTCATGCGGCGTCCGGTTACCTTTGCCGGACGTTTGGCCATCGAATGGATTACCGCCATGGCGCAATCCCGCGGTGCCACCTTGAAAATCGAACAGCTTTATGTTGAAGGGGCATGGATCGGTGCTGGCGAGCCGATGTGTTATATCACCGGCCCCTTTTCGGTTCTTGTCGACCTTGAAACGATTTTTCTGCAACGCCTTGGGCCAGCCTGTGTCGCTGCCTATAACGCCTATAATATGTGCATGGAATTGCCGAATGTGGCGTTTCTGGCGATGGATGCCCGCCATTGTGCCGGCAGTGAAATGGCCGAACTTATGGCTTATGGTGCGTCGGTTGGTGCTGCCAAGGCCAAGGCCAAAGCCAATGCCATTGGCTTTGTTGGTTGTGCCGCCGATGCAACCGCGCATTTCTTTGGTCAGGAAAAGGGCAGGGGAACAATGCCGCATGCCCTGATTGGCTATGCCGGATCAACCGTTCGTGCCGCCGAAATGTTTCACCAGACCGTGCCCGATGCGCCTTTGACGGTGCTGGTTGACTATTTTGGTCAAGAAATCACCGATGGGCTTGCCGTGGCCGCGCATTTTCATGATCACAGTAAGGCAGGCACCTTATCGCTTCGTCTTGATACGCATGGTGGCCGCTATGTTGAAGGGCTTGACACCCAATCATCCTATGCGGTTTTGGAACGCAATGTTCCGCAGGCTTTGCGCGGCTATCGAACCGAAGATGAATTGCGTTTGCTCCTTGGAACAGGCGTAAGTGCGGCAGCAGTTTGGCATATGCGCGAACAGCTTGATAGCAACGGCTTTGACAAGGTGAAAATTGTTGCTTCCAGCGGGTTTGGTCCCGACAAATGCCGTGTTTTTGCCCTTGCCAATGCGCCTGTTGACGTGATTGGAACCGGATCATATTTGCCGCAAATCTGGTCGCAAACCTATGCGACAGCGGATATTGTTGCCTATGATGGCAAGCCACGGGTCAAGGCTGGCCGTGAATTTCTTTTGTATAAGTAAAAGGTTGATTGTTTCATGACAAAGCCGGTTTTAATCGCGCTCGCCCAATTGAATGCGCATCTTGGCAATGTAAATGCCAATGTCAGCCGTCTTGCCGAGGCACGGACGCAGGCTGCGGCTCATGGCGCTGAAATCATTGTCACCCCTGAAATGTATCTTTCCGGTTATCCTTGTGATGATCTTGTGCTTCGGGCTGATTTTATGGCTGATGTTGCTGCAGGTATTGATGCATTGGCACAGCTTACCGCCGATGGGGGTCCGGCAATTGTTGTTGGCGCGCCGGTTGCCGCTGATGGCGCTATTTATAATTCGGTTTTCATTCTTGATGGCGGTGCCCAGCTTGCCCGATTTGACAAGGTGAATTTGCCAAATTACGGCGTGTTTGATGATAAGCGCAATTTTGCCGCTGGTCAGATGCCCGGCCCGGCGATGCTGCGAGGGCTGAAAATAGGCTTTCCAATCTGCGAAGATATCTGGGAGGCGAATGTTGCCGAATGTCTTGAAGAATCAGGTGCCGATCTTATCATTGCAATCAATGCGTCACCATTTGACGTGACCAAGCCCGAACGCCGCATGTCAACAATTGTGGCGCGAACCGTCGAAACTGGTTTGCCGGTTGCCTATGTCAATATGGTTGGTGGGCAGGATGAGCTTGTTTATGACGGCGGGTCTTTTGCAATCAATGCTGGTGGCAAGCTTGCCTGTCATTTGCCAAGCTTTTCTGAATCAATTGTGGTTGTTTCAGCGCAGAAAACAGCGGGCATGGTCACGCTTGCCGGCCAGATTTCGCCGCCCGATGGTGATTTGACCGCGCTTTATCGCGGTCTATGTCTTGGGCTTCGTGACTATGTCCATAAAAATGGGTTTCCGGGGGTTGTTCTTGGCTTGTCGGGCGGTATTGATTCGGCGCTGGTTGCCGCACTTGCTGTTGACGCGCTTGGCGCGGATGCGGTTCATGCGGTTATGATGCCGTCGGCCTATACAAGCCAAGAAAGCCTTGATGATGCTGCCGAATTGGCAAGCGCCCTTGGCATCCGGCTTGATAATATTGCGATAACCCCGGCAATGGGCGCACTTGACCAGATGCTGGCCGAACAATTTGCTGGTACCGAACCGAATGTCGCCGAAGAAAATATCCAGTCGCGTTTGCGCGGATTAATTTTGATGGGTATCTCGAACAAACATGGGTCAATGGTGCTGGCGACAGGCAATAAATCCGAATATGCGGCTGGCTATTCAACGCTTTATGGCGATATGTGCGGCGGCTATGCCCCGCTAAAGGATGTTTGGAAAGTTGATGTGTTCCGGCTCTGTGACTGGCGCAATCAGCATTTGCCGCGCGGGGCGGCTGGCCCTGATGGTATTGTGATCCCGCAACGCATCATCGACAAGCCACCATCAGCCGAATTGCGCCCTGACCAGAAAGACACTGACTCGCTGCCGCCTTATGACCGGCTGGATGCGATCATGGCGGCTTTGTGTGAAGACATGGCCGATATCGAAACGATTGTTGGCCGTGGCTATGAACGGGATGAAGTTGTGCGGGCAAGCCAGCTTTTATTCCGCGCCGAATATAAGCGGTTTCAAGCTGCCCCGGGTCCAAAAATGACGCCAGTTGCTTTTGGTCGTGATCGCCGTCTTCCCTTGACCTCTGGCTTTAACCCGATAAAACCCTAACGAGTCACAATATATGGCAAGCCAGCGAACTGGCTGCCGCTTGCAAAGACTGGCCAAGTGCCAAAAAGGAGTCGTTTGATGACTGCAATCAAAGTCCGTTTTGCCCCAAGCCCAACTGGGCGATTGCATGTCGGCAATTTACGGACGGCCTTAGTAAATTACCTGTTTGCACGCAAGACTGGCGGCCAATTCATGCTTCGGATTGATGATACTGATACCGAGCGGTCTAGCGAAGCGTTTGAAGCCGATATCCGTGCCGATCTTGACTGGATGGGAATGGGTTGGGATTGCGAGGATCGTCAATCATTGCGCCTTGCGCGCTATGATGAGGCATTGGCCCAGCTTGTTGCCGCTGGCCGTGCCTATGCTTGTTATGAAACACCTGAAGAATTATCACTCAAGCGCAAAGCGCAATTATCGGCTGGCCGCCCGCCGGTCTATGACCGTGCTGGCCTGAAACTAAGTGCCGAGGATAAAGCAAAATTTGAAGCCAATGGCCAACGTCCACATTGGCGGTTTTTGCTGAATGATGCCGAGGTCAGTTGGCATGACATGGTACGTGGCGATGTTGCCTATCATATGTCTAGCCTGTCTGATCCAGTGTTGATGCGCGAAGATGGGCGGGTGATCTATACAATGGCGTCGGTTGTTGATGATATTGATCATGGCATAACGCATATTTTGCGCGGTGAAGATCATGTGACCAATTCGGCAGCGCAGATTCAGCTTTTTGAAGCCCTAGGCGCAACCGCGCCAACGATGGGGCATCTGGCGCTTCTTGCTGGGGCGGATGGCGAAGGCCTGTCAAAACGGCTTGGCAGCTTGTCGATTGGTGAGCTGCGCCAGAACGGCATTGAACCGGCGGCGATTGCCAGTGTTCTTGCGCGTATCGGTACAGCCGATCCGGTTGAGGCGCAATCCAGTATGGATGCTATCATTGGCGGTTTTGATATTAGCCGGTTTGGCCGCGCTACGGCGAAATTTGATCCGTCAGAATTGCAGAAAATCAACGGCCAGATTATTCAAGATATGCCATTTGATGCCGTGAAAGACCGGCTTTCCAGCGCCAATGTTACGGGGGATGCCTTGTTCTGGGAAACCGTTCGCGGGAATATCAGCACTGTTGGCGAGGCCAAGATTTGGTGGGATATCTGTACGGGTGAAATCACCCCGGTTATCGAGTCAAATAATGTAACCAATGCGGCGGCGGCATTATTGCCACAAGGTGATCTTGACGCGTCAATCTGGAAAGGCTGGACAACTGCCATTGCGGCCGAAACAGGGGTTAAGGGCAAGGGCTTGTTCATGCCGCTTCGCCTCGCGCTGACGGGTGTTGAGGCAGGGCCTGAGCTTGCGCCTTTGCTTGGCATTATGGGGCGTGATCGTGTTCTTGCGCGCTTGCAGGGAATGCCAGCATGAGTGTGCTAAAACTCCATAATACCCTGACCCGCAAAAAAGAAGATTTCGTTCCGATCGACAATGATCATGTGCGGGTCTATGCCTGTGGGCCAACGGTTTATGGCCGGATTCATGTTGGCAATGCGCGTCCGATTGTGGTGTTTGATGTGTTGGTGCGGCTTTTGCGGCTGCGTCATGCCAAGGTTACATATGTTCGCAATATCACCGATGTTGATGATAAAATTAACATTCGCGCGGCCGAACGCGGCATTGGCATTGATGAATTATGCGCTGAAACGATCGAGACATTTCATCAAGATACTGAACGGCTTGGCGCGCTTGCACCCGATATCGAACCGCGCGCAACGCATCATATCGCCGAAATGCAGGCCATGATCACCACCCTGATTGATAAAGGCCATGCTTATGCGGCCGATGGCCATGTATTGTTTCAAGTCTCAACAATGGCTGATTATGGATCGCTGTCCAAACGGTCTATGGATGACATGATTGCCGGTGCGCGGGTAGAAATTGCCCCTTACAAGCGTGAACCGGCCGATTTTATTTTATGGAAGCCGAGCAGTGATGATCAGCCCGGATGGGACAGCCCTTGGGGACGTGGACGACCCGGGTGGCATATTGAATGTTCGGCGATGGCCAAAACCTATCTTGGCGAGGTGTTTGATATTCATGCCGGTGGGTTGGATTTGATTTTCCCGCATCATGAAAATGAAATCGCGCAAAGCTGTTGTGCGCATGATCAAACGAAAATGGCGCATTACTGGCTGCATAACGGCTTTGTCACGATGAATGACGAAAAAATGTCAAAATCGCTTGGCAATATTATTTCGGTTACCGATGCTGCCGATCAATATCGCGGCGAAACCTTGCGTGCGGCGCTTTTGTCGGCGCATTACCGCGCGCCATTGGATTTATCGGATAACGCCATGCGTGACGCGCGCAACGGTCTTGACCGGTTATATCGCGCTGTTGGTGATGTTGACGCCTCGCAAGACAAAATTGATGCTGATTTTATTGCCTGCCTTCTTGATGATTTAAACACGCCTGCAGCGATGGCGCGGTTGCATGAATTGGCGCGCTTGGCAAACAAAGGTGATGATGATGCGGCAATGGCGTTAAAGGCCAGCGCGGCGGTTCTCGGTCTTTTGCAGCAAAGCGCCGATGGCTGGGCCAAGGCGGGTGATGCTGCAACCGATGATGGTTTGGATGATGCTGCCATTGACGGCCTTATCGAAGCGCGGAAGCAGGCTCGCGCCAACCGTGATTTTGCCAAAGCCGATGACATTCGGGATCAATTAACGGATGCTGGCATCATTCTTGAAGATAGTGTTGATGGGACGATTTGGCGGCGACGCTAGCAATGAACGGGCATTTTTGCTAAACCGATGCCGCAAAGACGAGCATAGATCGGCTTGCCAGCCATTTATTGCCGGTCACAGGCGGTGGGAGATTACCAATGGGTAGCGATAAAATATGGTTGTTTGACACCACATTACGCGATGGCGGGCAAACCCGCGGCGTCGATTTTTCGCGCGCCGATAAGGTTGCTATTGCCCATGCGCTTGATGATATCGGCATTGATTATATCGAAGCTGGCTGGCCAGGGGCAAACCCGACCGATGATGCGTTTTTTGCCAAGCCGCCAAAAATGAAAAATGCCAAGCTTGTTTCCTTTGGCATGACCCGCCGCGGTGGCCGCAGCACAGCGAATGATCCGGGATTGAGTGCGGTGATTGATGCCGAGGTTGACGCATCTTGCCTTGTCGGAAAAACATGGGATTTCCATGTAAAAACTGCATTGAACACAACGCTTGATGAAAATCTGGAAATGATCCGTCAATCGCTGATTGCCGCGGCTGATCGAGGCCGCGAGCCGATGTTTGATTGCGAACATTTCTTTGATGGTTACAAAAATAACCCTGATTTTGCGCTTGATTGTATTCGTGCGGCCAATGAAGGCGGTGCAACATGGGTTGTTCTTTGCGACACAAATGGCGGCACGCTTCCCGATGAAGTGTTCGATATTGTCAGCGCTGTTCACAAAAAAATGCCTGATATTCGCTTGGGAATCCATTGTCATAATGATGCTGGTGTTGCCGTGGCAAATTCGCTGGCAGCGATTGCCGCTGGGGCACGTCAGGTGCAAGGCACAATTAACGGGCTTGGCGAAAGATGCGGCAATGCAAATCTGATTTCGCTTATCCCTAGTTTGGTGCTGAAGACCGATTATGAAACCAGCATTTCCGAGGCCAATCTTCCGAAATTGATGGGTTTGTCACGGTTTCTTGACGATCGGTTGAATCGGGCACCGGATGCCCATGCGCCCTATGTTGGCGCGGCGGCCTTTGCCCATAAGGGCGGGTTGCACGCATCTGCCGCGCAAAAAGACCCGCGCACTTATGAACATGTACCGCCGGAAAAGGTTGGGAATGAGCGGCATTATCTTGTCTCGGATCAGGCTGGTCGTTCGAACATGCTGGCGCGGTTTGCCCAGTTCAAGATCGAGATTGACCCCAAGGATGCACGGCTCGACACGCTGATCAGCGTTGTGAAGGCAAAGGAATTTGAAGGCTGGGCTTTTGATTCTGCCGAAGCCAGTTTTGAGCTTCTTGCCCGTCAGATGCTTGGGGAAGTGCCGGAATATTTCCGTATTGGCCGGTTCCGCGTCATGGATGAGCGCCGGTTTAATGCGCGTGGTGAATTGGTTGTTGAATCCGAAGCCACAACAACAATTTTTGTTGGTGATGATTGTTTCCATGAAGCCGCCATTGGCAATGGTCCGGTGAATGCGGTCGATACTGCCATGCGCAAGGCGTTGGTTGCTGCCTATCCATCGCTGGCCGATGTCGAACTGGTTGATTATAAGGTTCGCATTCTTGATGCAGCCGAAGGGTCGGGAACCGGTGCTGTGACCCGTGTGATGATCGAATTTTGCGTTCCGGGCGGCCCTGTCTGGCGCACCGTTGGTCTATCGACCAATATTATCGATGCGTCGGTTGCCGCGCTTGGTGATGGCATGATCTGGAAATTGCAGCATGATAAGATTGCTGGTCCAAAGTCGATTTCAAAATGACAATCCTGCCAACCGCGCCAATTGTGATTTTGGCGCGCCCGCAAATGGGCGAAAATATTGGATCGGCCGCCCGCGCCATGATGAATTGTGGGCTGAGTGATCTTCGGCTTGTCGCACCGCGCGATGGCTGGCCAAACCCTGCGGCATTGCCAATGGCCGCGGGGGGAAGCGAAATCATTGAAAATGCGCGTGTTTACGACAATTTGGCTGATGCGGCTTTTGATGTGTCATTAATGGTGGCGGCCAGTGCCAGACGGCGTGATTTGCCGATTAAAAGCGCTGATCCGCGCGCCGCTGCCATGATGATGCTGGCGCATGAGCGGCAATCAATGGCATCACCCGCCGATGCGGCATCATCCGGCAGGGTTGCAATGCTGTTTGGACCCGAAGCCTCAGGGCTTGATAATGATGAGGTTGTGCTTGCTGATATTCTTGTGACCGCGCCGTTAAATCCGTCTTACCCATCGTTGAATCTGGCGCAGGCGGTTTTGTTGATGGCATGGGAATGGCGAATGGCTGCCTATCTTGCAAGCCAGCAAGGCGATGCTGCAGCTTCAGATCATTCAGATTTGGATCAATTGGCAAAACCAGTCATGCCGGATGCGCCCCCAGCCTCGATCAAAGAGCGTGATTTTCTCTTTCAGCGACTTGAAGCCGCGCTTGATGATGGCGGTTTTTTCACTGCACCCGATATGAGCCATGTGGTCAAACGGAATTTACGCGCATTTTTCACGCGGGCAGCCCCGTCAGCGCAGGAAATTAGCACGCTTCACGGCGTGATTCAGGCGCTAACACGAAAACGCGACTAGCCATTACGAAATATGTTTGACAAATGGGTCAAATGCTCATATTTTCCGGCAAATTCTCGGGAACGCGGATTGCACCAGCGGGGTGTGATGCCGGTCAAAATACCAGCCTTGGCTGATATGGCGACCCTACCGGGGCAACAACGGAAAAAGGAGCCAATCAATGGCAAAGTCCGATCATAAGCGGCACTCCTCAAAGCATAAAATCGACCGCCGTCTTGGTGTAAACCTGTGGGGTCGCCCAAAATCACCTGTAAATTCACGCGAATATGGACCGGGCCAGCATGGTCAGCGCCGCAAAAAGCCAACCGATTTTGGTGTGCAGCTGATGGCCAAGCAAAAGCTGAAAGGCTATTACGGCAATATAGGTGAAAAGCAGTTCAAAAAATATTACGCCGAAGCTGTTCGTCGCCGCGGTGATACAGGCCAGAATCTTGTTGGTATTCTTGAATGCCGTCTGGATGCCGTATTGTACCGCGCCAAGTTGGTGCCAACCGTTTTTGCGGCACGTCAGACGATCAACCACGGCCATGTAATGCTAAATGGCAAGCGCTGTAACATTGCATCAGTGATGTTAAAGCCTGGCGATGTGATTAGCCTTAAAGAAAAGGCCAAGAACATTCCTGCGGTTCTTGAAGCGATTGCTTCGGTCGAGCGCGATGTGCCAGAATATGTTGATGCTGATCATAATAAATTTACGGCAACTTTTGTTCGGGTGCCAAGCCTTGACGAAGTGCCTTATCCAGTTCAGATGGAACCAAATCTGGTGGTCGAATATTACTCACGTTAAATCGTGACGGCTGGCCAAGGCTGGCACAAAACAACGAAGATATTAAAAGGGCGACACGAAAGTGCCGCCTTTTTTATTGCGATATCACCTGATTATATGCAGATGATTATGGCGGTGCCGGTTTGTGCCGGTTCTGTTAATGCAGTTTTGGTAAAAGGCTTTTCATGCTAATATCTGGGCATGAACATATGTCGTGCGTTATTAAGCGATGCGCCAAATCTGGTTCGTCTGGTACATGAAGCCTATCGGCATTATATCGCTCGCATTGGCCGTCCGCCCGCACCGATGCTTGCCGATTTTACCCGCCATATTACTGATGACACAGTTTTTATTGCAACAAATGACATGATTTGCGGTTATGTGGTGCTTTGCCATGACTTGGCTTGCTGGCGGCTTGATAATATCGCCGTTGCGCCATCAAATCAGGGGCAGGGTATTGGGGCGGCATTAATCCGGCATAGCGAATTCTTCATGGCAAAAAGGGGGGCAGTGTCTTATCATCTCTACACAAATGACTTAATGCATGAAAATATTAATTGGTATCGTAATTCTGGTTTTCGCGAGATTGCGCGTCGTGAAGAACATGGATTTAAGCGGGTCTATTTTGAAAAGACGATTCACCAACCATAGAGGTTTCCAATGAATGATAGCGATACTGACGCAAAAACCGGCTGGCCTGAGCGATATTATGCGGTGATTTTCACCGCCCAGCGCAGCCTAAGCGGCGATGATATGTATGAAATTACCGCTGATCGCATGGTGACTCTGGCACAGCAACAGCCCGGCTTTCTTGGGGTTGAATCGGTTCGTGGTGATGATGGGATTGGCATCACTGTTTCCTATTGGACCGATCGTGATGCGATTACGCAATGGCGCGGCCATGCCGAACATATGGTTGCCCAAGCGATGGGACGGCAGGAATTTTATGATTGGTACCGGATACGCATTGCCGAGGTTGTGTCGGAACGCGCGTTCATGTCGGATAATATCGTTGAAAGCCACACCGCCGACTAGGGCTTTGCCAATAAATGCCAGCGGTGTGGTTTTGCTTATCCCGCCAGCCTAGCTTGGCTGGACGTTAATGCCATGTGTTTGAAACATTTCGGTCAATTCGCCCGTTTCATACATTTCACGAATGATGTCACAGCCGCCAACAAATTCGCCTTTTACATAAAGCTGTGGGATCGTTGGCCAATCCGAATAGGCCTTGATGCCTTCGCGGATATTGTCGTCTTCCAACACATTTATGCCGCGAAATTTAACGCCAAGATGCGATAGAACGCCCACAACCGCTGCGGAAAAACCGCATTGTGGAAAGACTGGTGTACCTTTCATGAAAAGCACAACTTGTTCGCTGCCAATTTCATTATCAATGCGGGTCTTGAGTGCATCATCCAACATTATTTTGCTCCTAAAACTGGGTATCATGCCCTGTTGGTAACGGGAATTTAATTTTGCGGTGCCGATGTTTGCAGGGCGAGTGCGTGTAACTCCCCGCCCATACGGCCACCAAGTGCCTTGTAAACCATCTGATGCTGCTGAACACGATTCTTGCCAGCAAAGGCGCTAGAGATCACGTTGCAGGCGTAATGATCGCCATCGCCGCGTAAATCTTCGATGGTGATGATGGCATCTGGAAAGGCGGCCTTGATCAGATTTTCGATTTCACTTGCTGCCATTGCCATGGTTGCTG
>ERZ891134.2000-NODE-2000-length-12762-cov-7.932872_pt1 | contig 12762 bp, 1 predicted proteins | sample MGYA00520888_ERZ891134 | MGnify/ENA primary metagenome ERZ891134 (study PRJEB32303, sample SAMEA104408692) | aquatic metagenome | biome: Brackish water; feature: Coastal; material: water | place: Baltic Sea | collected 2014-10-23 | depth 10 m ... | reverse complement strand
ATACAACTAAATACGCAACAATAATGGCAGAAGTCACACGTATTTCTAGGGCATTCAAGGACATTAGTCTCTCGTTCAAACCACATCCGGTTACGGGAGACATTCCTGTGCTTAAAAACGAGAGAGCAATCAACAAATCTGTACAGAATATTGTTGAAACCATCCCTGGTGAGAAATATTTCAATCCAAGCTTTGGGTCTGATGTTAGATCGATGCTTTTTGAGTTAGTCGATTTTGGTAGTTCGGCATTAATTGAAGACCAAATATTAACTTCTATTAATAACTACGAACCTAGGGTAAATAATGTCAAAGTAAATGCGGAACCTCAACCTGATATCAATAGTTTTGAGATTACGGTTAACTATGACATTATAGGACAACCATTTCCTTCACAAACATTCACATTCATCCTAGAGGCAACAAGGTAATGGCATTTACTAAGTTTACTAACCTAGATTATGACCAAATTAAGACATCTATTAAGGATTATCTAAGAGCAAACTCAGATTTCTCTGGATTTGACTTTGATGGATCCAATTTTTCGGTGTTGATTGATACTTTGGCATACAATGCCTATATCAACTCTGTGAATGCCAATATGATTGCTAACGAGTCGTTCTTAGACTCAGCAATTATTCGTAAAAACGTAGTTTCTTTGGCTGGAAACATTGGTTACCTTCCAAGATCCAAGAAAGCAGCTACTGCTAAAGTCAAGTTTACTATTCAAACCACAGCAAACACCCCCACAGTAACCCTGAAGGCGGGTCTAGTAGCTGTAGGGGCACAAGATAACACTAATTACGTCTTCTCTATTCCAGAGGATATTACAACTCTTGTAGTAGATGGTGTTGCTCAGTTTGGAACTGACGAAGATCCTATTATTATCTACCAGGGTACGTACTTACAGAACTCTTTCTCCTATGATGGATCACTAGACCAAAGATTTATCATAGCAAACCCCAATATGGACTACAGTACTCTTGTAGTTCGTGTTAAAGAACAGAATGATCAAGGTATAGGTAAGGTTTGGGCTAGAGTTAACAATATTATTAAGATCAATAGGGAAAGTGAGATATATTTTATCGCAGAAGTCGAGAAAGAATACTACGAACTCATCTTTGGTGATGGGATCTTTGGTAAATCACTCGTAAATGGCCAGCAACCGATAGCAAGTTATATTATTACTGATGGATCTAATGGAAATGGTCCATCAAGGTTCTCATATTCAGGTTCTCTTGCGAATGCTTCAGGTGGAACACTCATTCCTACCAATTCAGTCACTCTAACCACTCTAGAATCCGCTAGAAACGGTGCAAACATCGAATCTATTGATAGTGTAAGGTATTATGCTCCTAAACTCTATGGAGCCCAATACAGAAGTGTCACTGCACGTGACTATGAGGGTATTATTAAGGAAATTTACCCAAATACCGAGTCAGTTTCCGTTGTTGGTGGTGAAGAACTTGATCCACCTCAGTTTGGTAACGTTCTTATCAGTATCAAACCCGTAAATGGTACAGAAGTCTCCGATTTTGACAAGAAGAAAATCTTAGATGGACTAAAACAGTATACAATTGCCGGAATTAACCAAAAACTCGTCGATTTGAAGATTCTCTTCGTCGAATTGGAAAGTTATGTCTATTATGATGTCACTAAAGTATCAAATGCCGAGTCTTTGAAGACAAATGTCATCAAATCACTCAATTCTTATGCAAAGTCCATTGATCTTAACAAATTTGGTGGTAGATTTAAGTATTCCAAGGCACAAAAGGTCATTGATGACACTAGCATCGCCGTTACCTCCAATATTACTCGGGTAATCATTCGCAGAAACCTATCTGTAGCGATTAATCAGTTTGCACAGTATGAATTGTGTTTTGGAAACGGATTCTTCGTCAAATCTAAAGGTGGAAATATTAAATCTACCGGATTCCGTCTTTTTGGGTCCAATGATACAATGTATTTCACTGATAGGCCAAATAAAGACCAAAATGGTAATTTGGACGGATCCAACAAAGGTAAAATTTCAGTAATTACTGGAATTCGGGATGATGACGGTGAATTCAAGTATACAGTAGTTGTTGATAAGGCTGGAATCATAGATTACTCCAAAGGAGAGATACAACTCAACACTTTACAGATTTCAGCTACTAGCAAACCAAACAGAATTATCGAAGTACAAGCCTATCCTATTTCCAACGATATTATCGGTCTAAAAGACCTTTACGTCTCACTTGACGTTGCAGATAGTCAGATAAATATGGTTAAGGACACCATTACCAGTGGTGAACAAATCTCTGGTGTAGGTTTCAAAGTAACGTCAAGTTACGGCAACGGCAAGTTAACACGGTAATAGGTATTAAACATGATCGGTACTGAGCTAGGTATTGACGTGAGGGTTAAAACTCAGGATATTATTTCATCCCAACTTCCTGAGTATATTTTAAGTGAAGCTCCACTCACCGACGATTTTCTAAAACAATTCTATATCTCACAGGAATTCCAAAGCGGACCTGTAGATATTGCAACAAACCTAGATCAATATCTCAATTTGGTAACACTTACCAGTGAGGATGTTTATGGTGCATTTAATTTAACAAAAGATCTAAGTAAAGACGACACTGTTGTTCACGTCAATACAACTAAGAGTTTCCCAAGCCAATGGGGACTACTAAAGGTTGGTGATGAGATTATTACCTATACCGGTCTCACCACAAATACCTTTACTGGTGCTATTAGGGGATTCAGTGGCATCACTTCATATAGGGGTGGTGGAGAAGATAACGACCCCAATGAGTTGATATTTGAAACTACTTCTGCTGCCGATCATACACAAGAAGAACAGGTTGAGAATCTCTCTACTCTATTCCTCAAAAGATTCTATGCTCAAATCAAATACACCTTTGCTCCTGGTTTCGAAAACCTAGAGTTTGTTGGTAACGTTAGTGTAGGTCAGTGGATTCGTAATGCAAGATCTTTCTACCAATCCAAAGGTAGTGAGGAGTCTTTCAAGATCCTATTCAAAGTATTATACGGAGAAGAACCCCTAGTTATTGACTTGGAGAACTTCCTAATCAAACCTTCTGATGCAGAGTATTCCAGAAGGGACTATTCGGTTGCTCTACCGGTCTCAGGGGACCCTCTAACCCTAAGAGGTAAGACAGTATACCAAAGTAACGCTGAAGATGTCTTTGGAGCTATTTCAGAGATTGAAATCTTCACAAGAGAAAACGAACAATATTACAGAATTTACTTCTTTGTTAGTAATGATGAAATTGCTAATGAGAGAAAACTATTCACTATTCCTGGCAGAACAAGAACACAGAGAGTATGGAATCAGGGAGATACTACTATTACTGTAGATAGTACTCTAGGTTTTAGAGACAACAATGAGTTTATCACTGCTGATGGTACAATCTTCAACTATGAAGAAAGAACTGTTAATCAGTTTCTAGGAGTAACCTGTAAGAGTCTAGATAAGGTCATTAATATCAATGAGGACATCATTGATGATATTACTATTTCTGGTATTAATAATGATGGTGAAACAGTAACATTAAGGATTACTGGTGTAATCTCAGATTTAGACTTTGGTGATGATATTCCATTTACTGCTGTTGGTGAGAAGATTGCCGTAGATGTATTAGGTGAAAACATTATCTCTGCTGATGTAACAAGACTAGAGCCTACTCAAAGACAAATTATTGCTAATAGTTTCATCTATAATACTTCTGTAAGAATGCAAGTATCAGAACAGAATGGTTCTGACTTTAGTATCAATAGTCCTTTCTTGGATAAAGCTTTCATTGCCCCTGGTGACTCTGTTGATATCCTTGAAAGAGGCTCTCAGACTGTCTACGTTGCTGATCGCAAAGTAACCTCAATTGACTATCTCAATAGTATTATAACAATCAATGACTCATTTGGCATCCCTCTTGGTCAGTCAGTTGATATTAGAAGGAACCAGAACTATGCAACTAGTAGCACTACGAACATTGAGTATGGTCAGAATGCTGTTCTATCCAATGTCCTAAACCTTTATGATGCTTTTGAATACGATGGTAACTTTTATGTTGCCACCAACTCCCTACCTTCCTATGATATGGAAGTCAAAGTTGTTGAGAGTATTATCGTTGGCGTTACCACATCCAACCTAGAAGGTTTCAACTCCTTCACTAATGAGTATTCTATTATTGTATTCGATGAGGATACTGACTTCCGTAATGGTGATTTGGTAACATATAAAGTTATCGATCAGGAAAGACTCGGAACTCCACCACTATGCCCAGAAGGTGAGTATTTTGTAGAGGTACTATCTGATGCCAGAAAGATCAAACTATACGTTTCACCTTCTTTCATTGGTAGTGACAATACTGTTGGTCTAATCTATGCGGGAGGTCCTGCTCTACACGTCTTTACTCTACAATCTCAGAAAGACAGAAAGATCAATACCAAGAATGTATTCAAGAAGATTCCCTATACTGAGAGTAAGCAGAATGTCACTATCGATAGGACACCTACTGAGACACCTCTAGACTCCCCTGTGGCTATCCTAACCAATGGTGTAGAGGTATTGTCATATAAGTCACCTGATAAGGTATTCCTGGGTCCTATTGAGGAAGTTGTTCCTGTATCATCAGGTGAGGGTTATAGTGTACTAACTCCACCAACAGTATCACTCTCAGAACCCAATATTCAGATTACAGACCCTACAGGTATTCCTACTGCTACCACTGCAAGAGTAACTCCGGTTATTACTGGTAAGTTGGAGAGAATCTTCATCGACCCACAGGACTTTAGTATTGATGAAGTATTCTCAATCACTGTTGAGGGTGGTAACAGTCGTGGTGCAACTGCAAAGGCACAAGTTGAGAAAAGGTCACGGTCTATTCCCTTTGACACTAGGCTTGACATATATGGTGGTGGTATTGACCCCAATGATGAGACTATCCTCTTCCTAGTCGAACACAAACTGGCTAGGGGTGAAGCTATCATCTATGGTAATAACGGTCAACAGAGTATTGGTGTTGGTGAAGCTGGTAAGGGTAATGTCAACACTGGTAGAGTTCTTGCTAACGGTGGTGTTTATTTCGCAGATCCTATCAATAACAAAGCAATCCAACTTTATGGATCACTAGAAGATGTAGTGGCAGGTGTCAACACTGTTGGATTTACCTCTGATACAACTGGATATGGTATTCAGAGATTCACTACTATTGCTGCCAATCAGATTGTCGGTGCTATTATCAATGATGATGGTGGTGACTTCACTTACCGTATGATGGAGTTTCAACCAGAAAATATCTACCTCCCTTATGATGAACTTAGGTTCGATAATCATGGATTCAAAACTGGTGAGGTAGTGGAGTATGGTACTTACGGTACTGCCGTTGGTGGTCTTTCTACAGTCAACAGTTACTATGTTACTACTTTAGATGAAAACACTATTAAGTTATCTAATGCTGGTGTTGGTGGTACTAGTACCTTTGATTATAATAGAGGAGATTATGTAGACTTTACTTCCACTGGTATTGGTACTCAGTTTATTAAGTATCCTGACATTAGTGTTAATGTTGTTGTATCTTTTGCTTCTACTATTACTGGTGTCGTAGAGGCAACACCAGTGATTCGTGGTGGTATCGTACAAACCTATGTTAATGACGGTGGTTACTATGGTTCTGATATTCTTAACTTCCAAAAGAATCCAGAGGTAACAATCAGTAAGGGTGAAGGTGCCCGTGTTAAACCAGTTGTTATCAATGGTACTGTTACTGCAATACAGATTCTAAGTAAAGGTATCAACTATCCTGCTTCACCAGATCTTCTAGTTACTGATAAGACTGATAGTGGTAGTGGTTGTGTATTGAGAGCAGTTGTTGAGGATGGAAGTATTCAAGAAGTCATTATCATCAATGGTGGTTTTGATTATGATGCACTCAATACTGATGTTGAGGTTATTGATCCTTCTAAAGAATCAATCCTTATTCCTAGGATTAGATCTCTAACAGTTAATACTTACGCTAGGTTTGGTTTTGAAGGTCTAGCCAATAATGACTACTCTATCGTTGCTTACGACAGGAAACTAAGAGAGGATGTATATAATGATCTAGGCGCTCAACACTCACCTATCATTGGTTGGGCTCAGGATGGTAACCCCATTTATGGTGGATTTGCTGTTGATGACCCAGAGAACCTCAGTTCTGAATTCAGAGCGATGCGGACATCATATACGCTTGCCCCTGATGATATCTTTGGTAGACCCCCACAATCACTCTATCCCGCTGGTTTCTTCGTAGAGGATTACAAGTATACAGGTTTAGGTGACTTGGATATCCATAATGGTAGATATGGTAAGACACCAGAGTATCCAAATGGTGTATATGCTTACTTCGCTGGTATCTCCACTGATGCTCAGTCACTAGAAAGAGAACCACAGTTCCCATACTTTATTGGTCCTGAGTACAGAGATGGTGATGGTTTAGAAACTCCAACAGTATCCCAAGATTTTGATATCAATAGTAAGAAAATCTATCGTAACACATTTCCATATGCAGTGGGTAACCTCTACATTGGTAGTGAGTTCCTAGACCAGTCTTATCTACAAGACGTACAGGAAACTATTATTCAGTCTATCAACGCAGGTACTGTTGATGGTTTAACTATCGTTGGTGCTGGTGCTAGTTACTCTGTTGGTGATATTGTCAACTTTGATGACTCTACAGATTACATCAGTGTTGTTATTGACCAAGTAGAGGGTGAGGAAGTAACTAAAATTGAATCTATTGTTAAGAGTTATGGTAAGGAGGTTACCAAGGTAATCAGACAGGATAATGAAACTGTCCGTGTCTATGTTTATCCATATCACACTTATCTTGCTGGTGACAAAGTTGTTTTGAGTGGATTATCTACTTACACACAACAACTAAACGGTACTCATGAGATTAAATTTACCAGAGACCAAATGACTTTGTATGCTCCTGTAAGGTCATCTACCTTCGAGAGTGTAGAGGATGTATTTGTCAATTCTATTTCTGATAAAGTATCTGTTGGTTCTAGTATTTGTATTGGTGTTGGTACCATGGCAGAGCCCGTGGAAGTTATCAATATTTTCCCAATCAATAAGGCACTAAGAGTCAAGAGACCCGTTGGTTTTGGTGTAACTCACCAAATTGATGAAGTAGTAACCATTTCTCCCCAATACTTTGATATCAGAAAGAGTACAGATACTTTCGAATCTAAACTTGATATTAGTTATTACTTCAACCCTAAACAGACTGTCGCTGCTGGTGTAGAAACTGGTGCTAGTGTTTCTTTGGTGTATTCTATTGGTAATATTGATTCCAACCTATCAGTACAAACACAAAGAATTTATGCTCCATCTCACGGATTTGTAACTGGTGAAGAAGTTACCTTTGAGAAGGATCCTATTGATTCTGCTTTTGTGGTAACTGATGGTAAAACTGTTTATGGTCTACCTGGTATTGGTAATACTGCCAATGTATATGTTGTATCACTATCTAAGAATTACATTGGTTTGCGAACCGATCCTGATGGGTCTAATTTGTTCTTCTCTAGTACTGGCTCTGATTCCCCTCTATATTCCCTCAGGACGAATAGATTTGCAGAAACCGCCCTAGTAGATAGAATCCAGGCTAAAGTCACTACAGTGGGAGACCACAGGATGGAGAACGGTGATTTGGTTATCACTACCATCTCTTCTCAAGGAAATGCTGGTGTTGGTAGTAATCCAAACATCATTGTTGAGTTTGATGACATCTCACAGACTCTTATTGTGGACCCATCAACGGTAGAACCATCTGATATCAATACTATCACTAATCTAATCACACTCCCCAATCACGGGTATGTTGGTGGTGATGTCCTCTTATACCAAAACACAGGAACTGCTGTTGGTGGTTTGACAACTCATAGTAAGTACTATGTTATCCCATTCGATAGGGATAAGTTTTCTCTTGCAGAAACATTTGTAGATATTAGACCTGGTACTAAACTACCTATCGACTTCACATCTATTGGGGTTGGTACACACCACTTTTCCAAGGTCAATCCTACTCTCACTATTACAAATAATAATGATATCGAGTTTGACATCTCAAGCCCAACACTACTCAATAAGACCCTAGGTTTCTTCTATGATCAAACACTAACTGAGGGATTCACTAACAATGGTTTTGACGATCCCTTTGTTGTAAGTGGTGTATCTACTGAAGGTTATACAGGAGCCAGGAAGTTTATTAAGAACTCACCTAATAACCCAGATGTATTCTACTATGGTATTTCTAAAGGTGGTTATATTTGTACTGCCGATGTCAACGTTAGTAGATACAACTCTATTAGATATGAGGAAAGTCTATATTCTATCAACAGTGAAATAACTGTTGTAGATAACAATGTATTTACTTATACTCTAAACACTATTCCCGAGCAGAGTATCTACACGAATATTGACACTCAGTTGTCTTACTTGACCAGTTCTGAAACTGCCTTGGGTGGTATTGGAAGAATGAATATCATCTTTAGTGGTAAGAACTTCACTTCACTACCTGAGTTTGAAGGTATTGATAGTGAGTATGGTAATAATGCCACCGTTAGAGCAGAATCTAAGGATATTGGAACACTTGCTTCCTATAGAATCCAAAACGCTGGTTGGGATTATTCGGCAGATAATACATTACGCCCAGGTGGACTTATCCAACCAACCATTAGGTTTGGTAATAGTGATTTCGTAACTGACATTATTATTCTAGATGGTGGTAACGGATACACATCACCTCCTAATACAGTACTAATTGACTCTGTAACAAGAGAAACGATCGATAACGGATCTATTAGTGTAGAGGTACAATCATCCACCATCTCCGATGTTATTATTGATGTTCCACCTTCTGGTCTGTCCAAGGACATCCACGAACTATGGACTATCAATAATAGTAATGGTATTCCCGTTCTACTCATCAATAGTATTGACCAACCCACTGGTGTTGTTACCTTTACTATTCAGACTCCTATTGAGGGTTATTCAACACAACCTTTCCAGGTTGGAGATAGGGTATTTGTTGAGAACATCCTAGTGGATCCTGGTGCTCCTGAATCCAAGATGAATTCTGCTGATTATGGATATCAGTTCTTGGAAGTGACAGCTGTTGCATTCAAGAATCCAATTACTGTCGGTGTTCAGTATCCACCAGAGGCAATTAATAACCTAGGTTATGGTGCTACTTTCCAACAGGCATTCTCTGGAATAGTAAACGAAAATATCTATCCCAAGTTTGAGGTAAGAGCAGATACCGCGGTATTCATTGAAGGTGAAAGACTATCCATCTTTGATTCATTTGGTAATATCGAAGAAACTGATTTAGTTGTAGAGGAAACAAACACTAGCTTCTTCAAAGTTACTGGTTACTATAAATTAATAGTTGGTGATGTACTAAAAGGTAATAACAGTGGTGTTATTATTACTGTTACTGATATTGATTCCGAAGGTTGTAGGTTTGAGGTTAATTCAATCTCTAGACTCAACACTGGATGGAATGACCAAACTGGTTTCCTCAACGAAGAGACTCAAGCACTACCTGACAATGATTACTATCAGAATCTCTCATATTCCATCAAGAGTACTATTGATTTTGAGACACTCATTAGTCCTGTCAATAGACTAGTTCATCCCTCTGGTTTAAAGAACTTCTCTGAGACTAAAATTGAGTCCAATGCTGATATTGGTATTGGTAGTAGTGAGAGTTCTGAGACTACCATCACTATTGACCTCATTGGTCTAACTGATGTTACTGATACTCCCCTAAGAGTTGATAGAATCAATGTCTTCGACTTAGGTTGGGATGATAATGTAAACAACAATAGAACTAATGCTATTAGACTACAAAGTAGAACTCCTAACAAGAGACTAACTGACTACATTGAGGTACAAACAAATAGAGTCCTAATGATGGATGATATTAGTTCTGAATTCATTGACTCTGATAACTCCAGAGGTAAGAGACCCTTTACTGAGTTTAACGTTGTCACTGGTGACTTTACTAGAGGATTACTTCAGGCTAGAAACCCATTCACTGACCAGATTCAGTTTACTGAAATCATTGTTATTACAAACAATAACGATGCATTTACCCTAGAGAAGGCAAGTGTTTCTGATAACGAAAATGGTTACGGTGTGTTTGAAGGTATATCACTACCTAGCACTGAGTATCAATTGAAGTTTACTCCTTTCAATGTTGATGACTTTGACATTGACTACAAACTACTAACCAATAAGTTTACCTTCACTGGTGAAGATGAAGCTGAAATTGGATACATCACTTTGGGCGGTGAAGACCTAACATCACAAGATGGCACCAGTACTCAGGTATATGGTGCTAGCAACGGTAATAACGACGCGGTTATTATCCATGCAACTGTGAGAACAGTAACTGGTAATATCTACTACTATGAGGTATACGCCTTTATTATTGGATCTGATGTTTACTACGCACCTTACAGTTATAACAATGACAAACTAACGAACTTTAGTGGTGAGTTGGATGGTGAGTTTATTGCAACAATACAAGGTGGTAAGTTAGCAGTTTACTTTACCAATACTAGTGGTGAGTTGATATCTGTTACTACTAAGTCCGTAGAATATAAGCAGACACCAACAGGAACATCACCTTTCAGATTCAAGAGGAACAATATTCCTGATGGTCAGGAAAGAAGTATCATCCTAGACTCCACTTCTACTTCCGGTGTTAGTACGGCTCCTAACGAAATCTGTAGATACGACAAGACTCTATTCCAAAGTATTAGATCTGTTGTATACATTTCTGGTGGTAGTGTCGGTGCTATGCATCAGGTTATGACTGTCAATAGTAATGACTCTACTTATGTTGAGGCATATCCGTTTATTACTGAAGGTGATGAGATTGATGAAACCTCTGGTATTGGCACCTTTGGTGGTAGAATAGATGGAAATGATATGGTTCTAGACTTTTACCCAGACGCAGCTTTGGGTAGTCAGCCACTAGAGTATATTGCTTACCACGAAGTATTCTATAGAGATTTAGATGAAGTCAACTACACAGTTGGCAAACCTCTAGTTTACTCCGAGACTGAGGAAAACTACTACCTAGAAAGATTCATCGCTCCTCTGGGACAGAGAAACAATCTTGTAAGGTTCCCACTTACCCATAAGCAAGTTCCCATCTATGAGAAAGCATTTGATCCAGCTCTAACAATCTCTGATGCTGGCCCTGGTGATCTCAATATGTTCAACATTAGGGATCACTTCTTTAGTAGGGGTGAAGAACTATACTACGAGGCAGGTACTAGTCTAGAGGACGGAATTGTTGCTCCTATTCAGATTGTACCAACCGTTGACTATAGGGGAATTACAACATCCACAATGCCTGACAGGGTGTTTGCCATCAAGAGGGACTTGAATAAATTCCAACTCGCTGCGTCTTTTGCAGATTCAATCTCCATAACTCCTATTGAAATCATTGGTATTGGTTCTGGTATTTCCCATAGGTTGGGTATGACGAAGAAGTTGGAGAAAACAATCATTTGTATTGACGGTGTTATTCAGGCACCTATCTCCTCCGCTCAAAAGATATTCAACTTGGCTGAGCCACTTGCATATGATGATCAATATGCCGTATTGACTGGTATTGGTACTATTCGTGTTGGTGACCTACTACTAGTAGATAAGGAATACATCAAAATTGATAATATTGGTTTTGGTACAGATAACGCAGGTCCTATTTCAAACACTGGTACAATACCACTTATTGATATTACCAGAGGTGTAGTTGGATCAGCCGCAACTGACCACATCAATGGTTCCGAACTAGACTTGTACAGAGGTAGTTTCAACATCGTAGAAAGTGATGTTGTATTTACTGAAGCACCTTCTGGTAGAGGTGAAATCAACATCAATGAGTCTAACCTAGTTCAAGTTAACTCTTCCTTCCAAGGTAGAACATTCCTACAAAAGGAATATGACAAAATTGTACTATTTGACGACCTTAGTGACAAATTCAATGGTCAAGATTTCGAATTTAATCTTACCTCATTGGGTAGTACTATTAGTGAAGTTGAAAATGGTAGTGGTGTACTGATTCTCAATGATATCTACCAAACTCCTACTACTGACAATAACTCTGGTAACAACTACTTCTTCTCTTATGGATCAAATACCGGTATCAATACTCTAACCTTCACTGGTATTACCTCTACTAATGGTGAACGGGTTGAATCTAGATTTGATATCAACCAGAATCAAATTCCTAGAGGTGGTGTTATTGTATCCCTAGGTTCTACTCCTGGTTTGGGTTACGCTCCACTATACGGAGCAAAACTACTTCCAGTAGTTACTAATGGTGTCATTACTGATGTTATTACTACTAATAGAATTGGTGTTACAACTGATGTTCTTTGGGCAGACTATGACCAAGATAGTGGTGACTTAGTAATCTCTGGTGTTGGTAGTGCGGTAACTGCAGAGTTCAATGTTGCTGACGGGGACTATCGCAACAACTCAGGAATTCTTATTATTACTAGTGCAACGTCTCTAATATCTGCTGGTCTAAATCCTGGTGATATTGTGTATCTACGGGACCTAGAGTTCTCCTGTACCTCTGGTGCTGGAACAACTACTATCTTCCCAGACAAAGACCCAGTATATTCAGTTGATAGAGTTGTAGATGAGTTTAGATTCTCTGTGAACGCAGGTCTCTCCACCATCCCACATAC
>ERZ891134.1998-NODE-1998-length-12767-cov-5.632080_pt1 | contig 12767 bp, 11 predicted proteins | sample MGYA00520888_ERZ891134 | MGnify/ENA primary metagenome ERZ891134 (study PRJEB32303, sample SAMEA104408692) | aquatic metagenome | biome: Brackish water; feature: Coastal; material: water | place: Baltic Sea | collected 2014-10-23 | depth 10 m ... | reverse complement strand
ATGCCGCGCTCGACCACGTCCGGGCCCGCTCGATTCGAGTTTTGGTTGCCGCCTCCATCGCCGGACTGCAGCCGGAAGACGTGGCCGTAACCGATCTGCGGTCGGGCCTGGTCTACGCCGGCCCGCTCGAGCCTGTTATGGCGGACGTCAGCCCAGCCGAGGCCGAGCGGATTGCTGTTGAGGAACGGATTGCCGACCGGATTCGTCGTTCGCTGGCCTACGTGCAGGGTGCGATCGTCGACGTGCGGGCAGAAATCGGCGCGCCTCCACCCGCCGCTGCCCTCCGCCCCGCGCGTCAACAGAGCGCCGCCGACGCCAACGCGCCTGCCGATGTGCGTCCCCTCTCCCCAGCGACCTCTGCACACACCATGGCCACACAACTGGCCGACGGACGTCAGCTGCTCGCCGTGCATGCCGCCGTGGCGGTGCCGCAGTCGTCGTCGATCGGCTCCGAGGATGGCATCCGGAAGCATGTTCTTTCCCTGCTCCCTGCGACCGCGGATCCTCAATCGCGGAGCGTGAACGTCACCCGGTTTCATGTGGGCTCAGCCAGCAGCCGTGAGCCCGCAGGGCAGCAGCCAGACGAGTCCCTCCAGCCCGAGGCGGTGGCGTCATCCAGCGAGCCTGAGCTGCGGTCTGCCGCACGACCAGAGCTGCCGGCGGATCCTGCAGCGGGCCTTTCGGAACTGGGTATTCCGGCATTCTCGATCGACGCCCTCGCCGGTGTGCCGTCGCAGGTCTGGCTCTCCGTGCTCGCAACGGCGGGAATCGCTCTCGCCGCTCTACTGTGGTGGAGCGGCGGTGGGCGGCGGTCCCATCCTGAACCTGCTGCAACGATCGACTGGACAGCCCACAGTCGCGGCACACCGGTGGTGGACCATTCCGTCAAGGCAACCACCAGAGCAGCGGCGGCAGTGCTCGCCTGCGCCATGCTGAGCGGCTTCACCGCTGCGGCTGACGAGCCACCCGCCGCCCTCTCGCCACAGCCACTGGCCGCGCCCGTGCTCCTCTCCGAGCCACGCGACGACACGCTCACCGATCTCGCGACGGACGACACGGCCCCGCGTGCCGACGAGGCAGCGGCTCCGGCGGCAGGCTTTGAGGTCGCCGCCGCGGCCACGATGATCGCTGCCGTACTTGCCCTGGTGGCCCTGAGCTGGTTTGGCAAGAAGCCACGTGGCGGCGTTCCTCGCGACGTCTTTGAGGTGCTCGGCAGCAGCCAGCTCGACCGCGGCCAGCGAGTGGCTGTCGTTCGCTTTGGCCCCAAGACGCTGCTGGTGAGCGTGGGCAGCTCCGGCTGCAGCACACTTTCCGAACTCGATGACGCCAAGGCGACCGAAGCCATCGCCGAGGCCTGCCGTCCTGCGGGCATGCTGGGAAAGCCCCGCGGCAGCCTCCGCGCCATCCCTGCAGCGGCCTCCTCCCTGCCCACCGCCCGGCCCCTCGAAGAAGCGGCATGACACGACTGCCGGCTCTGTTTTCGCTGATCACGCACCTCCTTCTCGTCGTGCTGGCGGGCGGCTGCCCTGGGGTCGCCCTCGGCCAGGAGCCCGGGCTCGTGCAGCTGGCAACAGCACCTCCGCTCGAGTCCTCCGCAGCGACCGACACCGCCGCGGCCACTCCATCCCCGGCCGCCGCCACGAGCCCGCCAGACCGCACAGACGCCGACGGCGACGCATCCCCTGCAACCGTTGACAGCCTGGCCGGCTTTCTGGAAACGCTGCTTCCCGGGAGAAGCCTTGCTGGGCCGCTCTCCGCGGCGATCACCATCGGCGTGGTGAGCCTTGCACCGGCAGCCCTGCTGATGACCACCTGCTACGTCCGCTTCAGCGTGGTGCTCTCGCTTGTTCGGCAAGGCCTCGGCACCCAGGGCATGCCGTCGAATCAGATCGTCGCCTCGCTCGCCCTGTTTCTCTCAGCGATGGTGATGTGGCCGATTTGGACCGAGGCGTGGCACACCGGGGTGGTGCCCTACCAGGCGGGGGAGACCGACCTTGCCACGGCCGTCGACGAGGGCTCGCTGCCGGTGCGTCGCTGGATGGCCCGTCAGATCGAGGCGGCAGGCAACCGCGACACCGTTTTGATGTTTCTCAAGCGGCATCCCACCGCCGCGATGGGCGTGGCCACCTACGACGACGTGCCCGCGGAGACGCTCCTGCCAGCGTTTCTCGTCAGTGAGCTGGAGACGGCCTTCGCCCTCGGTGTCCGGCTGCTGATTCCTTTTCTGTTGATTGATCTCATCGTTGCCACACTCGTCGTCTCAACAGGGCTGGTGATGCTGCCCCCCACGGTCGTGTCGCTGCCATTGAAACTGCTGGTCTTCGTGATGGCGGACGGCTGGACCCTCGTGGTGACAAGCCTCCTCGACGGGGTTTCCACGACCGGCGTTTAGTCGGTTCTCATGCTCGGAGTATTCAGGGAGACATCCTCATGGCCGGGACAGACCTTGCCGACATGCTCCGCGAGGCGATGCTCACCGCTGGCATGGTTGCCGCTCCTGTGCTCCTCGTCGGCCTTGCCGTCGGGATTGTGCTGGGCATCCTGCAGGCGGCAACCGGGGTGCAGGAGCCCACACTCGGCCAGCTGCCGCGGCTGGTCGCGATGGCTGGCATGCTCGTGTTGATGCTGCCGTGGATGCTCGAATCACTCGTGCAGCTCGTGCGAACCGCCGCGGTCGTTCCGTAAGGGAGCAGGCATGGATCTCCCGCCCCTTGTCGTCGAGGCCGCTCCGGTTGCCCTGCTGTGCGCTGCCCGCGTTGCCGGATTTGTGGCCGTTGGCACGCTGCCGCTCGCCTCCGGTGTTCCGCTGCTTGTGCGAGTGGCGCTGGCGTTTGCCATGTCGCTCGCCGCCGTGTGCTGGGTGCTTCCTGGCGAGCTGGCAGCCCCCCCGTCCGCAGCCCTGCCGCTGGCTGTCGTCGCTGAGCTTTCTCTGGGAGGCATGCTCGGCCTGAGCGTTGCCTGCGTGACCGCCGCTGCCGGCTGGGCCGGTGGCATGCTGGGCACCATCTCGGGGCTCTCCTGGGCAGACGACTACAACGCCGGCCCACCCGAAGCCGCCACCCCGCTGGCCCGCCTCCTGTGGTGGGCGGCTGCCGCGACGTTCGTTTCCAGCGGGGGAGCCCGGCTTGTGTTGGCGGGGCTGCTCGAGAGCTTCGCCACGCTGCCGCTCGCCGGATGGCTTGACGTTGGAATCAGTGGTCTGCTGCTTCCCGCAGTTGCCATGGCCTGCCGGCTGGCCGTGGCTGTCGCTCTGCCTGCGATGATGGCAGTCCTCGCCTGGCATGTTTCAGCGACGATCGGCTGCCGGGTGATCCCGCTCTCCCCGTCGACGGGGCTGCTGCAGGGGACCGCGGCCGCGGTGCTGCTGGTTGCCCTCTGGATCGGCAGCCCAACCTGGACGCACGGCCTCGCCGGCGCGATGACGGCAAGCTGCGAGCGAATCTTCGAACAGGCATCTCGGCTGGAGCTGCCCACACCATGAGTGCCGACCGAACCCTTCCCGCAACGCCTCGGAGACGGGAGCAGGCGCACCGCCGCGGACTGCTCCCCACCAGCGACGGCCTGGCCTGGATCGCCTCGGCTGTCGTGCTCCTGGCCTGCCTCCCACTGTGGCTGCGGCGTGTCGCCACGACCTTCTCAGACCTGCTTGGCCGACTGCCAAACGAGCTGGCAGACCCGCTGGCCCCGCTCGGATCGTTGACCGCACGCCTCGGCTGGCAGCTGGCCTGGCCCACGCTGATGCTGCTTGCCGCAACCACTGCCAGCAGCCTCGGCGTCCGGCTGCTGCTCGACAGGCCGAAACTGGTGCCCGGCCGACTGGCAGCCATTGATCGGCTCAACCCGCTGCACGGCCTCCGTCGCCTCGCCTCCGTCGAGACTGCCCGTCAGCTGGCTGTCGGCCTTGTGGCAGCAGCCCTGTTTGCAGTCGCCCTGCGTTGGGCCTTCGCGGGACTCGCTGCGCACCTCCACACCGCCACGCTCGACCCCAGAGACAACGGTCAGACCTCGCTGTGGCTTGGATGGCGGGGACTGTGGGGCATCGTGCTGGCCGCCGGCGTGGTGGCCATTCTTCAGCACACCCTCCGCTGGCGTGCCAGCGAGCGCCGGCTGCGGATGACCGCTGAAGAACTCCGCGACGAGCAGCGGATGGTGGAGGCCAACGCACGCGTGCGGCTGCCAACCCGTGATGCTCCCGAGGAGCCCAGCCGTTCTCTCACCCAGCAGACGGCGAGCTCGTAGCATCGGCCTGATAGCCGTAGCGTTCGAAGAAGGGCCGCCACCGCTCTCCCACCAGGCGACGGGTGCGGTCGTCGAGCTGGTAGCGATTGCGACGATACCGCTGCATCGCTACGGCCTGCGCCTCGAGGGCTGGCCGCATGCTGTCGAAGCCGCCAAGATCAAGGGCCTCGTAGGCCTCGGCAAGCCGGCCCACCGGATCGGCCACGAGGTCTTCATACTTCACCTCATGCAGGCAGCCCTCCGGCAGGGCTGCACGGTCGCGTTCAAACGCGTTGTACATCACCTCAAAGGTGTCGAGCACATACGGCTCGAGCCGCTCACCGCGGTCAACCTGCATGCCCTGCACGTAATCGAGCGACTGCCAGAGCCGCATCGTCGACGGAAAGACCACCAGCGGATCCCGCACGATGTGCAGGAAACGAGCACGAGGAAACATCGACCGCAGGATGCCCATCCGAGCGGTATGCGGCGGACTCTTCAGCACCGTGCGGCGGCTATCACGGACGGCCAGCATGCGGAGAAAACGGCGGAAGGTTTTCTGCCAGTGAGCCAGGGTGTGCGGATCGAGCAGCTCAAGGTCGAGCGCGGTGGCCTCGTTGGAAGCGGTGGCGGGAAAGGCCATCCGTCGATAGGGCGAGGCAGCGCCGAGATTCATCAGCGCAAACTCATCTTCCTGAGGACGATCCCAGCCGGCGGCAACATTGTCCATCGGCCGCTTGGCAGGCATCATCCAGGCGAGCATCTTGGTCAGCAGCGACTCGGTGAGCAGGAAGTGCCCTGCAGCGAAGCACTGATAGGTGCTGGGGCAGAAGAAACGTTCATCGAGCATCATCAGTTCGTGCAGCAGCGTCGTGCCGCTTCGCCAATGGCCGATGATGAAGAGCGGATCCTCACGGACCTCAACCGTCCTCAACTGCCGAGCGAAACGGGCATCGGAGAGCCAGCCCGACAGTGAGTTGAATGCGGTCGCTGCCGTGATCGTGCCGAGGAGCCCAAGCCTTGAGGGCGACACTCTGCAGCGGTGCTCCCCCAGCAGCCCAAGCCACACCGGAAGCGGCATCCCATGCCAGAACCTTGGACTCCACCACGGGTAGGCGTGGTAGCTCTCGGGGCCAGTTTTCTTGGGAGCCGCAGTTTTTTCAGCGTGCATGGGTGTCGTTCTTTTGTGAGCGAAGACCGAAACAACTTTGAGACCTACCGCCTGAGTGACCCCGGAGCGTCGGGGGCCGTCGCTACCGGGCCGCCGAGCGTGGAGGTCAGGACGGCAATCCGCGTGGCCGTGGCTTCCGTGAGATCCCCGCGTTCGCGGGCAAGCTGGTAGCTCGCCAGCGCCTCGGCAGGTCGCCCAAGGGCCTCCTGGGCGAGCCCCTCCAGCGCATGCACCTCCCCTGGAATCTGTCCGGGACCGTAGGTTTCCTCCAGGATCGCCAGCGTTGCGAGGGCCCGGGTCGGCCGGCTGGCCAGCCGGTAGGCTTCGGCGGTGTCCAGCAGGATCTCGCGGTTGGTGGGCTCGATGGCAAGCGCCCGATGGAAGTCGCCCAGAGCATCGTCGGTGCGTCCTCGGGCGAGGTTGGTTTCTGCATGGAGGTGCCAGCAGCGAGCCGACCGGGGAGCTGCCGAGACGGCCGTGTCGGCAAGCCTGTCGGCATCATCAAGAAGCCCCAGGGCGAGATACATCCTGCCGCCCGCAACACAGAGCCCCTCATCCTCGGGAGCCACCTGCAGGGCCTGCGTGACCTGCGTGATGGCGGCGAGCTGCTCACCCCGCTCCCAGAGCACCTCCGCGTAGTGCTGCCGCGCGTCGATATCGGTCGGGCAGCTCTGCACGGCCTGGCTGAGCAGTTCTTCAGCCCGGGCGAGATTGTCGCGATCGGCGGCAGCCAGGCCCTCATGGGAAAGCCGCCTGGCCTCGGCAAGCTCCTGCGTCACAGGCGCCGACCGTGGAATCAGCTGGCAGCCGGCCAACGCCATGAGGCCCGCCACCGCAAAGCGAAGCGTGCGACAGGAACAGGGCATCGAACAGGCTCCAACGGGGCAGCAGGGCAGGGGAGGGTAGTGAACGGCCGCCGTGGAAGCAACGCGACGAGGGGACGGGCCGTCGCCACCAATCCGGTCTTGCCGCGGCACCTCGACAGGCCTACCTACCCGTCTTCGTCCAGGAACCCTCACCACCTTCATCCGATGCTGCGTCCGCACCACCGCTGCGGCCGCACGCCAGCCCCCCACCCTCCGCACAGCCAGCCCGATGCCCCCGCTCCCCCAAGCCTTCCTGTTCTACCAAGCCTGCCCACAACGGCTCCGCATCGCGGCGTGCCTGTTGGCCGTCTTCCTGACGGGCACCGGCTGCGAGATTCACGACGAGCAGGTGCAGTCTGGATCGGTCACGGTCGGCGAGCAGCGACTCCTGCCAAGCCCGCGTGGCGGTGGCGGCCAGATCGTCAACCACGATGCCCCCACGTCGATTGAGTATGTGGAGGACTACGCTGCCGGTCTCGAACGGGCATCCACGTCTGGACGGCCGCTGGTGATCATCTGCCGCGCGAGCTGGTGCCGCTGGTCCGCCGGCCTCTCCCAGGGTGTGCTTGCCGACCCAGACGTCGTGCAGCGATCGAGCCGCTGTGTCTGCGTAACCCTCGATGCTGATCGCGATGCTGACGTCTGCCGCCGCCTCGGCGTGCGGGGCTTTCCCACCGTCATTCTGCAGACACCCGACGGCCGCGAGGTGAAACGGCTCACCGGCCGCTCGGAGGTCCGCACCCTCGCCGCCGCCATCGACGAAGCGACCGCCCGGCTGGCGACGAGCCCCAGCCCCGCAGGCACCACCTCATCCCTGATCCGCTGAGAGCGGATGCTGGACGCACGCGGGACGGGGCATCGGGTGCCGCAGGCACCTCGGCTTTGCCGAGGCCGCTTCGCGGCCCGAGGACCCGTCCCGTTTCATCCACTCCGCTCTCGCCCTCCGGGTTTCGCTTGTGAGAGACAGAGGAGGGCGGGGCTTAGAGCGTGCCTGTGGTGCGGCCGGTGAGGAGGTCGAAGGCGCCGATGGCTGGCACCAGCATTGCAGCCGTGGCGAATCCGTAGGCGACAATGGTCACGAGGAGCACCTGAAGCGTGCTTCCCTGGAGGAAGCCGGTGATCGCCACAAACGTCAGCGCAGGCAGCAGGGCCGACGCCCAGCCGATGGCAGGCGATGGATTGCGAGTGGAGAGGGCGGAGTAGAGGCCGACCGCTCCGCCCACCACGACCGCCAGAAAGGGGGCCAGCTGGAGTTCGAAGTTGCCACCAAACGACACCATGATCCGCATCACGGTTGCCACTCCCACGAAGAGAAACACCACCGTGCCCAGCGCCACAACGATCGCCTGACGCGACGAGACATGAGTCAGCCCGGCATGCAGGCCGAGGACAGCTGCGAAGAAGAGCAGCGTGCTCAAACCGAGGGCGAGATAGATGCCGTTTTCCAGCGAAGCCTGCCCAAAGGCAACCAGCACGCCACAGGCAGCCAGCGGCAGCAGCACCATCTCGCGGGCCACGAAGAACACTCCCGCGAGCTTGCCCCAGACAAACTCCGCCGGCTCCAGGTCGCTGACGAGCAGCAGGTCGAGCGAGCCGCGGTCGCGTTCGGTGGTGACGCTCGTCACGGCCAGTGCGGTGACCGACACCAGACTGGCCAGGGTCATCGGCAGCACGGCCACTGCCAACGCAAGCCGGTCCGGCCGTTGCTGGCCCGACTGCTGCAGGATGCCCCAGATCGCGGCGGCAAACAGGGCCAGCCAGGCGACGCGGACAAACACGATCGCCTTGCCATGGGCCCGCGTGCAGATCTCCTTCCAGAGCACGGGATGGCTCCAGACGGTGCGGGTGGACTCGATCGAGGCGGTCTCAGCACGAACGCTCTCATAGCGTGAGCCGCCGACGAGGTTCCACGGCCGAAGCCGGAGCGTGGCCACCAGCCCTGAGGCGACCACAACCCCGAGGCAGACCGCCAAAAAGACAAGGCTGCCCCCGGCGCCTGCCGGCTCAATCGCCGCAAACACCGCGCGAGCGGGCGACACGCCAGCAGCCGCGGCGGCCCCCCAGACGGAGGCGACACCCTCACCCATCGCCGTCCAGAGCGCGAGGCCGAACAGCGTGACGGCAACGGTTTGAAACGTGGTCTCTTTCCAGAAGGCGATCGCGTTGGCAAGGCTCGCCGAGGCGATCGCGGCAGCAGCGGTCACGGCAAAGAGCCTGGCGAGCTGACCGTTGGTCACGCCGCCGAACAGCGACACCAGGGCGAAGACGGGGATCGCCGAGAGCAGCAGCAGCAATACCTGCAAGAGGCTGGCCGCCAGTTTGCCGAGCACAATCTCGGCATCGGTCAGGCTGCTCACCAGGAGCAGTTCCAGCGTTCGTCGGTCTTTCTCCGACGTCACGCTCACCGCCGATACCGCCGCGGCCGCGAGGGCGGCCAGGACCAGCTGCAGCGGCGCGAGAATCCGCAGGAGCGTCGCCGCAAAGCGACCGGTCTCGCCGGCCGTTTCGATCGCCTGCGTGCCAGTGACCACCAGCCAACAGGTGGCCACGATCAGCAGCAGCATGCCGGCGTAGACTGCCCTGGCGACGTACAACGATCGCGACCGCGGTGCGATCCGAAGTTCACGTTCAAGAACCGCCCCAACTCTCATGTTCCCCTCTTCATGCGACAGCCGTGCGACAGCAGCCGGTTGCGGCTTGGCTCTGCCTGCGTTGGTCCCCGCAGCCGCAGCAGCATCAGCAGATGCTAGATGGCCCGCGGACGGTCCTGCTAGAGTACCGTTTTCATGATCCTGCCTGATCACTTTAGCGTTCTCTCCGCATCCTCCTGACGGAAAGCAGTTGCCACGATGATGAAGAGGTTGTCTGACACCGCATCGAATGCCGTTGTGTCCCTTGAGGCTCGCCGCGGAGCGGATGGGCTGCGGCCGCGACTGCGGCGGCTGGCCTGGGCGGTGCTGGTTGTCGGGCTGATCGCCGGAGCAGGCAGCCGCCCCGCTCAGGCGCAGGTGACCGCCCAGAGCCTCGTGGGCAAAGCCGTCTCCGGAGATGCCGAGTTTCAGGACATCACCAGCGGCATCAACCGCTTCCGCGACCGCGACATCGATGGCTGCCGCGCCATGTTTGAGCGGGCGCACTCCAACAACCCCAAGCTGCCCCCTCCCGGTGTTTTGATGTCGATGCTCTGGCTGAGCGTCAACCAGCTGCAGGCAGCCCGCGGCGAACTCGAGCAGACGGTGGTCGACTATCCCGAGGATCCCGAGCCATACCTGATGCTCGGCGACCTCGCCTTTCAGGAGCGACGGGTGACCGACGCGGAAACGCTGTTCACCCGCGGCGTGTCGCTGACCGACGCCTTTGAGAGCAACCCCAAGCGAAAGCGAGACTTCCAGATCCGGGGCTTCGCGGGGCTCGCCGCGGTTGCCGAAGCCCGCAAGCAGTGGCCGCTCGCGGAGCAGCAGCTGCAGGGCTGGCTGGAGCTCGACCCCGACAGCGCAAGCGGCCACCAGCGGATGGGCATCGTGCGGTTTCAGCTCGGCAAGCCGAGCGAAGCGTTGGCGGAGTTTCGCGAAGCCCGCAATCTCGATGACAACGCGGTGCAGCCCGAGCTGGCGATGGCCCGGCTCTACGACGAGAAGAACGATGCCGAAAAGGCCCGCAAGCTGATCGAGCTGGCAGTGGAGTCGTCTCCCGAAGACCCGGCCGTGCTCCTGGCATCGGCCCAGTGGTATCTCGGCCAAAACGACCTCGCGGCGGCGAAGAAGCAGACGGAAGCCGCCCTCGCTCTCGACGAGAAGTCTTTGGAGGCCAAAATCGTCCGCGGCGCGATCGCCCGCGTGGAACGAGACTACGCAACGGCCGAAACGTTTTTCTCGTCAGCCCACACGCAGTCGCCGCTCAACTTTCCCGCGAGCAACTCGCTGGCCTTGGTGCTGATCGAATCAGACAACGACGAGTCGCGTCAGCGGGCCCTGGAGATGGCGGAGGGCAATGTGGCCCTCCACCGGGAAAACTCGCCGCAGCAGGCCAACGCACTGACCACGCTGGCGTGGGTTTTTTACAAGCTCGGCCGTCGTGAAGATGCCGAGCAGATCCTCACGCAGATCTCACAGAGCAATCAGCTCACCAGCGACGGGGCCTACTATGTCGCCCGCCTGCTTGCCGACCGCGGTGAGTCGCAGCGAGCGACGACGATCCTTGAGCAGGTGCTCGACCGCGAGCCGGTGTTTGCCACCCGCGCCGACGCAGAAGATCTGCTCAAACGGCTCACCACAGAGGCGAGCGAGTAGCCTCCAGAGAGGTCATCAGCGAGGAAGCGACTGTTCATACGCCGAGAGATCACGCAGCCCGCCGAAGTCGAGGCCGGCTCCCTGTTCGACGCGTTTTGCATCTGTCGGTTCGGCAGCGTTTGGCAGAGGGGCGTCGGGATCGGCTGGCACGGCTGCTGGCACTGGGGCCGGCATCGGTGGCTCCTCGCTGACCATGCCCGGCGGGATCTGCTGCTGGACCGGCACGCGGATGGTAATGCCGCGTCCGCGGAAAGTGCCCACCGTGCCGCGAGGCACAGCCTTGCCTGCCCGACGGGCCCGCAGGCGATCGCTCCGCAGTGGAATGCCTGGGTAGGCCTCGATCGGCACTTCCAGGCTCGGCAGACCAATCTGGCTGCCGTCACCAAAGTAGGTAAACATCTCGATCGCTGCCGCCGGCGGTGCCAGCATCGCAGCCGATGCAGCCCCCGCCACCGCCGCGAGCACGACCTTTCGCAGCTGTGTTGTGCAGCCCATCGAGACTCCCCTTTGCTTCAGGCCCGCCCACCAGAACACTCCGCCGCTTGAGTATCGTCCCGCAGCGCTGCGGCAATCGACGGCGTGAGCAGCAGCCCGTAGATTCCCTCCAGGCCTCCCCACGAGAACGCCTCCCTTTTCTAGGTGGAAAAAGCCATCCATGGCTTTCCACGCAAGCGACGCCCCACAAGGCCGAGGTTTTTGAGGGTCGCCGGTTGTCGCATCCTGCGGCGGCTACGTGCTCCACCGTCTGCTGCCATCCTTTCCGCTGTGGTATCCTCGGCTCTCTATGAATCCGTCGCCCGACAGCCCCACGCTCCCCTGGGCCTGCATGCTGGCAGGCAGCCTGTTGGCTGCACTGGCGGCTGGGCTGGGCGGCTGGCGAGCCCGAGGATCGACGGCGGTGCCGGCAGCGATCTGGGCGGTCTGCGCGGCCTTTGCCGTCTCGATTGACGCCGGGCTGCATGTGACCGGCTGGGCCGCCGACCCTGCCCGCGGAGCATCTGCACGGCTGTGTGTGGCGGCGGTGCTCGTCTGCCCGGCGATGTCGGTGCTGGGGGCCAAGCGGCCGCAGCATGGCATCTGGCAGGTGATCGTGGCTTCGCTGGCGGTGGTCTTGGCGATGCCGGCGGCGTCGGCGGAGTTTGTCCGGCCGGGTTCGCCTCCGGTGGTGCACATCGTGGTGCGGTTTTTCCTCGCCGTGCTCGCGGCCATCGGCTGGATGAACTACGTCGGCACTCAGCGGCGGGTGCCAGCAACGCTGGTGACCATCGGCGGGCTGATTCTGATCCGCGGCTTTCTGCCAGGAATGGAGACCGAACGGGCCAGCGACTCCCCGTGGCTCGACGTCAGCGCCGCCTGGCTGCTTGCCGCCGGAGGCATGCTGGCTGTCGTGCCGCGAGTCGGCGGTCGCGAGGGGGCCCGGGTGCTCCGGCAGGAAATCGAGATGCCGTATCTCAGCCTCCGTGAGACGCTCGGCCTCGCCTGGACGCTGCGGATTGCCGAACGCTTCAACGGGCTCGCGGAGAGTCGTGGCTGGCCCTGCAGGCTCGAGGCCGACGGGCTCGATGCAGGCGGCGACCCGCTCGATCGAAGCTGGCATGCCGATGCGGTCCGCACGTTTGAGAGCATCATGCAGCGGTTTGTGAGCCGCGACTGGCTGGCTCGGCATCGCGACGATGCCGACGCGACCGCCGCGACGGCAGCCGGAGGCGTCAACCATGACCGAGACGACGCCTGACGAGGCTCCGGCGATCCGCGTGCAGGAGCTCGTGAAAACATATCCCGGCAGGCCGCCCGTGGAGGCGGTTCGCGGGCTGACGCTGACCGTCCGCCGGGGCGAATGTTTCGGGATGCTCGGTCCCAACGGAGCCGGTAAGACCACCACGATCGAGATCCTCGAGGGCCTGCTCGCAGCCGATGCAGGCACGGTGGAAGTCTTGGGCCGCCGGTGGGCCGACAACGAGCCAGAGCTGCGGGAGCGGATCGGCGTGTCGCTGCAGGAGACGCGGCTCTCGGAAAAGCTCACGCTCCTGGAAACCGTTCGGCTGTTTCGCAGTTTCTACCGCCGCGGCATCGAGCCACTCGACGCCCTCGACCTGGTTGGCCTGGTGCCCAAGGCCGATGCTCGCGTGGGAAAGGTCTCCGGCGGTCAGCGGCAGCGGCTGGCCGTGGCCACGGCGATTGTCGGCTGGCCGGAGCTGGTCTTTCTCGATGAGCCAACCTCCG
>ERZ891134.1997-NODE-1997-length-12767-cov-22.743785_pt1 | contig 12767 bp, 14 predicted proteins | sample MGYA00520888_ERZ891134 | MGnify/ENA primary metagenome ERZ891134 (study PRJEB32303, sample SAMEA104408692) | aquatic metagenome | biome: Brackish water; feature: Coastal; material: water | place: Baltic Sea | collected 2014-10-23 | depth 10 m ... | reverse complement strand
ACCATACCGGCCCCAAAATAGTAACAGATGGTCTTGTGTTGTGTTTAGATGCAGCAGACAGAAATAGCTACACTGATAGCGACACGACATGGACAGACCTATCGGGCTACGGAAATAGCGGCATATTCGTCAACATGGACAGTGCAAATTATGACGGCGGCAATAATGGCAGCTTTGTTTTTAATGACGGGGTTACAAATGAGTATGTAAACACCAACTTCTTTTACGATGGGGCCAACGCCGAGTTAACAATGGGCGTTTGGATGAAAGCCCCAGCGGCAGCACAAAGATGTGGACTTTTTGGATTTAGAAGTGCGCAGAGTGCTAATAATCTTATCAGTCAAAACCAACTTTATATTACGGGCGATGTAAACGCTGGTACCCTTGGAACGGGCTGTTCTTTTGACGATTGGAGAAAGGAAACAAATGGTACATTTTCAGCATGGCGATCTGTTTATGCACTAAGTACTCCAGTGTGCGACGGTAATTGGCACTTTATAATGGTAAGTAGATCAATAGAGGCCACTAGATTATACGTTGACGGCAACCTCATTGACGAAAATTCTGACGGCACTATAACACAGATTACGTCTGATAATAATTACAAGTTTGGAATTGCTGGAAACTCCACGGGTGTATTGAGTAGTTATTACTTTCAGGGCAATATCGCCGTTAGTTATATTTATAATACGGGCCTTTCTTCCGATGAGGTTTTACAAATTTACAACGCAACAAAAGGCCGCTTTGGCCTATAACTTTAACTTTTAAAAAAGGAGACAATTATTTATGAGTCATTTATATGAACACAGAAGTTACATGATTTTTAATGTTACTGAACTAGATCAGATTGATTTTAGTACGGTTTTAGAAACTTCAGCCCAGACTGTGAGAAAAAGCGTTGATGAAACAAAAACCTTTGTTAAGTGGGAGAATGAAATGCCAGCGTGTGTTTCGGGTTTAACTACAAAAGAAGGCCCATACAATCATTCTGAAATTTTAGCGATTTTAAGTGGTGAAGAATGGACGGCACCAATGGACGAAAATATGATATAATACAATAGGGTATTTTAGGAAAGAGGACCAACTCATGGAATTAGTAAAGAAGATTTTGGAACAGGGCGGTGAAATTTATCCGCTTTTGATTCCACCGGAAAATATTATAGGACCATCGTTAACTAATCCGTCTATCTTTAATTATAACGGAAAGATTTTAGTAAATCTTAGAAACCTCAACTATATTTTACATCATTCGGAAACAGATGAAAATGAACACGTTTGGGGTCCACTTGTATATCTACATACAGAAAATGATCAGACATTAACAACTCACAACATATTATGTGAGCTGAATGATGATCTTTCAATTAATACATTTAGTGTCGTAGATACATCAGAACTGGATGTTGATCCATTGTGGGAGTTTATAGGACTAGAAGATTGCCGCATAGTTAACTGGGATAATAAGTTATCATTCTGCGGCGTAAGAAGAGATACAACGACAAATGGAGTTGGTCGCATGGAATTGTCAGAGCTTAAAGCCGATGGCAATAAAATAATAGAGATTAGTAGGACTAGGATTCCAGCACCTCCACCGGATGATAGCTATTGTGAAAAAAACTGGATGCCTATTCTAGACATGCCTTATCACTTTGTCAAATGGACTAATCCTACAGAAGTTGTAAAGTACGATCCAGTTAAGAAAACAACAGAAACTATTATCCTTGGCGAATACGAAGATTTAGATGCTTTAGACCTAAGAGGTGCATCGCAAGTATTGAGGATGGGGGATAATTATTTAGCACTACTTCATGAAACTGATTTGTATAGAAGTGAAGCAGATAGAAAAAATGCAAGTTATTACCACCGTTTTATTTTATGGGATAGTCAATTTAAAATACTCAAGCTATCAGAGCGGTTTAATTTTCTTGGTGCTAAAATAGAATTTAGCTGTGGCATGTGTAAAAAACATGAGGACTTTTTGATCACTTTTGGATTTCAGGACAACGCTTCCTTTATACTAAAGGTCAAGCAAAACTTCGTAATGGACATGTTAAAATGAATAAATTACTGAAACAATATATAGACAATTCTAGCGACCCTATTATTAATTTCAAAATAGGCAGATGGTATGAAACGCTAGGACATGTATCTCCAGCAATATCATTTTATCTAAGATGTGCTGATCGTGCGGATGATATAAATCTGAGATATGATGCTCTAATTAGAATGTTTATTTGCTATGATAAATCACAAGGACGCGATTATACTTCGGAAACAACCTTAAAGCAGGCGGTGTCGTTATGTCCCAATAGAATTGAGGCGTATTATTTTTTGTGTCAATTCTATGAATATAGGGGTAATTATATTGAGTCTTTTACGAACGCATCAATAGCTATTTCTTTATTGTCACAGCAAAAAAAGATAATGCCAAATATTGAATATCCCGGAAATTATGCTTTCTATTTTCTTAAAGCACATTCGGCGTGGCATATAGGAAAGCCAGATGACGCAAGAAAAATTTATAGATATGTACTTGAGAATATGGTAGACCAACTAAGCGGGGATTATAAAAAATTACTACAGCAGAATCTATCGGTACTAGGTAGTGGCAATCCGAGTAAATCATCAAGAAGATATAAGAAGAAAAAGCATAAGCTCAAGTATCATTTTAAGGGATGTGAAGATATAGAGCAAAATTTTTCACAGACATACCAGGACATATGCACCCTTACTTTACTTGATGGTAAAAAAAACGGCACTTATCTTGAGATAGGATCTGCTGATCCTTTCTATGGTAGCAATACCGCACTGCTAGAACAACTAGGCTGGAAAGGTGTTGGTGTAGAATATGGAGAGCAATATTATTATGCACACAAAGCACATAGAAAAAATCCGGTTTTATGTAAAGACGCTCTAGAGCTAGACTATCAAGAGATATTAGATGAATTATCCCCGGATTCAAATATCATAGATTACCTTCAATTGGATATAGAGCCTTCTAAAAATACTTTTTTCGCATTAACATTAATGCCATTTGATAAGTACAAATTCAGATTCATTACTTATGAACATGACCATTACGCCGATGTTTCTAAATCTTTTAGAGAAAAATCTAGACAGTTTTTGCACTCTTTAGGCTATGAGCTTTTAATAAATGATATATCACCATTTGATAATCATCCATATGAAGATTGGTGGTATCATCCAGATATCGTAGATCCTGAAAGAGTCAAGATGATTAAGCATGTAGATTTAGATAAAGTTCATAACGTTGAAGATATTTTTCTTGACTGATTGATACAATTTAAATACAGTCGCTTCAAAGAATAAAACAATAGGATTAATCTTTCATGGCGTATAATAGGTTAGAATAGGACTATAATTATGTTTTGCGAAGCTCCATTTTGTGACCTGCCATTTACATCATTTTACGAGTTATTTGTAAATGGTGAAATATTTTATTTTGATGCAGATATACAACAGTCTGGAATATTTATTTTAGACATACAGCAGCAGCAAAATTTTGATTCCACAGTCATTAGATAAGTTAGGTAAATTATATGTCTAGTCAAATACATGTGGGAGATATCGGAACTCAGCTCATCATGACGGTTAAAGATGATGGCGAGATAGTAGATATTTCCCAGGCATCGGCACTACATGTTTTCATTAAAAAACCGGATGCTCAAACATACACCAAGACAGGAATCGTATTGAATGACGGCACTGATGGGAAAATGCACTATGTTTCTGTAGCAGGGGATTTTAACGCAGCGGGTAATTATAAAATTCAAGGAAAAGTTACACTAACTTCTGGTCTTTATTATACAAGCATTTCTACTTTTAAAGTATACTGTAACTTATAAGGAGTTTTAATATGTCTTGGCAAGGCGAAATGACAACTATTGTTAGAACTCTCATAAGCGATGTTGATTCCACAAATTATACTTATTCTGACGAGCGTTTAGAGACTTCCATTTTAGTTGCAGCACAAATTGTTCTCACAGAAGTTGATTTTGAAAATACATATACTGTAGATGTAGAACAATGTTATTTACGTCCAGATCCTACAGATCCAACTACCGGTTTAGCAACTGCAAATAAAGACGACGCTTTTATTAATCTGGTTTCTTTGAAAACCGCTTGTTTCATTATGGGAAGTGAAATGAAGACACAAGCTTTAAATGCCGTCAGGGTTAGCGATGGGCCTAGTAGTATTGATTATACGGCAGTGGCGGCGAATGTAAAATACTTATACGAATACGCCTGTAAGAATTATGAAGAATACAAATTTAATTATGCTGCTGGAAACAATGCTGTTGGTAAGGCAATTCTTAGTCCATATGCTCCAGGCAGCAACGTTGTTTATAGATACAGCGGAAACTTTAGACAGTCCTTTAGATAGGGGTAAATATTATGGCAGATGTATTTCAAAAGGTAATTGGTGCTAATGATTATAAGAATGGTACAGTTGTTGTATCAATAGGCACTTTGGGCATAATAGAAAATCATACAGTTGATACAGTGTTTAATCAAACCGCACAATTGCCCGCCCAGACAGGTATTTTAGATACTAGATTTGACGATGTTAGATACTACACTGGAGATACCGCATCATAATGGTTACTATCCCTTCTGGTGTTTTTACGAAATATGCTGAATTCGCAGACGCTATGCTTGCATCTAGCGGCTTTGGCATCGCTTGTAAATTAGTATACACAGAAAAAATTCAAGTCATAGATGATACTGTGCCAAACCTGAAGCAAAGAAAGTTAATGAATTTGCAGAATACCTCTCCAGATTCGGGCTTTAGGCGTGGAGATACATCGTTTAAAACCGTAGAAACAGAAGAAGATATTACCCTAAGAGTTTATTGGGATAAAAAAGATTTTAAAAAATTTGGCAACATAGAGGTTGCAGATGGTTCTGTTATGACTATTGGCAGTTATTCTGATTTGCCAAAAATTAATAGAGCAAAAGCACTCTTGATAAACACAGACAAAACAGGCAATGTTGAATGGAAGTTTGTAAAAACTTCTGAGGCTACTCTTCATGGCTTAAACAACAACTACTTTATGTGCTATTGGGGTAGAGCATAATGCCCGCATCTTTATCTATAACAGATGATAGAATATTTATGAAGGCTGCGTCTATTGAGTCGCAAAAAGTCATAAAGTCAAGACTGTCCACTATTCAGGAAAATACTGCAAAAATAGCCAGTGCAATAATTCTAACGTCTTTAAATAACTCAGATACCGTCCAATCTCTTTTATCTGGTAGTTTAAGAGATGATTTTGGATTATTTGGTAATGTTGTTCAAATAACGGTTAATAATATAGTCAAGTATGTATCTCAAAACATTAAGGTAAGAATGGATGAGTATGAGCGTGGCGGTACTATATTTAGAATTTCAATACAGTTGCTAGAAAGTCCTGATTTGCAAAACATAATTGCAGTTCCTTTAGGTACTTTTCCAAGTACTGGAGGAACAGTTGATTGGCTGGAATGGTTAACCACTAGAGGCACACAAGTTGTTATTGGCGACTACTGGATGTTCCAACACGCAAGAGGAAGAACAAGATCCGGTGGCACAAAGATTATGAAAAAACTTACCTCACCTCAGGGAGAGCCGTTTCGTGTAGATCCAAAATACGCTGGAACTCCAGACGAAAATTTCATTACTAGAGCCATAGAAGACGTTGCAGATGAAATATTAAATGCAGTTGCTCTTGAGATAGAAAAGGTGATGAAATGATAAATACATTAAAGGGCTTTACTACATTTGGTGATGCAACAGTCACAACGCATGTTAGGGAAAATTTGATTTCATTTTTAGATTATGGCTTAATATCAAAGTCTGGATTTATCAATGTTGAAATACCGTCTACTGGATATTACGGGGGAAATGATCATCAGCTTAGGCCGGTAAACGATCCAAGATATACAAACGGCCAAGTATGGGAAGGTTTTAGATCAAACTGGGTTTGGGAAAGCGGTCTTGGTGCTTTAACAAGTAATGATAATGCTTATCCAGGCGTTTCTGGCGTATATATTGATAGTACATTCTATCCTGTATCAACAACTGGCGAAAATTCACATTACATTAATCATCCCCTTGGTAGAGTTATTTTTGATAGTCCAATCAGTACAAGCTCTACTGTAGAGTGTAACTTTAGCTATAAATATGTGAACGTTTCAAGGGTGGATGGATTAGAATGGTTTAAGCAAGTTCAGCAAAATTCAGAAAGATCAGATAGTAGCAACTTTATCAATAATAGTGGAGAATGGGGTATATTAGGTGACAATAGATTTCAATTACCAGCCATTGGAATAGAGATATTAAATTCCAGAAAGGTAAATTCCTTTGCCCTTGGCGGTGGTAAATTTGTTTTTACTGATTTTCTTTTTCATTGCGTTGCTGAAGATGTTTATACTAGAGATCACTTAATGGATATTATTTCTTTACAAGAAGGTAAAGTATTACAGTCCTACAATTTAAACGATATTTCAACAAATAATAAGTTTCCTCTTGACTATAGAGGAGTTCCTGTTTCTGGAGCTTTAACATATCCTAGTTTAGTTTCCACTTATGAAGGAAATAGAATTAGATTAATAGAGCCAAATATTGATTCTGTGTATTCAATGACGCCAAATATTCACATAGGCACCGTAAAATTAAAAACGGAAGTTCTTATCTTTGGCGTATAAAATATTAACAACCACCCCCTTTCGGAGTTATTTACTATGGCATATCCTGTAAACACTAATAATAGAGTTTTTTATGCAACACAAGCTGTTGCAGTAGGAGATATGGGTGCCACTGGCGTCGTTGACAGTTGGCAACCTAAAGATAATGAACTACTTGGCAGTGGCAAAGTGATGATTGCACATGGTTTGCAGTCAATTGGCATTACTACAAACTTTAATCTAGAGGGGATTTTTGAACTTGGTCAATTGTCACTCTATGAGAATTATGAAGAAGTTCCAGATATTGAAGTTACATTTGAGAAATTATTAGACGGTTATTCTTTAATGTATCATCTTGGAACGGTAAGTGCCACATCTCCAACTCTTACCGGTCGCGGAAATGCTAGAGCCGATGTGAGAATGGCAGTTGGTTTTGACACTAGTGATTACATGGCTAATGGTGTTAATTCGGGCGTTGCAGAACTTTATTGCTCTGGTATGTATATTAGTTCTGTATCATATAATCTTTCAACAGATGGCAATTTTACTGAATCAACAACATTTGTTGGTAATGATAAGCAGTGGTTCACAGGTACTGATTCTAGTGGCGTATTAACAAATTCAAACGGTGTATTAGACGATGCATTAGGAACGGGTGTTTTTGGAAGTGATGCACCTGTAGGTGTTGATAATAGCGTTTTGCGTCGTCAAAACCTTGTTATTGGCACAGATGGTAGAATCTATGGCGGAACTCCATTTACAACACAGGTTCCAAATATTGTTACTGAGACAGGCGTTGCTGGAAACTTAACAAATAGTGTATATATCACTGAGGCTTCTGGCCCATATATTCAGTCTGCCAGTATTAGCGTTGATCTGGGGCGTGAAAACATTCAGCAACTTGGCAAGAAGGCTCCATATTATCGTTATGTTTCATTTCCTGTTGATGTAACATGTGATATTGAAATTACAGCAACTGGTGGAGATAATGTTGACGCTTCAGAAGAGGCAAAGAACCTTTTAGATCATTCAATTCAGTTTGTACTAGACGATAGCACTGTAATACAGCTTGGCAAGAAGAACAAGCTAACAAGCGTATCGTATGGTGGTGGTGACGCTGGTGGTGGAAATGCCACAATCACATACAGCTTTACCAATTCCAATGACTTTGTGATTCTTCACTCTGGAGATCCAATGCCACTTACAGCAGCTAATTATTTCAAGAACTGGTTTGCATAAGTTGAGATTATTCTTAGGGGGGATAAAGTTCCCCCCTAAGTTTTATTTTTAGGACATTCAATTGGATTATATTAACAGTTTAATTTCTGGAATAGTTGTTTTTAAAATAGGAAGAGAATATATCTATGTAAAACCGGCTTCCGCAGAAGATAGAACTTTTGCGGATTTTTTTTCGCAAGAGCAATACGATGATGCATTGATTGATGGATTGTGGACTCAGGACGATGCGGAAAAATATCTCATTGAGATGGGCTATTGGTCTAAAGAGGAAGAGGAAAAGATAGAAGGGCTGGAGAAGAATATGGAAAACATGAAGCTTGATTATTTTAATAATTTCTACAACTCATCCACAAAGGACTATATTAAAAGTAATCTTAAAAAGCAGACTGCAAATCATCAAGAATTGATGAATAAAAAGTATCTCTTTTACGATAAGACATGTGAATATCTCAAGAAGTATTCTCATACATCCTATTTATTACAAAAAACAGCATTTTGCAAAGATAAAAAATTGGCCTGTAAGTATTTTTCAAGTCAAACTTTATTTAGTAAATATAGCTCAGTTAAAAACGACATATCCATTCATCTTAGGGAAATAGCAAAGAGTGAAGAATGGCGAAGCAAATGGATATCTATAGGAAAAAGAATCTTTAGTAATCGCTCATCATCTTTTACGGAATTGCAAATATCTATAATATCATGGTCTGCATACTATGATAGTATTTATAAGTCTTATGATAAGCCATCAGACGAAATAATAGAAGACGATATCGCATTAGACGGATGGTCAATATCACAGAGAAGAAAGCGAAAGGAAGAGGAGAAAAAGAAAAATGCAGAAAAAATGCTTCCAGAAAATATGAAAAATGCTGGGGAAATTTTTATACCTGCAAGGAATGCCAAGGAAGCATCTGATATTATGAGCCTAAATAACCAAGAGGGCTTACGCAAAATTAAATCTCTAAGAGGGGATTTGAATAGGGAAGGAGCAGTTGAAGAATCTCAATTAACAAGCACTAGAAGAGAACTTCAGATGCAGGCGGTACAAATGTCTAAAAATAATAGAAGGAGATAAACAGTGGACAGGAAGAAAGAAATATTAAATGAAAGGTCTACAAATAGACTGAAAAAGGAAATCAAAAAAAGAATTCAAACCACTATGATAGGATCTCTATCAAGTGTTGAAAAATATTTTGGTTTTTTATGGGGTGAAGATTCAGATTCTGAACCAACGCCAAAGCAGGAGCAAATGCGGGAAATTTTTGAGGAAATGAGAACAGAGATTCTTGATAAAGGCAATACTCAAATAAGGAACGCGGATGCTGAAATAGAAACTTACGATGTCACATGGAATAAATACCATATCAATTTACCAATTAGAAGATTTTAAGGAGGGAAAATGTCCAAGAAAGAAGAAAAAAGATTTACATTTAACGATAAAGATTATGTTATTCGCCCAGCAAATGCACATGCTTCAGTAGAAGCTCAAAAGGTTTACAACAAAACTTTTAAAAGAGCTATTGAAGAAGGTGCCATATTAAAGAAAAGTCTTGAAGACCATATGCGTCGTCAAGGACTGTGGGATGATGCCAAGCAAGAAGAGTACGAGCTATTAATAAAGAAAAGTGCCGATATTGAATATAAGATCAAGACAGGCCAGTATAAGAAGGCTTCTGAGGTTAGAGATAAGAGCATAGAGCTTAAAAGAATTCGTAGTGAGCTTTCTTCTTTACTGATGGTTAGGAACTCTATGGATTCAAATACCGCTGATGGTCAAGCAGATAATGAAAGATTTTTTTATCTCATTACTGCATGTGTTTATGACTATGAAACACAGAAGCCGGTGTATACATCCTTAGATGATTATCATGAAAAGGCGGATACAGAACTGGCTGTCAAGTGTGCCTCAGAGTTTGCAAACTTTGCATATGGACTTGAAGAAAACTTTGAAGATAAGTTAATTGAAAATAAGCTTTTGAAGAAGCTAGGACTTCTTAATGATAAGGGTCAATTAACTAATAAGCATGGTCAAAGAGTAGATCTTGAGGGCAATCTTCTTAATGAGGAAGGGGCAAGAATTGATAAAGACGGCAACAGGATTGACATAAATAACAATCCGGTAATAGATGATTCAGTTATTGATACCTTAGAATTTGAAGACGATTTAGGGGAAAGCGAAGTAGAGGAAAAATCAGCTACAAAGAAATCCCGTTCTTCTTCAGCTAAGAAAAAGGAAGCTGATGAAGATGCAAAAGAATAGGTGAATAAATGGCTTATAACCTTCCATTACAATTACTAATTCAGCCGCCAACACAGGCAAACCTCAACGGTATTAGAAAGCAAATAGAATCTAGCCTCAAGGGACTGAAAGTAGAGGTTTTTGATCAAAAAAATTTCGCCAAAACAAATGCCGCTATACAAAATACTAGCAAGCAGCTAGATAAGGGTAGACAGTCGGCGGATAAATTTTGGAATGTATTGGAAGGTAAAGCCCGTGGTGCTGTTGCATATACTGCGTTAAATACTGCAATTTTGAAGATAACATCAACAGTGGCTCAGGCAACGAGAGAGGCTTTAAAGTATGAAACAGAGCTTCTGAAGATTGCTCAAGTTACCGGAGATAGCGTCAAAGCAACAAGAGAATATTCAGCGACTTTAGTTGATATTTCTAAAAATTACAATGTAGCTTTAAGCAAGGTAGCACAATTAACTAGAACCTTAACTCAGACGGGTTTAAGTTTTAAAGAAGCGGCAAAGGGTGCCGACATTCTTGCGAAAACTAGTCTACTTGCCACTTTTGATAGTTTGACAAACACCACAGAAGGCTTAATCGCAGTAATGCAGACTTTTAATTTAACTGTTCAGCAGGCTGGAGATGTTCTTGAAAAAATTAATGCAGTCTCCAAGCAATTTGCTGTTGAGTCTGGCGATATTGTTGAAGCAATCAGAAGGGCTGGTGGTGCATTTGGTTCGGCTGGTGGTCAAGTAGAAGAATTGATTGCATTATTTACTTCAGTTAGATCAACTTCTAGAGAAAGTGCGGAAACTATCGCTACTGGTTTCCGTACTATCTTTGGACGTTTACAGCGTCCTAAAACAATTGAATACTTCAAACAGCTTGGAATTCAATTAGAAACAGCGGAGGGTCAATTTATTGGACCACTAAATGCTATTCGTGAAATTTCCGAAGGACTTGAAAGATTGGGCATTTCTGCTGGTTCCACAAGATTTGCTGAAATAGTTGAGCAAATTGGTGGTATCCGACAAATTTCTAGAGTGGTTCCATTACTAGAGGAATTTGAAAAAACGCAAAGAGCAATTGATATTCAGAACAATGCAGGTGCTCAAAGTACAGAAGACTTAGCGAAGGCACAACAAGGCCTGGCATTTCAATTAGGTCAACTGAACAAGGAGTTTGGAGCATTCATATCTGATGTAGTAAATTCTCCAAGCTTCAAGTTTTTAGCAGATGTATTTATTAATACTTCTAGAGCAGTGCTAGGACTTGTTAGTTCTTTAAAGCCGTTACTGCCGCTTTTAGCTACTGTTGCCGCATTTAAAATTGGTAGAGGAATCAGTACTTTACTTAGTGGTGGATTAAAGGGAGCTACAAAATCTTTAGGATTTGCTTCTGGTGGCATGGTTCCAGGTAGTGGGAATGGGGATACTGTCCCGGCTATGTTAACTCCTGGCGAGTTTGTTATTCGCAAGAGTGCTGTACAGGCATTTGGTGCTGATAGACTTGCTGGTATTAATAAGTACGCCAAGGGCGGTCCAGTAACTCTTGGCGATTTACAAAAAAGAGAGGGCAAAGAAACTATTACAAAATCACTCACTAATGAAAGAGAGTCAATAGATGGAGTGAGTGTCAATTTAAATAGAAAGAAATTGCAATTCGGAGATCCATCATCGGGCATTAAGTGGAATGAAATGCTTTATGATATAGATGCAATATACAAAAAACAAAAAACTAAAGGTACTCCATTTTCTGCACAGGGTAAGGCTTTTGAAATAGCTATTAAAAAGATTACTGGCGGTGAATTAGCACCTCAACCAAACTATCCAGTAGACATTATTAAAAATGGAAATCCAATTGAAGTAAAGTTTACAAAAGAATTAACAGACGCTAAAGATTTAGTAAGTAAGCTATACCGATATAAGTACATGACTAATCAATTAGATAGTCTTCCTTTTACATCGGGATATGATAAAGACGTTGACGTGGGGGATTTAACTGTATACGAAGCGGGTACAGGAGCAAAAAAGGAATTTAATGAATGGTATGGTTTAAAAACGAGTAAGGGATTGATACCTCAAGCAAAAAACCTAAAGCTATCCGACTCGGTTCTCAAAGATTTACAAAAATATTCTCTATCTCGTTCTGTTGCGATAAACTCTATGCTCGCGGACAACCCGGAGTCCACAGCATTTAGTGAAGAAATTAAGAATCTTGATTCTTTAATGAAGTTTGATTTACCAGCTACGTTATACTCTGGATACGCATCTAAAAAATATCAAATTATTCAAGATAAAATTAAGAGCGTTAGTGAAGATCCTAACAATCCAGATTTTAAAGCACTAGAAGGTAAGACGCTGAGTTTTCCTGGTTATTTTTCTTCAAGTATTAGCAGGGATGTAGCTGAATCTTTTGGATCAAATATGTCTGGCGGCGTTATGAAAGTCAAGAGCAAGGGCAAGGGAATTAACGTATTGGAAGCTTTAGAATCTGGAGGTTTAACTACAAGTTTAAGCTACAAAGAAAATGAATACATACTTCCTAGAAATGCAAAATTCAAAGTAACAGATATATCAAAGAATCCAAAACCTGGATCACTGCTTAG
>ERZ891134.1993-NODE-1993-length-12798-cov-5.961312_pt1 | contig 12798 bp, 8 predicted proteins | sample MGYA00520888_ERZ891134 | MGnify/ENA primary metagenome ERZ891134 (study PRJEB32303, sample SAMEA104408692) | aquatic metagenome | biome: Brackish water; feature: Coastal; material: water | place: Baltic Sea | collected 2014-10-23 | depth 10 m ... | reverse complement strand
CCCTGCACGTCCATCACGGTGAGCCGAAAGACTTCGACGTCGGTGAGGGCCTGCTTGACCGCCTCAAGTTTGGCCGGCTGGACGATGGCGATGATCAGTTTCACGGTGTGGATCTCCTTCGACCACACGATAGTCGGCAGGGAACATCAGCCACAAGCGAACGTCTGACAAGATTCCTGAGGCCGCAAGGGCCAAGGCCAAAAACCAAATGAAGAATGCCCCGGCCTGGGCGGGCTAGGCGGAGTGCCCACCCAAGCCATTGGGGCATCCTTCTGGCTTGGCCCCCGGCCGGTCAGGCCGGGAAAAACAGGTTGTCGTGCTGGATCAACGACCAGCAGCGGTGACCGAGAAGTCGCTCGAGGCGACCCACTGGTCGGGGTAGGCACGCAGGCCGTGCTCGTGGATGTCGAGGCCGTCCTGCTCTTCTTGCGGGCTGACTCGCAGCATGCCGATCGCCTTGAGGACGCCGAACACGATGGCCATCGTGACGACCGTCCAGCCGACAATGGCTGCCGTGGAGATCAGCTGGATGGTGAAGAACTCACCAACCGAGCCCACGCCGTCGGGCAGGTCGCCAAAGATGCCGGTCGCGAGTCCACCCCAGACGCCACACAGGCCGTGCACAGGCCAGGCACCGACGGGGTCGTCGATCATCAGCTTGTCGAGCAAGAGGATGCCGAGCACGACGAGCAGACCACCCACACCACCGATGATCAGCGACTCAGGCTCAGAGACGCGATCGCAGTTGGCGGTGATGGCGACAAGGCCGCCGAGCACGCCGTTGAGAGCCATCGTGAGGTCAGGCTTGCCAAACATGCCCCAGCCCACGAGCATCGCCACCATGGCACCAGCGGCCGCAGCGATCGTCGTTGTGAGGGCGATGTAGGCCGTTGCCTCAGCGTTGAGGGCTCCGGAGTAGGTCAGCTGGCTGCCTGGATTGAAGCCATACCAGCCCACCAGCAGGATGAACACGCCAAGGGCTGCCAGCGAGAGGTTGTGGCCGGGAATCGGCACGCTCTTGCCGCTCGACGAGAAGCGTCCCATCCTCGGTCCGAGGAAGATGGCACCGATCAGGCCGGCAAAGCCACCGACAGCATGGACCACCACGCTGCCAGCGAAGTCCTGAAAGCCCATCTGGTCGAGCCATCCGCCGCCCCATTTCCACGAGCCGCTGATCGGATAGATAAACCCGGTCAGGATCGCGGTGTAGACGAGATAGCCGCTGAACTTGAGACGTCCGGCCACGGCACCGGAGACGATCGTCGCAGCGGTTGCCGCAAATGCGACCTGGAAGAGGAAGTCGGCCGCGTTGGCAGCGTAGGCGCCATCGCTGTAGGCCGGCGGAGCCGCCCAGACTTCAACACCATCCACCTCGGTGACCTGGGCGTCACGGCTAACAAACGCCGAAGGCATGCCAAGATAGCCGTCTGAGATCCACTCCCCTGGATACATCAGCGAGTAGCCGACGAAGAGGAACAGCAGCACCCCCACGCAGAAGTCCATCACGTTCTTCGAGAGAATGTTGACGGCATTCTTTGCGGAGTTGAGGCCGATCTCCACCATCGCGAAGCCGGCCTGCATAAAGATCACGAGCACCGCACAGATGAACATGATCAGGGTGTTGATCGCATAGTCATTGGCATCGTCGTAGGACAGGCTGTCGACCGGATCACCTTCATTCCAGCCAAGGGGGTTTGCTTCCTCTTCGGCAGCCGCCTCTTCAGGGGCTGCTTCCGCAGACTCCTCAACGGCAGCCTCTGCAGGCTCGCCGTCTTCCTGTGCCGATGAAACCCCGGCCGAACCGCACAGCCCCACCACACAAACCGCACTCAACGCGAGCAACAGCCACCCGCGACCGGACCCTGTGTCCGCAGAAAAGATTGACATGACTACGTTGTCTCCAGAAGGAAAAGATCGCGCACCTCCGCTGTGCCGATGTCCTCGGACCGCAGACTCCTTCCGCGGTGAAGATCCGCCGGAGGATCATTTTGCAAACCGCGTGCCGTTCGTTTGCAAGACCTCTCCCGCCGCGGCGGCACGGTCCTAGAAATCCCAAAAAAGGAGGCGTTTTGCTGTGAAAAAAAGTTGATGCAACCAGGCATGCGACCCGACAAGCGAGCACCGCAGGCACCCCATCCGCCCGGAGAGCAGGCACGCACTGCCCACTCTCTGCGCAGACAACGCGAGACCAGAAGCAATGACTGATCACAACAGCAGGCCGGAGCCTCCGATGAACCCCAGGCTCCATCGCACCGCCGAGAACGGCGTCGTCTGGCTTCACCGTGCCAGCAGTCGTGCTGGCCATGAGCCGCCAGCGGTGCGGGGCGACGCGTGGGTGGCCACAATGCTCTCCGCCCTCGAGCCTTGGCTCCTGCTGCCACCCGGTCGGCCGTGCAGCGAACCTCGGCCGGTTCGCCGTGGTGGCCGCGCGGCAGCCCTGGAAGCCACCTCCGCTCTCGACCCCGCAGCCTATGCCCGCACACGAAACCAGCTCGACGGAGCCATCACGCGGCTCTCTCCGTGGCTTCGGCACGGGGTGCTCTCAACGGCGGAGGTGCGGGACCTGGCCATCAGCCGAGTGGCTCAGCCGGCAGAGGCGGAAAAACTCGTCTCGGAACTTGCCTGGCGAGACTACTGGCAGCGGGTGTATGCCAGCCTTGGCGAGCAGATCTTCCACGACCTGGAGCCGGCTGCCGCGATCTCCCGACACGCTCCACGCGATCGGGTTCCCGACGATGTGCTGACCGCCACCACCGGCATGGCCTGCGTGGATGCCTGGGTGCGGCAGCTGCATGGCACGGGCTTCCTGCACAACCACGCCCGCATGTGGCTCGCGTCTTGGCTCGTCCACGCCCGTGGCGTGCGGTGGCAGGCCGGGGCTGCCTGGTTTCTCTCCCATCTGCTCGACGCCGATCCGGCCAGCAACACACTGTCCTGGCAGTGGGTGGCTGGCACGTTTTCCGCAAAGCCCTACCTCTTCAACCGCGACACCCTGGAGCGATTCAGCAACGGCTGCTTCTGCCAGGCCTGCCCGCTGGCGGGCCACTGTGACCTCGAAGGAAGCTACGAGGATCTCACCGCAGCCTGGTTCACCGGCATGCCGGCTGAGCGTCCACGGCTCACCATTGAGCCCGCACCAGATTGGCTGACTGCGTCGGCCTCAGCGACGCGAGACACCGCGGATTCGCTGGTCTGGCTGACGCTCGACTCGCTGGCAGAAACGAGCCCCGCTGCCGCGGCCCATCCGGCAGCCCCGCGTGTGTTTCTGATCGATCCCGCCTGGCTGGCCCGCGAACGGCCCAGTCGGCTGCGTCTGCGGTTCATCCTGGAATGCCTGGCCGAGATCGGCTGCCTCGATCTCGGTGTTGGCCCCACTGCTGCCGGCGTTGCCGAGGCCGTTGGTCGCCATCAGGCCAACAGCATCGCCGTTGCCGCCACCCCCTGCCCTTTCGTTCGGCAATCCGCCACAGAACTTGCGGCGGCGGGCAGCGTCGAGGTGATCGCCGGCCCGCAGCTGGTCGATCCCCGTCGAGTCAAGGATCTTGGTCGCTTCTCCCGCTACTGGTCGAAGGTGCGAAGCTCTGCCATGCGGCCCGGCGACACCGCCGCCTGACCAGCCATCCAACGGTCGATGGCCGTTGCCAACAGGGGCGGCGCAGGCAGGTCGGCCCGATCGTCCAGCAACGCGACCGGCTGGCCGTCGGCAGGATGGGGAACCGCGATCCAGGCGGCATGCAGGGCGAGCCGTGGAGGGGATGCCGGCAGCCGTTTGTCATAGAGCCGGTCGCCCAGAATCGGCAGCCCGATCCATGCCAGGTGCACTCGCAGCTGATGCGACCGCCCGGTCTGTGGTTCGAGCTCCAACAGCGAGCGATGCTCACCGTCGACCTGCTCGACCGCCAGCAGTCGCCAGCGGGTGTGCGACCGCCGCCCGTGAACGGGATCGACACGCTGCCGAGGCGGGCTGGCCAGATCGGGAGCAAGCGGAAGGTGCAGGTCGCCTGCGGCACGAGCGGGGCGACCGCGGCAGATCGCCAGATAGCGTTTGGCGACACGACCATGTTCAAACGATCGGCCCAGCTGCACGCGAGCCTCGCGATGCCGGGCCAGCAGCAGCACGCCCGACGTGTCGCGATCGAGCCGGTGCACTGCCTCGCACGGGCCGAGGCTCCCGCTGAGCTGCTCGGCCACGCTCAGCGGATCCTGCGGATTCCGCGCTGGCACACTCGGGATCCCCGATGGCTTGTGCACCGCCACCAGCCAGGTATCGGCATGCAGCACCTCGAGGGCTGGCGGCCTGGCCATCAGAGGATGCCGACGGCCCCGGCCCAGCGGCAGAGGTCATCGGTCGGCAGCACCGGCCCAAACGGCTCCGGCAGCGTCGCATAGGGCACAAAGGCGTCGTCGAGCCGCTGCTCATCCTGCCGCTGCCGGGAGGCATCCGCGGGCAACCAGCCTTCCGCCGGTCGGCCAAAGAGCACCGACAGCGGCCGCCCCGGCTCCGCCTGAGGCACCTCGCTGCGACGGGGAATCGAGCCGTCGATCAAGGCCACGCCACGAATCCGTCCAGCAAACGTTTCGGCGGCGAGCCAGGCGAAGGTTGCCCCCGCCGCCTCCCCACTGCAAGCCACCCTGGATGGGTCGACAGCGCCGCGACTGCGGAGGGTTTCCATCGCACGGGCGAGGCCTGGCAGGTCGTCCCGGCTCCAGCGATCAGGCTCGTTCGAGCCAGGCAGCACCACAGCAATCCCGTAGCGACCCGCCGCCACCCGCCAGGGCTCGGCGTCGTCCTTCGTGACCGCCCCCCGCGGTGGGCCAAAGTGGATCAGCACGCCCATCGGCACACCCTCCTCGAGCTCCGGAATCACGGCGAGCGGCGGATTGGCCACCTCGGGGGCGGTTAGCGGCTCGATGTTCACCGGAGCCGGAGTGGCCGCCGCCGCCGCGTCTGGTGGCGGAATCAGGCACGCCGCTGCCGCAGTCTGGACAGGCACGTCGAGCACAGCGTCGCCGCGGCGAACCTGCAGGCGGAGTTCCTCGCCAACGGCTAGGCTCGCGAGGAGGGCTGCCAGCTGTTCACCCGACTGAATCGGACGCGGCTGGCCACCCGTGGTCTGCAGTGATTCCAGGCGGTCACCAGCAGCGATCCCCGCTTGTGCCGCGGGCCCCTCGGGCCAGACCCAGGCCACCTCCACGGGGTTTCCCTCAGGAACCGCGACGGGCAGGATGCCAAGCATCGGCCGTCGATAGGGAGGCAGGGCGTCCACGAGCGTGGCCTCGACCGTCAGCCGCTCACGGGGATCACTGTCCCCGCGTTCCAGGGTCAGCCGAACCGTCTCGTCGGCATACCTGACCGCCAGCTGGTGCCGCACACCAGCAATCCTGCCAACCGGCGTTCCGTCAACCGCCACGATGCGGTCCCCCTCACGAATGCCCGCCTTGGCTGCAGGCGATCCGGGATGACTGGTGGCGATCACCGGTTCGCCCGTCATCACGTCGCGGGATGTGTAGGAGATTCCCAGGATGCCCGCCGCGAGCGTTTCGCCCGCCTGCATCCGAGGCAGCACCGCCATGATGTCTTCCAGCGGAACGGCAAACCCGATGCCGGCGTCGTAGAGTTCTGAGCCGGTGACCATGCCCGCAGACTCTGCGGCCAGCGGCGCGAGCATGCCAATCACCCGCCCGCGAATGTCGAGCAACGGGCCACCGTAGTTGGCCGGAGAGATCGACGCGTCGGTCTGCACGCCCCTGCCCCAGCTGCGATCGACTGCAGAAAGCACGCCCACGGCGATGCTTGGAGTCTCCCCTCCCCACGCTCTCCCAAGGCCGAGCGTCCATTGGCCGACCTGGAGGTCTGCCTTGGCCGCGACCTCCGGCTCGACCAACGGCCGCGGCGGGTCGATCTTCAGGAGCACGACTTTCCTCGCAGGATCGGCGCCGACGACCGCGGCTGCATGCCGGCTGCCATCGGGAAGCACCACGATCACGCCGACCGTCCGTTCGGTGACCGCAAACGAACTGGTGACAATCCAGCCCTCGCTGCCCACCACAAGGCCCGTCGATGTGCCGCCGGCATCCTGGTCTGCGACAGCCCCCGTCTCCCCGGCAACCTCAATTCGCACCGTCGAGGCCGCCCCCCGCTCGGCAGCCACCTGAAACGCACGCTGCTCGGCAGCCTCAAGCGGCCCGGGGGCAGCAGCGGCCCGCGATGGCACCGCCATCCCGGACAGACAGGCTGCCACATTCCAGCCGACAACAGCGGCCGCCAGCACGCGTCGTCGCGTGGTCGACGAGAAACTCACAGGGTCTCTCCTAGGGAAGGTTCTGGCAACGCCGGCAGATCGACGGCTGGCCTCGGCCCGAGCACCGCATCCACGATGCGGCCATCGCGAATCACACTCACGCGGACCGGCTCTCCCTCATCGATTCGGGCGAGCTCCTCAGCGACCGCAGCACACGACGTGACGGACTGACTCCCCACGGCCACCAGCAGGTCGTCTTCCCGCAGCCCTGCCGCTGCCGCAGGTGATGCCTCGAGCACCGCCTCCACGAAGGGAGGCGTCTTCTCCAGGATGTCCGGCACAAGCAGAAAGCCAAGCCGCCGCGTGTCGAAGGGGAGGACGTCGGCCATCGCGTCAGTCTCGGCGGGCCGCCCCGACAGCAGCATGTCAAAACTCGCCGCGACTTCCGCAAGCGGCACGGCATAGTTCAGCCAGATGCCTGCGGTTGTGCTGCGTAGTTCTTTGCCCAGCATGCCCATCGGCTGCCCCTGCACGTCGACGAGCAGCCCGCCTGCGGAGCCTGGATTGTTGACCGTAAAGTCGAGGAGGTAGACATCGCCATCGTAGGGTGCTTCATACGCGCCACGCCGTGCAGCCAGCGGCACCGTGGCCGCGATCACGCCCTGCTGCACGCTCACCCGCTCATCGCCAACGGCCACGCCAAAGAGATTCGAGAGGGCGTAGACGCGGGTGCCTGGGGCCGCAGGTCGTTGCCCACGACCGGTTGACGCCCCAACCGTCCTGGAGCCTTCCGGACCGCCATCGGCTGCCTCGCCACCCTCCGCACGAGCAAGACCTTCCTCAAGCGAGCCTCCATCGAGCGGCGCAAACGGCAGGCCCTCGGCCTCAAGCTTGAGCAGGGCCATCTCACGGCGCGGATCGATTCCCACAAGACTCGCTGCAAAGCGACGACCGTCGTCGAGCACGCAGTCGATCTCCTCCGAATCGAGCACCGTGCTCATGGCCGTCATCACATGGCCCTCGGACGACACGAGGAACCCCGTCTGGTATGCCTCGAGCCCTCGGAACCCGCCAGCGCCATAAATCTTGACGACCGTGCGGGCGGCCTGTTCGATCACAACATCACTCCCACAGGCCCAACGGCTGTCGGCAGTGAGAAGCCCCGGCACCACAAAAGCGAGCAGGCAGGCCAACCAGCTGCGGGTCACGGCCACCCTCTGCACAGGAATCGTCTGCGGTCGCATCTCGCTCATGCCCCCTCCCCTGCGTCGACGTCGGAGGCCGACGGTTTGTCGGGGTCGCTGTCAGCCACGGCGGCGACGCACCGCTCGATCATGAACCGGCCGAACAACGCGCCGCCCACGTGCACCTCCATGGCTGCTGGCACCCACGCCGCCCCTTGGGCATCGCCCTCGGCATACTGGAAGCGGACCTCGCACGGGTCGGCTTGAGGGCTCGCCCAGAGGTCGATGCCGAGCAGCCTGCCTGCTGTCGCCTCATCAGCCTTGGAGACGAAGATCTCGGCAGTCACGCCCGCCACATCGCTGCGGAGGAGATCCGCGAGGGGCATGCCGGTGATGGACGAGCCTGCGTCGGCCGCGGCCGGAGCGGTGCCTGCATAGTCGGTGCGGCCCAGCGACTGAGGGCCTTGGCTGAGCAGCTGCCTCCAGACGACAAGGGCCGCCAGCAGTCCGCCGCTCCCCGGAGGAACGGGGCTCTGGTCGAGTGCCGCCTGGGGATCGAGACGGCTCGTGCCCGTGGGCAGATCGATGGTGGCCAACGCATCGGAAAGCTCAATGCGGAAAGGCCGACCGTCGGCAAGCGTGCCGGAGAGTTCCCAGACGCCGGCCAGATCGTCATCGCCCACCAGCCGCTCCATCGCCGTCGCGACCCGATCCCGCTCCAGCCTGCTGAAGTGGTAGTTGCTGTAGCCAATCTTTGGCTCGTAGAGATCCCGCACCGACTCCGGCAGTTTGGCCACAGGCCCTGCCTGCTCTTCTTCCGGAGGCCCCTCGCCGGGCGGTCCTGGTGGCGGGCCACTGCTGCGTCGGCCCGATGCAATCTCGGCCAGTTCGGCCGCGGCATGGACCGCCGCCAGCCTCACCATGATCTCCTCAGCCCGTCCCTCGCGACGAAACACCAGCGGCACCCGCCAGCCGGCAGGCAGAATCCCCAACACATTCTTCAAGGCGTTGACGGTGCGGACGGGCCGGCCCGCAAGCGACACAATCTCGTCGTCATACCGCAGCCCACGGCGGTAGGCGTCAGACGACTCGAGTATGTCTGAGACATACACCTTGCCGTCAGCCCCCGTGGCAACGGTCGCCCCGAGGGTCGCGTGATCGACCAGCATGCCACCTCGCAGGCTCCCCATGAAGTTGCGGAGCTGATTGGACGAGATCGCGTAGCCCACGCCAACGTTGACCCGTCCACGCTTTTCAAACGACGCGCGGCCATTGACGCCGATCAGGTCGCCCGCGGCATCAAACAGCGGGCCACCGGAGTTGCCCGGATTGATCGCGGCATCCACCTGCAGGCAGTCGGTGTATTCAAGGATCGTGCCGGCAGGAAACTGGTAGCGATGGGTTCCCGACACGATGCCCAGGCTGACCGACGGCTGCAGATTGCTCGCCAGGAGAAAGGGATTGCCGACGGTGTAGCAGGCATCCCCCACCCGCACCTGGTCGCTGTCAGCAAGCCTCGCGTAGGGAAACGTCTCCCGCCCCACGAGTTTGACAACGGCGACGTCGCCGGTGGGGTCGAGGCCGACGAGAATCGCATCCACAACATCCCCATCAGCAAGGCCGCACCGCATCGCCAGCCCGGCCGGCTGCACCACGTGGAAGTTGGTGAACGCGTAGCCATCGGGTGTCACGATCACGCCGGATCCCCCGCCCTGGTCTCCGGCGAAGATCGCGATCGTCGCTGCGGAGATACGAGACACGACCTCGATTCTCTGCTGCTCCGCGGCCAGCACCCCCGGGTCGACCTCCGCAGCACGGGCTGCGACGACCGTGCAGGCCACCAGCAGGACGCCTGCCCAGACCAGCCCCAGAGGCCCACGCGGATGCCCCCACCATCGCAACACAGGGAGTGCGGAAGAACACACGCGGCCGGTCCTCATTTCTCGAGCCTCGGATCGAGCAGACGCAGACGCCCCAAGCCAGACTGGCCGTCGGCAGCATCGGCAGGAAAATCGACAACGAGCTCGAGGCGACGCCCCCCTGCCACATCAACGTCGATGCGGTCAGCCTTCCCTGCCTCCACGGGAATCCCGCGACGCAGCAGCTCTCGTCCGTCGACAATCACGACAAGATCGCCACCCCCGGCCTGCGGGCGTTCGACATCAGCCTGCATCCGCAGCCGCTGCACCCCCGCGGGAAGCTTCCAGCGGATCACCGTTCTCGGCGCGACGAGGATCAGCGGACCGCCCTCGCTCAACGACGCCGCCTGCTCCGCCGTGACAAACCGTGGCTGAAAGGCATCGGCGAGCTCCTCCAGCTCCGCCAGCCCTGCAAAAAACGGCTCAACGCCGGTTTCCTCACGCGGCAGGGCAACCAGCGACACCGTGCGACCAGCTGCCAGGTCGATGCGACGGACGGACGCCACGGGAATCGCCAGATCGCTCGACCAGGCTGTGTTGACCTGAAAGTCGCCCGGCTCAGCGAGATACCGCACCTCGGTCGCGAAGAGTCGCCCCCCGATAAAATCGATCACGGGCCCGGCCGGCTGGGCTTCGTTGTCGGCCCTCAGCCAGACCAGCCCCGCCACCCGCTCGCGTTTCACGGGGATGCGGTCGTCATCGAGTGCCACGGTCACATGCTCAGCATCGATTGAGAGGATCGCGCACGGCACGGCCTGATACACCGGCTCGGGCTCCGCTGCCTTCCGAATCACGATCAGGTCGCTCTCGACCTCAGGAGGCACCGCCGACTGCCAGTCGGGAGCGGCCGCAGCATCAAGCGGGTCGACGCCGTCCCCAGCGAGGTCCCAGGCTGTTTTCACCACCACCTGCTGCGGCACTGCGATCGAGAACCCCTGGCCCTCAAGCACAAGATCGCGGCCGCGTGTTTCGACCGCATCACCAGCGAGCAGACTCCCATCGCTCAGCCAGAGACGAACGCGGGCCGCAGCCACTGGCGGCTTCTCAACAGGCTCCACAATCCGCACGTTCGCTGCGGCCAGTGCGACCTCACCGTCGGCCGACGAAAAGGCGATCTCCGCCGCGTCGAACCGGGTAAGTTCACCGAGCCGGCTGATGCCGTCGGCACCGTCAAACCGCCAGGTTGGTGCCGCCTCGGCCGAGACCTGCAGCGGCGGCACCAGCAGCCATGCAACCACGAGAACGCACCGCCGGCAGAGCGACTGTGGGCTCTGACGAGAGGGCACTGAAGAAGGCAATCGCAGCCGCATCACGGAGACTCTTCTCCCGAGGCGAGGCGTTTGAAGTAGTGCTCGATCACTTCGCGATAGTGAGGCGGAAACTCACGGGCAATCTGCTGGAGCGCCTCTTCCCGCTCGTGGGGCGGCAGATCGCCCCAGTCGCCTCCGTCGTCGAGATCCTTGCGAGCCACCTCGCCGGGGCCTTTGCCTCCAGCGGCCCGGCTGTCGTCCATCGGCCGGCTCCCGCCACTCCCGCCAGCCCCGCTGCCCGCTCCACCAGACTCACCCTGCTGTTGCTGCTGCTCCTCAATCTTGGCGATCAGCTTGTCGAGGGATTCGACAACCCCCTCCTGCACGGTCTGCGTGCGGGGCCCTGCCTGGCCGAGATCGAGGCGTCGGGTGATGTCTCGCATCCGACGGGCGATGTGGTCGAGCGATTCGTCTTCCAGCGACCGAAGATCTGCCTGCATCAGCCGAGCCAGCCGCTCATAGCGAACAGGGATGGCGTCGGCCTGCTCAAGCAAGCGATCGAGCGACGCCAGTCCAGACTCCGCATCGAGCAGCCAGTGTTCACAGGTGGCGCGATGAAACAGGAGCGAGGCGGGGTCGCAGGCGGTCTCCACGTCGAGATGCTGCAGGAGCCCTCGTCCCTCATCGAAGAAGCCGTGCCGCACCAGCTGCCTGCCGTGAAAGAGCGCCATCACGTCGTGCAGTTCTGGCTCATCCGAGGCCTCGTCGAGCCAGCTGGCGTCGACCGTTTCCGGCCGCTCTGCAGACGCGACGAGGCTCGCCGCCCGTGGATCCAGCAGGGCCATGCTCGCCGCAAAGCGATCGAGCCGATCGGTGGTTGGATCGTCAAACGGCTCGTCCGCCGGCCAGAGACTGCGAGCCCGCTGGAGCCGCACCGGATCAGGGCTGGCATCTGCCCGGGTTTCAATCCAGGCCCGCGCCCGCGTGCGGAGGTCTCCCCAGGCGGGAATCTCCCAGGTGGCCCGCCGCACCAGCCCTTCATCGGCGGTGGAGGATGCGGCCACCGGATCATCAGCCACCGCCTGCACCGGCAAAGCCAGGGCACACACGCTCCAGACCGCGACGCTCCCCAGCTGCAGCCTGAGGCGGAGGGGCAAGAGCCTTGATCGCATGCCGTTCACTGTGGTGAGCCTCCGCTTCAAGGCGATGGGTGAAACGCAACCGCTGCAACACCATTCTCACAGAATGATACCGGCGCTGCTGCGGACCGGCGAATCGCAGAAACCGCTACTCGGTCCGCCCCGATACGATGTCGTGGGCGGCCCGCTCGATTTTCCGCTGCCGCCTGGAGAGGCGATCGAGAGCATCGAGGAGTTCTGGCTGTTCGGCCCGCTCAACGCCTTCGGTGAGCAGGTCGGCATACCGCCGTGTGCGTGCGTTGATCCGTAGCTGCAGCGTGCGAAGCATCTTCAGTTCGGAGAGCTTGTCGACCAGGGGCTGCTCGCCCGGGTCTGCCGGCCGGCCCCCGCCCTGCCCTTGCTGCTGTTGCTGCTGCTCCTGCTCCCGCTGCACCTTCTCCACCGCATCGAGAATCTCCTCGAGGCTCACCACCAGATCGCGGACCAGCCCCTGCGTGCTCGCTCCGGTGTCGTTGCGTTCAAGCCTTCGGGCGGCCTGCGTGGCATCGTCTTGCACCTGCTCAAGCGCCTCAGGAATCGCCACCGCGGAGCCGTCGTCGCGGACCAGGAGCAACGCCCGCATCGTCTCGGCCGCCACCGCCTGCTGCTCGCGTCCCAGCCGCACCGCCTCCAGCTCCCGCTCACGCTGCGTGCCGGCGGCGGGGTCGGCCACCAGCTGCTCCAGCCCTGCAAGCACACCACGCTCCATGCGCAGCATTTTGCGGAGCCGCGTTTCCAGCTGAACGAGCAGCCGCTCGACCTCTTCTTCGCGAAGCTGACGAAGGATTTCCTCCAGCTCGGCCCGGGCATTCTCCAGCTCTTCGAGAGCCCGTTCCTGCTCCTCCGACGCCTCGTCTCGCTTGGCTTCCTCGAGTTTCCGGCCGGCCTCCTCCATCCTCCGCTGGGCAGCCTCAAGCCGCTGGCGGGTTCGCCGGGCACGCGAGGCATCGTCATCCCCTTCGATCGGAGGCGATTCCTCTTGCTGGCCTTGCTGGCCTTGCTGGCCTTGCTGGCCTTGCTGGCCT
>ERZ891134.1989-NODE-1989-length-12826-cov-8.553755_pt1 | contig 12826 bp, 10 predicted proteins | sample MGYA00520888_ERZ891134 | MGnify/ENA primary metagenome ERZ891134 (study PRJEB32303, sample SAMEA104408692) | aquatic metagenome | biome: Brackish water; feature: Coastal; material: water | place: Baltic Sea | collected 2014-10-23 | depth 10 m ... | reverse complement strand
TGAGGAAGAATAATTTCAACATATTTGGTAGTCCCTCTCGGATTTGAACCGAGGTGTGAAATGTGATTTGCAAAGCCGTTATATTGTAAAACCTTGTCTGCTATTCATGCCTAAGACATTTGACAGCGCTCCTCAACTCCCAAAAATGCGAAGAAGAATTGGGCGAGATACTACCGAAGTTTTAGTGACATTGATGGCCTTGTCTACAACCGCATTAGTGTTTTTAGTTCTTGTTCGTTGGGATTTCTTGGACATTACTTCAACTAATGAATATAATTTTATCAAATATTTTTCAATAGGATTTAGTTTACTTTTATGGCTCTTAGTAATCAGACTAGAGCTAACTGCCAAAACCAAAGCCGAAACTCTATATGAAGTTCAAATGAATGAATATGAGATAATGAGAACTAAATGGCTCGAGATTGCTTCACGTCAGTTAGAAATGGATGCGAAGAGAAAAAATCAACCTGCTGAAAAAATCTCAACAGGATTTACTGTCGTTGATAAAGAATCTAAAGAACCAATAATAGTTGGACAAGATAATTAGCAAAGTGGTCAGGGGCTGACCGTTCAGAAACCGGTAAGGGTCGTTAGATTCGCCTTATTAGAATATGATGAACGACACATTGCTATACCTTTGGTTTACATTCCAATTGGGCTGATGGTAGGATTTACCTCTATATTCCCAATTCTTGCAGTTGTTACTTTACCTACTGCTGTTTTCGTTGTATTTTCAATATTTACCGGAGACATAGCACTTGTAACTAAAGACACTCCTCCAATAGCAAGTAAAAATACTGAGGAAGAATAATTTCAACATATTTGGTAGTCCCTCTCGGATTTGAACCGAGGTCGGGGGAACCAGAATCCTCCATGATGGACCGCTACACTAAGGGACTATGCACTCCGGTACTGCGCTGTCTTTTTCAATTAAGCGGTAATATAGCGCTAATAATTGATGGAGAATGATTTATTAACCAGTAAAAAAGAGAGGAAACATGAAGAAAATACTAGCAGTGCTTTTTGCTTGCTCAATTGTTCTAGCCGGATGTATGGATTTAACTGACGAAGACATTGACAAAATCGTCGACGCTATCGTTGAAATCCCTGGCTGCAATGCAGACGAAACAGCCTACAATTATGATGTAAATGCAACAAATAACAATGCATGCTTGACTGAAATGGTTTTGAAAAATTCAATTGCTGATTTCATCACTTTGATGGATAATGGACCTGGCCAAGACCAAACAATGGGAATGTCAATGACTGGCTCTGGAGACATGGAAGGCCAACAAATGGACTGGACATCAGTAAATGTCTACAGCCCAGATGGCTCATACACCAGTATGGAACTAGACTTGGGAATGTTAGTATGGTCACAATCTCAACTTATCACCTCTGCAGCCGATGGCACTACATTGATGCAGGTTAATCATAACGGAGCCCAGATGCTAATGAATAGTGCTACAGATTTCAGCTCTTGGAATAGCATGGACGACGATGACATGGGTGATGATGACATGGACATGGGCGACAATGACATGGGTGATGATGACATGGACATGGGCGACAATGACATGGGTGGCAATGACATGGACAACGATAACATGGAAATGAGTTTACCAGAAGTGGAAGTTCCAGCCGATTTTGACCCTTCTACTGCCTTGTTTGAAGCAGGCCTAGCCACTGATAATGGATACTCTTTCTCAACAACAATGGATGATGGCATGGGCTACTCAATGACCATGACCTTCACTCTTGGAATGGATCTAGTTGTTAACTCAATGACTTTAACCGAAACAATGGACGGTGAATCTTCAACCTCATCAATAACTATGCTTGAGGAGTCCATCTTAATGGGATACCTTACCATCGATTCAACTCTACCTTACCAGGCTCTTCCGTTTGGAGTCTCACCAATGGGTGGAATGGGTAGCGGCGACAATGACATGGGAGACAACGGCGATGATGGAATGGACGACAACGGCGATGACCAAGGTGATAGTGACGATGCTCCGACTGCTCAAGAACTAATCAATATGACAGATACTGATGATAGTGGAACAATGAACTTCGATGAATTCATTGAATACCTGAATTCTCCTGACCCAGATGCTGAGAATGGAGATGATGAATCATTTCCACAATCTGTGGTAGACGATATCAACGCAATATTCGACAACAATGATGCAGATATGTCCGGGGATTTGGACGTCGATGAACTAGACCCATTTATCCTTGAGATAGATGAGTACTTCATGTCAATGGATGGCGGTGATGGTGAGTTGTTTACTTGTGACAATGGTAACGAGGTCCCTGCAGACTATGTCGATGACGGAGACAACGACTGTGGTGACTGGTCTGATGAGCCAAATCATAACGACAACGGCGATGACAGTCATGCCGCGGCGTGGACATTCAACAGAGAGATGTCTGAATGTGATTCTGATGCTGATGGAATGGTCGATTTCGATGAACTCGATGCCTGCGTTACTAATGATCTAGTAAATGATGGATATGGTGACGAAGAAATACTGGACTTCTATGGATGGTTTGACTGGGTTGATGCAGATGAAGATAGTATGCTCGATTCTAATGAATACAACGACTTTGCAGAAATGACCAGCGAAGGACCGATGATGGTCTGCTACTATGTCCCCTCTGATGAAGTTGACTTGAGCATCACTTCGGAAGAATATTGTGATGCTGCTAACACCATGTGGACCGAAGCACTTCAATCAGTAAATGATGGCGATGATGGAATGGACAATGACCATGACGACGACTTGCCTTCTGAAAGTGAAATGTTTTCTGGTATGGATGGTAACCAAGACGGTTACGTCAATGCATCTGAAGCACTCATTTATTTCGAACAAATGATGAATGACGCACCAAATCCAGAAGATGCTATGGAAGAGGCTGATTATGACGACTCTGGCAATATCAGTTGGAATGAATTTGTCATTAACTGGAATGAAGATGAAGATGAGAACGACTTAGACGACTATCACTTGAACAATAGTCTAGACTTGGATTCTCAGTTATATCAAGCATTCAACAGCTCTGATTATGATGGGAGCGGTGGATTAAATCTATCTGAAGTTCAAGATTTTATTGACCAAGTTGTAGTTATCATAGAAACTCTAGAAGATGATGAGGACAATGATGAGTTTATGTCGATTGTCAACTCTGCTTTTGCATGTACTGATTACAACGCAGACGATATGCTTGATTCTAATGAATTCAGTGCATACTACAGCGGCATATTTGGTGAAATGAATTTAGAGATGATGCTTTGTTACATGGACTTAGACCAATCTGGCGAAGTGAGCGCTAGTGAATTCGCTCAGTGGGCAAACCAGTCTGAAGATTCCGAGCCAATGTCAGATGAGGATTGGAATGATTTCCTCTTCGGGTTTGAAATGATGGATACTGACGGCAGCGGTGGACTGAACGCTGATGAACTAAATGCTGTAATGATGGGCGATGGAAATGATGATCACAGCGATGACGGGCATGACGACAACGGTAACCATGGTAGCATGTTTGACTGGATGATTAGTAACTCCCAGGATATGCCAATGGAAGGAACATTTGATGATTACACAATCGTTCTAGCAATGTGCACCATGGATGAATCAAGCGATGATGGAATGGATATGGGAATGGGTACTACACCAGCAATGAACTGTGGCGATGATGTTTTGAGCGTCACTATTGCTGATGCAATGGCTCAAGATGCTGTAGTAATGTTCCATGATGCAGACATGTCTGGCACCATAACTGGTGGTGACATGGTTCACATTAGCCCCGATATTGATGTTGATGGCGACTGGAATACAGTTAGACTATATTCAACATCTGCAGACTCTTATTCTGATGAGAACCCAATGCTAACTCCTGGTTTCACTGGGGCTCTTGGAATGCTTGCGCTACTAGGTGCTGCTCTACTAACCCGTAGAGATTGAAGTCAAAAACTGACTTTCAACTCCATCATTAGATGGAGACAAAGCGGAACATGACCTTAGATACTGCAGAGACCATGAGGATAATCATGAATGAGCCAATAGCCCAACGGGCCCAAGGACGCTCAGGTTTTGCTGGTGGCCACGGGTCAAATCCAAGCCGTTCAGCCTCCTCTACAAGTGCGGCAAGTTCAGCCAGTTCTTCCTCAACACTCTGTGCAGACATTGTTTAACGGTTGATTGGGTCATACATCAATATGAGTGACGATTTAACAAACATAATGTTTTAACCAAGAGCCTTGAGAAAAGAATAGTGATGTTGTGACTAATAAGCCAAAATCAAACGGTCAAACCATATTTGTGACTGGAGTAAACGGCCACATTGGTAACCACATAGTTAGCGACCTACTGGCCAACGGCTACCATGTCAAAGGCTCGGTTCGCAATCTCAATGATGAAGCCAAGACTGCGCATGTGTTACAACACGCAAAGAATATCGATGTTATAGAACGACTAGAATTAGTCGAGGGTGATATTTTAGAAGCAGATAATTGGGCAGAAATGATTCAAGGATGTGATGCATTATTTCACACTGCAACAATTTATTCCAATACCAAAGATGGCCAATTAATCATTGACACGGCACTGCTTGGCACAACTCATCTACTAACTGCAGCCAGAGATGCTGGAATTAAACGGGTGATCTATACCTCAAGTGTAGCAGCAGTTGGCAATACTCCCAAAGGGCGACCTAAGACTGAAGATGATTGGCAAACTGAACGCTCATCACCATATATCATTGCTAAAACTGATTCAGAGCGCAAAGCCTGGGAACTAGCCAAAGAATTTGAGATTGATTTACGAGTTATCAATCCAAGTGCAGTTATTGGTGGCGGATTTGTTAATGCCACACCAAGCGTTAACTTCTTTCCTGACATTATCAACGGTAATGTTCCAATGGCGCCTAAAATCCCGCTATCCATTGTCCATGTCAAAGATGTGGCAATAGCCCACAGAAGAGCCTATGAAGTTGACGAAGCTGAAGGAAGATTCATTCTAGCACCACATAACAACCTAACATTGGTTGATGTCTGTCAAACTGTTAAGAAACTATATCCAGAAAGCAAGGCACCAAAACGAGGCATACCGCGCTCAATGATGTCGCTTGTCGTATTATTTGACTGGTTTAATGGACTGAGAGGCAAGAAACGCTACATGACTAGAAAGACAGTGAAAGGTTTCTTCCGTGGTGATTCTAACATGTCTTCAGCCAAAGCCACTGAAGTTTTAGGCATGGATTGGATATCGCTAGAGGATTGCGTCACCGATACTGTTGATGAATTCAAATCACGGTCGTTGGTACAATAGGATCTGAATGATTCTCTCCCTTGGCCCATTTCTTTTTGATAAACTTGAATAAAATCCGTGAAAATACCATCGAGAATAGTAAGAATATGATTGATGTCCAAATCGGAATATTGTCGCTAGTTGCGATAAAATAAGTGACCACTAAAATGCCCATGCCGTAGACGGCTCTGAAGGCGGAAAAAAGCATCAAAGAGCGGAACGTTGGAGACTTGCTTAGCCGGGTAAAAAGTGTCAACTTTTCACCTTCCTCCATACGCTAGGCTGAATCTTTTACTTGAAAATATGATGTATTGCTAGAATAACTTTAACCAATATTGCCGAATAACCCGATAAAAATCAACAACATGTAAATTAACAAGAGTATAAAATAGTCGCAGGCCGGAAAAGCCCCATGCAAAGCAGCAAATACGCATACGTGAAACTTAGTGGAATATCCTGCGTCAGATGTGGTAGACTAGATGGAATATCTGTCGATACATCAGGAAGATGCGCTGATTGCATAAACATGCATTACAATATCGATTAGTTCACTCTTCTTCCGAGGATTCTTGCACAAATGGGGTGAAAATCCCACGTTCCTCCATGATATCACAGGGACCAGGTAATACCGCTAGTATCTCATCGGTGGAAATCCCAGTATTCTTGTAAATCCTGTTAGCAAGTCGGTCTTTCTTGGTAATTCCAGAACTCAAGATTGCATACCTTGAGCAAATTGATAAGATAAGGTCAGGAGTACCACTCATTAATAGTGGCACGCCATTAATTGCCACTATACCAATACCAATTTTGACGTCTAAATCCCTAAACCATTGTCGTTGGCCACGAACAATGAATGCCCCTTTGCCAACATACTCGCCGGTTTGTGCGGTCTTGGAAACTTGGGCGGGCTTTACGGCAAATACTGTCCCGTGACCCCCACCACTAGACCATGCACGACTCCAACACAATGCTAAAGTTGCTGCCTCAATCAATTTATCATCATTAATTCTCTCATCACCCAATTTGTCGACTAATTTGTAAGCGGGAATATCTTTGGGAATATTTGCCGGTGGATTCTCATCGATGACAAAACCTTGAGTTGCTCTAAGGCTGCAACTTGGAGCGCCATGAATATCAGCATGGAGATACATGTCAGAGCCGGAAAGATGCTTTTTGACAATCGCGTCATTGCCCTTAGCATCTTTACCACCCACCAGTAAATGACCTCCTGTAGTCATTGACCAGCGATGGTTTTCAAACCATAATCGTTTACTGCGTTTTACTTTACTTAAGCGGCCAGTTTCCTTGGCTTTGACCTCTTTCTTTAGCGCTCGTTTAAGTTGTATGTTGGTTTCCTCTAATGCTTCAACTGCGCCTTTAGTCTTGGCTTTTTGCTTGTTAGCCGTGGTGAAGAAAAATTGGGCATTTTGATGAACTGTATCATCTAAGCGAAGTTGGGCTTGTAGACCTCTAGGTTCACCATTTTCGTCTGGTAAAATACTGATGAAAGTTCGCTCAGCTCCATTCATAGAAACAATCCATGGAATTTGTTTGGCCATTTTTTGAGTATCTTTCCACCCATTAGTCTCAACCGCTGCTTTAATTTGCGATAATAAACTTTCAACATGACTCCAATTATTTTGGATGGTGTGGCCGATCAGTTGTTGTTTCTCAATTTTCTTAGTGAATCCTGATAGGGCTTTCTCTTGTTGGGCTTTACGACGTTCTAATTTCTCAACTTCCGTTGAGAACCCACGTCCAGGTGATGCAATGTCCAACTTTTCGGCTTCTCGCCGAGCAAGGGCGCCAGCGTCATGCGGACCTCGCCAAGCATCGACTGCTGCACACAATGTGGCAAATTCCATTCTCGGCTTACCGTCATGAGCAGGAAGTAAGGTTGGAGATGCTTCATTAGCATATTGTTCAAGGAATTTATCTCGCTTAACGTCATCAGTTTGCCCATCAGATAAAACCTGTAAATCTGTGCTACTTTGTTCCTTATCTGGTTTGAGGATAAGATAGCCTTTGGCCTCTGTTGTCAGACTAGCAAGTAAGGTTTGCAATGCTTGGTGGATTTTACCTACATCTACCTCAGCAGTGGCCGAATTTGCGGTGATTCCGGCTAATTCACATACTGCGTTAGCATGAGTTCCACCTAAGTTTGCCTTACCACCCAAAGTTGCAACTAAATCACGGTCTGAATTTTCAAACATCTCTTTTAGAGCAGTTTCGTCTAAATCGTGTGGGTCCAAAGCTGCTGGTGGGGGTTGATACTGAACTCCTTTCTTGAGAATTCGTCCTGAATACTTAGCGTGAGTTAAGGGCTGAATGATGATTCCTTCATGGTCGACAAGAATTACGTTACCTTCTCTAAATACCTCAACATAAAGATGCATTTGACCAAATTTGGTATCAAAATCAAGTGCCAGTACTCTATCAAAACCCAATTGCCTTACTGCAGTCATACGGGCATTCTTCAAGAATTTCCGCAACACCATCGCAAATGGTGGAGGCGTCATTGGCATAGGACGGTCACGATTTGAGGTGTAAACTCTTGAGCCCCTTACGATTACTAAATCAAATTGATTACTTTCTTTAGGATTGATACGTAAGACGATTTGTTCATAATGCGGCATGTATGATTTCTTGACATAAGCACCAACAAATTGGTTTAACTCGCCAACAATTGCTCGAAGGTCAAATCCGCTCATGTTAGCCTTCATACTACCGCCTCATCATGCTGTGTGATTCACGCTTATTGAATGCTACTTGAACCGTAGTAAGACTTTACCGATATTCTTAGCATCGTGGATGTGTTGATGAGCCTTGTCAGCGTCTTCAACGTCAAATATTGAATCAATAACAGGGTCCAAAACACCATCTTTGACTCCTTCCAAAATTCGTTCTAGTTGACTTGCCATGACTACTTCATCATTCCAAGTCCCCATATGGACGCCAAAGATTCCTTGGTTGCGACTCATCATCTTCATTGGGTCTAGTTTAGGAGTTTTTCGCCAAGCCAGGTAAGCCTTGAGTAGTGAACGCTTACTAGATGGGGCTGCTGAAGACATACCAAAAGAGTAGACTTTGCCACCCATGGCTAATACTTTCAGGCTGCGTTTGAGGTTCTCTCCACTGATTGGATCAAGGATGTGGTCGACTCCTCTTCCACCTGTTGCTTGCTTGATAACCTCAACAAAGTCCTGATTGTGTCGATCAATTGGAATGCCACCATATTGCTTGATTATATCTGCCTTATGTCCTGAAGCAGTCGCCCAAACTTTGTCAATTCCCGCCCATTGGCAGAGTTGTAGGGCTGCAGTACCAACCCCGCCTGCACCACCATGAATTAGTACAGTATCTGTCGATTTTAGATTGCCTAAGTGGTGTAGCATGTGATGAGCAGTAAGGTAAGTGACTGGCATAGATGCAGCTTTTTCCAAACTCATTTCATCGGGCAAAGGAATTACTCGAGAAACTGCGGCAATCACATGACTTGCTTGTCCTCCATTGGACATTGCGGCAACTACTCTTTGCCCAACCTCAAATTCGGTTACTCCCTTACCAAGGGAATGGATAATTCCACTCACTTCGTATCCAGGGGTGAAAGGGAATGGTGGTCTTGGCCGGTAAAATCCAAGCCGCATTAGAGTATCGGCGAAATTGATTCCTGCAAAGTGCACTTCAACTCTAACCTCGCCTGATTGAGGCTCTGGCATTGGCATTTCTATGACATCCAGTACAGATGGCGAACCTGCTTTGGTGATAACTAATCGGCGAGGCATGTCTACCCTAATGCGTGTCCTCAATCAATGCTTGCATGCCAATTGTTGGAATCATCTTTACTGACTTTGCCGCGGCGTTGGTGAGACAATAGATGAGCCAAAGTTTGGTCTTTAGCCAGTCCAGGATGGGCTCCTGGAGTATCCCCATACGCCTTGAGGGCGATGTTTCCGAGTCCAAATAATCCGCTTTGAACCGCTTGTAATACCTTTTCGTGCCGTGCACCACGATGTTGGATGTAGTGAGTTAATTTCTTTTCCGGCAGTGCGATTACTGGGCCGTGGCTAGGGAATAACAAATGTGGTGCTAAGTCTCTAAGTTGCCCTAATTCCTCGATATATAGGTCCATATCGCCTGTGGCTGGTGGAATCAATATCGTGCCAAATCCAGCAACCATGTCACCAGCGATAAGGCCTGCTTCACCAGCAAAACAAACGTGCCCTGGATGATGCCCATGGGTGATGATTATGCGCCATTTTTGCTTACCTAGTTGCAATACTTCTCCAGTTTGCAAAATCCGGTCACAGTGAACGCTTCTTGCGGTATATTCACTACCCCATACCGGCAAGTCAAAAGCTTCTTTCAGTAAATCGTTGTCTGCTAGATGGTCGCTGTGAGAATGAGTGTAAGCAACGGCAATCGGTGTACCATTATGACGGTCAACTGCTTCGGCTAGAGCCTCCATATCTTCACGATAAACAACTGCAGGGTCAACAATGATAAACTCGCCATCCGGGTCGCCTAGCAAATAGCAATTGGTATGATCTGCTGGAGGTAATGTAACGGTTCTAATCGGGACAACTTCCACTCCATAGCCAAATAGAATTGACTGTCTTCCCGGTTTGCGTCGTGAAATATTTTCTGCTGCCTCAACTATATCATCGCCACAGAACTTCATGATTCTAATAAATTCCATCAATATCGAAATGACTGGTGGTGCAACTTTGATTTCATTTCTTGACCACCTCTCTAGTATTCGGCTGGGAGAAGCCCACATAATCTCATCAAATTCTGTCTGTGGCTCAAGGTCAATTTCAGGTACACTTTGCCATTCTCCACAATGGAAATGAATGAAGGCATTATCAAATTGAATCGGTCCAAATGGCGGGGTTATACGATGTCCTAGAATTCTAATGTTGTCAACATTCACTGGAATATTACAATCCTCTGCATGAGGTAGCCAATTTGATTTATCTTTGATTACATCAAACCTAGCATTCTCATCTATAGAAATAACATGGTCGCCATTTGGTGCTAATCCAAGTTCTTCACAAGTCTCTCGAAGGATGCAAGCTATGGCTTTACCATGTTCAACATCAAGTACGGAAAAAGATTCGACTGCTGCAGTATCAACTCTAGATACTCCCCCACCAGTAAAGGCCCAATAACCAGGGAAAGCCGCCATGGTTTCACTGCGCAAGCCAAGCAACACTTCAGGACCATTTGGCCCGTCTCTGGTTAGCGTCATAGTCGCAGTTGGACGAGGTGGTTTGCGCACAAATCCCGACAGGTCAACGCCCTCTGGCAACTCGCTCATAGACATCCCTCAAGGCCTAGGGGTTTGAACTCTTGTGAGTCGCGCGGATGTGCGCTTGGAGATATTCTTCTGACATCTCTCTCAAAATGACGAAGGACTTGAGAGGAAGGCCTCGTCTTCCATTTATTTCAGGTTCTTTGGAATTGACTCCCAATCAGAACCAAGCCAAAAGAGAAGGGATTTTTTCTTATCGCTCCATCGCCAGTGCTCTCGGAGGGGTAAAGACAAATCCGATGCAAGTTTTTCGGCAAATTCACATTGCTCGGCTTTGGTTTTGAATTCAAACCGTATTTTTATGTCTTCAACCCAGCATTTGACACCCTCATTTTCCGGGCCTAACCCGTCGAAAAAAATCCTCTCATAACCGTTTAGCTTGTATCCTGGCTTGATGATTTGTTGGCCTATTCGACCAAAAGGATCGGGTTCATCTCGAACGAGACGAATGAGGTGAAGACAAACGTTTGGACCCCAGTAGTACTTCACCGTATTCGTGGGATATAAGTCTATCAATCGAATGCAGGAGTGCTCAGGAATTTCATTCCGTTTCAATTTTTTACTGTAAATGCCATCAAGAAGATGGAGATGTTCCTGCGTGACGCGATAGCCTTTGAAACTCAGAGCAAATTGGGTCAACCTGAAATGTTTGGCGGCGAGCAAAGCAACGGCCAATAACGTAAACCCAAAAGTCAATGTGAACTCCAGAGGATTTGAATCAAGTCCCACCCATATTGTGGCCATCGAAACCATCAGAAGAATCGCCGTTGTAGTTGATAATTTCGTATCCCCATTGCTTCTTATGTTTCTGGAATCAGGAGTATCTTGCCATTCTTCATCTTCCCAGAAGGTTTCCATGCGATTCCCCAAATTGAAATTGAAAATAAATTTTCCTCCGTTAAATTTGCTGGACGTTCAACAATTGCAATCCTTGAACGTACATGTACATGAAGAAACCCATGCGATTGCTCTTCAGTCGAATGTGGACGAATAGCAAGATTGACCCTTGTGAGTCTGAAACTATTGAATTTGTTCTTGAGACGTATTTTGTATTAAATCATCAACGAATTCACCAACGAATTTATGCGAAACCCTTCTGTACAATCTCTCTGCACAATGCTCATTGTATTTGATTTCGGCTAGAGTTACAATGATTACAAGAATAATTGGGGAAATCAAATATGTTATGGCCCCGATTACCTCGCTCGATAAAAATTCTCCAATTTTGCCGCCAAACCAAAAAAGGTCGGCAAGCAGAATAGGAATTATTACTGAAAATAAGCATGATATCAATCCAGCAACAACTGAGTAAGTTACATCCTTCAAGCTCTTTGATAGGTCATACCATCCCCAATCTAGCATTTCGTGATTGTATTGTTTGAGATATGCTAATTTGCCACTTTGGTTTAACTTACCAAAATAATAGTTCTCATATTTACCATAATTTTGTGTATCCACTGCTTCTAACTCATCCTCTATCGGGTTCACGAAAATCATCATCATCATCATGGCCATCAGGTAAATAAGTCCCCCATAGATTGTGAACAAAGTCATTGCAATGACAATATTAACAACAAAATCCGTGTAAGTATCAAAGTTTGGAAATTGATCCCATAAAAATAAATCATATCCTATTGTAAAGAAAGCGAAGTAAAAAATGACAGCATACAATGAGTACCTAACAATAGTGAACTTTCTATTTGTTTCTGCAGAAAAATGATTGGGAGCGCCAAGAACATGAGGAACACATTCATTGCAAAAACCGGCACCATGTCCTTCATTACAGTTAGGACATGACACAGATTGTGTTTGAAGTTGAAAAGTTTCAGGTTCCTTACGAGTTATAATTCTACAAAATAAGAAAATAAATAGCCATATAATCAAGAATAGAACAACCCTAGATAATTCTGGTAATGAGATGTCTAGTAGACGAAAACCATAGTAAATCGCATACCAGATAAATATTCCACCACCAGTAGCAATAATCAAAGCATCATGCATTGAATCTCTTTCAGAATTATCACTCATGTTCCAACCATGTGAGGTCAATACATCAAGATGTCGTAATGATTATTGCAACATAAGCATTTTTGGTTTCATTTGAAAAAGCCATGCGAGTTTTAGCGATTCATTTACCGAAGCATCCTTGTGAGTCGAAATTTAATTAGTGCTTAGAGAGATTCTTGCTTTTCGCTATATG
>ERZ891134.1988-NODE-1988-length-12830-cov-8.186614_pt1 | contig 12830 bp, 9 predicted proteins | sample MGYA00520888_ERZ891134 | MGnify/ENA primary metagenome ERZ891134 (study PRJEB32303, sample SAMEA104408692) | aquatic metagenome | biome: Brackish water; feature: Coastal; material: water | place: Baltic Sea | collected 2014-10-23 | depth 10 m ... | reverse complement strand
AGCAGTCCGTAAGCCCCGAGAACGTTGCGAAAGTGTCATTGACCGAGCTATCCTTGGTCGACGCCCCGATTGCACAATTCGCACGCGATGAAGTAGTCGTCGAACAACGCATCGCCAAGAACCACATTGCCCGGTTTGAGGGTGTTGTACATTTTTCGGAAGAGATTCGTTTCGCCGGTGCCCTTGCCTTTGTATGCCGCGATAGCCAGATCGTGACAAGCGCCGGTTGCCAGCGATAGCAGCACCGTGATTCTGGAGAGCGGAAAGCCGAGTTCCGGCTTCTGGTTTGGAGGCTGTGGATACACCGCTTGATTTTCCGGCGTGTCCGGCATCGAGACGCTCGAACCATCGACGATGAACACCGAGCGACCGTTCCACTTCCATTGGTCGCTGACGCTCGCCTGCAACTCTTCCGCTGTCCGCTTTGCCAACGTAGAGAGGACCTTTGTTTGAATACGACTTCGCGCGTTACAGTAGCTGGCAGTATTGGGCGAGCACATCGTTATGCCGTTGGCGGTACGATGCGCGATGATTCGCGACACGGCATCGCGGCAACTGTGGTCTTCGCTGAGTACCTGACTCAGAAAGCCCCAAATTGTCGTGACCGGGCTGAACACTCGGTCCCGATACTGGACACCATGTTCGTTGAGAACGTCTCGGATGTTGGTCTCCGTCAAGATGTCTGCAAACGGAAGTCCCTGATTGCGCGCAAAGCGAGCGCGTACCGCATCCAGACTCAACATGGAACCGCCCTCAAGGTGGCAGCGATTCCAGTTGCCTAATCAGGAATGCGATGCACATAGGGCCGATTCCTAAACAAAACGCCCGGGTGTGCTTCCATGCGCTCGGTCGAAGTAGCTGCCTTGCCGTGGTGTGCTTTGCCGGTCACCGTGACCAGCTGTTACCATCTATACGTAGATCGAGCACCGTCACGTTCAGTTATTCAACTTCAAAAAGATCCGGAAATCGGTGGCCCTGGAAGGAATACGTAGGCGACCCGATAAACTGGGCTGTCCTGCATTGACTGATAGCATTGCTGACATGCCAACGCCAAGTCCTGTCGATTGAACGGTTTCCGTCTTAAGCTAGCGACATTCGATTGTCCAACCGACGCAGATTCGACTTTTCTTCAATGATGGCGGTTGTTCACACCGCCATCCCGAAAAAGTTCGCGGAAATACGCGAGGTATTAGCTTCTGAACGTGATCGATGTACAGAACTGTGCGTAGGTTCCAAGGCGCGAATGTTCGCGCAAGAATCGGTGGACTAGCGCACCAGCAGCGTTTGAGCTCCGTCTCGAAGGATCTCCGTCAAGACGTCTTACGACTCGATGGATGGAAACTCAACCGTTCTCATGCTAACTTCGTGCCTGGTAGCGTACTCCTTGAGTTGATGGTTTAAAAGCAAAACAATTCACTCAAAGTACGCTGCCTTTTGCAACCTCCAATCAACAACTTTGGGTTATATCTCCCGTATTGATTTACCACCCTGCAACACAAATCCGAGGGTAAATAATGCAGCGGACTATCCTTATTTGTATACTCACATTTCTCGTCGCGCCGTCCGCCCTGGCGGAACAGTTGTATGTTCGGCACGATACCGCTCGCGACACGATATCGGTCTTCCAAGTGGGTTTTAACGAACCGATCTTGACGCAAAACGTGCGGCCGGACTTTCGTCCCTACATCCACCCGATCGTAGCGCCGGATCGCCGGGGCCTCTGACGATCATCGGAACGCGAATGCCACCCTGCCAGACCCATCACTTGGCAGAGATCGTCTGCTATGCCATGATGCAATCAATTCACTGGCGCAATCGGTTGGTTCCGATGCGCGCAATCTGTTCAACGAGCACGCCGATGTGACTCGCAACGACAAGGATGAAGTGTAATGGATGAGGTGCGAAGCATTTTCAAAACACTGATGATTGGGCTCAGCTTACTAACGTGCGGCTGTTCCCAAAACACCATCGATGAGCGAGGACCATCAAGGGAGGTATCGAACACAACCTCGGCGCAACTTGATCGTCCTGTGGGCGTCGATAGACGTCTCTACAACGGCATCGTGCTGCCGGACGAATGGCCACCGAGGTACCCTAAAATAACGCGGGACCCGATGCCGGTTCCATATCTCGATAATGTGCCTGCGAGCATCCCAATCGATGTGGGGCGCCAGCTCTTTGTCGACGATTTCCTCGTCGAGGAAACCACCCTAAGTCGCACTTTTCACCAACCTGAAATTTATCAGGAACCGGTGATTGCGCCTGAGGAAGATAGACCCGGAATGTACGCCGCACCCTTTAGTGGGGGGGCGTGCTACGACCCGGCCGACAAACTCTTCAAGATGTGGTATACCCGCGTGGAACCCCACGCCACCTGTTACGCAACCAGTAAAGATGGCATCCATTGGGAGAAGCCGGAACTGGATGTCGAAGCCGGTACCAATATTGTTTTAAATCCAGACGGATTCAACAGCTCGGCGATCATGTTGGATCAGTGGGCCAAGGATCCGAATGAACGATTCAAATACTTCGCCAGCGAAAGGACCGAGGGGATCGAAGGATGGTTCGCAGGGCATCGGACCAGTGCCGATGGGATTCACTGGTCCGAGCTTAAGGGGGCCAGACCCAAGATATGGGGTGACCGGTCGACGGCCTTCTATAATCCCTTTCGCAAGGTATGGGTGTTCAGCCAGCGGACGGAGGACGAGAATGGGTGGAGAGCAAGATCCTACGTCGAAGGACCGACAGCCGAAGAGATGCTGGCAGAGGTCAGATACAACGAGTTGGATACGGTTGAAGGGAAATCGGTGCATTGGGCCGGCGCCGATGAGCTTGATCCTCATCACACGGACGCCAGGTTCGCCCACATAGAGCCGCAATTGTACACCCTTGATGCTTCGCCGTATGAGAGCATCATGCTCGGGCAATTCTCGATATGGCAGGGGCCAGAAAACGACCTTTGCGGCGAATTCAACATCCAGAAGCAGAATGATATTCTGTTAGGTTTCAGCCGTGACGGTTTCCACTGGGACCGGCCAAATCGTAAACGATTCATAGAAGGCACATGGGACAGAAGAAGTTGGCGGTATGGCAACGTGCAGTCCTGTGCTGCAGGCCCTCTGGTCGTCGGCGACAAACTCTACTTCTATTTCAGTGCCCATCCTGCGCCGAAAAGTGAGCGGTGGGATACGGATGCGACTACCGGCCTGGCGATCCTGCGCCGTGACGGCTTTGCTTCTTTGGATGCGGGCGGAAGAAGAGGCACATTGACGACGAGACCCGTGGCCTTCAAAGGAAAGCATCTGTTCGTCAACGTGGATTGCCCTGATGGCGAACTGAAAGTCGAAGTGCTAGACGAAGACAGCCAAGTAATCGACGGATTCTCCATTGAGAATGCGAAGCCGATCGCAACGGACAAAACGTTAGTGCAAGTGAATTGGGAACAAGACAAAGATCTCGCGGCCCTTGCAGGTAAGCCCGTTCGGTTCCGCTTTCATCTGACGAACGGTTCGCTCTACGCCTTCTGGGTCAGTCCTGACGCATCTGGTGCTAGCCACGGCTACGTGGGTGCCGGCGGACCTGGATATACGGGGCCAACGGACACGGTGGGAAAGATACTCGCCGCGGATTTGCCCAAGCGGGAGGAAGACGGCGGAGTGGCCAGCGGGCCCTTCGAAATCGAGACGCCTGCCATGCCGGACCCGATTCCCGATACCTGGTTGACCTATCATCTAGCGCACCCCGGTCCAACCAAGGCGGTTCCCGGCGATCCGAATTGCGCCATCTACTACAAAGGAAAATACCACATGCACTATATCTATGATAGTCACGGCGCTTCCTTCGCACACGTGACCAGTGATGATATGGTGAATTGGAAATGGCAGGAGACGGTATTGACGGAACCATTGATAGGACACGGAATGTTCAGCGGTACTGCGTTCCTCACCAAAGAAGGCAAAGCGACCATCATATATCATGGCGCAGGTGCCGATAGAAACTATATTGCATTCGCGGAAAATGATGCCTTAAGCCAATGGACGAAGCCCATGGCCGTAGAACCTACAACTGCCGACGGTAAACCCGCCGAAATGCGGCACTGGGATCCCGACTGCTGGCTCATGGGCGACACCTATTACGCCCTCAGTGGCGGAGAGGATCCGACCATAGCCACCTCGAAAGACCTCAAGAACTGGCTCTTCCAGGGCAAACTGTTTCACCAGGATTTCCCTGAAGACCTGGGCGTAGCAAGGGAAGAAGACGTCTCCTGCGCCAACATGTTTAAGCTCGGCGACAAATGGATGATGCTGTGCATTAGCCATGGACTGGGCGCCCGGTATTACTTGGGCGATTTCAAAGACGGAAAATTCCAGCCTGATCATCACTCCCTCCTGAACTGGGCCGCGTGGGATCTATTTGCGCCGGAATCGCTGCTTACCCCTGATGGGCGCCGGGTAATGTGGGCCTGGTCGACACCCGGGGTATTCGTCGACCAGCGTGTTGAGCGGACGAAGAGTTTTGACCGATTGGTGAAAGAACTTCAGTCCGGCATTCAATCGCTGCCCCGAGAACTCAGTCTTGACGATGACGGCATGTTAGAGATCAGGCCGCTGAGAGAATTGAGCAAACTTCGCACCCATCAAAAAGAGCTAAAGGACATCACCATTAAGTCGGGGGACACCCAGGTGCTGAAGGATATGGAGGGCGACACAATTGAACTGGAAGTTGTCTTCGATGCACCCAAGGCCAGCGAATTTGGGCTACGCATTCTCGCCAACGCAAAGGGCGAAAACGGGTTCAAGATCGCGTCGGGTACGGATCGCGACACCATCACGCTGGATTATGTTGAACCACCCTTTAGCCTGAAAGAAGGCGAAGACCTCACGTTACGCATATTCATCGACAAAGGGATGATTGAAGTGTTCGCCAACGACCGCCAGGCCGCCGTTGCCTGGCATGATTACGAGCCCGAAAATCAGCATATTGCCCTGTATGCCAACGGAGCTGAGGTCAAGGTTCGTAAAGTAACCTGTTGGTCAATGAAATCCATCTACTGATGGATCTCATTCGTCTCTGGAAACCCTGAGCATCACTAACAGAATAGTGTGCCAACTGGCGATTGAGAGAGGAAGAATAGCATGAAGAGGAAATACAAGGTATCGAGTTTGAGATTCGTAGCATTCATCTTGACCGGCATTGTTTTGGCAACACTGCAGGTCTTCGCACAGGAGAATCCCCTCGAGGGTGTCGCGCGGGAACTCGTACTTGATAAGAAGTACATCATTTTTCCTGTAGCTAGCGAAATTAATGAGGAAGATAGCGAAGTTCAGGTACTTGAGCTTGAGGTGGATGGCGAAAAAGTGCGCGAGTTTAAGATTCGACTCGCTCACGGTGAGCCAGCTTATTGGTTCTTCATGGAGACGAAGGAATTCACTGGGAAGAGGGCCACGCTCAGAGCTTTGCGACTTGCCGATGACCAGTTGGACAGCTTTTTTGCCATTCGTGTTGCTAGTACGTTTCCAGGCGAGGATGAGGTCTATACTGAAAAATTGCGTCCCCAATTGCACTTCTCTTCAAAGCGGGGTTGGAACAATGATCCGAACGGGATGATGTATTACAAAGGGGAGTATCATTTGTTCTATCAGCACAACCCCTATAGCGCGCTCGGAGGAAATATTGGGTGGGGCCACGCGGTTAGCAGAGACCTGGTTCATTGGGAGGAATTGGGTGAAGCGATCCACCTGGATGAATACGGAACCATATTCTCGGGTTCTGGTGTGGTTGACTGGAATAATACCACCGGTTTCCAGACGGGTGACGAAGCTCCTTTGATTACCATCTACACCTATTCCGGCGAAGTTGACGCAGGCCCATGGTCAGAGGGGCAGCCGTTTACTCAAGCGATTGCCTATAGCAATGACCGGGGCCGCACCTTTACCAAGTACGAAGGCAATCCAGTACAGGGCCGTGTGAGAGGGCACAACCGCGACCCAAAGGTCATTTGGTGGGAAGAAACAAAGGAATGGGTCATTATATTGTGGCTCGATGAAGGTCAGATGGCTTTCTTCCGATCAGCAGACCTAAAAACCTGGGACCTGCAAAGCATTCTGGAGACCGGTACCGCGAACGAGTGTGCGGAACTATTTCAGTTGGCCGTGGACGGCGACGAGAACAATAAGAAATGGATTTTTTACGGTGGAAGCGGCGACTACTTCATCGGTGATTTTGATGGAAGTCGCTACACGCCAGAAGGCGAACTAACACGATACTCTTATGGGAACTGCTTCTATGCCTCCCAGACCTTCAGTGATGTCCCGAAGGAAGATGGCCGCCGTATCCAAATGGGATGGGGTCTAAATCATGTCAAGGGCATGCCTTTTGATCAGATGATGACTTTCCCCGTGGTACTGACGCTACATACCACCGAAGAAGGTCTTCGTATGTTCGCGAATCCCGTGGAAGAAATCGAAAAGCTGTATGCTAAAGAGCATGCGTGGACAGAGGTCGCGATCCCTGCAGATGATAGCGTTCCCGCACCTGGCGTCGAAGGTGAACTCTTCGACATCGAAGCGGTTTTCGATGTCGGTGATGCGGGAGAACTTGGGTTGAGTATCCGTGGTGAAGAAATCGTCTATCACCCCAAAGAAGAGCAACTGGTTTTCGGTGAGCAAACTGCACCCCTCAAGGCAAAAGATGGCAGCATTCGCCTGCGGTGTATCGTGGATCGCACATCTGTAGAGATTTTTGCGAACGGCGGACAGATCTACATGCCATGTAAATTACGCGCTGATGATGACAACAAGACGATAGCAGCTTTCGCACGAGATGGTGCAGCAGAAATCAGATCCATCAAGCTCCGCGAACTTAAGTCCATATGGAAATAAAGAACCTGAAACCTAGCCTTCGCTTCCCTGCAACTATCCCGCGGTTTCGGAAACGCAGGCCGTAGTAGGCGGGTTGCAGGGCCAGGCGGTTCCGAAATAGGAGAAGTTTCATGAAATTCAGCTTTATGTATTTTTTATTGATGACTGCGCAGCGAAAGAACTCGTTGCTAGCGTTTTACTCGCTAAATACTGGGCTTCCGCTGGGCGCCCTAGGCCCATTGGCTGCGCTGAGGTCAATAGTTGTGTTCTTTGTGGGCGCATCGTGCATACCATCTTTTGCGGAGACCAAACTTTTCGATATGGATGAAATCCACGACGTGAGCACACTCGCAGTCGAGGTCATTAAAGACTGGCATGTCGTTGAAGGCAATCCGCCGACACGCCAGAAATGTGTCACTATTCGTGTCGGTGAAGCCTGGGAGGGGCAGGAATACCGTGTGCCTCTTCGTATGATTGTGCCAGTAGATCGCAAAGCGAAGGGATTCCATCTGACTACCGACTATGAAGAACCTGAGGTATTGAAAAACGATGCTCGCATCAGCAGTTTAGACGCTGCTCTTATTGCCGGCGGCGTTGGCTTGGTCCAGACAACCATCGGCGGTGAACCGCGGGACTTTCGTGAAGGATTATCCAGACGTTTTATTGAGACACTCAATCCTCATTATGCCGTCCAATACTGGGGATGGCCCGCAACTATCATGCGTGCAGTTACTGCGGCCTATGCTGAGAACGACCATTTCGAAAAGGGCAAGGTTGCCGCATCTGGCGGATCCAAGCATGGCTCCTCGCCAACGGTCTCACTCATCAGTGATGAACGAATCACAGCACTTTACTCAGAGGTCGGAACAATCTCTGATTCACCAATACGCTTATGCGATAGAAAGGCATGGGACGCCTTGGAAGCGGAAAATAAACGCTTCTTTGAAAAGGTGGACAAGGGCGAGATTCGTCTCGAGCGCGAAAAAGAATTCTACACGGGATTCATTGGTGGAACCTTTGGGCCCAATTACAACTACGAGGCCCTGGAAGCCGGGCACAGTTGGGATGACATCCGTAAACTCGCACTGGAAATGGCAGACTATATCTTCGTAACAAGAAACATGGATCAGCTAAGGGAAAGAGGCGTGGAGATGCTTTTTGATCCTACAACCCACGATTTCAATTCATACAGCATTCTGCAGGCGGCGCAAAACTTCCCAAGAATCCCCACGTATTATCAGCCAAACGGCGGACACGGGCAGGAACTACATCATGCAGCTCAAGAGAATGATAATTTACCGGCATTCATACTCGGGCATTTCTTCGAAGACTTAGAACCCATGTTGGAACCACCTTCAATAAGCCATGAGATTTCCGACGACAAACTTCTAGTAACCGTGCGTTTCGAGGACGGTCCAAAAGCGGAGAGCGGCAGAATATGGTGGATCTACGACCGGGGCCCCGAAGCAAGTGCAGCATTTCTATGGCAAAGAATCGGAAAAGATGACTGGAGTGACATGAAGTTCGATGCAGAGAAAGAAGCATGGACAGCGGAGATTAAGATCGATGAAAACGCTGCATCCCATATAGATTTCTTCAGCAATCACGGAAGGGTAGTGAGAAACAAATCACGAAGTTTCAAAACTTGTCTTTCCAGCCCATACACTCGGGTTGATCTCGTCAAGATCCGGGAGCTTGAATCCATCTGGAAATGACGAAGCTGGAGCTTCATCTCAGCTGACACAATCACTAAAAGACCTATGAGCCTATCTAGAACGATTACAACGATTCTTCTTTCAGCCGTCATCTGCATGTGCACGACACATTCATTTGCCGCCGATCGCGAAATTGACATCACGGGGAAGTATCTGAACTTTCCTGTTTCGGAGGACGCGGACAAATGCCTCATAAGCCTCAAAATCCATGGTGAGAAAGTTCGTGAGTTCGTGATCAAACTGGCGCCTGCCGAACCTGATTACTGGGTCTATCTTGAAGTGCAGGATTTTATCGGAAAGCCGGGAGAGCTGGTCGCCTGGGAAATCTCGGAAAAACAGATCAAAAGCTTCGAGTCCGTTTACAGCGCTAACACCTTCCCAGGTGAAGCCGATCTCTACAAAGAGGAACTTCGCCCTCAATTCCACTTCTCATCCAAGCGGGGCTGGAACAACGATCCCAATGGGTTGATGTACTACAAAGGCGAATACCATTTGTTCTACCAACACAACCCCTTCGGCTGGGCTTGGGGAAATATGACGTGGGGCCACGCCATCAGCAAGGACCTCGTCCATTGGGAAGAGCAGGGCGACAAGCTGCATGCAGACAAGTTTGGCACCATGTTCTCCGGTTCAGGCGTGGTGGATTGGAATAACACGACAGGATTCCAGACGGGCGAGGAACCGCCCATGGTGGTCATCTACACGATGGCCGGCAACAACAGCCGTTGGTCCGAAGGCGAGCCCTTCACGCAGGGCCTTGCCTACAGCAACGACCGGGGCCGCACCTGGACCAAATATGCAGGCAATCCCGTGCAGGGACGCTTGAGGAAGGCCAATCGCGATCCCAAAGTTTTCTGGCGCGAGGAAACGCAAGAATGGGCCATCGTGATGTTCTTGCGAGAGGGCCGGGTAGCCTTCTTCACGTCGCCGAACCTCAAGCGCTGGGAATTGCACAGTGTTATGGAAACCGACCGCGACGAGTGCCCGGAATTAGTCGAGTTGACGGTGGACGGCGACAAGAATAACACGAAATGGGTCCACTATTCCGCCCATGGTGATTACTTTATCGGCGATTTCGACGGTAGAGCATTCACCAAGGAAACGGAACCCATCCGTTTTAACTACGGCAATTGCTTCTATGCGTCCCAAATCTTCAACGATATTCCCAAGGAAGACGGCCGGAGCATTCAGATCGCCTGGGGTAACGTCGAGTTGCCGGACATGCCCTTTAATCAGATGATGACTTTTCCGGTGTCGCTGACTCTGCGATCAACCGATGATGGCCTGCGAATGTGTGCGTATCCTGTCGAGGAAATTAGCAAGCTTCACGCCAAGGAGTACAAGTGGGAGGACGAGGATCTCGCGCCCGACAAGAACCCATTGAAAGACGTGAAGGGAAATCTCTTCGACATCGATGCCGAAATCGATCTGGGCGATGCCAATGAGGTGGGGTTCGAAATCAATGGATTTCCTGTAACCTATAAGGTTAAGGAGAATCTTCTTATCGGCGGCGAAGGTAAGGAAGGAAACGAGTTTAGCGCAGGAGAAACGGTCGCAACGCTCAAACCCATCGACGGTAAGATTCGCCTGCGCATGCTCGTGGACCGACCTTCAGTAGAAATCTACGCCAACGATGGCCTCGTCTACATGCCCATGCAGGCCGTCCGCAACCTGAACAATAAGTCACTGAAGGTCTATGCCAAGGGCGGCTCGGCGCACATACAGAAGCTAACCGTCCACGAGCTTAAAAGAATATGGCCTTAAGCGAGCCAGGCCATAAAGATCAGCTCCTCGCAGGTCGATGTTAGTAAGATCTGCGCCGCGCAAATTGATCGTGCTGACGACTCGGAAATAGACGCCAGCAGCCAAGTCCGTCGCATAACTGAAAACATGCTGCTGCGATTCGCCGTCGATGCGTTGGGCAATGACATCTCCAAAGTTGACCTAATTCAGGAGATCGCCGCTCGCCTGAACTTCGCAGCGAGGATAGATGGCTGTTCCAGCGGCCGGTGTAGAAGAAGTCGAGGTCCAGGAAAGCTGAACCTGGTCACCATCCCTCACGAACGACACTTGGATGGGCAGCGGCTCGAGCCGAGAAAATCGCCGACGCTTCATTCCCAATCTCCAAGCAAATCAAAACCTGAAGCATAGCTCCCGCGTCAACATGCATTTCGTCGTGCGCTTACCGAAATACCGTGATTCGGCACCCGTACCTGCAACTCTGCGGCGACACGATGCCTCGCAAATGCGTGGAAGCAGTAAAGCATTTCAAGACTTTGTTCATCCGGCGGCGTTCACGTCCGACGTGAGAAAAGGCCGAAGGTCGTGGTCCCCTCGCCGAAATCGGGCAATTTGGCCATCCTCGCAAGCTGCGGCGGAGGTCTTGCCCGCTGGACAAAACCGCAACCTGCTAAGTTGCGTCGGTCTGAATCACCTCGGGCAATTCGGCTGATTTCTTCGTGCAAGAGGTTGCATCAACCGACGCGGCTGAGAACTTGGGCAAACTGCGGGCGGTGGCCGCCGAGTACATCGTGAGCAGCGTGCCCATAATGTTCTCGTGCCGCGCGTCGCGAGCCTTGTTGATCGACTGCAACAGGCCGTCAATCTCGTCGGTCTGAAAGAGCATGGCCGGCGTAAGGAATAACGAGTCCTGGATTCCTTCGCCCGAGGCGAACTTCTCTCCGAGCGCCGTCACGAGCCCCACGCGATGGATGACATGCGTGTTGACCTTGCGCGGCCAGTCCTTGCCAACCGACGAATAGGCCAGCGCCAACAGATACAGGTTCGTGCGGTTGTCGGCTTGGTCCCGCACCTTGCGGCCGGCCAGTACGGCCTGCAGAGCGATCGCGCCACAAAACGCCAACGCCAAGTTCGGATAGGGCGCGGTGGCCAGGCAGTGGTCCATCACATCGGAGACGAACCCTGGCACGCGCAGAATCGTGTCCGGCAATGGACCGGGATCGGGATAAGCGGAGGGCGACGGTACGCACCGCAGAATGCGTTCACGTCTGCCAAGTCGAGAGCCAACTGCGTGAGCTCTTCCTCGCTGCGACGATCGCGGCCGAGGCGGGCGTCCATCTCACGCTCGCCAATAGTCTGGGCCAACTCGGTCGGCCCCTCCTCCGTGATCTCGATCATCACGTTCAGGGAGGCGACTCCCCGATGATCTCGCTTTTCAGCCTGCTTGTTACGCAGAATGTTGGCGACGTACCGTTCGACGACGGTGGTGATGAACTTGTTGCGATGTGCAACGTCCGGGTTGAATCGCGGCAAACTCTGCAGCACGCGGACGAAAAGATCCTGCTCGAGGTCTTCGTGGTCCTGCCTGGTGAAGCCGGCGCGGCCGATCAATTGCTTGACTTTGCGCCGGATGATGCCACGGGTAAAACGATCGTCACTGGGATCAAATTTGGCTTTCGCCATTGAAATTCTCCTCGCCGGAGAGGAGCGGTTGGCGTGGGCCAACGACGAATGGCGAAGGGGATGCAGGCCAACGAAAAAGCGGAGGCGATGCGAGGGGCGCCATGATCGGCGTCGCCCACAATCGCCTCCGCTTTACGGCCGGCAAAATGTCAGGAAACTGAAAAAACAAAACGAGTTATCACGAAGCGGGTGCCTAACCCCAGTGACTAGGCGGGCACCTCCGTGACGATCATTCGGAACGGCAGGCCGTGCTTGATTTCCAGCACGTCGATGACGCCGTCCTGCAACTCGTCGAAGAAACCGAACAGCTCGACCACTTGCTGTTTGAGCAGGAAGTCTTCCGCGCTGAGCTCGGGCCGGGGACCGTTGACGCGCCAATCCTTCAGACAATGTATCTCGACAAGCCGCTCCGGGACCACACTCTGCTTCAGGCCATCTGCCGCACCAACCGACCCTACGGGCAGGAGAAAACTCACGGTTTGATTGTCGACTACCTCGGCGTCTTTGACGATGTGGCGCAGGCAATCCAGTTCGACGAAGAGGGTATAACGCGGGTCATATCCAAGTCGGTGGCTCTTAATGTCGTGCCGATCAATTCTTAACGAGCCATCGTCGTTCCAGTTAGCCCGGTCTCTCGATCCGTACAGGTAATTGATAAGGGAGCCATCCGAGATCAGATGTGCATCCGCCTCGTGAAACGCTTGAATCGCGATGACGAATGGGAGGCCACGACATTGGTCAAGTTCCCAGTACTTCTTCTGGAGCTTGGAAAAGAGTGGGCGTGGGCCGGCTCTATCCCGACAGCCTGTTCAACGATATCGTCGGTGAGGCG
>ERZ891134.1980-NODE-1980-length-12859-cov-8.775539_pt1 | contig 12859 bp, 19 predicted proteins | sample MGYA00520888_ERZ891134 | MGnify/ENA primary metagenome ERZ891134 (study PRJEB32303, sample SAMEA104408692) | aquatic metagenome | biome: Brackish water; feature: Coastal; material: water | place: Baltic Sea | collected 2014-10-23 | depth 10 m ... | reverse complement strand
AAACGGATTATCATCCTGACCTGGTACACGTGAATTTGCTTCACGTTTTTCCGGCACTTGACGAATCATAATAGCTACCTGCCCGGTCATGCCATGACAGCGCTTAAAGAGTTCTGTATGTCCATCATGCCAAGGTTGCCATCTACCAAGCATTTGAACTGTAGGATTGAGTGGATCAAACATTTTTATTTCTTTCCATATATTTCTTTACAACTTGTACAGGCTGTGCATGAGTATCGTTGAACCATTCACTTACGTGATAGTCGCATTGAGGTGGCTTTTGAAACATCTTATTGGTGTCTTCAAATCTGCCTTCTTTGATCGTATCCATCCAAACAGTAAAGTCTGGATCAAATGCCAATCGAGCTTCTTCCGTAGGACATACAAAGTCTGTAATGGCGATCTTGCCAGCCATTACAACACCATCACTGAGATGTCTCATACGTTGAGCTTGTCTCATACGACCTTCGGGAGTAAAATCCCAATCATTGTAACGTTCACGAACTTCATCGGCATTGATATGTACACCACCTAAAAGTTCTGCAAACGGTTTTGCGAGTGTGGTCTTACCGCTACCAGGTAAACCAAAGATTAAAATTTTCATTCTTTTTCCTTTAATACTGCACTATTAGTTTCAATTGCATCTCGGATAATTTCCTGTAGAACATCTCCAGCCCACAGCTGCAGATCAACATTTTCTGAAGTTAGCGTTGTGTCTGGTGATGATTCAACAAAGAAGTTAAAGGACATAGTTCCTTCATCTTCTTCATTGACACTAATAGATCCAAATTGAATTACAGTCTCAGCGAATGGTCCTTCGAGAAATCGTACCAACCAATGCTGGTCACCCTCATTACCTGGTACAAGCTGATAGGTTTCATTCTCTTTATGTTTCATCGATGATATCATCCATACTAATCTGATCTTTGTAACCAATCGTATATTGTTTTTTCACAAACTCTTTAAAGTCAGTTTGTTCAAAGATAGGATTCCAGAAATCTTCTTCAATAGTACCAGCTTCTCGAGTCTTACCGGTAAGAACTTCACCAGTTGAAGGATCTACACCCTCATACCAACCATTACTTGGTTTACGAGCATAGCCTCCAGCCATGGCAACTTCAAGAAGACCTGATAGTTTTTGTACACCACCTTCCCAGGACACTGTAATAGGAATCTTAGATTTTTCTTTTACATAACGAGACTTTTCAACATTAATCACAAAGTCATATCCCATTACCTCTGTACCTTTCTTGTTCTGACGACGACCAAGAATCCAAATATTATCTGCAGAGTAGTAAATACCAGTACCACCCGATACAACAGCTTTCGGGAAGAGACCCATTTCTTGATAGGTATGATTAACTGCAAGAAGTGGAATATCCTTCATAGCAAGATAAGGTGTTGTCATACGGAACAAACCTTTGAGCGCTTTTGCACGAGACATATCTGCTACTGACTTTTCATTAATAGCATCTTCCATCTCTTTCTTTGACGCAAGGTTACCGATTGAATCAATAACAATTACAACCTTATCATTACGATCCAAGCCTTCAAGCTGACCGATTAGATCAAACTTCAGTTCTTCAACATTCGTAATCGGTGTATGAAGTACTCGAGAAGTATCGATCTCAAATTGCTCAAAATATGCTTGAGGTGAACCAAATTCTGAATCATAGAAAAGCATGACAGAATCTTTATATTTTTTCATATAAGCACTTGCCATCAGCAATGCAAATGAAGTCTTAAAGTGCTTTGATGGACCGGCAAGAACAGTAAGTCCAGGTGCCAAGCCGCCATCCATTGATCCAGATAGTGCAACGTTAACCATTGGCACTTCAGTTGGAACCATATCTTTATCATTAAAGAACTTAGATTCCGAAAGAACTTCTGTAGCTTTGAGCTTACTGTTCTTTTTCAGTTTATCCATAATACTCATATATTTCTCCTTATAATAGATCTATTATAACACATTTTACTAAGGATGTAAATAGTCTTTTACATCGATTGTTGGATTAAATCCAAGTTCTTTGATATGAGTAATATCTGCAGTATTATCCTGTGCTTCACAATCATCGCCGAGTCGAATATCAATACCTGGAATTCTGATTCTAGCAAGTTCATACACCATATTACCGGTACCAGTACCGATATCATATGCTGGACGAAGTGGAGCATCGATCAGACCGGGATCCGTAATCTTTAGCATAATACGATCAATTGCCTGAATTACGTCATCAATATGAATGAAGTCACGAATATGCTTTGTAGCATATTTAAGACTACCATCTTTAATTTTATCCATAAACATGCCACGCTGTGCACCATCTCGGCCATAAACTGTAGTAAATCTTAATCCTACCTGACCAGGAAATGCAGTCTCTTCATTAACTTTCTTACTGATACCATATGGCGACTGATGCCATGCATGAATACAAGAAGAAGATGCATAGAGAAGAGGAACATCTGCTTTATAACAGATACGCTGAATACGAGTTGTAGGTGTTACGTTGTTATGCCAGTATAAATCCGGCTCTTCAATTGAACGTCGTACATCTGCATCTGCTGCAAGATGAATAACAAACTCTGCACCTTCTAGTTCAAAGTCATGAATGTCTCTACCACTCTTACGATCCCATCCAATAATTTCATGTCCATCTTTTTCGAGCTTTTCTTTTAAGTGACCGCCGATAAAACCACTTGATCCTGTAATTGCGATTTTCATTTGTTTTCCTTTATAAATTTTTCTGCCGTAGCCATGGCTGAGTTAACTGCTTGATGCATATCGATATAGACATACTGTCCACAACGTCCAATAAACGTGACATTCTCTGGTACCATTTCCTTGTACTTCTCATATGTCCTACGATTCTCTCCATCGATATCCTTGACTGGATAGTATCTTTCCATATTGTTATCCTTATAGTCACAAGGTTCTTCAATGGTGAGGAGTGTGTATTTATCGTTTTCCCCATGGCATGGTAGATTCTTCCATTCAGTAGCACGGGTATATGGTCCATCATGAGTAAAGTTAACTGTACCTGTCGGTAAGGCTTTAGTCATTGGAAGAACATTATGATGGAATTTAATCGAACGATACGGTAATTCTCCATGACAGAAATCAAAGTACTCATCAATTGGCATTGAATTGAATACATGATCTGCGTCATCTTCCATCCACTTCATAAACTTTTGACCAACATAATAGTCGATATTCTCATGATCCAACATTTTTTCTACCAAAGCTGTATAACCATCCTTTGGTAAAGCTTGATATTCATCATTTGGAAAATAGTATTCGTTATCGTCGTCTCGAACAGGTACTCGATTTAAAATACTTGGATCGAGTTCTTCGATCGTCTTACCCCACATCTTATATGTGTACGGTCTGAAAAATATATCTATAACATTTTCTTCGCCCACGATCGATTTTGTTTCTTTATTTACTGGTAAGGTGACATATCGACCATCACTCAACTGAGCTTTGACTTTATGTTTGTATTCTACCCATTCAGTAAACTGACCGAGGAAGTCATAGACTTTTTTGTTATTTGTATGGAACAGATGTGGCCCATACTGATGTACTCGAATACCAAGATCATTGGTAAAATCATATGCATTACCTGCAATATGTGGTCTTTGATCAATAACCATAACTTTGTGACCAGCATTTGCAAGAAGACGAGCAATCGTGGCACCAGAAAAGCCAGCACCTACTACTAAGATTCTCATAATACTCTCCCTAATTCTGCTTGTGTTACGCTTTTATCAAGCGGGTGAGTAGTATATATGGCTCGTTTCTGGGCCTCCGCCACGTCTTCGAGTTGTTTATCTGACATTTGAGTAATGTCTGATGCTTTCAAAGAAGCAAGTTCGTCGTCATCATAATAGAGAACCATCTCTTTCCAGTCACCGATCAAAATCGATCCACTATCTGCGACCTGTAGAGGTCTTGCTCTCCACCAACCAGATCCTGCATGGAAATAACCTGGCATAAGGATACCCCATTGTTGACCATAGATGTTCACCATTTCTGGTTCAATTACACGATCTTGACCATCTTTACGTGAACCATATTTCTTGAGTGGCCAATCACCGATATTCTGTGCCTTCAACCATTTTTTTGTCTTGTCTTGAATCAGACCAGCAAAGTTAAAGACTCTCTGCTTTTCCTCAAAGAGTGAATTGAAATTAGAGGAAAGATTGATATGATATGGATTTGGATTGAAAGAGAACATTAGTTCTTTTGGATAGTCAATCAGTAAACCAAGATCTCCACCAGCAAAAGCACTAATCAACATGGGATTAGATTTACTTTCAACCAAATCTAAACCATTCATGAGAATACCTTCCCATGATTCAATATCGTCTGGAATATGTTGATGACCATCTTTGACATATTTACGAAACATCTTTTCAGGATCTCGTAGTGCAGTCAATCCTTTATAGATGCTATCTGTTTGCCAATCATCAAATGCAAGTACAAGTTTAGATGGTGATACCGTAGAAATAGTATAGAGACCATTATATACAAATCCAGCAAATCCGGATGGATTGTGGATATAAACAATGACCTTGTCATACTGATCAAGATTTTCACCTATTGTTACGATACGCTGTTCTACCGTATGACCCATGTCACGAAGACACGCAATCAATGCCAGATGAGATGGCATTACCTTAAGTTGGGATGTTTTATAGAAGTTCTCAGTACACTGCTGTTTGTTCATCCCAGTAATCAATATTTTCATAATATAGTATTCTCCTGATTTATTAGTATATTATAAACTAAACGCAGTAATAAGTAAACAGTTATTTTGTAGAATATTAGTACTAATTACCATATAGTTTTGAAATATTATATCTCAGTTTATAACTATATGGTAATTATGTTTTAACATTTGTACGTAGTCTGAGCCAGACGTACGCGGACCAGCTAGGGTATATAGTTATTCATCCTATGCACCCAGCTAAATAAAGTTTATTTCTTTAAATCGTATATTCGTTGTTCTTCTGGGCTAGTAGCATATGCTGTATATGCCATATCCGTCTCAAGCGTTTTAATTCTATTTTTCAGTTCTTCAATTTCTTTTGTAAGTCTCATATTATTATATTCTACATTTTCGCCAAGAACGCGTTCTTCTTTAAATTTTTGTTTAAGCCACTCTTGAGTTGCAGACATTGATAAACTCCCATTTTATTTTTGCTTGATCGAACATACCAGCGGTCGTCTTCCAGGATTCTACCCATTTCAATGGAATGTCCTGCTCTTTCATGACGACTCTCTGTATGCCGACTTGTATTACACCTTTTGCACAGTCAGAACAGACTGGCAAGCCAGTTACGTATAACGTAGAACCATCTAAAGAAACTCCGTTATATGTAGCATTATATATGACATTCATTTCTGCATGAACGACATACTTATATTTAGTTTCACGATCTTCATAATATGCTACTCTATCCTCAACTCCACGTGGAAAGCCGTTGTAGCCTTGAGCCAATACTTGACCTTTGGTTCCAACAGCGATTGCACCGATTTGAGTTGAAGGATCTTTTGACCAAGAAGCAATGTTCTCGGCTAATTGAAGATATCTAATATCCCATTTACTTGACAAGGTGGAAATGCCTTTCGTAAACGTGGAGATTCTGTACCTGCCAAGTAATAGATCCTGGTTTGACGCCAAGATCTTTAGCAAGTGTATTTAAAACATACTGCTGCCAAGCATAGTCATTTTTGTATCCGAACACGACATCGTTTGACCGCATTTGGACCACGCACTGTAGTTCATCATTGCGAATATAATAAGTGACAGCATTAGTACATATGAAATCGCTCTTACCATTCTCATTAAACTCTGTCCAAATAGAAGGTCGATTATAAATCATACACGCTCTACGTGAATCCGGATTCTCTAGTAGTTCTGTAAGTACGTTATCGTACTGCCTATAATATATATCCGAAAAAATCAGTCTACCGTAGTTTGAATTGATTTCTCCATGTCTATTAGCACTATATTCCCATGCTTTAGGAGGATCTTGGTCTACATAGATATCATAGATATTAGTACTACCGCTAAGATACCAATCAAGTTCAGCATTGATATAATCATCACTAGGCGTGCCAAAAATAGCGGGCTGATCAGCGAGAAAACTTGCGCCAATGAGTTCAATTGTTTTGACACCTGTTTTGTCTGTTGTAAAGGCTTCATTAACTAACTCTCCGATAAAGAAGTCTCTAATATCACTTACGCCTAGTGTTTGCATTTGCTACCCTTTCTCTTAGATCAGTTGATGAGAATCTGTGATCGCGCTTATTAAAGTACAATTCAATTCCACGATTACGACATTCATCCTTACCGGTAAAATCTTTTTGACGATATTCTTCACCAAGTATCCTTACATTAATTGGATACATGTTTATTATATCAAGAAGATCGGCCTCTGTACAATAAATTAGTACTTCATCGACATATTTTACTGCTGCAAGTTGAGCTTGTCTTTCTACAATAGTCTGAACTGGCGCATTCTTCTCGGCACGATCTAATGTAGGATCTACTTGAAGAGCACAGATCAGATAATCACATTGAGCCTTTGCTTCACGAAGCATGGCAATATGACCAGCGTGAAGTAAATCAAAAGTTGATGCAGTAAATCCTATTTTCAATGGTTTCTCTTTCCGTCAAATACACATACAAAGTAACAACCTTTTGGTCCAGCATGTACACGGTGGAATACACCATCTTCGATAAGAACAATATCACCTTGCATTACAGTAATAGTCTCTTCATCAAGTTCCATCTTACCCGAACCACCCACAAAATAATAGACCTCTTCCTGTCCCTCATGTTTGTGTCCACGTGTACTCATTTTTGGTTTGAGATCAGTAGAACTTAGAACAAGATTCTTAAGAGTCTTATTATCTTTGAGTAGATAGGTTTCATTATCTTTAATAATCTCACCACCAATGTCACGAATCGATAGGCGCATCGTTTACCTCCTTTACTGGACGATTGAGAAAATCACGATCTGGACTTTGACCTTCCATTTCACCTGCAAGATATGAGGCAAAGAAAGATGCATAGTTAATTAGATCGACACATGAATCTTCGAGTGATTCAAAGTTTTGATTGTATTCAGGATCATGTTCCATTGCTTCCATAACAGATTGCATGCGAAGAACTTTAGCATGAATCGTATCGAGAATAGTAGAACATCCACGAACATAGTAGTCCGCTTGTTTGATCCGTGAATTTGGATTTTGATAGTCAGACGATTTCTTTGTCTGAATTTCAGCTGCGCGCTGAAGGATTTTAAGAGAGTATTTCATTAGTTACCTCGTATTGTAAAAGGAATTTAGTGTTTTCTCGCTTCACTTTATCACTTTTGTTGTATGAAACCGACCAGTGAAATTCTGTAGTTGTTGAAGTATTAGTTTTCGAAACTGTTAATTCTGCAAATGCGAAGAAGATATGAGTAGGAATTCTGAAAGTTCTATTATTAACACCGTCAATGATAACAATATTGTCTGATTTACCTTCTTTATTAGTTAGACCGCCTACACGCAGTGCTGATTTTCCTTGAACAGATCCGGTGTATTTCAATTCGTCCAATATATTATTAGGTCTTTCGATATCGAAACCAATAGCATTTCTAACAATGCCATTTGTATAAAGAGCATATAACTCTTCAATTGAGTCTGAAATAAGCTTGTTTTGTTTTTTCAAAACGGCTTTTACAACACTACCGTATTTCTTAATCCAGTAAGATTCTAAAACTGCTTCACTAAAGTCATACATAATTAAGCTCCTCTTTAATTATGAATATATTATACACTATTTTTCTCTCAATGTAAACAGTTTTTTTACATATTTTTGTAAACATATTCGAGGGCACGATCAGCTTCCTTGTCGAGTGGACGATTCTTATACCAATTGCCGGTTTCCATATCAAGCTCTTGACACATCTTAGCGATTTCATTTGATGTAATAGGATATTTTTGTTTGATTGCATTACCAGCAACTGCTACCATTATTTGGTACATTTTGTGGTACCATCCGGTGTTTGTGATGAGTCTGTATTCTGCTTCGAGTTTACGAGGGAAGAAGGGACAATCGCGATAGGACGACCACACCACATTAGTGTTATCCATTCCTCCTTTTCTGTGTTCGATGATTTGTTTTTGGAGTTCTTCCGGGAGTCTGTCGAAGAAGTTGTTGAGGTTGGCTTTTTCTGCATAAGGATGTTTCCTCATAAGATCATCAGGATCAACTGTGTCACCGTCATGACTAAAAATAAAGTTGTGAGCGCCAGTATATTCCGCAGGGATATAGTACATGCGTGATAAGTCCTTAGTTTGAGCATCTCCGAGTTCTCCGAGTTCTCGATTAAGGGCGTGCCAGAAGTGTCTGATTTCGTCGTTTCCAATTCGTCTTCGAAGAGGGAACACCATTCTGAACTTAGGTTGATCCATTGTACTGCTAGCAGTACTGTAACAAATGAACCGATAATCAGTAAACCGAGAACATAAATCATCTTTTAAATCTCCCGTAGATACATACTCATCAACATCTACGCAGCACCAGCCGGACCACTCAATAACATTTGCATTTGCTCGAGTGGTACCAGTCTGGTACGTTGCAGGAGATATTAGTACGGCATCTTTTTTAGATGTTTTTTTAATTTGAGATAACTTATAGAGAAACTTCTCGAAGGCATCAAAGCTATCAAGTTCTAGACCTTTATCAGTCTTATTATCGAATATCGAATTAAAGACTGTTAGAGAAATACCCATAGTTTCCTCGATGTTCTGGACCTTTCCAACCTTTGGGCTTGATGAGGTCTGGTAACCCGAGTGGGTTTGGACGTGACTCTTTGATTCCTGGTTCTTTAGACATGTTTGCATTATGTACCTCATCCCATGCTTTATAAGCATCAATTCCAAATGCATCAAGTGTTCCAATAGCAACAACACATAGATCAATCAAACCGTCAACAATCTCTTCAGGATTCTTATCAATATTGACAGCTGCTCGAGTTTCATCCAATTCTTCTTGAAGGAATGCTAATCTAAATTCAAGGAAACTCTGTAGTTTTTCTTTATCACCAGCCACGAGCTGTTCTGATACCCAGTTATGTACACCGAATTTGCGGTGCATATCATTAATATCTTTTACCCAATTTTCTGACATTTATATCTCCATTTTGTATAATTATAACACATGTTCGTCTGAATGTACACAACTTTATGCAAAGAAACTTTCCAACGTTGCTTGTTCTTCTGCGCTCCAGCCCACTGCATTGAGAATTAATTGCAGTGGATCTAGGAATGTTTTCTCAAATTGCTTTTCATAATCGATATATTGATCTAATTTGAATTCTCTTGGTAGACCTACAACTGGAAAGGATATAACATTCTCTTTGAGATGATTTGGCAATCGTAGATAGAGAAACTTTATCTTATCACCATTACCAATAGACTCATACTTATTCGAGAGGTTACTTTCTTTCAGTATGTTATTATATAATATAGCACCACGAACATGAATAGGAGTGCCCTTCTTATAAACAGTTTTCTTATCTCGCCATTCAGTAAGATTTGTAACACCGCGAGGAAATGCTACTTCTTCTGCAGGAAGTTGCTTGAATTCCTGTTTGAACTTTAAGATATAATTCTGCACATCGGCTTCTGTTCCAGAAATAATAACTTTGAATATCTCTTTGAATTTAGCACGACACACTGTAGGTGTAGAAGATTTAATTGCTTCAATACCCATGATCTTGAGTTTTGGTTCTTCATACTGTACACCTTCAGAGTTGTGCACATTCAGAATATATCTTTTCTTTGCTGTCCATATACCACGATCAGCGATTACCTCGCGTTCCATGACCATACGATTTTCAAAGCAGTTCATATCCTTGAAGAGTTTTTCCATAGCATTGTCAAGGATTTTTTGAAAGTGATTTTGACATGACTCATCAAGGAACTTTACTGGTTCTTTTGGCTGAAACTTCTGTACAAACTTTGAGAAGTTAACATAAATCGAATCTGTATCGATAGCAATTACATAGTCATCTTTTGTTCCAAGTAGTTTATTCATCTCGTCGTTAACAGCTTTTTCACAAGTCTTAATTACATACTGACCAGTGAGAGTGATACCTTCTGCAACTCGTAGATCAAAATAACGGAACCACTTATTACCCATAGCGCCGAACAGAGAATTCATCAAGATCTTAATTGCCATCTGCTTATTATTAAGAGAAGCAATTTGTTTCTCAATCTCAGTGCTTGTACCTTCTTTCTGCTGTTTCTTCTGCCATTCAATCATCTCTTTCTTGGCAGACTTACGATCATCATAATACTGCTTGACAAGCATAGGGAAAACGCCTTCGCGATTATTATTGAATGATACACCAGCTTTTGCAGAACGAGATAGATTATCACCATTCATTACGATGGTTTCTGGTGACATGTTCCACTGTGCAATGATGTTAGGATACAGAGAATTCAAATCAAAGGAAACTACCCAATCATGTGCACCAACTTTTGGTTCCTTAACATAGCCACCTTCAAACTTAGTATAAGCACCTTCACGGTCACGACGATCAGGTGGACCTGGAATTACGACTTTTCTTTTTGACAGTTCACGATACACAATAGAATCCCATATCGCGGTAGTACCGAACGTGTCACCGTAATTTACACCAGCTTTGTAGGCCATTGTAAAGACAAGATTCAAAAGATCAAGTTTAGTATCGAGTTTTTCTACGAGTTCAACATCTTTAATATTATAGTCGATGTACAACTGATAGTCTTCATTATAAAGATTACGTAAGCTGCCATGTTCTTCATATGATAACTTACTTTCACCGAGCACCACGTGCGAGATATGATTAAGACTGTAGGATTCTTGAGGACCGTAGGAATAGCCAAACTTCTGAAAGAGATCCATATAATCAAGCTGTGAAATACCTGCAATTTGATAGGTATTCATAGTCTTCATCTTAAATGCAACAGACTTTTGACGAATAGCCCAGTCTTTAAATTGCTTGTGCCATGGTGAAAGCATACGAGACACGTGTTCACCAAATAAAATCTTCATACGATTTACGAGATATGGAATATCAAAGCCTCGTACATTCCAACCTGTGATGACTTCAGGATAGACCGAAGTCCAGTATCCCATAAATGATTCAAGCAAAGCATATTCATCTTCACAGCGAATGTATCGAATATTAAGATGAGTGTGTGGTGATTTTGTATGGTCGTATTCACCACAACCCCATACACGATACACACCTTCTTTACTGGACTTCAGACCAATTGCTGTGATCGGCCATTGAGCATCATCAGGCTCGGGAAATCCATCTTCTGAATGGACTTCAATATCCATAAAGACTGTATTAATAAGTGATGGATTAAATTCTACTTCTTTGGGAAATTTTTTCTGAATGAATTGCCAGATAATTCTATCTTGACCATACCACTTGAAGCTATCAACGTTCTCATACTTATTGATAAATTCTTTCATTTCACTATAATTGTGAAAATATACAGGCTCTACATAATTGCCGTCAAGAGCCTGCCACTCTGTCTTACCTTTTGCTGGTACATAGAGAACTGGTCGATAGTCATTACCTCTATCAAGACCAAGTTTATATTCTAGAGTTTGCGGAACACCTTGATGATTATATCCGCGATAAAGTATTTTATTGCCGTGACGATCGACATTGGTATAAAAAGACATACAACCTCCAATAACATAATATATTATACACTAGTTTCAATAGATTGTACACTCTTTTATGCGATAGACCTCATTCTTTGTACTAGACGATCGGCTCTATTGGTGACCTGACGGTACCACTTTGAATCTACCATCTCATCAGCCGCTGCATTCCAGTCACGAGCATCTACACCGCGTTTCATACCCTTAAATTTTGATAGGCGTGGTCGGCCCATATTAAACATCATATTAGCTATAATGAGTTGGGCTTCGCCTGGCAAATCATCGAAGTCTTCGTATAATTGTCTACAGTCGTTGATAACAATTTCAACGTCTTTATCGAAACACTCGTTGACTCTGTCCTCGCTGACAGCTGTGCCAACTGGTTGTCCAAACTCAGGATCGTCATCCCTAACCAAATGACCAATGCCAAAAGTAGGGAGACCGAGATGATCAAGGTATATTTCATATTTTACTCCTTCATCTATGGAGATTTCTTCACGTAATTGTTCAATATTCATTATGTTTCCTTTGTAAAAGAATCAGGTATATCTTTTAAATTAGGTTTATTACAGTCACATACAATACAAACATCATTGTGACATTCAGAGCAATCTGGAGAATAGCAATGGCACCTATGACCACAGTTTTGACATTGGCGTTCAGTACCCTTCATCACTATTCTCCTATTTTTTTATTAGCTTAATTGCTTATTCTCTTCTTCAGTATAAGGCCACATTAGTTGATCCTATTTACCTGTTTCATAAGCAACTGTTCTACTTCCCAAATTGAATCGGCTGAACAACCAGCCTTCTTAAAGAAATACTTCCAAAGATTATTTATCATTGTATGCCCCTTGAATTGTTGTGCGATTTAATTCTGCTAAGAGACTATGATAAGTATGATTTGGATATTCATGCAATAAGGCTTTTGCTAATACTTCGTTTGCTGCACATTGGCGTGAAACAACCATAGATTTGCCAATTGATGAAAATAGTTCTGTGATCCAATTAAAAGAAAGTTTAGGCAGACTTAAGCTTTTTAGTACGATTGCGGTCATTTAATAATTCCTCGTTTTTTGTGATTGAAATTTTACGAGGCTGCTTCTCTTCCGGAAGAACGACTTCTAAATTAAC
>ERZ891134.1976-NODE-1976-length-12870-cov-4.349512_pt1 | contig 12870 bp, 5 predicted proteins | sample MGYA00520888_ERZ891134 | MGnify/ENA primary metagenome ERZ891134 (study PRJEB32303, sample SAMEA104408692) | aquatic metagenome | biome: Brackish water; feature: Coastal; material: water | place: Baltic Sea | collected 2014-10-23 | depth 10 m ... | reverse complement strand
CATCTAGTCAAAATGTAGATAATTATTCTAGTTTAAATAGCTTAAATATTGATGCAACTAATATTGTTAGTGGAACTATTTCAACTTCACGATTAGGTACAGGTACAGCTAACCAAAATACTGCATTGTACGGCGACGGAACGTATAAAAGAACTGTACGTAGTATGACTATTGCAACAAATAATCCAATATCAATTGTAGGTGATAGTGTTACCGAAGGCGGCGAATTAAAATATTTTGGAGAACTTGAAATACAAGTTGATCCTATTGATCCTACTGCTGGAGATGTTACCTATACTAATTTTGGAGTTGCAGCATTTAATAAATCTCAGTTTGATATTACAGCTGACGGTGAAGTTAGTGTTCTTAGCACAGCAGACGGCGGCCAATTAGATGCAAGTACACTTAATGGACAGTCAGGTTCGTACTATCTAAATCCGGAAAACAATACACGTTCAATGCCTATTACAAAAGGTGGTACAAACTTAAATAGTTACTCAACAGGTGATATATTATACGCTGCTAGTAATTTAAGTTTAAATAGTGATTCTTTAACTAAGTTAGGAATTGGACCTGACGGGTATGTATTAAAAAGTAACGGATCAGTTCCAGTATGGTCAAATAGTATTACACTTGATGCATTAACACTTGACGAATTAACAGTTGATACAGACACATTATTTGTAGATGGTGTTGAGCACAGAATAGGAGTTAATACTTTAACTCCGGGCGTTAGTGTTGATATCAATGGCACTGATGCAATAAAAGTACCAGTAGGTACAACTGTACAGCGACCAACTCCTGTTCAAGGACAAATTAGATTTAATACAACTAACAATTATTATGAAGGATATGATGGAGCTAATTGGATTAGTTTGCAAAACACCGGCGATGTAGATGGAGATACATATATTAGCACAGAAACAACTCCTGGCGCAGATAATGATACTATTAAGTTTTTTGCAAATGGCGTAATGGCAGCCGAATTAACTGAAACAGGATTTGGCAGACTTGATGTTGGCGATATTGAAATTAATAGTAGCTATATAGGAACAACAGTTTCTAATAGTAATTTAGAATTACGTGCAGCAGGTACTGGCACTATTGATATACAAAATCCATTAACAGTAGACCAAGGTGCGTCGATTGAAGGTGCTGTAACTATTAATGATGCCGGAGCAAGTGTAGATTTTAGAGTTGAAACAAATCAACAAACTCATGCATTATTTGTTGACGGGAGTTCTGATTTTGTTGGCGTGCAAACATCAACACCTAAAGCACCGTTGCAAGTTCAAGATGTTGCATTAGACACTGAAACAACAACAGCAAGCGGTACAAATGCTGTTAAAATTGCAGAATGGGCAGTGGCAGACTTTAGAACTGCAAAAGTTTTAATACAAATTAATAATGCATCAGATGGCGAATATCAAGCACAAGAAATGTTAATATTACATGATAGCACAAATAATGCAGGCGTAAAATCAACAGAATATGCAGTTTTATTTACTGGCAGTTCAGCACTTGCAACCTTCAGCACACAAGTTTCAGGGGGCAATATTGAGTTGTTGGCTACACCGTCAACAGCAAATACATTGGTTTACAAAGTAGCTAAAACTATGATTACATTGTAACCGATAAATACAATATAAGCCAATTAGGGGAGAGTGAACCAGATGGCAACTAGTGATTTTAAGGTCAAAAAAGGCCTGCAGGTAGGGTCGGGCGACTTCAATGTTGACATTGATAGTAATACCGCTGCATTCGCTAACGGATACACAATTACAATAGGAAGCGATACTGTATTAACAGATGCTGATAATGTAAGTGAATTAACTAACGATGCAAATTATATAACACTTACTGATTTATCAGCAGGTGGTGATATTACGTATAATAATAGTACAGGTGTTATTAGCTTTACACAACGTACTGACCAACAAGTGCGAAATTTATTTAGCGGCACAGGTGATATTACTTACGAAAGTACAAATGGCCAAATAAGTTTTAACAATACAACTGGATACATTACTCTTACAGATTTAAGTGGCGGCACAGGTGTAACATATAATAGTGCAACAGGTGTAATTAGTATTGCACAAAACATTGCAACTGATCAAGATGTAACATTTAATACCATTACCTTAACTGATAAAATTCTTACAGATACTATTACAGCAGTAGGATCTGGAACAGATGTTACAGTTGACGATAATTTAATTGTATCAGGTAATTTAACTGTTAACGGTACAACTACTACATTAAACACGGCAACTTTAACAGTTGAAGATCTTAATATTGTAGTTGCAAGCGGAGCAGCTGATGCAGCAGCAGCTAATGGCGCAGGGTTAACAATTGACGGAGCTGATGCTACATTAACATACGCTGCAACAGGTGATAAGTTTGTAATGAACAAATCACTTGATACAAGTCTAATTGGCGATGTAACAGGTGATTTAACAGGTAATGTAACTGGTAACGTAACTGGTAACGTAACGGGTGATTTAGCAGGTGATGTAACATCTACTGGTACTAGTACATTTACTACAGTTGACATAAACGGCGGCAATATTGATGGTACTATTATTGGTGCTACTTCTGCCGCAGCAATTACAGGTACAACAATTAACGGTACTGTAATTACAGCAAGTACAAACTTTGCAGGTGCGCTAACAGGTAATGTAACAGGTACAGTTAGCGATATTTCAAATCATGATACTGATGCTCTTAGTGAAGGTTTAACAAATTTATATTATACAGATGCTAGGGTAGATGCACGTATTAATTTAAACGCAGGTGCTAACTTAGATTTAAGTGGAGTCACTACAGACGATTTAGCTGAAGGAACAACCAACCTTTACTATACACAAGCAAGATTTGATACAGCATTTGGAAATAAAACAACTACTAATTTATCTGAAGGTTCAAACTTATATTTTACAAATACTAGAGCACGTTCAGCAATAAGTGCATTGGGCGATATAAGTTATGATAGTTCAACTGGTGTTATATCATTTACTGAAAGAACAGATTCTGAAGTACGTAGTCTGATTAGTGCAGGTGGTGATTTAAGTTATGACAATGCTACTGGCATTATAAGTTATACTGCTCCTGATGATTTAGGTGATTTAACAAATAATGCAGGATTTATTAAACTTGCTGACCTAAGCGCAGGAGGCGATTTATCATATAACAATTCTAGCGGAGAGTTTAGTTTTACTGAACGTACTGATGCTGAAGTAAGAGGACTTGTTAGTGCAGGTGGTGATTTAAGTTATAACAGTACAACTGGTGTGTTTAGTGTTACAACTTATAAAGATGCAGATGCAGATGCTAGAATTGCCGCAGCAACACTTAACAATCTATCAGATGTTAATTATACTACAACTCCTGCAGATGGTCAAATATTAGTTTGGGATAATGCAAATCAATATTGGGAACCAGTATCGCCCTTTGGTGCAAATGATTTTGACACACGATTTGCAGCAAAAGATACAGATGATTTATCTGAAGGATCTACTAACCAATATTTTACACAGGCAAGAGCAAGAGGCTCTATAAGTGTAGGAGGCGATCTTGCTTATAATAGTGCAACGGGTGTAATCAGTTATACGACTCCTAGCAATTTAAGTGATTTTACTAATGACACTAATTTTATTATGTTATCAGATTTAAGTGCAATCGGCGATTTATCTTACAACAATGCAACAGGTGTATTTAGTTTTACTGAACGTACTGATGCTGAAGTGCGTGGATTGATAAGTGCAGGTGGTGACTTAACATATAATAATAGTACTGGTGTTATATCATTTACTGAGCGCACAGCTACAGAAGTACGTGGATTGATAAGTGCAAGTGGTGACATTACATATAATAATACTACTGGTGTTATTAGCTTTAGTAACACAAGCAATTACATAACCGAATACACAGAAGTTGATACGTTAGATACTGTAACTAGCCGCGGAGCAACAACTTCAAATAATATTCAAGTTGGCGATATGACTGTTACCGGTAATCTAACAGTAAGCGGAACTACAACAACTATTAATACTACTACACTTAACATTGCTGATAATATTATGACACTTAACAGTGACGTAACTGGCACTCCTTCAGAAGATGCAGGTATCGAAGTTGAAAGAGGACAGTTTACAAATGTTGTACTACGATGGAATGAAGCAGATAGTAAATGGGAATTTACAAATGACGGTAGCACCTATCAAGTATTAGCATCTTCTGTGTCAGAACTTAATAACGATGCAAATTATATATCTTTAAGTTCTTTAAGTGGTGGTACTGGTATTTCGTATAATAGCGGTACTGGTGTAATATCGTTTGATAACAGCAGCACTGGGTTTATTACACGCTCCGGCATTAGTGCTACCGATGACATTACATATAATAATAATACCGGTGTAATTAGTTTCAATAACAGTAGCGGGTATTTAACTAGTTATACCGAAGTTGATACATTAGACACTGTAACTGGTCGTGGTTCGTCTACTTCAAATAGTGCAGAATTTGGCGGATTAACAGTAGGCGGATATAGTGTTGCGTTATCGGGCGCTAATCTCAGCACATTTACTAATGACTCGGCATTTATTTCTAGATCCGGCATAAGTGCAACCGGTAATATTAATTATGATAGTAGTACTGGTGTTATTTCGTTTATTAATGGTACAGGATTTCTTACAGTAGAAACTGACACTTTACAATCAGTAACTGAAAGAGGTAATAGTACAGATAACCATGTTGCGTTTAACAATACTGTAGCAATGACAGGTGCGTTAACAATTACTAATGAAATATTTACTAATGGTATTGCGCTACAAACTGAATCAGGTGCTAACAAAACTAACCTATCAATGGTTAACGGATATGTGCAATTAAATTACATTAACCAATTATACTCAGACGGTGATCTTTGGTTAGCAAATTCACAGCAAAATACTTCAGGCGGTGATACAAAAAAAATAGCAACAGCAAATGCATTAGGTACAAATATTGCAGGTAACAATTTAAATATTGAAGCAGGTAGTTCTACAGGTACTGCCGCTGGCGGCAATGTTATTTTTAAAACAGGTAGTACCGGTGTATCAGGAACTGCTACTAATGCATTATCCGAAAGGTTAAAAATAAGCGGCGCTGATGGAAAAATTACTATTAACGCTGCTTATGTATTACCAACAAGTGACGGTACAACTGGCCAAGCACTTGTTACAGACGGGGCGGGCAGTACCTCTTTTGGACAAATTGCATATTCAGCTATATCCGGAACTCCGACTTTAGCTACAGTAGCAACTTCAGGAAGTTATAATGACCTAACTGATACTCCATCGTCGAGTTCAGACTCAGATATTAGAGCATTGTTTAGTGCTTCTGGAAATCTAAGTTATGATAATTCAACAGGTGTATTTAGTTATACAGAAAGAACAGATGCAACTATACGTGGGCTTATAAGTGCAACAGGCGATATCACTTATAATAGTACTACAGGTGTTATTAGCTTTACACAAGCACTGGACAGTGTTACTAGTGTAAACACACAAACTGGTGCTGTTGTTTTAAGTACCGGTGATATATCAGAGTCAGGAAGTAATCAATACTTTTTAGCTAGTCGTGCAAGAAATGCACTAAGTGTTAGTGGTGATCTAAGTTATGATAGTGCTACAGGTGTTATATCATTTGCTCAAAGAACAAATACAGAAGTACGTGGGCTTATAAGTGCAACAGGCGATCTAAGTTACAATATTAACACAGGTGAAATATCTTATAGTGAAAGAACAGATGCTGAAGTACGTGGGTTAATTAGCGGGACTGGAAACATTGGATATAACAATAGCACAGGTGTTATTAGCTTTAGTAATAACAGTGGATTTATAACTGGCTATACAGAAACCGATACACTGGACAGTGTTACAGCTAGAGGTGCAACTACAACTAATAATCTTACTGTAGGTGGATTAATAGTTAGCGGTGATTTAACAGTAAGCGGAACTACAACAACTATTAATACTGCTACACTTGATGTTGCAGATAACATTATAACATTAAATAGTGACGTAACGGGTACTCCAACAGAAAATGCAGGCATATCTATAAACAGAGGAGTGTCATCAGCTGTTGATATTCGTTGGAATGAAACTAACGATGAATGGGAATTTACAAATGATGGTACTAATTATCAAGTACTTGCAGTCAACACAAGCGATCTTAGTAATGATGCATTATTTATAAGACTCGGTGATTTAAGTGCAGCCGGTGATTTATCGTACGATAATACTACTGGTGCATTTAGTTTTAGTGAAAGATCTGTTGCTGAAGTACGTGGCTTAATTAGTGCAGGTGGTGACCTAAGTTATGATAATGCTACAGGTGTAATGTCATTTACCGAACGATCACCTGGGACAATACGTGGCTTAATTAGTGCAAGTGGCGACCTAAGTTATGATAGTGCTACAGGTACCATATCATTTACTGAACGTACTGATGCAACTATACGTGGATTAGTTAGTGGTACTGGAGATATTAGTTATAATGATACTACAGGCGAGTTTAGTTTTAATAATACTAGCGGATATCTTACAAGTGCTAGTATTACAGAAACAGATACATTACAAAGTGTAACAAGTAGAGGATCTACTACTACTAATAGTATTGCTGTAAACGATATGCAAGTAAACGGAAATTTAACCGTTGCTGGAACTACAACTACTATTAATAGTACTACAATCAATCTTGCTGACAACATTATAACACTAAATAGTGATTTTAATTCAGGCACACCTACAGAAAATGCAGGTATCGAAGTATTAAGAGGAAGTAATAGTACTGTTTCGTTGCGTTGGAATGAAAGTTTAGATAAATGGCAGTACACAAATGATGGATCAACTTATTCAAGTTTCCCTGTTAATCTAAGTGATCTAAATAATGATTTATCATTTTTAGCACTTACTGATATTAGTGGCACTGGAGATATTAGTTTTGATCAAGGTACAGGAGTTATTAGTTTTAATAATACTAGTAATTACCTTACATCTGAAGCAGATACTCTTGGAACAGTAACTGGTAGAGGTAATACTACATCAAGTGCATTAGTTGTTAATAATAGTATAACTGTACAAAATGAAATTTATACTCAAGGCGTTGCTTTAAAATATAGTAATAGTGCAAACGTTCCTCAATTAGAAATAGGGTCAGACTTTTTTAGATTAGAAAACAACAATGATTTCTTTGTAGAAAGTGATATTACACTTGGTAGAGCCGCAACAGATAGTATAGGCGGATCTACAAAAACTATAGCATCATCTAACGGTGTAGGAACAAATATATCAGGTAGTACTATAGAAATAGTTGCTGGATCTTCAACTGGTACAGCAGCATCTGGTAGTATTGTATTTAAAACAGGATCACAAGGATCAGCAACTAACAATGTAACTAATATATTACAAGAGCGTTTTAAAATTCAAGGAAATAATGGGGCAATACGTATTAATAATGCATACACATTGCCTACAGCAGACGGTAATAACGGAGAGTTTTTAGGCACTGATGGTAGCGGTGATGTTACATTTAAGCAAATATCATATAGTAATATATCAGGTACTCCGAGTATTGCACAAGTTGGGTTAACAGGTAATTATGCAGATCTAAATGGTGCTCCTACAAATATCAGCCACTTTACAAATGATGCAGGTTATATTACTAGTGGATCTGAAGGTGTATTTGACGGAGACTTGTTAGGTAGTGTATTTGGAGACGACTCAACTCTGTTAGTTGATGGGGTAAACAACACACTAAATACGTCAAGACTAGATCAAATCGGTGCAACAAACGGCCAGGCATTAGTTTGGAATAATTTTACACTTACTTGGGAACCAGGTACAGTCGACGGTGCAAGTATTGATATTCTCTTAGATCAAATCGGTGATATTGATACCACAGGAGTTCAAAACGGAGACTATCTACGTTGGGATTCTATACAAGGAAAATGGTTACCAGTAGCAGCATCTTCAAGTTCAGGGATAAGTTTTTCAGACGCCGAAGACGTATCGTTTATGGCAGCGTTAATTATGGGATAAAGAAATGGCAAATTATTTTAGAAATAGTATAGCAAAAGATATTGGTCCAACACCAGTAACACTAGTGGATAATACAAATAATAGTAAAATGACAATTGTAGGTATCAGTTTAGCAAATGTGTCAGAAAGCAACTTGTTTATTGATGTTACTGTTACTAATGAACTAGATATCGAAGGTTATTATGTAAAAGAAGTAATGTTACCACCAAATAGTAGTTTAAGGCTAATTGCAGGTGGTGAAAAACTTATATTAGGTAACGACAATCAGTTAAAGATTAAAAGTAATCTAGCAGCAAGTGTTGATGCAATAGTGAGTTATGTGGAAATCCTCTAATGACAGTAAAAAAGTTAGACTCGGTATATTACATAGGCAATACACCTAGGACGGTAGCAAAGCAAACACGAAGCCAAAGATTTTTTTACGGCATGAGATCAAACGGCGAAGAGCTTGTATTATGCAAGGTAGATGCATTTGATAGCAATGACGGTGTTTTAGTTAATGAAATAGGAGATAATCCTTTAGATGACTTTCCTTATTTTATACCAGGTATTGATTTTTTTGAAGGTAACGACGAAAATCATGCTGAAAGATATCCTAGTTTAATATATCAACAGTATAAATGGGATGATGGGAATTATTCTTACTATGTAGATGATAATGGAGAATTAACTTTAAGAGTCAATCAAGGAATTGACGAAGGTGATGTCTTAGTACCAAATGTGCCAATTAATCCAATACAAAAAGATTATAGACGTTTTGGAGTATTCCCAACATTTGATAATAATACAGTAACATTTGACAATAATGATATCAATTTTGATAATAAGGAACCGACAGAATGACAAAGCAAATAATTAACACAGGTGCAGGCGCAAATGACGGTACTGGTGATAGTTTAAGAGACGGCGCCGGAAAAGTAAATAATAATTTTACAGAACTGTATAATGCATTAGGAAATGGAAATTCTCTACAACTTAATCTGTCAGGCGCACAAGCAGGACAAATTTTAGCATACAACGGAGCAAATTTTGTTCCAAGTTCATCAAGTACAATTGCATTTAATGCAATACAAGCTGATACAGGTACGGGGACAGCTTCAGCAGGCAATACTACATTAGGTATTCAAGGCGCTGGCGGAGTATCAACTTCTATTACAGGAAATATACTTACAATTTCTAGTAGTGGCGGTGCAGGTGGCGGCGCTAGTGTAACAGTTAGTACATCTGCTCCATCAAATCCTACAGCAGGAGATTTATGGTACGATAGTGAATTAGGTATACTAGCAGTATGGTTTTCTGAAGAAGCAGTTTGGGTACAATCTAACGGTGGTAACGTAATTGAAAACTTTAATGGCGATGTCCAAGCAGGTATTACTACGTTTTTAGGTATGTCTGATACTCCTAATAGCTTTACTGGTCAAGAAAATAATATAGTAAGAGTAAATTCAACTGGGACAGCATTAGAATTTATATCAGCAAGCAGTCAGGCAGCTGATGCATTAAACCCGGTAGATGTTGATTCGGCAACATCACCATATTCAGCATCAGCTTATGATTTAATATTTGTAGATTCAACAGATGGTCCGATAACTATTACACTACCTTCTGGACCGTCTAAAGGTGACGAAGTAAGAATAGTTGATATCAAAGGAACTTTTGCATCAAATCCATGTACTGTATCGTCGTCTTCACCTATTCAAGGCGACAGTGAAAATTTAATTATTGATATTACCCGTGCTAGTTTGGGGTTACTTTATCATAGTTCTTTAAACGGATGGGTATTGAAAGATAGATAATGACACGTTATAGTGCTGAAAAATATTTTGAACTTCCAGTTTTAACATCTAGAGAAAATCTCCCATTAACAAATAATTTAATCGGCGATCGATACATTGTTAACGATGATATATATCTTTGGAATGGTAATTTTTGGGTAGAAACTAATTTATTAGATGCTCCTGATACTTTATTAGTGCAAACATATAATTTGACAGCAGATGATAAAACAGTAGATGAAGGCGATACAATTGTTATTAATTTACAAACAACTAATATTGAAAGTAATACAACAATTGGCTGGAGCATTACAGGCTCAGTTACTTCGGCTGATATTGGAAATGTGCCATTAACTGGAATATTTACTATAATTAATAATTCAGCACAGGTTCAATTTAATGTTACAGAAGACTCTAGTACTGACGGAGATAAAGTATTAATACTAAGTTTAGATAACGACCAAGATAGTATTTTAATAACAATTGCAGATACTAGTACAACACCTGTTCCAACTTACACATTAACTCCAAGTGTTACTACTGTAAATGAAGGTAATTCATTTACAATACAACTAGCAACTCAAAATGTTTCTCAAGGAACTGTATTGCCGTATACAATTACAGGCATACAATCAGAAGATTTAGAAGCACCAGGAGAAGAATCTCTTACCGGATCTTTTACAATCGATGCAGTCGGATCTAGCACTAAACAATTTAATATTGTTGAAGATGCAAGTATTGGTGAAGGTGATGAAACATTTACAATAAGTTTAAATAACGGTTTAGCAACTGCTGAAGTTGCTATTAATGACAGTAGTGCTACAGTACCGAGCGGATCTGCTGCTTTTTCTAGTCCCGGTACGTTTAGTTGGACTGTACCAGAAGGTGTTACATCTATATGCGGAGTAGCTATCGGTGGAGGCGGTGGCGGGATGTGTAGTAGAGGAACAAGTGGAGGAACACAAGTAACTGCGGCTGGCGGCGCAGGTGGTGGGTTAGGTTATTTTAATGCGTTATCAGTAACTCCAGGAGACACAGTCGAAATTGTAGTAGGTGCCGGAGGCAGCGGAGGTGCAAGAGATGCACAACAGTCAGGTCGTACAAATGGACAAAATGGAAGCAATAGTCTAATTAGATACAATAGTGTAACTTACGCTCAGGGTAATGGCGGCAACGGCGGTAACTCGTCAACAGTAAATGGCGGCACTTATATAGGAGGAAGTGGCACAGTGTCAGGTGGCGGCGGTAACGGCGGAAATGGCTTTGGGACTTCAAATGGTTGGGACGGCGGCGCCGGTGGCGGAGCTGGCGGATATTCAGGCAATGGTGGCTCCGGCGGACCCAACCAAGGCAGTAACGGAAGTGGCGGTGGTGGCGGAGGTGCTTCATCAGACGATTATCAGTATGCTGGCGGTTTTTCTCAAACTGGTGGCAGGGGCGGAAGTACCGGAACACTTGGAGAAGGCACAAGTGGTACACGAGGAGTATATGACTACAATTTAAACTACGGAACTCCACAAAACGGCGGCGCTGGATCGGTAAAAGCATCTGCAACATATGGAGGTGGAGGATCGGGCGGATCTATGTATGCATATTTTACCGCCGGTACAAGATCTGCAGGAGGCGGTAGTAATGGAGCAGTTAGAATTGTTTGGGGAGCTAATAAATCGTTTCCAGATAATATAGTATAGAGAGTAATAATGGCAAACTACAGCGATCGAAAACAGTATCAACGAGAATACATAGGCAGCTTGCCTAGTATCGGAGTACCAGACGGTAGTAAATCTTTTATATCCGGAGAAGTATTTCTATGGGACGGAGATGAGTGGGGGTATGTTGAAACATCTAATATTGCTCCTACATGGAATAATAGAATAGATGCAACAGTATTTTTAGAACAAGCAGGTGCTACTACAACTTTAGACTTTGGCGTAACAGATCCTGAGGGTGCCTTATTAAATTATAAATTATCTTATCCAACATTTACTAGCGATAACACAGGTACAGATCCGGTTGATTCATTAACATTTGACATAGATACAGGTGTATTAGTTATTACACCTATTATAACAACAGACACTTGTGAAAAACTTATTAGAGTAACTGTTACTGACGGGATTAATACTGTATCAAAAGATGTATTGTTATTACTTTCTCAAACAGTTACTACAGCAGCAGATGGCGGAGCAATTTGGACAAAGCCAGGTGTGTATACATGGGTTCCTCCTCAAGGAACTCCTGAATTAATACATATTGTTTGTGTAGGAGCAGGTGGCGGTGGTTCTGGTATGCAATCTTCAACTAATACATCTGGTGCAGGCGGAGGCGGTGGTACACTATCTTATGTTAATAATGTTGAAAATGACGGGTCATCACTAACAATTACAGTTGGTGCTGGAGGCAGCGGAGGTATAAGAAACTTTCCAGGTTCTAACGGTGGATTCACTAGAGTTTCAAAAACTGGAAACGGACAAGTACTGATAGAAGCATTAGGTGGTCAGGGCGGATTGTTTAGTACTGCTGGTGCAGGCGGCGGTGTTGCTGGACTAAATTCAGCATATTCTGGAGGCGATGGCGGAAGTGGAGCAACAAGTGTTGGAAGTACAGGTGGCGGTGGCGGAGGGGCCGGTGGATATGGCGGTCCTGGCGGCACAGGTGGAAGCTCGTCATTTATTCAAAATCTTCCAGTAAATGGACAAAATGGAACAGCAGGTATAGGCGGCGGTGGCGCAGGTGGTAGTGAATCTATTTCATCCCCGGGGTTGTCTGGCGGCGGCGGAACAGGATTTAACGGACTTGGATTAGACGGAACCCCAGCAAATCAAAGCGGTGGAGTAGCAGATCCAGAATATAACAACGGTGCAATTATTAATCTTACCGGCGACGGAAGTAATTTCTTTAGTAGAGAAGTTACAGTTAATGGTGTAAGAATTGTGGCGGCAGGAACTGTCGGCGGCCAAACAGCAGTGCCTGATGCCTTTGTTGAAAAGGTAGCACGTATGTTTGAATTATTT
>ERZ891134.1974-NODE-1974-length-12881-cov-4.214876_pt1 | contig 12881 bp, 10 predicted proteins | sample MGYA00520888_ERZ891134 | MGnify/ENA primary metagenome ERZ891134 (study PRJEB32303, sample SAMEA104408692) | aquatic metagenome | biome: Brackish water; feature: Coastal; material: water | place: Baltic Sea | collected 2014-10-23 | depth 10 m ... | reverse complement strand
CAGATCGCAGGCATTCGTTCATTCCATTAACCATTAACCATTAACCATTAACCATTACCATCGCGGAGCCCGCATCATCGGAGCATTGATAGTCGATTGCGCCTCACCATTGGATCCCCGGTGAATCTTTTGCGTCACCTTTTGTGCTGGGGGGGGGCTTCGCGTCCTGTGGTGACAACGACTTGACCCGACCCCATCAATCCACGTAGCGTCACGCCCTCAGCTTTATAACCTGCCTTGTCTAGGAGACTACCGTGCCAAACGCCTACATTGTCGATACCTGCCGAACACCTCGAGGAATTGGAAAAGTCGGAAAAGGTTCGCTTGCGCACCTGCACCCCTCTTATCTTGGCTCTACGGTTTTAAAGGCACTGGCGGAGCGCAACGCGCTAGATACCGCCGAGGTAGATGACGTGATCTGGGGTACCTCCTCGCAAAGCGGCAAGCAGTCAGGCGATCTTGGGCGCATGGCCGCCTTAAACGCGGGATACGATATTCGTTCCTCAGGTGTCACATTGGATCGTTATTGCGGCTCAGGCATTACCACCGTGAGCTTAGGCGCGGCTCAGGTCATGTCAGGCATGGAAGACCTGGTCATTGCGGGCGGCACTGAAATGATGAGTTATTTTCCCTCCATCGGCGAGCCTGGCGTACCCCCTATGCTGGATTCCGGCAACTTAGATTTGCGCGCCATGCATCCCCAATCGCAACAAGGGGTTTGTGCCGATGCGATCGCCACGCTGGAGGGCATCGATCGGGAAGCAGTGGATCAATTGGCGCTAACCAGTCAGCAGCGTGCTGCGCAGGCGATTGCAGAGGGCCGCTTTGATCGCTCTTTGATTACGGTTCACAACCCGGACGGCTCGGTCGCACTCGATCACGAGGAATTCCCTCGCTCAGAAACGACCCTCGAGAGCCTGGCGGGATTAAAAACCGTTTTCGACGTCGTACGAGATGTTCCCGTAGACAAGGCCGGCACCACTTATGGGCAACTCATTCAACAAAAGTATCCCGATCTCGACACCTTTAACCATATTCATCATGCGGGCAATTCCTCGGGAGTAGTCGATGGCGCTGCTGCGCTGTTATTGGCTTCTGAGCAGTATGTTGAGCGCCGCGGATTAACACCCCGGGCACGCATCGTCGCGACGGCAAACCAAGGCGATTGCCCTACGCTGATGCTCAATGCGCCGGTACCCGCAGCGCGGAAGGTGTTGGCTAAAGCTGGGCTCACCGTCAGTGATATCGATCTCTGGGAAATCAATGAAGCGTTTGCGGTGGTAGCCGAAAAATTCATTCGTGACCTCGACTTAGATCGCACTAAGGTCAATGTGAATGGTGGCGCGATGGCGTTAGGACACCCGATTGGCGCCACAGGATCCATCTTGATTGGCACGCTACTCGATGAACTCGAACGACAACAAAAGCGTTATGGACTCGTGACCATGTGTGCCGCAGGCGGTATGGCGCCCGCCATTATCATTGAACGGCTTGGCTAGTGACGACTGTATTGGGTATTGCGTCGCATCTAAGCCATCACCACGCCTACCGTGAGTAAGAGTCTGATAGGGTCCGCGATCCCTCACTCATGCCAGCCGCTATGACGCCTGCCCTATTCTCGACGCTATCGCTCGCTCCCGCTCAGCTCGAGGCATTAGCGGGCCTCGGGTATTCAACGATGACGCCCGTTCAAGCACAGAGCTTGCCCGCAATCCTGCAGCGCAAAGACGTCATCATTCAGGCTAAAACCGGTAGCGGTAAAACTGCAGCCTTTGGCATCGGGCTGCTGCATCACTTGAACCCTCGATTTTTTGGTGTACAAGCAATGGTCATGTGCCCGACCCGAGAGCTTGCTGAGCAAGTGGGTGAGGTCATCCGTCAGCTGGCGAGTCGTATGCGCAACATCAAGGTGGTGATGCTATGCGGCGGCAAGCCCTTTGGCCCTCAACGTGACTCGCTGGAGCACGGTGCTCATATTGTCGTAGGGACACCCGGACGTATTCAGGATCACTTACAGCGGCAGACACTGGATCTGACGGGCGTCACGACCTTTGTCCTTGACGAAGCGGACCGGATGCTGGACATGGGTTTTGCTGAGGTGATGGCCACCATTACCGCGGCACTGCCGAAGGCGAGGCAAACACTGTTGCTCTCGGCAACCTTTCCCGACGATATTAAGAAAATGAGTCGTTCTATCCAGCGTCAACCAATAGAGGTCAAAGTGGATAACGTCCTCACACACGATGAGGCGGTGCTTGAGCAGCTCTTTTTCGAGATCCAAAAACACGAACGCAATACAGCCTTGCTGGCGCTCTTTGAGCATTACCAGCCCGGTAACGCGATGGTGTTCTGCAACACCAAAAAACAATGTGCTGAGGTGGCGGCATTTCTTCAAGAGCATGATATCGAAGCTGCTGCGATCCATGGCGACTTAGAGCAGCGGGATCGGGATCAGGTGCTACTACAGTTCACCAATAATACCTGTCCCGTATTGGTGGCGAGCGATGTGGCTGCGCGTGGCCTCGACATCCCCGCCCTTGCGATGGTCGTCAACTTTGAGCTCCCCCGCGATGGTGATACCTATGTTCATCGAATTGGACGGACGGGGCGAGCCGGCGAGACAGGCCAAGCCTTTAGCCTAGTCACTCCCGCAGAGGCGCCGCGATTGCGTGTCATCGAAGACCATCTGCACACCAACTGCTTGTGTGACGTCTTGGCGTCGTTAAATCGTAATCCTAATTACCAATTACAAGGTGACATGGCGACGCTTCAATTTGACGCGGGTCGAAAACAGAAGCTGCGCCCCGGCGATATTTTAGGCGCGCTGACCGGCGACGCCGGCCTAGCGGGCGAGCAGATCGGGAAAATCAAAATTCTGGATAATACGAGTTATGTCGCGGTGGCCAGATCGGCACTGCGGCAGGCCATGAATTACCTGACTCAGGGCAAGATTAAAGGCCGCTCGATTCGAGTGCGCCGTCTGAATCTGCGCGGCTAACGGGCGAGTCCTGCCACTGAGCTAGCTTAAAAAGGCGCCAAGAAAATCCGAGCGAGATAGTCAAGTCAGACCGCTCCCGCAACGCTTCTCGTTTTTCGCGATAACCTCGAAACGCAAATGGTGTTGCTGCCACCAGAGCTTGCAGCTCTGCATTAGTCAGTTGCTTTTCATAGTGACACTCGCCCTCGCGCAAGAGCTCCCCATCAGGGATAGTACGCCTCAGTGAAGCATGCTCGCGGGGCTGCTCATAGAGTGCTGTCTTTAACTCCCACAGATGTCGAGCGGCAGGTCCGACTTCTAAATAGAATCCGCCAGGCCGCACCGCACGAGCGATTTCGGCATCACTCACAGGCGAGAAAATGCAGATTGCCAGATCGATTGTGGAGGACATCACGGGAAGCTGCCGCGCGCTCGCCACCGCATAGTGGTGCTTGCGATAGTCCTTCGCTGCCAATCTCACGGCGCTTTTCGCGATATCGATCCCATAAACCGACAGCCCCGGTAGCCGCTCTGACAGCATCCCGTCGTAGTAGCCCTCACCGCAGCCCACATCAAGCAGCGTGTTAACCTCGGGGCAGCTGGCCACAACATCGACCAGCTCGTCGGCAAGCCCGCGGTATACATGCGCTGTATGTATTGCCCGTCGGCCTTGCACCATCTCAAGACTGTCACCGGGATTTTTGCTACGTTTGTGCTGTACGGGAAGCAGGTTGACGTAACCTTCTTTGGCACGATCAAAACGATGACCGCTGACACAAACCAAACCGGATTCAACTACCTCTAGCGACTGCGTGCAATGTGGACACATCCAAACCATGATCGTGCTCTCATCTTGCCTTATCGACAGTCGCGCCTTCGCGTACCATAGCAAAGGTAACCGCGCCTGGGGCTTTGATGGACAGAATACCGCTGCCATCATGGGCAGAGAGGAAGAGGCTTATTACTACTGCGATAACAAAAACTCAGCGCTGGATCGAGTCATTTGTCATAGACCTCAATCTGTGTCCTTTTGCGCATCAAGTCAAAAAAAGCGACGCTATTCATTACACCGTGAGCGACAGCGAAGCGCCGCACGAGATCTTGCGCGCCCTTCATGAGGAGATCAGCTATCTCGATGGTGATCAAGTCGCCGAGACCAGTTTTCTCATCCTGACCAAGGGTATGAAAGGCTTTCGTGAGTTTAACGACTGGCTAGCAATGGGCCAATCACTACTCGAAATGATGGACTGGGTGGGTACCTACCAGCTCGTGGGCTTTCACCCCCATCATCAGTTTGCGGGAACAGACCCAGAGGACGCGGAAAACTATACCAATCGGTCCCCCTACCCCATGGTGCATATTCTGCGCGAATCCAGCGTGACGCGGGCCCTTGAAGCCGGTGAAGATGTTGCCCTCATCACTGAGCGCAACACGGACACCCTAAATCAACTGGGTATCGAGCGGCTCATCGAGCGATGGCAAGACTGCTGTACCGAGCATCTCGAATAATGAACGGCCCAAATTGGTCCGTTTACGGCTCGTGATCATCGATACCCAATATCGGCAATTGCTCCTCAACACTGAGCAATAAAAAGGTCTCGAATTCGGTGTAAAATTCAGCGACAGACTGACCAAACACCTTGTTAAAGGCCTCAGCCCAACCCAGATGAGTGTACTCATCCCAGTAATTGAAAAGAACTGCATCTTGAGAGGTTTTAGCCTCCAGGTATCGAAAGGCGATGTGACCAAATTCGTATTGCAGAGCGCCGATGCACAGCTCGCCGCAATAAGACAGCAACCGACTCGTTTGGGCGCTGGTATCGACATCTCTTATTGAAATATCGGGAAATCGTGCGGCAAAAGATTTCATGGCCTTCAGGTCATTCACTACCCGATTTTTTACCACTTGCTCAGTCTGCCAGCCTAGCCTTGCTGAAATGAACTGCTCAAAATAGACAGCGGCGCCCTCCTCAACCCATCGAGTGGTGCTCCAACCAAACGACAGATCGTCGGCGCCTCGATGAATATTATGTGCCCCTTGATAAACGTGAAAGTACTCATGTGCGTTCACTATTTTATCGCTCACGAGCTCGCCCTCAGCCACACTGTGTTGATTGTTCTCGTCGGCATAAGGGTTGTGCACAAACGACTGCACAGGTGGCGCCAAATTCCACGATGACTGCTGGAAACCATTACCACCGGGGTAGATGTAGGCCATTTCTCTGATTGATTCGCCTTGATCAGCGAGGCATCGCGATTTCTCATCGGGCCGATAGTTATAATCACAGAAGTCATTGGCTAATTCGTCAGCTAAATCGAGATCGTTACCGACGAGATAAACCCGAAGTGGTCCGTAATTGCCCAGCAGGTCAATGGCAGCGAGCATGCCCTCTTTGGAGGCTTCTACTATCGGAGTGGGTATGTCTGCAGCCACTCTAAATTGCACTGCCTGTGATACCGGCTGATCCCATCCTGCCGACTGCAAAGTAGCGGCATTGCTGCGCTGGGCGTCGGTGAGTGGCGTCGTTGTCCTATCTGCGACTGACGAGATGTAGGGTTTGAACACCATTTCATCAACGCAGGATTCGTACTGAAGTCGTGTCTGACTATTTTGAGGTGAACCACCTAATTGATAATTGTCTTTGCACTCTTGGGAGGCATTCTCCAACCAACCCGCACAAAAGCCTTCTGGATCATCGCAAAACGTATCGGTCACATTAAAATTGTATTCAATCCACTCGACGTTAGCGGGTGGCTGCCACGTGGCGGCATTATCATCGGCAGTGTCGCTGTCCGAATCATTGTCCACACTGACCGCGTTAACGTCCTCGACGACCTTGATAATCTCGAACCCCTGCTCAGCCGTGCGCCAGTCGAGCACCATGTCATAACGATCACCGCCAATGAGCGCATTACTGGCTGAAATCTCATCCCCCGCAACCGTGCAACTGGTTGCCGCCAGATCGACCGCATCGGCTCCGCTGATAAAGGACTGCTTAAACCTGACGGTCTCAAAAGTCGCTGAGCTGGTTTGTGTATCACCCTCTAGGGTGTGCGCGACCGCCGATATCGTATGGCTACCCGGCGATAAGTTGCTATACGCATAGGCCAGCGAAAAACCAGACTCACTGGCATTGGCAACCTCTGGAAAAGCGCTCCCAACGTCCCCTCTCGCGCCGCCATAAGGTGCATCAAAGGCATACACCCCATCGATCATGATCTCGATCTTGTCGATGCCGTCGGTCGCTACCGCCCAGCCTCTGAGATTGCCCACGCCACCATGAATTTCACCCGCCACCGGCTCTTCCAGCATGATGCGCAAAACATCCGTCGCATGAACTGCGCCGGCAAACGACATAATAAAACTGAGGACGACCAGTCGGTAGCGCATGTAAACCCTTGCCTCGAAATTCATTCATCCATGGCGTCAGCTGACGATCTTAAGGTGCAGCCGAGGCATCTCACTTCCCTCTGGGGTGACACATTCGTGCCAGAAGCCACCGTTTTCGCAACGCTCTCCCGCAGTGTACCGGATCACCACAGCGGACCAGTGGTCATCTCATGCGCAAAGCGCATGACCCTCAGAGAAGTTCAATCACCATCAGGACGTAACCGGCGGCGCCCGTCATCCAAACGAGACTGCGCACAACCTTGATCCCTGCGATATAAATCGGAACGTAGGCGACTCGAGCCCAAAACGCGACCTGCGCACCCAATAACACCTCAGCATCCAAACCGGCAGAGTGTGCCACGAGGGCTAAGGGCACAAAAAAAACTGCTGCCTCGATGGCGTTTTTAGCCGCCCGATCCGCCCGCCCTCCTAAGGGCGTGGCCTCCTGTAAATTGTCTCGATTTCCCAGCCCAATAGAGAGCCCTTCGGAGGTCCACTCCCGGTTACGAATAGCCGCTCCAACGACGACAGTAACAAAGGTCAATAGCGTGAAATACACGGTGATTTCGAGTAATGGCGTCATGCAGAGCGCTCCAGCTGTCGTCGTGTCTGATGGATTCGGGTTTGCCTGACTATAACCTTTGGGCGCAGAGATATCACGGCCATCCCGGGGTTTTATGGGGATAAGGCCGTTCGGCTAGCATTGATCTGAGCTAACGACTAAGGTAATCGGCGGCTGTGTTGCTTCTCGGTCCCATCAGACGCCGTTTGAACTACGCATCAGCCCGCGCCAAAATAGCGTCAAGCGTGCTACCCAATAAAAAAGAGAGGTTCGTCAGTCATGCAGTGCAGCACCCTAACCGAGCAAGCCCGTCACTGGGCAAAGGTCCAACCGGAAACCCTCTGGATGCGAGATCTCGTTAAAGAAGGCTCCACCGATTATACCTGGGGTGCCGCGGTCACAGAAACCGACCGCGTCGCCGCGTGGCTCGAGGCTGAGTTCGGGCATGGCCAACATATGGCGCTGCTAAGTCGAAATCGAGCGCATTGGATCATGGCTGATATGGGCATCATTCATTCGGGTAATGTCACGGTGCCGCTGTTTACCACTCACGCTCAAGCAACAGCCGAATACATTCTCGACTTCACCAACACGCAAGTACTTTTCCTGGGTGAAACTGAAAACTGGCAAAGCGTCAAGGCGATCCTTCCCGAGGGATGCCTGATCATCACCCTACCGGGTGCAGACTGCGACTTACCCCACACGAAGTGGGAACAGCTGGTTACCGAGGCACCCGGCGACGCGCCGGCTTATCTCCCCCACACCGATGATACGGTATCGCTGGTCTTTACCTCTGGGACCACGGGCCTGCCTAAAGGCGTCATCCAAACTCACGCCACCAATCTGATTCCCATGCGCCGCTGCCAGTACTTGTTCACACAGCGGGAGCAACCACGCTGGTTTAGCTACTTACCACTGTCTCATATTGCTGAGCGTCAGATTGTTGAATTCTCATCGATTAATTCGGGGGGAGAAATCTGGTTCAACGAGTCGCTGGCCACGCTTGCCACCGACCTGCCACGGTGCCGGCCGCATATCTTTTTTGGGCCGCCCCGTGTCTGGGAACAACTTAGGCAATCGGTGACCGCAAAGTTTGGCGGCGCCGAAGCACTTGATGCTGCCATCGCAAACGACCAAGCGGGTGTGCAGGCGTTAGTGACTAATGCATTGGGTCTCGATGAGGTCGAGTACTGTCTGACAGCAGCGGCACCGACCCCGCCTGCCCTCATCCATTGGTGGGACGCTGTCGGGGTTAAATTGTGTGAGGGCTTTGGCCAAACCGAAGCAATGGGTCTCATTATTACTGACCCGGAAAACCGCAGAATCGGCTCTATTGGCCAACCAGCCGGCGAGGTTGAAGTGAAGATCGGCGGTAACGACGAGCTCCTGATCAAAGCAGAGGGCTGCACGCCGGGCTACTACAACCGCCCGGACAAAACGGCAGAGCTGTGGCAAGACGGATGGCTGCACACCGGTGACAAAGTCCGGATCGATGACGACGGTTTTATCTTCATTACAGGACGGGTCAAGGATTACTTCAAAACGATTCAGGGAAAATTCGTCGCGCCCCCGCCGATCGAGGGGCGCTTTGCGGACAACCCTCACTCCGAGCAGCAATGTCTGCTAGGGCGAGGCTACTCAAAAACCGTGATGGTGACAGTGCTTAACGAGCCCTCCCGCCTATTGCCCAGGGAGGAAGTAGAAGCTGCCGCTCTCGCAACGGTCGAATCCATTAACGCCGACATTGAGAAGCATGCTCGCATTGGTGCCATCATTTTTAGTCAAACGCCCTGGACTATTGAAAATGAGATCCTCACGCCGACGATGAAAATACGCCGGGAGCAAATCGAAAACAAGTTCGGCGAGGAAGCGGAGCGATTAGCACGCGACGGGGCGGAGCAAGGAACGATACCGCTACATTGGTTCGACTAACGGGCTAAGGGGAATGCGCACTGCACCGTCGTGCGCGCTGACCGTCTATGCCAACGGTTTTGGAATGGGCATGTCAGACTCGTATTCTTCAACCACGTAGCTGCGGGTTTGGTCCCGCTCAAACAGCCGCTCTTCGTCGGCGACGATCTCGGCTTGAGCGGCGTCCGACGCAATAAGCTGCATCGCCGCATCCATGGCGGGCTGGTCGGGAAACCAGATCTCCATTAACACATCAAAAGGCAGGGCTAACGGGGCGTGGTTAGCCGAGCCGGCAACGTTGAGATAGCGGCGCTGATACTTTACCGCGAAGCCAGACAAATATTTTTCGCCAATGATTCTGTGCTGCGTTTCATAGTGCTCGATGAATTGATCTCTTGTCAGGCCCGTCTTCCGGCTCAGCAGTGTGATTAACTTGATCATAGCGATACAAACCCTCTCTCTGACTGCCAAGGACCACTCAAGTAGGAGCACGCCAGCTGTCTCACAGAGCGGTGGCCGGTCATAAAATAGACGTCGATAACGTGACATCGGCGAATTGCCAAACGATATCGAATCGCCTTTGTGCAGACTCCGCCGCAGCCATATCACCCTGCACTCTCAAAGCCTCGGTCAGTCCATAAAGTGACCAGCCATTCATGGGGTATTGCTCCAAATCCTTTTCAAAGACGACTTGCGCCTCTGCAGCACGGCCGTCCGCTAACAAGGCCGCACCAAGCGATTGCCGAGTCGGGTAGTACCAAAAGGGAGGCTCTGTGTACGGCAGCGCATCCTGCAGTGCCACTGCTTCTGCAAACAACGTGACTGCGCCCGCAGCGGTGCCTGTTCGGTAGGCGATCTCGCCTCTTAACAGCGACTTGGCGATTGCGAGCAGATCTTTTGCCGGATACACGTTACCCATGAAGATCTCATCAACCTCAGGTTCAAGCCGCTCAATCGCGGCCAATTCATCAAGGGCAGCCTGCGCGTCTCCCATCGCAGCGCTCGCCACGCCGCGTCCGTAGTGCCAAATGGCACGCGCGAAGGCAAAGGGAGCGTAAGGCTCGGGTTCGAGCAAGATCGCTTCCCATCGAGCAAATCGAACCAGTGATAGCATCGGTACCGTGCGGAAAAACTGAATAGTGGGGAACGACTCCACCTGCTCTATTTTCACATTTTCGACCACTCTGCGTGCACTCTCTAGTGACAGTTCACTCTGGCCTTGCATGGTCGCCGAGGCCCACAAAAAGTGAATGTTGTGTGGGTAATACAAGGCAGGGTAGAAGCCTTGCGCATTGCATTCGGCGATATAAGCCTCATCGATATCTGCCGCTCGTTGATTGGCAAGTGCCGCATCTTGGTAACGACCCACTCGGAAATAAATATGGCTGGGCATGTGTACTAAGTGCCCCGAGCCCGGCACAAGATCCGCTAGTCTATCGGCGGCAACCTCAGCCTTTTGTGCGTTCGAGGAGGCCTCTAGTGCGTGAATGTACAAGTGCAGCGCCAGTGGATGCTCTGGGTCTGCTGCCATCACCCGTTCAAGACTTTTAATGACTGCCTGCGTGTCTGGCTTCGCTTCGCCACTCGGACCCCAATAATCCCATGGCATCGTATTCATCAGCGCCTCCGCGTAAACGGCGGCCACCGTCATATCGTCGGGATACGCATCAACCATTGCTGCCAAGGAGTCGGCCCACGCATGATCAAGCGGATCGCGTGGCGTCTCACTGTGCCCGTCGTAACGCTTATCCAGTGCGAGAATCCAGCTCCGCTCTTTTGGCGAGACGCCATCGACTAACGTCAGGGCACTATCGATCGCCGCGCGCGCACTCACTCGATCTTCGGGGGTCATCACCGCTTTGCCGTTATTGGTGACATTAATATTAGGACCCGTGGCTAGCGCCTCCCCCCAAAAACACATAGCGCAATCAGGATCTAATGTTTGTGCTGCGCGAAAGCTACGAATCGATTCCGCATGGTTAAAGCCGAAAGCCAGCACCATGCCTTGATCAAAGTAGCGCTGAGCGTCGGTATCGCGCGTTGTAATGGGCATATGGAAGCTACCCATTCCTGTGAATAACGGCGCACCGGCGCGTTGCGCCAGTGTCTGCTTGACCTCAGCAGACTGCTCTATTGCGACGGGATCGCCACAGCCGCAGAGCATCCAAAATAACCCGCCCAAAACCACTCTCATAACGTTGCGTCTCATCACTCATCACCTGCCATATTATTCGTCCACGAAGCCGATCGTAACCACACTCAGTTAGCAGTTCTCCCTCCGGCTGAACCTGATGATGCGCCGATTGGAGCGGTGGCGGCAAATGAAATAGGTGCTGCAAAAGAGAAGCCTGCCGCAACATAATTGGCTACGTCGAATCCAGTGGGACAGGGTGGGAACGAGCCGAGGCCTTGACGGAAGGTGGCTGCTTCATTCGATTGCCCCTCCGTAAAGGGCCTTGCTCAGAGCCCCGCGGCTCCCCTCTCCCCTATCACGACGCTGCGCGCATCCGACACTAATGCATCCACCTGATTGGATGTCAGCGTCCTGAGAAAGGCCACGAGTGCTTGCTGTTCGTCCACCGTAATCGTCATGTCGCTAATTCTCACATCTTGTAACGGGTCTTCGCTGCCATTTCCCGCGTAGTACGCCACCACACTCTCGAGCGTGGGGAGCGATCCGTCATGCATGTACGGAAATGTGATCGCGACATTGCGCAAACTCGGAGTCCGATATTGCCATCGGTCCCCGCTAAGACCCGTTACTTCTGAGCGCCCATTATCGACAAAGGTCTCCGTTTCGGCGCTCACCAAAGGCACGACATAGACACCGGGAGCGAGTTGCACGCTATCGAGCTGCTCTCCTCTTTGCTGACGGCGGTAGCCCACACCTGTGTTATGAAAGCCGCCGTCCGAAAACAAACCATTGTTATCGCCCAGCTGATGACAGCTACTACAACCCTTTTCCTTAAATAACGCAAAGCCGAAGGCCGCTTCTGAAGGGTAAGGATCTTTAGAGACGCTGCCGTTTGCAAAGTACCAACGATCAAAATCAGAATCCCCTGACAACAGTGCCCGTTGATAAGCGGACAGCGCCCATCCTAAACTCCGCTCCGACAGTCCCTCTGGGTAAAGCGTCTCGAAGCGTTGGGCATAGGACTCGTTAGCCGCTATTTTTGCCATGACCGATTGTCGATTCTGATTGGCCATTTCATTGTGCGCCAACAAAGGGGACCAAATTTGCTCTACCAAAGAGGACTCCCTGCCATCTAAAAATAGTTGCTTAACGAAGACCACGTTGTATAGGGAAGGCACATTGCGACGGACGCCCTTGCCCTGATGTCCCACTGGCGTGGCCAATTCGTTTTGCGTAAATCCCTGCTCAGGAATGTGACACATCGCACAAGAGAGGGTGTCATTGGCAGAGAGACGCCGATCAAAAAATAACTCTCTACCCAGATCAATCTCTGCCGCGCTCGCCCCTTCCTTGACGATTGGCAAACCCAGGGGGGTCTCATCGCGAAGTTTATGCAACGACTGGCGAATTCCCGACGCTTCGATGATGACTTTTGAATCGGTGCGGTAAGCCTCTGACTCATACCCGCTCCTGGAATCCGCCAACCCCACCCGGTGAGATGAATCCACAGAGGAGTCGTCACCACCGGAGATCGCGCCAGCGGTGATGGACGAGAGAAAAAATAGCAAAAAAGGCGCCTTCGTCCGGCGTCGGATACGCGCCGAAAACAGGTGCATTGCTGTAATTTGTGGTGGTAGCATTAGTGAATTGTGGCAGAAAAATTCGGAGAAAAAATAATGATCTGGAAAATGTTTCTTTCTAGCGTCGTCGCAGCCCTATTACTGGTGCAGCCCACCTCTGCTGACGAAACCTGCATGTCACCCTACATGGCCAAAATTGTTGGTCAGGAAGACTATGTCTACATTTGGACACTAGGCCTTGAAGGAGTGGGGAACGGCGAGGACAAGCTGGTCACTGTCGACGTGAATCCAGACTCAACAACCTACGGTACCGTGATTCACTCCCT
>ERZ891134.1973-NODE-1973-length-12885-cov-4.444505_pt1 | contig 12885 bp, 9 predicted proteins | sample MGYA00520888_ERZ891134 | MGnify/ENA primary metagenome ERZ891134 (study PRJEB32303, sample SAMEA104408692) | aquatic metagenome | biome: Brackish water; feature: Coastal; material: water | place: Baltic Sea | collected 2014-10-23 | depth 10 m ... | reverse complement strand
GTGCAGGCTACCGATGTGGCCATCATGATGAAATACGCCCAAAAGGTAATCATCGTGCCGGGTTACGGTTTGGCCGTTGCCCAAGCACAGCACGTATGTCACGAATTAGAATTGTTATTGGAAGAAGAAGGTGTGGATGTAAAATACGCCATTCACCCGGTGGCCGGTCGTATGCCCGGACATATGAACGTGTTATTGGCCGAAAGCAATGTGTCTTATGACAGATTGATCGAAATGGAAGACATCAATCCTGAGTTCAATACGACCGACGTCGTACTGGTAGTTGGCGCGAACGATGTGGTAAACCCAGCGGCTAAAACCGACCCAGGAAGTCCGATTTACGGAATGCCCATATTAGATGTAGACAATGCCAAGCAAATTGTGGTATTGAAACGAAGCATGAAATCGGGTTACGCCGGAATTGAAAATGCCTTGTTTTACGATCCGAAATGTGGCATGTTATTTGGCGATGCCAAAGACAGTATCAGCAAATTAGTAAGCGAAGTAAAGGCCCTTTAATCAAGGGCCTCTTGGCTATAGCGTTCGTCGAGTAGTTCTTGAATCTGCGACCATTGCATTAGGGGTTCGTAGCATTGAGATCCCGAACATAAATAATACCCTTCTTGCGTGCTTGCATGGGCCTTAAGCCATGGTATTTGGGTGTCGAATTCCATTTTCAATACCGTTAACCACGAAGGCCACTGGGCCAGTTCCTTGGCATTGGGAAGGGGCAAATCACCGGCAATTCCAATATGGGCATTTCCACAGGTTTGCATGGCATGCAAACGGGCCCACCCGCTATACCAGCTGGGGAATTTTTCTATTTGTTGGGAAGCCTTGCCTAAAAGCTGTAAAAACAAATCGCGGTATTGGGGTTCGGCAAAATGCAGGAAAAGGGCTTCGAGCACCTGGGCCATCATGGAATTGGAGCTTGGAATTACGTCATCCGTATAATCGGATTTCCGTAAAATTAATTCCTCTGCCTGATGTCCGGTAAACTGAAACGTTTGCAATTCGGCATCGTAGAACTTTTCAATCGCGGTATCGCCGAGGGTTTTGGCAAATTGCAAATAACGGTCAACTTGGGTGGCTTTAAACAGTTGCAGGTATCCTAAGGCGCAGGCTGCATAATCTTCAAGAAAGGCTTCGTTATAGGTATGTCCTTGCGAGTGTATGCGGTACAATTGATCGTTTTGCCACAGTGTTTCTTGGATCCAGTTTCCGAGCTGTTGGGCTTCCTCCAAAATAAAAGAGGCGTTTTCATCTTCGGAGGATACATATATATATAGGTTACTGATTCCTGCGAGCATGAGTCCGTTCCACGAGGCAATGATTTTATAGTCGAGTGCCGGTCGGTTACGCGATTCCTGAGCCGTGAATAATTTCCCCATAACCGAATTTTTCAATTCGTGATAGGTTTGGGCGTTGATATTCAGTATTTCCAGGAGTTGCAGTGGGGCTTTGGCGCTGTGAACAATGTTCAAATCGTGTTCCCAATTGCCCGATTCTTGGATGTTGGAATAGGCGTGGAGCCAACGGAATTCGTCGTCGTTTAACAGGTATTGCAGTTCGGCTTGGGTAAAGGTATAAAAGCGGCCTTCGATTCCGTCGCTATCGGCATCGAGGCCGGAATAATACCCACCCTTAGGATCTCGCAATTCGCGGTGGCAAAACGACCAGGTTTTGTAGGCAATTTCTTTAAAGATATCGGCTTGACTCCAGGCGAAGGCGCGGGCGTATAAGGAAAGGAGTTGGGCATTGTCGTACAGCATTTTTTCGAAGTGCGGCGCAAACCAATAGGCATCGGTACTGTAGCGGAAGAAGCCCCCTCGAACGGCATCGAAGATGCCGCCATTGCCCATTTTCAATAAACTCAATTGAAGGTAATCTTTAGCGGCGGGATCGCCGGTGCACAAGTGATAATCGAGGGCATATTCAAATTGAATGGGCACCATGAATTTAGGCGCACGCTTTTTGGCGCCCTCTTCCCAGTCGATATCTTTTGCGTATTCTGCAAATATTTCGGTCATGGATTTTCGCGAAAATTGCAAATCGCCCGCTGCCGCTTGGGCATTCATTTTTTGGAGTTCAACCATGAACTTTTCGGCATATTCGGCGAATGAATAGGGATTGCTTTTATATTGGGTGCTGAGCTGTAATATTATTTGTTGCCATTGGGGTTTCGGGAAATAGGTACCGGCATAAATGGGCCTGCCATCGGGCAAACACACTACGTTTAGAGGCCAACCTCCTTTGCCGGTCATGAGTTGACACGCATCCATGTATACCATATCGATGTCGGGTCGTTCTTCACGGTCTACCTTGATATTTACGAGGGTAAGGTTCATGATTTCGGCCGTTTCATGGTCTTCGAAACTTTCGCGTTCCATTACATGACACCAGTGGCAGGTGGCATAACCAATACTCACGAGCACCAATTTATTTTTTTCTTTTGCGGTATTCCAAATGGCTTCCGACCACGGATTCCATTCTACAGGATTGTGGGCATGTTGAAGCAAATAGGGGCTTTTTGAGTTTATAAGATTATTGGGTGGATTTTGGGAATTACTCATGAAGGTAGTACTTTAGTGAGGTGAATATCAAAGGTCGTATTATTCGCTTGGTTTTTGAGGGAATTTTGGGGTGTTTTTTAGGACTTTTATCTAATTCATTAAGTGCACAAACAGATACTACGGATCATATTAGTAGCATTCAGTTGCCGGTTTCTGAAACGCCAGGTACGGTAATAATAGATTCCTCAGCAAATGGGGAGGTTCCTAAAATTGAGGGCTATTATGATTTAGAAGATGCGTTCGACAGCTTGAAAAAATGGATATTTACCATACAGACGTATAATTATCAATGTTTGCTGTCGGAGGTGGAGTTTGTAAAAATGACACGCTTGAGCGATTCGATTTCACCTGAAATTGTGGTACACGGACAATTTGTTCAGTATCGGTGGAAGGTGTTTAAAGGCATAGAAAAAACCAAGAAGAAAGCCAAGAAATTGCAGCTGAGAGAGGGTAAAATAAGTGCCTATTGGAATCGGCGGATTTCTTATGACAATCAGGGTTTGTATTTGATCAAGCGAATAGAAGTTCCCTTAGAGTACAAAAAACAAAAGTATACGCTGCGTTTTGAAATGTTGCGGTGGGAGCGAAGGTGGTACCATGTGGGTGCGGTGCAGGTGCTGATAGATTGATCACTCCCAATCGGTACGACGATTTTGGGCTTCGATCTTGGTTTCTATTTCATCTGGAAGCTTAGGAAATAGATCGCGGCCCAATTTTAGTTCTAATTCGTCTATACTCATGGTATAATCCCAAAGTCGCTCGGTTGGAACCTTATTATTGGGTAAAATAAAAGCAATGCCCCTTTTGGAACCCGTGGTGTCTATAATGGCTTTGAAGAAGTATTCAGGAACCGATAGGGTATGTCCGTATACCCGGCTGATATTGGGCATTTCTGAGCTAAAAATAGGACCTGTTACGATAAACAAATGCGGCATAAGGCCATTTTCGAGCGAAGGCAATGTCCATTCCCTAACCTTAGATTCTAATACTTTCCAAATACCCCGATTGAAGGCCGGTCGTTGAGGAGATATATTAGAGGTATAAAAGCTTTCAAGCATGGTTTGTGTCGACCAAGCCATATCGGCCGCAGGGGCCAAATGTCCTCTATCGAAACCGGTTTTCGTATAAGCTCTATGAGAGGTAGTGGCAGGTTTGATTTTTGGATCGGGTTGAAAGCGACTGGGACGAGCCGCCACCGAAATTAATTTTGTATAATCTAAAGAATACGCTACCCAATGGGGTTGCCCAAAGTCATGCGAATAGGAAGTGGTATAAGCGGTATGGGTTACTGTTTTTTCCTTGGGGAATATCTGCGGAACCTCAATTCCTTGAGCAAAAGAGGTAACAAAATATCCAATTATGAAAACGAGAGGAACAAATCGTTTGATGCGCATGATCGAAATTAATCAATCAAAAACGAATCATCAAACCTAAGTTCCTTTAAAATATTTCTAACTATCCAAGGTCCTTCGTAAATAAAACCCGTGTATACCTGAACCAGTCCTGCTCCTCTTGTTAATTTTTCAGATACATCAAAACCATTGAAAATACCACCCACTCCAATTATTGGCATGGAATTGCCTAATTCTATACTCAAGGTAGCTAATATAGTATTGCTAGCTTCAAATAAAGGCGCCCCAGAAAGTCCGCCAGCACCAATTTGCTCTAAATCTTTTTGTGAAACATCCAGTCTGTCTCGGGAAATCGTGGTATTTGTTGCGATAATTCCTTGTATCGGAAGCTTTTTAATAATTTTAGCCAATTGTTTCAGCGCTTCCGATTGAAAATCGGGTGCAATTTTCAAGAAAATGGGTTTAAAACTAGATTTTTCCGCTCTGAGGGTATTGAGTTTTTCGAAAAGGGGTACCAAGAACGATTCGGTTTGTAAATCGCGTAATCCCGGGGTATTGGGACTCGATACATTCACTGTGATGTAATCGACATAGGGATACAGTTTTTCGAAACAGATAATATAGTCTTCAATGGCGGATTCATTCGGGGTATCTTTGTTCTTTCCAATATTGCCACCCACAATCAATCCTTCCGGACGTTTTTTCAAACGTTCAACCATGGCATCTACACCGCCATTATTAAATCCCATTCTGTTGATTACCGCACGATCGTCTACCAATCGAAACAAACGGGGTTTGGGATTTCCGGGCTGTGATTTTGGAGTTACCGTGCCTACCTCAACATGGCCGAAACCTAAAGCCTTCCATAGATATAACCGTTTGGCATCTTTATCAAATCCAGCCGCCAATCCTACAATGTTAGGAAATGTAATTCCTGCAAAATCAACGCTTCTTTGTGGGCCTGAATTGAAGGATCTCTTGAACGCAGTTCCAATAATAGGAATTCGTAATACAAGTTCAATAAGATTCAAAGCCACGTCATGGGCTTTTTCAGGGGGAAGCAAAAATAGGAGAAACTTAATAAAACTGTACATTCAATTGAAGTTGTGCAATTTGTATGCCGTAAATGTGAAATTTGGAATTAATGTTTAAAATGTCTGATTCCGGTAAATACCATTGCCATATTATTGGCATTGCAATAATCAATACTAGATTGGTCTTTCACACTTCCCCCGGGTTGTATTACCGCAGAAATACCCGATTTATCGGCAATTTCTACGCAATCGGGGAATGGGAAAAAGGCGTCGCTAGCCATAACCGCGCCACTCAAGTCAAACCCGAATTTATTGGCTTTCTCTATGGCTTGATTCAAGGCATCCACGCGACTCGTTTGTCCGGTACCGCTGGCCAATAACTGTCCGCCTTTGGCCAAAACGATGGTATTGCTCTTGGTATGTTTTACTATTTTCACTGCAAATTCCATATCCGTTAATTCCATATCTGAAGGCTGCCTTTCGGTAGCGGTTTTCATCATAGCACGGGTTTCGGTGTTAGTATCGCGTTCTTGTAAAAGTTCTCCGTTCAAGGCCGTGCGTTTAGTCATGGCGCTTACTTGAGATAAATCTTTTGATTTTAATATAATGCGGTTGTTTTTTCCGGCTAATAAAGCCGCTGCGTCTGCATCATACCCAGGGGCTATCAATACCTCAAAGAAAAGCTTATTTATTTCTTGAGCAGTAGCCAAATCGATGGGGTGGTTGCATGCTAAAATACCTCCAAATGCACTTACCGGATCGCATTCTAAAGCTGCTTTCCACGCATCCAAAACATGCGGTCTTTGGGCAAGTCCACAGGCGTTATTATGCTTAACAATAATAAAGGTAGCACCTTCTTCTTGGGGGAATTCCCCTAGAAGGGCTACGGCACTGTCTACATCGAGTAAATTGTTATAGCTAAGCTCTTTTCCTTGAATTTTATCAAAAAGGGCGTCTAAATCGCCCACGAAATAGCCTTTCTGATGTGGGTTTTCACCGTAACGAAGGGGAGAAGTTTTAAAACCCGCAAACCAACGTTGAATTTCACCGTCGTATTCATGGGTTACCAAAAAGGCTTCCTTAGCCCATTGTTTGCGTATTTCCAAGGGCAAGGCTGCACCATATTGCGTAAGCGCTTCTAATAAATCTGCGTATTGTGATTTATGAGAAATGATACCGCAATGTGCGTGATTTTTTGCTGCCGCACGGATCAAAGAAACCCCGCCGATATCGATTTTTTCTATAATTTCTTCTTCGCTTCCACCTGCTGCGACCGTTTCTACGAACGGATATAAATCTACCATTACCAAATCAAAAGCGGGTAATTCGTATTCAGCCACTTGTGCAAGGTGATTGGGATTATCACGTTGGGCTAAAATTCCCCCGAAAACTTTGGGGTGTAAGGTCTTTACCCGACCGTCTAAAATGCTTGGATAACCTGTTACCGATTCGATAGCGGTGCAAGAATAACCGAGATTTTCTATAAATTTCTGAGTGCCTCCAGTGGAGAAAAATTGCACGTTTAGCTCATTAAGAGATTGTAAAACAGGCTCTAAGCCTTCTTTGTTGAATACCGAAATTAGGGCAGATTGAAGTCGAAAATTCACGCTTCAAAAATACCTAATTCCCGCGAATGTGAAGGTGATGTTTACAAGTTTTTAAGAACTTCTTTTTTGATTTTCATGCTTCCGTTTGCATGTTTGGGTAAGTACGGACAATGCCTACACCCCGAACCGCAACAGGATCCCTTTTTTGCTAAATACGACTCAGTGAAGACGCAAAAACCATCTTCCCAATAATAATCTGCCGTATCTTTTTGTGGTTCTCGTTTGGGTGGTTTATGCACGTCCGTGACACTGCTTAAATTTCTTACCACTTCCGCAAGGACACACATCGTTACGTCCCACTTTTAATTCGTTGCGAATTGGATTTTGTGGGATTTTAGGTGCGCTCTCAGCGATTACTTCTTCGTTAGGATTGCCTAAAGCCGATCCCATTTCATCTTTGGATTCGATGGTTTTGGGGGCTTGTTTGCGTGTTACCTGCTTGGCCTCGCTTACATCGGCTCCATCGAAAATCCGAGTACGGAATAACATTCCCAGAATTTTCTGATTCAAACGTTGAAGCATTTGACCGTACATTTCGAAACTTTCGATTTTGTAAATGAGCAAGGGATCTTTTTGTTCGTATTGTGCGTTAGATGTGCTCTGTTTCAATTCGTCTAACTCTCGCAAATGCTCTTTCCACTCGTCGTCGATATTTTGTAAGGTGGTAGATTTTTCAAAATCGCGGATCATCGACAAACAGGCGGAATCCAATGCCTTTTGCATAGGAACAGTAATTTGGTATTGATGTGTGCCGTCTGTTAAAGGTACTACTACGTTTTCGATGCGATCGCCTTGTGCATCTCTGATTTGTTTGAAAACAGGGTAGGCTTGGTCGACCATTGATTTGGTCTTCTGACTGTAGAAGTCATTTAAGGCTTGAAATAATTTTTCAGTAAGATCGTCGGCAGAGGTAATATTGAACTCGTTTTCGTTAAATGGAGGCGCAACGGCTAGTGTACGCATTACATCGAATTCGAAATCGGTAAAACTACCGCCTTCTTTATGTCCATGTACCACTTCTTCGCACCAATTCCAAAGCATGTTTTTTAGGTCGATGCTTAATTTATCTCCGAAAAGGGCATTTCTGCGTATCCTATATATACTGGTACGCTGTTTATTCATTACATCATCGTATTCCAACAAACGCTTACGAATACCAAAGTTGTTTTGTTCTACGCGCTTTTGATTGCGTTCGATGGTTTTGGACATCCAAGAGTGTTCAATTACATCACCCTCTTTGTATCCAAACTTATCCATAAAGCCTGCTACCTTTTCAGAACCGAAAATACGCATCAAATTGTCTTCCAAAGAAACGTAGAATACCGAGCTTCCTGGATCTCCTTGACGACCGGCACGACCTCTCAACTGACGGTCAACGCGGCGACTTTCATGTCGCTCGGTACCGATAATAGCCAAACCGCCGGCTTGTTTAACTTCCTCCGAGATTTTAATATCCGTACCACGACCGGCCATGTTGGTGGCAATAGTAACGGCGCCTGGCCATCCGGCTTCGGCTACGATTTCGGCTTCTTTTTGGTGTTGTTTTGCGTTCAGTACATTATGCTTGATGCCTCTTAATCGGAGCATTTTCGACAAAAGTTCACTCACCTCAACGCTGGTAGTACCTACCAGAACCGGTCTTCCTGCTTGCGTAAGTTCGTTAACCAGATCGATAACGGCATTGTATTTTTCGCGCTTCGTTTTGTATACTAAATCTTCACGATCTACACGTACTACGGGCCTGTTCGTTGGAATTACTTTAACCCCTAATTTGTAAATATCCCATAACTCTTGAGCTTCTGTTTCAGCTGTACCTGTCATACCCGACAGTTTGTGGTACATTCGGAAATAGTTTTGTAGGGTGATGGTGGCATAGGTTTGTGTGGCGGCTTCTACGCGCACGTTTTCCTTTGCTTCGATGGCCTGGTGCAAACCATCGGAATACCGACGTCCGTCCATAACACGACCGGTTTGCTCATCAACGATTTTTACTTTACTGTCTTGTACTATGTATTCCACATCTTTTTCGAACATGGTATACGCCTTCAGTAACTGTTGTACCGAGTGAATGCGTTCGCTTTTTTCAGCAAAATCTTGCATCAAACGGTTTTTTTGAGCTGCTTTTTCTTCTGTTGTACCTTGGTTTTGGTCAATCCGCACCATTTCGGCTCCCACATCAGGCATGATGAAAAACTGCGCATCTTCACCGGCTTGGGTAATCAATTCAATACCGCGTTCGGTTAAGTCAACACTATTGGATTTTTCATCAATTGTGAAATACAAAGGCGCGTCGGCCTTGGGCATTTCCTTTTGTTGGTCTTGTAAGTAATAACTTTCGGTTTTGGTTAATAAACCGCGCATTCCCGGTTCTCCCAAGTATTTTATTAGGGCTTTACTCTTAGGAAGTGCACGATGCGCGCGGAATAAGGCCAAACCGCCTTCGCTTTCTTTGGCACCGGTATTTCCCTCGGCAATGAGCTTTTTCGCTTCGTTCAACGCGTTTACTGCATACTTCTTTTGGGCGTCTACCAAGGCTTGAATTCTGGGTTTTAAAGCATTAAATTCTTGAACATCGCCTCTTGGCGTTGGACCGCTAATAATTAATGGGGTACGGGCATCGTCGATTAATACACTGTCTACCTCGTCAATAATGGCATAATGGTGCTTTCCTTGAACTAATTCCGATGGCTCATGGGCCATATTGTCGCGCAAATAATCAAAACCAAATTCGTTATTCGTTCCGTAAGTGATATCGGCTTTATAGGCTTTACGGCGCTCTTCGCTGTTAGGACGGTGATACTCCAAACAGTCAACGGTCAATCCTAAGAAATTAAAAATAGGCGCATTCCACTCGGCATCACGACGTGCCAAATAGTCGTTCACGGTTACCATATGAACCCCGCGGCCGCCCAAGGCATTCAAATAAGCGGGTAGCGTACTTACTAAAGTTTTACCTTCACCCGTGCTCATTTCAGCAATATTGCCCGAATGCAACGCATAACCCCCGATAAGCTGCACATCGTAATGGATCATATTCCATTTGATTGTGGCTCCTGCGGCATCCCATTCGTTTTCGTAAATGGCGTGGTCGCTTTCAATGCGTATATTGGAATGATTCAAGGCCAATTCTCGGTCTAGATCATTTGCGTTTACTTGGATTTCTTCGTTTTGGGTGAAGCGGCGGGCCGTTTCCTTAATTACCGCGAAAGCCTCCGGCAATAATTCTAATAAAACCACTTCTAACTTTTCGTCGCGCTGTTTTTCAAGTTGAGAAATTTCCGCAAAGAGGGCTTCTTTGGCTTCAACTTCCTCATTCGTAAGTGCCTCCACCTTATCTTGAGATTCGTGAATTTGATCGTCAATCTCTTTCAAGAAATCGGCAATGCGCGATTTGAATTCATGGGTTTTACCACGAAGCTCGTCGTGACTCAAACCCTCTAAAGTAGTGTAAACGGCATTGATTTTATCTACGATGGGCGCCACTTCTTTCATGGAACGCTCCTGAGCGCTTCCCCCGAATATTTTGGCTATATTGCCTAAGATGTTTCCAAGCATAATTTTAGGAGTGCGAAGTTACTATTTTTGTCTCGGTTTTAAGTCCTTAAATACCGCTATTCGTCGTTAATTTTAGTCCATTGTTTGATTTTTAAACCATTCTGCTCATCGTTTGTTAAACAAAATGAATGAATTCAAATACCATTAAGAATTACACATTATCCCTATTGGTTTTAATCGGGGGAAGTTTTACTAACGCCATTGCCCAATCTGACACTGAATTAAGCATAAAAGGACGTGTGGTAGATGCCGAATCTAATAAGCCAATTGCCAAGGCTTGGGTGAAAACCTCTGAAAAATCAGATTCTACTCAAAGTGATGCCAATGGCAATTTCCTGATGCCCCTAAAGCAACCCGGATTTTATGTGTTCTACGCACAAGCTCCTGGTTACAAATCAGGTAATAGCGCCGAACAATTGGTCACTTACGACAAACAAATACCCGTTACCATAAGTCTTGAATCCTTAGTCGATGCCATCGACGAAGTGAATATCAGACGAACTTCCCTTCAAAAAAGAGATGCCGGAAGTCCGCTTTCCTCACAAGAATTATCCATCCGTGAAATTGAAAGAAATCCCGGTGGTAATCGCGACATTTCTAAAATAATACAATCACTTCCGGGTGTTATTACCATTCCCGGATTTAGAAACGATGTGGTCATTCGAGGCGGAGCTCCTTCGGAAAATAAATTTTATTTAGACGGTATTGAAATCCCTGTAATCAATCACTTTCAAACCCAGGGCAGTACAGGTGGTCCTGTAGGATTGTTGAATGTGAATTTTATTAAAAAAGTAAACTTTTTCACTGGCGCATTTCCGGTAAACTATTCGAACGGACTTAGTTCGGTATTTGATTTTGAACAAATAGAGGGAAATAAAGAAAAAGGGAATTACCGATTTACCGTGGGAAGTAGTGATTTGGGATTTACGGCCGACGGTCCGATGGGTAAAAAAGCCACCTATATTTTTTCTGCCCGTCAGTCGTATTTGCAGGGCTTATTCTCTGTTTTAGGACTTCCGTTCCTACCGAATTTTGTGGATTATCAGGGAAAAGTGCAAATTGATTTAGGTAAAAACGACAAGTTAGCGATTTTAACGGTCGGAGCCATTGACTATTTTCAACTAAACACCAAAGTAAACGAAGGCATTACCGACAGTGTTCAATTGAAATCTAACCGCTATATATTAGGGTATTTACCTGATTATGCTCAGTGGAATTACACCTTTGGAACTGTATACACTCACTTTGGGAGGCGCAGCAAAACACAAGTTTTCCTGAGTCGAAACATGCTTAATAACGAAACGGTGAAGTATCGCGATAACGATGATTCTAAACCGGAAAATCTGATTTTAAATTATATCAGTACCGAAGAAGAAAATAAATTACGAGTAGAACATTCCGGCCGCACGGGAGCCTACAAATGGTTAATAGGGGGCGGTACCGAATTTGCTCAATACGGGATCGATGAAACCACGAAGTTTGTGACCTCACAATCTCCTGATCCTATAACTAGAACATTTAATTCAAATTGAGATTTATTTAAGTTCAGCGCATTTTCGAGGATAAGCACCAATTTAAGTGGCATTTTATTAAGTGCTTCTTTGCGTTTTGATGGTAGTAATTACAACCAAGCAATGTCGCAAATATGGAACCAACCTACGGTTTCATTGAGTGCCTCTGTGCCTGTAAGTAGAAATTTGTTTTTCAATATGAATGCCGGTCAGTTCCATCAATTGCCCAGTTATTCTATACTGGGATTTAGAGGCGCCAATAACGAATTAGTCAATCAAAACAGAGTAGAATACATACGCAATCAAATGGTAGCGGCTGGGTTTCAGTATAATCAAGGACAAGAGACCAAAATTACCTTAGAGGGCTTCTATAAGCATTATTCTAGATACCCATTTGCCTTAAACGATTCGATAAACTTGGCTAATTTAGGAGCTGATTTTGCGGTTGTGGGCAATGAACCTATTTCTTCATTTGGCGCAGGCAGGGCCTATGGTACCGAGTTTTTAATTCAACGCAGATCTAGAAACGGTTTGTATGGAATTATTAGTTATACATTGGCTTGGTCGCAATTTGAAGACAAAAAGGGGGATTTCATAGCCAGCTCATGGGATAGCCGTCATACCGTTAGTTTAACAGCTGGCAAACCTTTGGGTAAAAACTGGGAAATAGGAGCAAAGTGGCGCTATGTGAGTGGCCGCCCTTACACACCAGACGATATTGAACAGAGTTTGCGCATTGCCAATTGGAACGCCCGTGGCATTGCCTTTCCTAATTATAACCAGTTGAATTCGGCGAGATTGAGTAATTTCAATCAATTTGATATCCGAATTGACAAAACATGGTACAAGAAAAAATGGAGTTTGAATTTGTATTTAGACATTCAAAACTTCTTTAACGTCAAATATTTAGGTCCACAAACTTTAATTGCGGCACAAAACGATGCCGGTCAGCCTATTGTAGATGCGAATAATCCTGGCTTTTATCAGGCCGATTACCTTCCAAACGAATCAGGAACGGTACTACCTACGATCGGAATTATTTTAGATTTTTAAATGGGTTGAATCAATTTGAATTACACAAAAAAAGGCCGTCTGATATTCAGACGGCCTTTTTTTGTGTATGGGCAATTATTAATAATCGTAGTTAAATCCCGTTTCCGTTGGATAAATACACATGATGGCAATATTTTCAGCTTTGTTTACCAATTGCTGTGTTAAGGTTCCAATAACCATTTCACCAATGCCTTTTTCGG
>ERZ891134.1972-NODE-1972-length-12885-cov-6.289790_pt1 | contig 12885 bp, 11 predicted proteins | sample MGYA00520888_ERZ891134 | MGnify/ENA primary metagenome ERZ891134 (study PRJEB32303, sample SAMEA104408692) | aquatic metagenome | biome: Brackish water; feature: Coastal; material: water | place: Baltic Sea | collected 2014-10-23 | depth 10 m ... | reverse complement strand
CGCCTCATATTTCACAGGAGTGAAGTCGCTCCCCTTATGTGCGCCGTCGCAAAAAGGCTGATTTATGCTAAGCCCACACGCACACCAAAAGTATGACTTTCCCTCCTCAACTTCTACCGGGAATGGCGTATCAGTAGCTCTTTTTGGTTCATTCATTTCTACTCTCCTCAAATCAAAAACTGGATTTTACATTTTATCCCATTCAGCCCATTCGATCTTTCGGCCCGGGTAAGCCACCGTCTTAAAAGGCCAACTATCCGCAATCCATAGCTGAGTCCATTCATAAAGCAATGCATCGAAGCCCGAGTCAAATTCTTCTTGGGTCACCCACAATGAAACCTCTGCCTCAAAGCCTGATTTATTTGGTGGTCGAATATAGACAGAACCTAACTCACGCTCACCATCTTTCGTTAATACAGAATAGACAAATGATTCGCGCTTAGTGAATCTTTCCTGCTCATTCAGCACATCTTTCATCGCGTCTTCGATCGTAATATCTTCATGTGGCCAAGTGCTACTCCGAGTAAATGTTCTCTGGAGATGTTCGATCGAAGACATATAGGCAGCATAATCTTGATTGACTAGATCAGGGCCGAGAGGAATTAATACAAAAGTTTCTGTTTCTATCCGGCGTGCTGGGTCGTAATCGACGGGTATAAACGGAGAATCGGAAACAACCTTCTGAGCTTTCATGAACTGTCGATAGCCTTCAGTCATCGCCCTCGCGCAGTCTCCAGGCGAGTCGCGAATTCCCTCGGTCCTCTTACAAGGGCCTTCGAAAATCTCAGGCATGTTCTCCTCTACCCACTCTCTTGCCTCGTAATAAATAGGCTGGTCATTAGAGCTCGTATCGACATTCGTAATTATCGTATCGCTAAATGTTATATGAAACGTGTCGGTAACATTGAAATCGGTTTCCAGCGCCAGCACAGGATCGTCCTGCACTGTGATAGCGCAGCTAATTACAGCTTTGGATTCTGCGACACAGGGAGCTCGCGAGACAACGAGATAGTTGCCTCCTTCTGCCCAGCCTTGATATCCAAGAATGCTCTGCTCAGATTCGCCGGCTTCTAAAAGAAAGGGCTGTAGTTTACTTGCATCAAAGGAATAAAACGCATCAATCATCTCTTCCGCAGTCGCAAGATTTCCCGTCACTAACGAGGCTTGATCTTCTTCACTAAAGCATGCAAACAAACCGAGTGCGCAAAGCGTTGTCGCAAAGCCTCTTAATCCAACAGACTTCTTCATAAACCTATCTCCAAGTTAAAGTAATGCTCCGCTTAACTGAATGATGTCTAGTCCATCTATGGGCAACAACGGCTGCGAGAAATTCGCGTTGCTCTTCTGCAAAATCCTACCTCCCATAACGGATATTCCTTCAATTTCCCGATACGAAGCGAGTGCTGATAGGGAAAACGATGGAGTTGTCGCCGTCTCGCGTGCATTCTTATTATCGACTTTGCAATGTGTAGATTTGATGTAGCACCAACCTCCGCGTTGATTAGCATCTGTTTTAAAATACCAATCTGTCTGAGCAAGGGCTATGCCATGGAGCTAGAATCTAATAAAACTGAAATGGTTAGAATCATTACAGGTGGTGGTTATAAAGAAAAAGCTCTAAACAACTTTGCTACATTTGCGAGCGCACCAAAAGCATGATCTAGGAAATTCTACTCCATTTATAACTTCTAAGGCCTTAGGCCGCAGCCGTTCACCTTAAGGACGGATCTAGCGGGTATTAGTCGCTCTAAACTGCTCCGGAATAAACACCGGAAAACCAGAATCACGTGCGCCACGGCCTACCCCATGCATGAGAATAAAATCGTTCAGAACTCGGATATCTGTTGTACCGTTGATCAGCGTTACTGCCTGTAAAGCTGTCTCTAGATGTACTGCGCTCAACTCCAACGAGTGTTCATTTGGCCGAAAATTAGACCTTAGCCGGTAATCCATACCAGGCTGACTTGTCATTTCGATACGCCCACCAAAGATCATGGAAACGGGCTTAGCTTCAGCAAGTTCAACTAGAGCGTCGAGTGATTGGCGGTAGTCTTTAAAATTCCTAATTACGAGCCGACCAGGATAAAAGGCATTACCAGTGAGTAAAAGCTGGCCCCAAAGGTCATATAAACTTATGGCAGCAGCGTCTAGACCTGGGGTTGGCAAAACTTCAAGCAGGCGCCCGCCTAAGTCAAGTTGACCGCCCTCATGCCAGCCCGCACCAAAAAACTGGTCTCGCGACTCTCCCGAAGGAGGTATTACCACAGTGTTGGGTCGACCATTGAATTGGCCAAGTGCGCCTAGCTGCGACTGATCAGAACCAAGCGGCAATACAAGAAGCTCGGGCATTGCAACGCCCTGCGCATCTGACCACCTAGTTAATACCTGATCAACGACCTCACGCAGTGGGAAGTACTCGGCTTCTTCGGTCGCGCCTGTATCGAGCAGCAATGCACGCTCGTTTCCCATGAGGAGGTACATAAACGGCGCTTCCCAGTGAATCGCAGGGTTTTGTCTGAGGATATAGGTATGCTCGTTATACCGGTGTACTTGGACACGCACATCCGTATTAGCTTTAGCAGACAGACTGCCGTGGATCCAAGTAAAACGGAGATTCCCAGGCGCTGCCGTTTCTCTGTCGAATGAAATTTGAGCTTGGCTTTGAACATTGACTAGCACGATGGCTAGGAAAAGAAACAATTTTTTCATTGCTAGCCTCTATGGGTCCGTTGTGTATGACCAGGGCACCTGGTTATAAATAAGAAAATCATCGTAGGTATATATGCCAGGTTCCTCAATTTCGAAGCTTGCTTCAACGGCTTGATCAAGCATCTCAAGAGTCATCTGCATAGGTGGTTCGCTGGGCTGCCAAGTTGTGCCAACTGGATAGTCGACCCCAGATTTTGTGGTCATTTCTATATGATTATTTACCAGATGTACGACAGGGTTTTGATCCGCAATACTGCGCAGTTTTCGAATGCTTGCAACCCATGCATCCCAATCCTCAAGATAGAGGCGACCGCGATAGAACATATCGCCAGTATATAGGAGATCGGTCCAGCCATCATAAATCGCCAACTCTGACCCCTGATGCCCCGGGGTCCCTGTTACTACTAGCTCCCTTCCGCCAAGATTAAAGTTAACAATTTGCTGCGGGTAATTATCGATCCCCCAAAATGCCATCACCTCCTCATGGGTCAATCCAACCATGACTGTATTGGGTCGATCGACAAACTGATTCCATGCAGCGTAGTGGTCACCATGCAAGTGACTGTTGGCAACAATTAACTCAATATCCTCTTGGCCGTTACGCTCTTCCCAACCATCAATGATTTCATCGACCACTTCGCGAAGAGGAAATAGCGCAGGCGAAGAAGTAGAGCCCTGATCAATCAGCATTGCTACCTCATTGCCAAAAAACAGATACATAAAGGCACCCTCGTAATTTATCGCCTTGTTCTCGCGGAGAATATAGGTGTGTTCGTTATAAGCATGCACTTGAACTGCTGGATCATCGTTGTCCATTGCTGACTTGGAGCCATGTATCCAAGCATCGGGAAATTCACCCGATGCTCGCTCATCGAGAGGGAAGGCTAAGCGTGCTGGCGCCATGGCGGAAAACGCCACGTCAAAAACCAGTAACAAGGAGGCAACCGTCCCAATACCTGCGATGGTGCGTAGTTTTTCAGAGTGTTTAATTAGACCCATTAAAATACTACTCGCTTTAATAACCAATAAGTACCCACACCAGCAATCGTGACTGTAGCCGGACGAGCGACGCGTTCAGTGTAAGCAGTCCAGCTCCGCAGCCAGCCAACTGCTGCAAAAGCCAACACCAACACTGCAATCTGACCTGCTTCAACCCCAAGGTTGAACATCAGTAGGGCTGTGTAAAAGTTTTCTGCTGGCAACATGAGCTCCGACAGCGCCGAGGCAAATCCTAAACCATGTAGCAGTCCAAACAAGGTCACTACGACGAATCGCCAGCGCGATAAAACGGGGCTGCAAAGATTGTCAACTGCAATAAAGATAATCGAGGCAGCAATAAGAGGTTCTACGATGCTTGGCGGCACTGGCACCATGCCCAAAGTGGCAAGTCCAAGCGACAGTGAGTGCGCAACGGTAAAACAGCTAACTTGATAGACTAGTGTCGATAACCGTGTAGACAGAAAGAACAAACCCAAAACAAACACGATATGATCCAAGCCCCACGGAATGATGTGCTGAAATCCTATTGCCACCCAACTTAAGCTCGGTATCCAACCTTGAAATTCCGATACTAGCTTCGCCGTAAACGACGAACCAGCTATCGCAGAATCCGCGCTTAGTGGCACTGATCGACTGCTGCGATCACTACTTGTTAGCAGTCGAGATACGGGTAGCTGGCGTGAGGCTGAATCGATGCGCAGTAAGGCTGGCCAAGGAACCTCCAACCACTCGGCAATGCGTAGCTCGATTGATGCATTGGCTAGTGCAGTTGAGGACTCTAATCCTAAGTTGTTAAAATTGAATGTAAGCTCTGCCATTTGAGGAGAGAGGGGGTTCTCGATGGCTTCAAGTGACGCTGCAACTAGGCTCCAAGCTTCTAGGTTAGGGGCAACTGCAACGCCGTTGACGAAAATGCCAAGACCATCTAGCAATTTATTGACCGCAGGCTCAATGTTTACCCTCTGTTCACGGGAACCCATATTCACCGTACGCCAGTAATCTTGCGGTGATAACAAAGACTGTCCTAGGTCTATTTTTACTCGCAAGGTAACTGCTTCTGGATTTGTGGTATCCAGGTGCAGGTTTGTCATGTTCAGGAGGTGAGCTTGGGCAATGCTTGTTGTAAACAACAAAAATAATCCGCAGATAACTGTTTTTAGCTTCATTCCTGCTTCCCCAGAAAATCAAGACTACGGTGAACCTAAAGCAGCCAAAAAATAGTGGCAACATTCTTAGGACTTAACAATGCTAAAGAAAGGGCGCTCCGAGGAATGCCCTTTTTACTTTTGGAACTTCGCTATTAGAGAAACTTGGTTTCCAGCTTCACTAACGACTTAGATATTTAAATTAACCGCAACGAATGCAAAACGACCACGAGGTCCAGCAGGGCGAGACAGGCTGCCTAGGTACGGCTCTTGATCGAATGCGTTGTTCAAACCACCATACATATTGATGCTTTCGGTGAAGATATATGCAAAATTGAAATCGTGCGTCCACGAGTCGCCAGTCTGTGAAGGGTCAGCAAAGATTGGGTTGTTTGCAAACTGCTGATTAGCTAAACCAGGCAACAATTGGCTCTCTTCCCAACGACCCTGCCAGCTCAGAGTTAGGTCACCAATCATCCAGTTTGCACGGGCATTAACAATCCACTCTGGGAAGCCAAACTCGCCCACGCGGGTTTCGAAAATGGAAGCGTCAAGTGGATCTTGAAACTCATTAAAGTCGATCAGATGCGTGCCCTGAAGACCAAAGTCGAGACCGCCCCAGTTGTCTAATCCAATGGCAGACAGTTCGAAACCATAGTTCAATCCGAAATCCAAACCAGCCACTTCAAAAGAACCAAGGTTGACCTGGCCTGAGGCGTGACTGGTGATATAACCTTCTGGAGCGCGCTGGATCAGGCCGCAATAATCATTGTTAACTGAAGCCAGATCCACGCAAAGCTCGGAAACCGCTACGGCAGATAGTGTATCAATCGCTCCTTCAATTTCAGTTTCATAGTAATCAATGATGAAAGTGAGATTGTCGATAAAGGCCGGCTCATACACTATACCTGCAGTGAGAGTGGTCGCCACTTCTTGATTTAGGTCGGGGTTACCACCCGCAACACCGGGAATACCGGCTGTGATGAAATTGTTCACATCGTATCCGGTAGGGACACCTAGAGCCGCACAGTTGCCAGGACGGTTCGGAGAGCCGTTGTTTATATTATCGATGGAGCAGGGATCGTCTTGGAATCCATAAAATGCAGGCTGCTGTGGCGAGAACAACTCATTAATGTTCGGCGCACGTACCGCCTCTGCTAAAGTTCCACGTAGAGTCAGTCCAAAGCCCGGCGAATAACGCAAACCGGTTGACCATGCTTCGTTGCTGCCGACAGTGCTGTAGTCGGCAAAACGAATCGCACCGGTCACTTCTAACAATTCAGCCAACGGTGCGTCGGCAATGATTGGAGCCTGACCTTCGACGAAGTATTCGAAGACATCAAATTCACCCTGGATAGGCAGCGGCGCGTTGCCGTTTGAGCCGTCCCAAGTAACTAGATCTAGATCGAACTGGTTAACTGTGAAGCTACTCTTCTCTTCGCGGTATTCAACACCCGCCGCCCAACCAATAGGACCACCAGGAAGTTCGAAAAAGCTAGAAGTATTGCCAGCCAATGAGCCAAAGATAACATTCTGTTCTAGAGTGGAAGAGTCCACTACGTCTTGATAAGCAAAAGCCGCGTTCGCTGGCGATGTGGAGTTCAGGCCGAAGGGGTTAAAGGGCGCACAAGGGCTACCAGAACCTGGTGTGAAGGAGGTGATGTCTACCGTTCTCCCATTGCCGGCAGCGTTCACCGTCGTGAACGCAGGGCGAGGGTACGTAGCGGTGCTTAACCTACCGTTAGCTCGTACTGTAGTAGCAAGAGGTGGAGCTGCTGTTGGATCAAGCGTCGAACGACAAACGATGTCGCCTGAAGCAGGATCGACTACTGCGTCCATGGCCGCATAGAAGCGATCTTCGATACGCTTGTTTAGGTTGAGATTATCAACAGTAGTCTCACCGTAGTTGTAAGACAACTCATACTCAATGCCGTCTAGCATATCGAGCTGACCTTCGATACCGGCAACAATACGAATAGTCTCACGCTCAACATCGAAACCTGTCAGTACCAAATCATCGTCGCTGTCTCGGCTAGGACCAAAGCCCCAGAAGCTGCCATCGTTTGGGTTTGTTGCAGGGATAATGCCGGCATTAGCAAGTTCGGTAATCTGCGCTTGCAGAGCGGGGGGGATGTACGGATTGTCGTACTGAACAGGAATCGCGTCGTTGAAATCTACGCCTGCGATGTCTGTGTTATTCGAGTAGTTGTACTTCGACTCTACGAAGAAGCTCATGCTCTCGGTGATTTCAAAACTGCCGTTGAGGTTAATCGAATAACGTTCCTGCTCTGGTAAAATGGTCTGCTTAGTAGACTGAAGACCATCGCCTATGCCAAAGGCCTGATTCACGTTTGAAACGAAACCAGGGTTGTAGGGGCGAGGAATGCCATTAAACGGCGCCTCAATCACCTGCACCAGTGGAACATTGGTACCAGGAATAAATTGCTGCGGTAGTCCATCTCGAGCGTTTGCAGCCGCGGCAGCGACAGCACCGAACCCGTCGGGCGAAGCAAGATTGAATACACCGTAAGGCGAGGAAATCGGATTGGTAGTCGGCCGGATATAAGCTCGAGTGGCGTCAGGGTTTGTGCCGGTCAGCGCGGCAATTTGGTCAGTTTGGTTGATGTCGTTACCCTGATACGGACCTGCAAAAGAGCGATCACTTTCCAACACTTCAGAGTTTCTTAGACCTTCAATCGCAACTACGGCTTCCCCACGACCATCCGCCCATTCGAAACCGGTTGCGACCGAGAGATACTGCTCGTCGGAGTCATAGCGACTAGACATTCCGTTTTGCGCAGTCACTTCAATACCGTCGAAATCACCGCCTTCTTTTAAGACAAAATTAACGACACCAGACACGGCGTCTGCACCGTAGACTGATGATGCACCGCCAGTCAGGGTTTCAACACGCTGCACCATTACGGATGGGATAGAGTTAACGTCAACGGCGGCAGTGCCTTGCCCTCCGGCCACGTGTCGTCTACCGTTCACTAGGGTCAGGGTTCGCTGCGCACCGAGCCCGCGGAGATCAAGCAGACCTAGCCCTACGTCTGAATCGACTGATCCAGCATCATTAATTGCAGAGAAGTTTGCCGGAAGTGAGTTGTTTAGTTGCGGTGACTCACGAAGGAGTTCACCGATGTCGGCCTGACCCGACGTACGCAATGTGTCGCCGCCGATAACGGCAACTGGGCTAGCTGCTTCAGTTGCGCTATTTCTAACGATGCGCGAACCGGTAACGACCACCTCTTCAATTGCTTCAGATTGCGCAATGGCTTCAGTACTGAGCAGTGTAGTGGCGCATATTGCACCTATAGCTCGGACCAATATCTTTTCCTTCATCGTGGCTTCCTTGTAGCAGAATGTCATTTTTTTCCCTCGTTAAAAGCATTTAGTCGTTACGAAAGAACAACGGTTCAAATATTAGTTCATCGCTACATCTGCCACATTTCTATTGAACTTCTAGCGTGAGGAAGATTTCGCTTAAAAAGCTATATGCAATAACAATGCCAGACAGATTTTCGCCTCGAATCTAGGAAAAAATCACAAAAAAGACTTAGAACTGCACTAGGAGGGAGCAAAGAGGTAGTTTCTATTGCGCTAAATTAGCGCCTTAAGAATCTTTTTGGGGCAAACGATATGCGCAATTATTGTGTACTAGTTGTCCTTGCTCGGTTGATGTCAAAAAAATTAATTGTTTATCTATCAAATATTTTTTTGAGCTGCTGTGGCCATAAATAACATTACAGCTCAAAATATTTTGCAATTCTTATACCTATAATTTTTAGCAGAATTTCGTGTGTGCAACTCGCTTTATGATCGACCCGCGATCATTGTATTCAGCCCCCTATGCATGTCAGCATGATCCGATAGCATGATCCGATAAAGAGGACAGTGGTTTCGAATTACCAGCTAGAATTGAAAACGCCGGGGTATGATTGACATGCTGCCTTCGTTTGACTCAGGCAGGATGCAGGTATTCTAAACCGAATCGCATGACGCACATGTTTCGATTAATGATCGCGTTTGGGTCTCAAAAGCGCACCAACTCTGTATCGATCGTGCTCGCCCCGGCTCGGAACTCAATCAGACCACCGCGGCCAGCCTAATCACTGCGGCCCCAACGGAAGCGGCGGTACGCCGGGGAAGTCTGGACTCGCAACGAAGGCCTTGTAACCAGCTGTCATAGCACGCGAGCACTCGACGGGCGTACCCTCCATCGTTCCCCGATTTTTGCAGGGGCCCTCCATAACCTCGGGCATGTTCTCGCGCACCCACACCGCGGCATCGCGATAGATGTCCTGATCGTTGGAACTGGTTGTGACCTTGATAAGCACGCCATCGTCGAAGGTAAGGTGGAAGGTGTCGGTGACATCAAAGCCCGTGCCAAGCGCCTGCACTCGATCGTCCTTGACTTTCACGGGGCAGTTCACAACCCCCTTTTTGTCTCGCGCGCAGGGCGTCCGCAGCAACACCTCGTAGTTTCCACCCTTCGCCGAACCCTGATAGTAGAGCAACCGCGGTGCGCTCTCCTTCGCATCTACCATAATCGGTGAGAGACGGTCCGGTTCGAATGAATAGAAGGCGTCGATGAACGACTCGGCGAGAACTAACTCAGTATCGGTGGCGGCCTCGGAGCCTACTTGGGACAAAGGGGTCGCCGAGCAGGCACCCAGCCAGGTGGCAAGGCAAGCCAAAGAGGTCGTCGTAACCGAGCGGTGAAATGTGTTCATGATATCTCCATGTATTCGGATTAAATTGGATCAGTGCAGAACTTCAAAGCGTGCTCCTGGACGGTGTGCTGCTAGGATGGTTGAGCAAATCCCTATGTTGGATGTGTGGTGTCCATCACCTTAACTCTTCTTCCAGTTCGTCGCCTTTACCATCACCCTCTTCGTCGTCTTTCGTGACACTACAATTATCTGGCAAGTACCGCTTGCCTAAGGCGTCTACTGTGACCACGTCAGCCGCGCAGTCCCATTTGATGCTACCGTCGTCCTGGGCTCGTGCAATAAGCAAGAAGCCAGACTTAATGTCTTCAAATCGGGCACCGAATTCGGTCATATCTACGAGGAACCTAAGCGTTCCGATGAGCAATTTGTCTGCGGCAGGTACTCCTAACTCGCCTGCGCGATAGTCAACACCGGTGATAATGCCTTTCGAATTAAAAGCGCCAAAATTGATATCAGAGTCTGACTGCGGCATTTCACCATGCGTCTTGAAGTACTCTTCAATAATTGGCTGCTGCTCCAGCCCGAGATCTACAGCAGCGGATAATGCGCCGTCGATTCTGGAGTTGTGGTAAAAACCAAATGCAACTCCTACAAGCACAGTGACGACCATGGGATAGACAACCATCTCGGCGGTTGTGAGCCCATTCTGAAGTTCCCTCAGTTGCGGCTTTTTCATAGAACTTAGTTCCTAGTTTACAGATTTTGATGTGTTGTAATTTTTCGTTCGCATAACCGCATGCAATTTTCACACCGAAGTGCGCTGCCTTTCTTTGAACAAATTCAGTCTTAATAGCTGCCTGTGAGAAATTTTCACAGAAACACTAAATGGCGCTCGCATCAAGGACCACTAGCTAAACTAGGCACAGTAATTGCAAAAAAATATTGAAGCTTACGACTCCTTTATGTTTAGGGAGAATATCGTGCCAAAGCGCACAGACTCGGTGCATTCTTCTATTTTTTGTCTCAAAAAGAGGCGGAGATTGGTATGGAAACTTGGAACAATCTGATCGACAAGTTCGATTTATTGTTAGAAAAGTTCAAGCTAGGTAATACTGTAAAAATTGCAGGGAAAGAAATATCTCCCGTGGTGATGGGCTTTGCATTGATTGTTATCTGCATTCCAATTTGGGGCTACCTTGAAATTGGAGGCAAGAACAAACTCATCGGTGCGGTGGTCGTTGTCCTTATGGCATGGGGTGTTGCTCAGTTGGGCGCTCTGGGTCTGGGTGACGGTGTAGGCGAAAAACCGGGCAGTTTCCCAGCAGGCAAATCCTTTGCATCTGGGAATAAGCGTGAGTCTAATCAAAACTCAATCGTGCACCCAGAGGGCGAAAGCGAAGCTGAACACGATCAACAAAAACTAATCCTGCTCGCATTCGCAGGTGTTCTGGTCGCATTATTCGTCATCTATTTGCTGAGAAACTTTGACCGTTACGAAGATCTGAGTATTGAGTTTCGTTACAAAGAATTGATCGACATGGTTGAGCCTATCAAGGACACGATAGGGGCTGCTTTGCTATCCGAGAGCGACTTCGACATTAATCTTCTCGATAGCGGAGAGGCGGGTTTACCAAATGAGGTGCTTGTTTCTGAACAGGCCCACGGTATTTCTGTCATCGATGGCCAGATCATTGCGACATGGAAGAAGGATGACTCCGACATAGATGGGGTGACTTATATTCTTACCCCAGAAATTGAAAACGGTGAAGTTGAGTGGGCAACCACTGGAACTTGTGGTGGTAAAAACGCCTGCTAGAAAACCAGCAATGCAATTTATGCTAACTATTAAACTAAAAGCTTAGGAACAGAAATAATGATTGATCATTCCTTAAAATCTCTCAATTTTGTTACTCCACTAGACTCGGTGGGCAGCTCATCAACAGAGACGGGGCCCTCCGGCAAACCAATAGTGCGCACCGAAGAAGGGATCATCACTGAAGGTAGTAAAGTAAATTGGGACAAGAAGGCAATTCTTTGGGCGCTACCACAGCCGCTTCTGGTTGCCGGCTCTGTTTTATTCGTCGCCGCGATGTTGGTCAATGAGTGGGGAGGAGAGTACTACCGAATATGGGCACTGCTTGTTTCGGTCTCTGTCACGCCTCTTTTGCTGATTGCTGAACGTTTTTGGGCTAAGAAAAAGTCCTGGTTGCTCAAGCCAGACGAAATGCTAGAAGACGTGTTCTGGATGGCTTCGGGGGGGCTACTTTGGGGTCCTATTATTTCCGACCTGTATCGCACGCCGGTTTCTGAAGGGTTCCGCGCCCTGCGAGATATGTCTCCACTTCAGATAGAGTTCCAACCAACTACGGTACTCGGGCTCATCGGGGCCATGCTGGTTATCCGATTCACTTCCAGCTTTTTCTACTACTGGCTGCACCGGATTCAGCACGAGTCATTGTTCTGGTGGCGTATGCATGCAACGCATCATCACCTTACCAAGTTAAGCGCCATGCGTGGCAATCGCACCCATCCGTTCGAGTATCTGGCTCTTGGGCTAGGCACTCCAATGGCTCTGGCCCTGATGGGTGCTAGCGATGAAGTTTTTATCGTTTCAGCAGCCTTTGGCATGTGGAACGGCAAATTTAACCATGCCAACCTGCCTATGGTTTCAATGCCCGTTTGGGACTGGTTCTTTGCCACCTCACAGCAGCATCATTGCCACCATGCACATGAGCGCCGTCAGGCAGATTCCAACTACGGATGTGACATTATTTTTTGGGACCGCGTTTTCGGCACCTATTGCGGTGATGCTGAAGTGGGACCCGCTGGCGCGGGTAAGGGCGTTCGCCTTTCCATCAAAGACCAGCTAATGCTTGCCTTTTATTCCGACAAACGCCTCAAGAGTTTGTAAGTACTCAACTCAAGCTGAGCCCAAGTGATCCCTCCGATGGATCGATCTGGGGCAGCTATCGCCTGCCCATCAGTAATGGGCACCGACTGAAGCGAGTAAACTACGCACTTTGTTGACTGTACAGCTTTATTGAACCACTGCAGAGTTCTGCTTCTTATTTTTTGGGCGCACCAAAAGCGTGGTGCAAATATATCTGCCTCATTTTGCATCATTGAGTTTTGAAGCGGCGGGTCCTAGGTGGGATTAAAGAAGTGGTAGGGGGAGAATAGGCTTTCCGCCCCGCTAAAAACTTTAGTTTAGAGTTTCGCAAATTTAGTCAAAAAATGAAGATTATGTATATAGATGACAAGCAACCTCGCGCTCAGATCGTTCTTCGACAGCATCGAGGTTTTTAAGCTTAATAAGCTGTGGCGTCACGGTCTTACAAACCTCCATCACCTTCGGG
>ERZ891134.1971-NODE-1971-length-12890-cov-10.510168_pt1 | contig 12890 bp, 8 predicted proteins | sample MGYA00520888_ERZ891134 | MGnify/ENA primary metagenome ERZ891134 (study PRJEB32303, sample SAMEA104408692) | aquatic metagenome | biome: Brackish water; feature: Coastal; material: water | place: Baltic Sea | collected 2014-10-23 | depth 10 m ... | reverse complement strand
CCGCTGATGCATGGCACCGGCTGTTGGTTGGGCTTGATGTTTCCGCACATGCTGGGTGGCACATCAGTGTTATTGGAGAACCGTGGATTCAAGCCCGAAGAGGTTTGGGACGCGGTTGAGCGCAATGAAATCGCCCAAATAGTGATTGTTGGCGACGCCTTTGCCAAACCGCTGCTGCGAGCGTTAGAAGCAGAACCAGACCGCTGGAACACGTCCAGCCTGCGTCTGATGACCTCATCGGGTGCTATGTTCACAACGCCTGTGAAACGCGGCCTCATAGAGCACATCCCTGAGCTCGCGATTGCCGATGTACTCGGTTCAACAGAGGGCGGGATGGGCCAGTCGATCATGACTAAAGATACGCCCGCGAGCGAGACAGCAAAATTCAAACTGCTACCGGTAGCAAAAGTCCTGTTACCCGATTGCAGTCGCGAGGTGGTGCCGGGTTCTGGTGAGGTGGGCGTGGTCGTGCAAGGCGGGATGGTGCCCCTAGGGTATTACAAAGACCCAGACAAATCAGCGCGCACCTTTAAGGAGATAGATGGCAAGCGCTATGCGTTTCCGGGCGATATGGCAACGGTCGATGCCGACGGTGGTATCAATCTATTGGGTCGAGGCTCAAACTGTATCAATACCGGCGGCGAGAAAGTGTTTCCGGAAGAAGTAGAAGAAGCACTGAAGCTGCATGATGCAGTGGAAGACGCGCTCGTCTTTGGTCTCGACGACGATCGATTTGGTAGCCGCGTGGCGGGCATTGCCTCACTCGAAACAACAGGCGCTGTCAGTGCTGACGATGTCTTAACCGCCACGCGCGGTCTGCTGGCCAGTTATAAGGTGCCCAAAGAGCTCCTCATCGTGCCCTCCGTGCCCAGAGCGCCCAACGGCAAGGCCGATTACAAAGCCGCAAAACAACTGCTGATGGACACTAAAAATACGCCGTAGCGACGGCTTGCCCTAATCAGAAATGGGACCCGGGGCACCGCCTCCGCTGGGGCAATGTTTTTTGTTAAAGCTAGGAGGCCAGAAGACCCGCGATCAGAAATAAAACAGCCGCGCCCACAGCCCCTATTAATGCATAGGGTAACTGCGTGATGGCATGATCATAGGTCTTACAGCCAGCACCCTGTGCACTCAAGATGGTAGAGTCCGAGTAAAAGCAGGCATGACTCCCTAAGCAACTCGCCGATAGCAGCGCGCCAACCATCAGCGGCGTATTCACATCAAAAGCTGCCGCTAACGGGAAAGCCACAGGCATGGCAATGGCAATGACTCCCCAATTGGATCCGGTGGTATAGGCCACGAGCGATATCACGATAAAAATCATTGCGGGGAGCAATGCCGCGGTCATATAGGGTTCGACCCCTGCAATGACATAGTCGGTCAGACCGATCGCATTGTTGGCTTCTACAAAAACAAACAACGCGAGTAACATCGACAAGACGGGAATCATCGACTTGAGACCCTCAACACAGGTATCAAACAGCGCCGTCATCGGCATGATCCGCAGCACGCTGTACTGCAGTAGCGTGGCGATAATGCCGAGGATGACCCCCCGCAATAAATCGACTGAAGGCACGACCGTAAAGAACAATACAGCGACTATTGGCAAAAAAAACACACTCATCGTTGCCCTGTCTGACGCTTCCACCGCCAAAGAGGGGTCTTCGACCACACCCAGGTCACCCAGCTCTTCTGCTCGCGCTTCAGCCGTCCGCATTGCGCCCATCAGCGGTATGACACCCACAATGACCAGTGGCACTATGACGATCGCCAACAAGGGATAGAACATATAAGGAATGGATTCAACAAACAGCGCGATACCCTGCCCCGACTCGGCCACCCCATTTTTCTCAAGTAACCCTGCAAAGTAGACACCCCAACTGGAGATGGGAATCAAAAGACACATGGGTGCCGCCGTCGAATCCACCACATACGCCAGCATTTCTCGCGAGGTTTTAAATCGATCAGTGACCGATTTCATAGTGGCGCCCACGGTCAACGAGTTGAGATAGTCGTCAAGAAATATGGCCAGCCCAAGTACCCAAGTCGCCAACAGGCTGCTGCGCTTTCCCTGTAGTTTGGGGGCCAGCCATGCGCCAAACGCATAGGCGCCACCACCCTTCACCAGCAATGCAATGAAGCTGCCATAGAGACCACAGACCAGCAACACCCAGGCGGTTGATTCATCGGCCAGCACTGCAGTTGTGACGGTCGCCAGACGATCAGCAAACTGCCAACCATCCATAATTAAAAACGCCACGATGGTACCGCAGATCACCGATTCCAGTGTTCTGTGACTCCAAATAGCCAACAGCAATACCAAGGCTGTGGGTATGAGACTGACTGCTCCGTAATCCATCTACGCTCCTTTATGTCGGAACACATAGCATCGCACACATGCTGAACTCAGTATGCCGGATAACCCATGAAGACAGCCGCCTCGGTCAGGCAGGCAGCAGATTGACGGTTCGCTTACCCCCCATTCGGTAGGGGTATCCCGTCTCAAAATCCTCGCGCTCACAACAGCCTCGTCCCAGCGCAATAGCCAATCTCAAAGCCGGCGGTCTCGGGGCATCGTGAGGCATTCTATGCAACTTTGTTCATCGTGATCGTTTGCCAGTTGGTATATTCCATCAGCCCGTGCAGTGAGTTTTCACAACCCAGCCCAGATTGCTTATGACCACCAAAGGCCTGAAAGGGCGAGTACTGGTGAACCTCGTTGAGCCACACCGTCCCCGCCTCTAACTGCTGACCAATGCGCTCTATGGCAGCGAGGTCTTTACCCCAGACTGATGCTCCCAATCCGTATATCGTATCGTTAGCTCGAGCAATCACATCGGCTTCATCAGACCATTTCATTAACGGTAGGATGGGACCGAACGGCTCCTCACGAACAATGCGCGAATCATCTGGGGGGTTATCAACCAGTGATACGGGGACAAACCATCCTGTCGCCGTCTCATCAATCTCGCCGCCCAGTGCGAAGGTATAGCCATTAACATGACAGTCGGCAAAGTAGTCCTGAACCTTGCCGTATTGCATTGAGTTTTGGATCGGACCGAGATCGGTATCCGCTTCGGCGCCATCACCTACTTTGACGTGATGCGTAATAAAATCGGCCAGTGCGTCCCGCACCTCGTCGTACACATCCTCATGAATGTAGAGCCGCTTCGTCGAATTACAAAACTGCGCATTATTCTGAAACGCCGCCCAAAATAATTGCGGTGCCAAAGCCTTGGCATCAACATCGGGCAATACGATGGCGGGGTCATTCCCGCCCAATTCCAGCGTGACCCGCTTAATCGTGGCCGAGGCCGACTTCATCACGTGTCGACCCGTCTCAGTCGACCCGGTGAAGGCAATTTTATTGATCTCAGGGTGTGTCGTCATCCACACACCCAAGTCATCACCGCCGCTCAACGCACTGATAACGCCCGGCGGAAATGCCTGTTGTGCCAGTTCCACCAATTTCAGATTACACAGCGGCGTATAGGGAGAGGGTTTCAGGATCATCGTACTACCCGACATTAACGCCGGTGCAATCTTCCATATCGCCAGCAAGATCGGAAAATTCCATGGCACGATAGCGCCGACCACGCCGACTGGCGTAAATCGCGTCACCACGCGACGCTCATCGGTGTCCTCCACCACTTCGTCGGGTAATCTTTGCGATGCCACTGCACGCAACCAGGCAACGGAACCCAATACTTCCCACTCAGCTCCTGCTCGGGGCTTTCCCTGTTCACGGGTCAATAAAGACATAAAAGCATCGGCATGCTCTTCCAGTAAATCGGCATAAGTCTCTAGCGCCGCCTGTCTGTCGTTAGCGGTGGTTGTGCCCCATGTTTTGAGCGCAATATGCGCCGACTGAACGGTCTCATCGAGCTGTTTTTGAGACGCATCAGGTACCTGAGCAAAGACCGATCGAGTAGCAGGATTGTAAACAGGCTGAGTTTGCTCCGTCGTGACGAATTGACCATTAATCGTCATCACAAAATCACTGTCAATGTTCATAGCTGGTTCTCCCAATAACGCTACTTATCCAATTTTTTCAGCTCTCGGCGCATCACTTTGCCGGTGCTGGTTTTCGGTAAATCATCAACAAACTGCACTTCACGAGGTACTTTGTAGGCTGCTAAATGCTCTCGACAGTAGGCAATAACATTTTCTGTATCGGGCTGGGTTCCCGTTTTAGGCACGATATAGGCCTTGGCCAATTCCCCTTTTTCGAGGTCCGGAATACTCCCCACTGCCACCAGCGCAACGTCTGGATGCCCCGCCACGACCCGCTCAATCTCCGCGGGATACACGTTGTAGCCGGCCGTCAGAATCATGTCTTTTTTACGATCAACGATAAAAATGCAACCGTCTTCGTCCATAGAAGCCACGTCCCCGGTATGTAACCAACCGTCGGGCTCAATCGTGTCGCGCGTAGCTTTTTCATTACCGTAATAGCCTTGCATGACAATCCCACCCTTAATCATCAGCTCACCCACTTCGCCGGCTGATAGGATCTTGCTCGCATCTTCAGTATCGACGATACGGGTCTCGACATAGGGTAATGCCACGCCGATAGAACCGTGCTTGATCGGCCCATTTGAGGCAAACGTCGTGCCGAGTCCACCCACTTCGGTCATGCCCCACAGTTCAATAAGGGGGCAGCCGAAGCGTTCCTCGACGGCCTCCATTTTAGGACGAGGCATCGTCTGCCCCCCCACCGTGCAACAACGTAGCGAAGACACGTCATAACGATCGAACTCAGGGTAGTTAAGCAAAAACAGGAACATGGTTGGCACACCTTCAAACATGGTGGCCTGATGCGCTTCGATGCTTTGTAAGATCGTTTGCTCATCGAAAGCGGGGTGTAATACCAACGTCATGCCATTCTGTACGGCGCCGCTCATCACCACATTACCGTAGACATGAGGGCACGGCAGCGCAGTCACAACCGTATCGCTGTCGCTTCTTTGGTGCATCAGTGCGGTCATCGAGACGTTCAGACAAATATTGTGATGAGACAGACAAGCACCCTTCGGATGCCCAGTGGTGCCCGAGGTATAACCAATGGTGGATAAACTATCGGGATCGATTTCTGGTATCACAAACGTATCGGCGCTGGCCTCCAGAATCTCATTAAAGGACAGCACACCCGCTGGCAAGGCTTCACTACCAAAGGCAATCAACTCACGGACCTGAGATTTTTCTTGGATGCCTTGCAACGATATTGCCTTCTCCTGAGAAGCGATAACCACACTTGCTCCACAGTCGTTGGCAACAAACTCCACTTCTGCCGGAGTCAGCATCACATTAATCGGGTTGATGACCGCCCCAACTTTTAACGCACCGTAATAACTCACCACCCATTCCCAGCAATTCCCTGAGTAGAGCGTGACGCGATCACCCGATCCCACACCTAGCGTCACCAGCGCATTAGCGCATTGATTGCTCAGCTGATCCAGCTCGGTAAAAGAGAGGCTGCGTTCGGGACAAACCAACGCAAGCTTATCGCCATACTGGGTGGCGGCGATGGCTGGAATATGCCCAATAGAGGCGATCATGAGTGCAGTACTATCGGTCGATCAGGCCCAATCGTCCTGCCACTGTAGTCGGCAAATTGGTCACGATACGGATGCGGCTGATAATCCTGTAAAGCACCCCAAGACGAAGACCGAACCCTCATACCAAAAGCTCATTTACCGCGCGCCGGGCAGCTTTTATCGCCGCCTGCACATAGGCGGCAGCCTCGGCGTCAGAGTTGGCAATGGCAATTCGCCCGATCGGCTTTCGTCCAAGCTCATGAGGGGCTTCCCCCTTTGGCCAATCGGGGTCGTGCAGGTCCATATATTCGTAGGCATAACCGTGAGCCCACCGATTGACCGTAATCGCCTCCACATCCCGTCCGGCATCAAATCCCGCCGACCCAAACATGCCGGTCATTTGAGTGATGGTCGCGACTTCAATCTCTTCAAAAGACATCGACAGTAACTTATGGCGACCCAACCGATAGGCATCGCGCGCAGACATTCCATTAGCCACTTGCGGGGTTGGCGCGTGTAGCATCCACATCACCATGGGATCTTTAGCTTCTGAAGGCACGCGAAAATCACCCACGTTTACGGGAGGTGCGGACGCGAGCAGACTGTAGAAGCTGCCCGGACACTGATAACCGCTAACACCTGCCTTTCTCACTGCTTCTGAATTGCGCAACAAGACATTCGTGCAAATAAAGGGCGCCTTCACGCCATATGCCAAGTGCTCCTTTTGAGCCTTAGGCAGTTCTGGGCAAAGATGGGGCACGATCCCACCGTAACCCGCCAAAATACAGTGCTTAGCCCGCACTGCTTGGGCCTGCCCTTTGGCCACATAAGCGACCTCTACCTGCTCGTCGGCAAGGTTCCTGACGTTCACCGCAGTGCTGTTGAGCCGCAGACGAGCGAGCTCACCCTCTCGGTCCAGTTGCGAATAATCGAATTGGCTCGTGACGACGTTTTGCGTCAAATCACCTCCAACAACCGCGGGAATTAATTGGCGCACCAGTAAACGGGCGACTGAAGCGTTGCCGTCGGGAAACATTGGATACCGGTAAGCGTCTGGATCAACCGACTCTTCGTCGCCCCCGCTCGCAGCCATAGGCAGAAGGGTATTCAAACCGGGTGCCCCAGCGCGAAAGACTTCCTGAATCGAGACCGCCTCCGCACCGGCACAGTGCAGCGCTTTCACCCATGGCTCGGTAATCTTGATCGCTTGTTCAGAGAGACCAACGCGCTCCCGTAAAAAAGTTGCATATGGCATTTTTCGCGAAAAGCGCTCGCGATCAGCGATTGGAATATCGTCCAAAAAATCATTATCGCCACTAATCAGCGCAATAAGCCCTTGCTCATCAGCCTTCGAGAGCTTCAGTGAACGAATAGCGCCCTCAAAATCTCCAATACCCGCCCACAATAAGTTCCACTCTGCGATGACCGACCGATCCGCTCCATAAACAGCGCGGTTGAGATAGATCCCGTGCCGCGCCATAGGGTCATGAATGATATATCCGGGTTCAACCGACTCTCTAAGTTCGGTGAAGTTCACACCGATCTCCTCCAACAAAGAGACCTCGGCCTCCCCCATGGCGGCTTGCTCCAGATTCAGGCTGCCTCCCACACCCAGTAACATATGCCCCTGCGCGGAGAACTCATTGCGCTTGGCGTGACCGCCAAAGTCGTCATGGTTGTCGAGGATCAGAATTTTGGCGTTGGGGCCATACTGCTTGCGAAACAAATAGGCAGCAGTCAAGCCGCTAATGCCAGCTCCTACGACCACCAGATCATATGCCTCATCTAGCAATTCAAACTCGTCGGGACGTTGACCCTCACGCGCTAAAGCATGGGCGACCTCGAAGGAACCGGGGTGATTACCCCGTAAGCCCGTCAAAGACGGCGGATAAAACTGTGAAGCGTGAGCAACATCTTGAGAATCAGCTAATGCTTGCAAAGGCGACAACGCCATCGCACCACCCGCGAGCGCGATACCATCCAAAAAATCGCGCCGCGTAATTTGCAAGTAATCCTTCTTACTCAACTTGAATCCCCCTTAGCCCTCTGCCGCAGTCCAGGCTGCGGTCTCAACAACGATCTTCTCTAGGTACTGCCGGGGCATATCCCAAATGCCGGTCCAGCCCTTGGGCACCAGAAAGCTGTCACCCGTGCCAAACGTTTTTGAGTTCCCCGTATCTGAGGTCAGAGTGACCTCCCCTGCCAAGACCAGTACGTATTCGTCGTAGGGAAACGGCTCGCTGACGGAGAGCCGAGCCGCCTCTGCACCGTAAAGCGCTGCCACGACATTGCCAGAATGCAGCACTTTTTGGCCATGCTCGCTAGCTCCTGACAGAACCACCTCCTTAGGCCACGGGGGTAGATCTTCAAGCGGCGCTTGTTTCAAGGAGGCTGTCAACAATGGGAGCACAGTGGTTTGGTCAGTGCTCGACTCGGCATCTACTCCAAACAAGGTTGCAATCATGCTCTCGACAGCGTCCCAACCTTTTCTATCAATAATGATCAGTTCTCGGAAACGAGTGGGCATTTCCCAAGTGCCCGTCCAGCCTACCGGCACAAGAAATGCATCTCCTGCCTCGTAGCTTTGTCGCTCTCCTAGGCTAGAGGTCAACACCACACTCCCCTCAAGCACCCGCACATATTCGTCATATGGATAGGGCTCAGAGATATCAATGACAGCTGGCATCGCCTCATACAAGGCCACCACAAATTCACCCTCGTGCAGCACCTTTTGCCAGTGCTGGTTAGTCCCTGATAGGACCATCTCGTCAGGCCACGGGGGAATGCGCTCTAACGCCATTTCTTGCAGGGCTGATGTATTGAGCGAGAGCACATCACCCTCCGCTTTCACAGATACTGACATCCAACTCAAGATGATCAGAAAACCGATTGAGCACCAAGCTTTTACCATTTGTTGAAGTCCTCGTTTTTAGGGCGCCCATTTAATCCAATTAAAAGTAGAGATTAAATTCGGCACGCATCATTCGCTTATAGCCCCAGTGCAATTGGTCTCCCCAGCCAAAGTCCGCGCGCAATGTCGCATAGTCTTCGTCAGTAATATTGTCGGCAGCCAGAGAGAAATCCCAACGCGCACTCCCAGGTTGGTAGGTCACCTTAGCGTTGAGTAAACCGTAGGACTTTTCTTCAGAAGCGTTGTCAATGTCGTGGTAAAACTCACCCGTATAGTTGTACATGGCAAACCAGTTGAGGCTGCCACCTAAAAAGGCGTGGTCAATATTCGCGCCGATTGAAAAGGTATCCTCCGGTGCATAGGCAAGGGTTTGACCGCTCAGGGGCCCCTCTACGATTTCCGTATCCATATGCGAGTAGTTCGCCATCAGAACAATGCCATCGTTGAGCGCATAAGAAAGCTCTCCTTCGAAACCCTTCGTCTCCGCGTTACCGGCATCCCGGATCTGCTGTCCGTCATCAAAACTAAAGAGCGCGACCTGAAGCGATTCGTAGTCAGTGAAATAGATGGAACCATTAAACTGCATACGCCCATCGAGTAAGGATGACTTTAATCCCAGCTCGTAGGCGATGCTGGTCTCGGGATCGAAAGAAACGAGGGTCTCGGCGATAAAATCGCCATCCAAATCTGCTACCGACGTGTTGAAGCCGCCACCTTTGTACCCCTGCGACACGCTAGCAAACACCATGGTGTCGTCACTCATATTGTATTGCGCTACCAGACGCGAGGTGAACTCGTCCCAGTCCTTCTCATCACATAGTGGTCCGTCGGTGGGCCCACCGGACTCGCCAAAGTCGTCAACCAACGTATTGGTGCACCAGTCCTTCTCATCTGAATTCCAGCGCAGTCCGGCGATGAGTGCGAGTCGATCGCTCATCTGCCAAGTCACATCACCATAGATGCCAAATGATTTATTCTCTGCCCTACTCTCAATGCGTTGACTGCCGATAGGGAATCCCAGTGCGGTGGCCACGTAATCGACCTCCCACCGGGAGTTATCGAGATCCTCCGTGTAGTAACTAACCCCCGTAAACCAGGTCAATCCGTCGGTCTCGCCGGCTAAACGAAATTCCTGATAAAGGGTGTCGGCGTCGGCACCCAAACCCACAGGGATGTCCAGACCTCCGACCGCTCCGCCGAGCAGCGCCATATCGATTGCTAAGTCATCGGCCGTTCCGTCTACGTCCTCGAAGTAATCGTTCTCTCCGTGTCGCGCATCGGTAATCGATACCAGTGTGAGGGATTCATTGATCGCCCAAGTTAAGCGCAGGCCAAACCCATCATCCTCATTTTGTTCAGAATTCGGCTGGTTAATAGCAAATCGATCCGGATACTCCACCCCCGGTTGAGCTAGGTTGGTGGGAATATTAATCGCGCTGGTGTAATTGGTCTTCGCTTTGCCATAATTGAATTTAATCAACGCTTCCAAATTGTCCGTCATATCCCAGCGCGCCGAGACACGAACCACATCGCTCTCGGTATACATGTCCTCACCGCTATTCACTTCGGTCCACATACCGTCCCACTCTTGATGTTGGTAGGCGAGGCGCAAGGCAAAGGAGTCACTCACCGCCCAATTTCCCACCACCTCATAGCGCTGCTGCCCCTCATCACCTACCGCAACGCCCAGACGCAACTCGTTCTCATCACCCGGTTTATTAGTGATCAGGCTCACGGCACCCGCGGCGGCATTGCGGCCGAATAATGTCCCCTGCGGGCCTTTCACCACCTCTATGCGGTTGATGTCAAAAAAATTGGAGGAAGCAAAGATGTTGCGCCCAACATAACTGTCGTCTACGAAAACACCAACGGAAGGCTCCGACCCAATGGTCCAATCATTGCTGCCAATGCCGCGAATAGCCCAGCTATTGGTTGCCAGTCCATAATCAGCACCCGTCAATCCAGGCACCATGGGAATGACCTCGGTGATGGTATTGATTCCAGTTTTTTCAAGCAGCTCCTCATTGACTGCACTGATGGCAATGGGCACATCTTGTAGGCTTTGCTCCCGCTTTTGTGCACTCACCAAGACCTCTTCTAACTGAGCACTCACCATGCTGCTCAAGGTAAGCGCTGATAGAGCAACAAGGATTTTCTTATTTGCGTTTTTCACAGGTGATCTCCTGATTGGTTTTAATAAGCTCTGTTGACAGCAAGCACTTGCCACCAACGAAAAATAGGATCCTCTCTCCGTCATCGTGACCGGGCTCTTCGATTTGATCGCCAAAAAATAGCGATCATGATCAGAATCAAAAGCAGCAACGGGATAAACGACATGCCAAAAGACATTTCAATTTCGGGCGCGCCAACCACACCACATAACAGCAGCACAAAGGCCAGGTTAAATCCTAGGCCAAACAATCCCAGCGATAGGGACGCAAACCTTGATGCCCAATCGCGATCGTAAAGGGGAGCCATCGTCAGAAGCGCAGCCAGTGAATAGAGCCAGAAACCCAAATAATCAAAAGAGGTGTACAGCGAGAAAGGAATCGACACATTGAGGAGCGGTAACAGCGTGGTAGCCATCGCAGCGCCTGCCCCACCCGAATCAGCCGCTTCGGCGAGTAGAGGAATAGTCCACACCGCCATAAATTTTGGGATCACAAAGGCCATTGTCGCCATGACAGCCGCACCCGCCGCCAGGAGGGCGCTCAGGGGATTTTTTTGGCGCACTCGCCATGCAGTGGCGAGGAAAAGGCCAGATAAAGCAAGCATCGCAATGATTTGATTGGCCCAGCCGGCAACGAAGGCGTTCCGATTGGCCACAAGCCAACTCACCCGTTCAGCCTGTGTGGCGTCGTAGCCGTTAGGGACATCTAACGGGAGTGCTATCGCCAGGCAACCTGTCGCGATACAGATCACCGCAGACCACAATCCAAAGCGATTGATCTGATGGTCCAAAGGCAAACACTCTGCAGTGTGTTGATTCATATTAGTGGTCATCCTGTCGACGAGGCGAACTACTTCATGAAAAAGCTTTTACATGTCGACCGACAGGCTATAACCTGTCGACTGACATGTAAAGAGCAAAATATCGTGTCGATCAAATCGAACAGCGGAGCCGCACATGCCCACTCACAGCACACTAAGCGCAGTCATAGGCGATATGAGTCTGGGTACCACCTCGCTGGGATCTTTTAAACTGATGGGGCGAGCCTTGCCGAGTGCATCGCCCAGCCACTACCCAAACCACGAAAACGGGGCTTAAATGACAAGACGTATAAAACGCCGAGATTTTTTAAACGGCGTTGCCATCGGTACGGGGGGCCTCCTGCTCGCCGGATGTAACAATGACCCCATAACAGACGAACCGATATCGGTTGAGACGCCTCGACCATTTAGCCCGCCAGACACCTCGGCTTATTACCCCCCCACACGGACCGGTATGAGAGGAAGTCACGAAGGCTCCTATGAGGTGGCCCACGAGTTAGCCTGGCGGGGCAACAAACCCGCAGACTATGAAGCCCTCGATGAGCACTATGATCTGATCGTGGTCGGCGCAGGCATGAGCGGGCTGGCAGCGGCACGCTACTACCAACAAAAAATGGGTGCCGATGCGCGCATTCTGATACTGGACAATCACGATGACTTTGGCGGTCACGCCAAGCGCAATGAATTCCACCAAGATGGGAGAATGATGCTCAGCCTCGGTGGTGCGCAAAATATAGAAGCCCTGAGTGGCTATAGCGATGCCGCCCGCGAACTGATGGAAGACATTGGAATCGATGACAGCTACATCGAGCTCATGGCCCGGCAAACGCCAGACGATATGTTCCTAGCGGGCAAAATGCAGGCAGAAAATGGTATCGCCATGCCCGGAGCAGAGGGCCATGTCACTGTTAGAGGGAATTGGCTAGCCGCTATGTTTGGTGGCAAGGACTACGAGAAGTCCGTGCGCGCCTTGCCCCTGCCCACAGCAGAGCAAGACAAGCTGATTGACTTCTTCGCCGGCCACCAAGACTTCTTGGACGACCTCTCCCTCAGAGAGAAATGGGACTACATCAATACCACCAGCTACAACCGCTACCTAGTGGATAAGGTCGGACTGGCGGAGGATACCCTGCCGATTCTTAATGCCATCATTATCAACCTCACCGGCGTCTCGGGCTGGAACCTGACCGTGCTGGAAGGCATGACCATGGGTGGCACGGGCATCAAATCAATGGGCTGGGTGGGCAAGGCCACGGCCAAATTAGCAGAGCTGACCCTAGACAGCCTACTCAGTGTCACAATGTTTCCCGATGGCAATGCCTCTGTCGCGCGCTTACTGGTACAAAAGCTGATTCCCGCAGCGGCCCCGGGCATGCAGGGCACGCAGGATGTGGCAATTGCGCGCTTTGATTACAGCGCACTGGACCAAGAAAACCATGCCACAAGACTGC
>ERZ891134.1968-NODE-1968-length-12907-cov-7.496187_pt1 | contig 12907 bp, 8 predicted proteins | sample MGYA00520888_ERZ891134 | MGnify/ENA primary metagenome ERZ891134 (study PRJEB32303, sample SAMEA104408692) | aquatic metagenome | biome: Brackish water; feature: Coastal; material: water | place: Baltic Sea | collected 2014-10-23 | depth 10 m ... | reverse complement strand
CCAGTTCAAACGACGTCAACGTGAACGTGCCGTCGGTCTCACTGATCTCGCCCGTCGCCGCCCGACTGTCAGCCGGCTCAACCCGCACAAACCCCACCACGCCGGTCAGCGGCTCACCATTCATGAGCACCTTCCCTGTGATGGGCGTGAGGGCTGGCCGGCCATCGCCACACCCTGTCAGGACGGGTGGGTCGGCGAGCGGTCTTTTTGCCGGCTGCGGGGGCGTGACACGGCCGGCTTGTCGGAAGGCCGCCCATGGTGGCACTAGAACTGCCAGACGACATCGCAGCCTGCGTAGAACTGGCCATACTGATCGCCGCCGGTGCCGATGCCCTGGCCGAGCGGCTTGCCGTAAGGAAGGGGCACCGCATCGTTGTTGGGGGTGAACCAGTCGTAGCGGAGCTCGGGGCGGAACATCAGGTTGTCAGTGGGATACCAGTTGAGGCCGAAGGTCAGCTCCCAGAAGTTGCCGGCAAAGCCCCCCGTCCAGTAGCCAGGATTGCCGAGCTGGCTTTCGTTCCGCAAGGGGGCGGAGACGATGTAGCCGTTGTTGTCGCGGAAGTATTCCAGCCGCACCGCACCCTGCCACTCGGGCGTAAACTCCCAGAAGAGATAGTTCACAAAGGAGTACCACTGGGCGGTGCCTGGCTGCTGGCCGCTGTTGCCGGGAGCGACGTTGGCGTTGAACTGCCAGGCGTTGTCGTTTTGAAACACCCAGATCAGTCGGTCGGTGAGCCGGTTGGTGTAGACGGTGCTGATCAGCGAACGGTTGCCCACGAGCGAGCCGTCGGCTGGGTTGCGGCTGATGGTGGTCACCTCGTTGCCGCTGGTGGTCGTGATGGCGAGCTTCTGCTTCTTGTCGCTGCTCTCCAACTCGATGCCGCCGAGATAGCTGGCGTTGCTGCTCGCGCCCGGGTAGCCGGGATTGAGGATGGCAAAGTCGCCGGTCATCGGCTGGCCGTCGAAGAAGTTGTTCCAGCCGGTGGTCACGCCGCTGTAGATGGTGATCCCATCATCGGGCGACCACGAGCCGAGGAAGCCGGTGAACGTGAACGGCGAGAACTGCATTGAGAAGCAGTGTGTGTAGAAGAAGTTGCCGATCGCCGGCACCTGCTCGAAGCCGAGAATGCTGTAGAAGTGGCCGAAGCGGAGGTTCACGCTTTCGTAGGCCAGGTCGCCGTAGAGCTGCGGCATCGCCAGGCCGTAGTCCTTGGAGAAATCCCAGGAGGCGATGTTTTCGATGCCCAGGGGCTGAAGGTTGTAGGCGTCCCAGCCCAGGGCCGTCGTGTAGAAGGAGTCGGTGCCGAAGAGGAGGTCGGCCCGAACGCCCCAGTCAAACCCCTCGCTGCCGTCGGCTTCCCGTTCGGTGACGACATAGAGCTGATTGAGCTGCCCCTGCCAGGCCCGGTCGGCCATCGTCACGGGGCCGTTGAAGGGGGCGCCCCAGTTGTTGGCACCGATGCCATACTCGATCCAGCCGTAGGTGAAGATGTCGCGGTCTTCCAGACGCGGAAAGTGGATCCGGCGATCTGGCCCGCTGCCATAGTCGGTCCGCTCCCAGGCCTCGCGGACCTCTTCCGGCGCAACGTCAGATTCGGCCGGAGCCTGAGCCTTCAGCGATGAGGCCGTGAGGCAGACGGCCAGGCAACCGGCCACCGCGAGCGTCCAGCGGTGGTTGCAGAGCCGAGCCATAGCAAGCCGTGTTCCCGTGTGAGGCGGCCTTCGTGGACCACGCCACTGCCGCAGATTATCGGTAGCATCGTCAGGCAATCCGCTGAGGATGAGCAGGGAACCCAGGCCTTCGCCTGCTTGCCCACGTTGTGTCGGCTGCCAGGCCAGCGTGGAGGGCTGGGCAACCTGTGGAGCGGTGGGGAACCTCGGGCCGAGAGGGTCAGGAGCCCTCGCCGACACACACCAGCCGCTCCCGGCGAATGTCGCCTTCAAAGTCGGCCACGCGGAAGTAAATCCGGCCATCGCAGACCGCGGGCGAGGCAAACACCTCATCGCCGAGCGAGTTTTCACCAAGGCTCTCGAAGCGATCGGGGCTGGCTCGGAAAAGATGGGAGAGGCCGGCTTCGCTCGTGGCCAGGATCGTGTCGCCCACCAGCACAGGGGAGCTGCTGAAGGTGCCGCCGAGCCGCTGCTTCCATTGCTCCTCACCGGTGGCCGCGTTCCAGCAGACGGCGATGCCCGCATCGAGCACGGCATAGAGATGGCCGTCGCGGTAGATCATCGAGGGCACGTAGAGCCGCTGGCCGATGTCCCAATCGATGCTGCCCGAGCCGTCAGCCCGGATGGCGGCCACATGGTTGCGGGGGTAGCCGCCTGAGGAGTAGACCCGCTGCCCGTCGGTGACGGTTGTTGTGACACACTCCGTTGTTGCACCCTCGATTTCCCAGAGGACGTCGCCGCTGGCTGGGTCGTAGGAGACCACCTTGTCGCAGCCGGTCATGATCAGCTGGTCACGGCCAAAGAGCCGGTGCACGATCGGCGAGGGATAGTTGGGCGTTGTGGGCCGCGGCACCCGCCAGACGATCTCCCCTGTGCTGCGGCTGAGAGCGGCGATGGCGCCGCCCGACTTGTTGTCGGCCGCCACGATCACCGTATCGGCGTAGAGAAGCGGGGAGGCTCCGTAGCCCTGGTGAATCACATAGTCGCTGATCGTGGTCTGCCAGAGCTGGCGACCATCGATGGTGATGGCTGTGGCGACGAGACGGTCGGCGTTTGGGAAGGCGACGTAGACAGCCTGGCCGTCGCAGGCGAGCGTGGAGGAGGCGGCGGTCGACCGCTCGTTTTTCCGCATGCCTCCGGTGGCATGCACCTGCTGCTGCCAGAGCAGACTGCCCGAAGAGCGGTCGAAGGCGAGCACCGACTGACTGCCGTCGCCCTCGTCACAGGTGGCGAGATAGATCGCGTTGCCGGAGACACAGGGGGAGCCGTGGCCGCGGCCTGGGACGGCCGCCTGCCAGATCAGGTTGTTGTCGTCTGACCAGGTCAGCGGCATGGTTTCCCCCGCAGCAGCGACGCCGTCGCGGGTGGGCCCTCGCCAGCCAGGCCAGTCGGCTGCTGAGGCCTCCGCTGCCATCACCGCCGTCAGCATGCTCAAGACAGCGAACCAAGAAGCCCACGGATGGCGTGAAGCGGTCATGCGTTGATCCCCATGAGTGAATGCGTGGTGGCTCGGACCTCCACCGGTTGAGGGCGATTGTAACGCTCAGTCGCAGACCCATCGCATGACCGACTCGGCCGTTGGCAGATCGTGTCGGTCGAGCCATGCAAACAGCGGCACGCAGGCTGCAAAAAACACCACCCCCAAGCCGGCAGACGCCCAGGCGGGCATGAACGCCTGCCAGTGGGCTGTGGGCTCGCCCTGGCTCGCCACGCCATAGATCCACAGCGGCCAGAGATGCGCCACATGGTGGAGCAGGTAGATCGAGAGCGAGTGTCGGCTGGTGCGATTGAAGAACGCGGTCACGCTCGCAGGCAGCTGCAGACGGGCGGCGCGGCGATCGTCGCTGCCATCAGGCACGTCGACGAGATGATGCAGCAAGCCGAGGAGCAGCATGCCGGCTGCCACGGTGCCCAGGATGTAGGTGGTCGACGCGGGAAACATCGTCCAGCCGGGGGGCCGCCAGTCGACGGAAGCCGTCTCGGTCTGCAGCGGCGCAAGCAGCGACGAGGCCACGGCCGCGAGCGCCAGGACGCCGCTGGCAGCCATCAGCCCTCGCGACGTCAGAGCAGGTGGCTGCGAGCCCACGCCGGCAAACACCCCGCGGCCCACGAGCAGGCCCACGATCGGGTAGAGCAGCCAGGGAAAGACCGGGAAGTAGCCGACCACCAGGTAGCCCAGCAGGACATCGCTGAGCGTAAAGTCGTAGTCGAAGTGGTAGTTCTGCCAGTAGGCCGGGTAGTCGGTGGTGGCTCGCAGGAGCGGGGCGAAGGCCGCCAGCAGAGCCACGATCAGCAGGGGCACGGGCATGGGCAGGTGTCGCACGAAACTGAAGGCGAGCATCGCCGTGCCAATCAGCGTGAGCACATCCCAGTTGAAGGTGTCTTCCGGCAGCCACACAAAGATGTTGAAGGCGAAGCCAAGCCCGATCAGAAACAGGCCACGGCGGACGGTGCGACGATTGACCTCGTCTTCTGAGACGCCCCGTCGCTGCTGCACCCCCAGCCAGATCGCGTAGCTCACTCCCGTCAGCAGCGTGAACAGCGGCGCGGCCAGGCCGCTGGGCAGCCACCACGGGGTGAGCGGATGGCCGCCGGAATCCTGCGTGTCGTAGGTTGCCGAGAGGTTTTCCACGAAATGCACCAAGACCATCATGAAGATGGCGGCGGTGCGGAGGATGTCGATCGACAGGTGACGCATGCGGTCAGGTTCCTGCATTCGACAGCAGGTCGATCGCAAACAGCAGCGTTTCGGTGGCGAGCAGCACGATGATCGTCCAGGAGAGCATGTTCTCGCGGCGGGCAATCATGAAGTCGCTGGCCCGCTGGCCGCAGGCGTCGTAGTGGTCGCTGAGCACCTCCAGCTCACCATCGGCGGCCTCGTCCCGTTCTTCAACCCGCAGCCGCTCACGCAGCCGCTCGCCAATCTGGCCGGCAAGGGTGGGGGGCTGCGGGGCCGGCTGGGTGATCTGCTTGGTGAGGCGGGCGAGCCTGCCCTGGAGCGACTTCACGGTGCCGTACCGGGCCAGGAGCGTGTCGCGAACCGAGAATGAGGCGTCGCTGAAGCCGTAGGCATACGGAAGGTCCGCCTCGTAGGCGGGCCAGGCGGCGGTGATGCCGTCTTCGATCGCGGTGAGCTCGGCCTCGAGGTTTGTGAAGTCGGTGAGGGCCTCGCGAATGCTCGCACATCGCTCTTCGGAGGCAAACGCCGCCGATCGCGACGGCGACCACACCAGATCGACGTTGTAGAGCCGCAGCAGAATCGGCAGCTCGATCCGGTGGCGGGGGCGGCTCACTGGAGTCTCGGCCACCCAGCGGTGGAGGACCTCGGCGGCATCCGGGCTCTCGTCGCCCGTCCGTGGCACCAGCAGCAGGGCATGGCTGCTGCCTGCGGCGGTCGGCAGCATCTCGACGCGGCTGGTGGCGGGAACCCCTGCGGGAATCCCGGGAGCCGGAGTGGAGTCGGGCGAGGAATCGGCAGTCATACAGTGGATCCTGGGCGTTCGAGCATGAGGCTGGCGAGCCAGTCGGCAACATACTCGGCCGAGTCGTGGACGCCATTGAGTGTGGAATCAAAGAGGTAGTCGCCAACGGTGAACAGCGTGGCGTGATCGGTGGGCTCCGGCTGATGCCGACGGTCAAGCGGCAGCGGCTGCCAGCCACCGGGCAGGGCACTGACCGCTCCGATCCAGCGATGCACGCGGGCTTCGAGCCGATGCCGCTGGGCGGGCTCCCGGAGCCATGCAGGCAGGGCATCGAGGGCCGTCTGGATAACGGCCTCGTCGCTCCGCTGGCTCCAGGCAATGGCTGACTCGCCGCCGATCAGCCAGCCCAGAACGCCATGCTCCTCAGCCGGATCACGGGCCGACTCGTCGTAGAGGCAGCAGCCGTCGAAGCCCTCGAGCATGCAGTAGGCGTCGTCCCAGTGACCCCGCCAGAAGGCCTTGTCGAAGAGGATCGAGACGCGGAGGTAATGGGCCGGATGATCATGGTGGGCGATGTGCTGCTGCATCGCTGCCTGGAGCCGCTCGCCGCCAAACTGGAGCTGCCGCAGCGGCTCGATGGGGAGCGCCAGCACCACCGCGTCAAACAGATGCTGTTGGCGGCCACTGCCTGCCGCGACGTCGATGGCAAGCCGGCCGTCCGCAACGCTGCCCACGGAGAGCACCGGCGTCTGCAAACGGATGCGAGCGGCCAGCCGCGAGGCGATGGCGGCGATCAGCTGCTCGTTGCCTCCGGCGATGCAGTAGAGCTGCATGTAGGCCGGGTCGTTCATCAGGTAGTTTTCCAGCCCGTAGCGACGGCTGGTGTGGGTCGGCTCGGTGGCGAGGTCGCTGTGGATAAACCGCTCGATATGGCGGCGAGTGGCCGGGGAGGGAATGGCTGCGAGCAGCGTCTCAAAGGAACTGCCAACAGGCCCATCGAGCTGCGGAACCGGGAGGGCGTCATAGAACTCCCGCGGCGAGAGCCGGTCGCGGCCGAGGTGATGGAAGTCGACAAGCGCAGCAGCCGCCTCACTGCCGAGCGTCTCGCGGACGTCGTCGAGATTGCCGACCAGCCGGTCGCCGTGAATCAGCGATGAGCCGCCGAGCACCTGAATCGGCAGCCCCAGATCCTCGACGAGCTGCTTGAGGGGATCTTCGTCGATCTCGGCGTAGTCGTAGAACTCTGCCGCGCCCACCTCGTAGGCCACCGGCAGGGTTTCAAACCGCTGCGTGAGCACCTTCCCGCCGAGGCGGTCGCTCGCCTCGAAGATGGTGATCGATGGCGGAACCGCCGCTTGATGTTCAAGCATGCGAGCGGTGAGCAGCCCGCCTGGCCCACCACCGATGATGCCGATCTGCCAGGGTGGCATAAAAAGAAACGTGTTCTGCTGGGAGTGGGAGCGGACTTGAAGGTTCGAGGATCAGACACCCGTGTGATCCGGTGTTTATCGAAACGGATGAGCCGGCCAAAGGTAGCGATTCACCAACGAGACGCTGTAAGTATCGCACTCACTGCCGCAGCGAGAGAAGATACGCCAGCAGGCTGCGGATGTCGTCGGGGGAAAGCGTTTCGTGGAAGTTGGCAGGCATCAGGGAGAGCGACGACTGCCTCCGCTCGTCGATGCGGTCGGTGGCCACGACAAACTCCTTTCCCTGCTGGTCGACGCAGACGACGGCATCGTCGTTTTCACTGGCGACGAGCCCCGAAAGCACGCGGCCGTCGTCGGTGAGAAAGGTCGTGGTGCGGAAGGCGACATCGACGTTGCGGTTGGGATCGAGCAGGTCTTCCGCCACCCGATCGAGGCCGCGGTTGCCGATGCCGTCGAGCTGCGGGCCGACTTTCGCCCCTTCGCCTGCGACCTGATGGCAGGCCGCGCAGTTCTTGCGGAAGATTGCCACGCCGGCGGTCGCGTCGCCAGGATGCTCGCGGTAGTCCTGCCGGCGGTCGTCGATCAGGCGGGCAAGCACCGCATCGACCTGGGGTGCCGCGGCAGCGAGCGTGTGGAGGCGATCGCGGAGGGCCGGGTCGCGGAGCCCGTCGAGCCTGGTGCTCACGGCCGGGTCGGTGAGCAGCTGCGGCGAGCAGACGCCCTGCTCCACGACCGATGCGAGCAGCGCGCAGCCCTGCGGGTCGGCCGCGAGCCGTGCGGCCATCGCTCGCTGCTGCTCGGTGCTGGCCACACGCAGCAGATCGCCGACGAGATCGCCGGCGGCCGCGGCCTGCCGCTCCACCAGCAGTCGGCCGAGTGCTTCCCGCTGCTCGTCGGAGGCTGCCGGCATCGAGAACGCGAGCGTGACCGCGTCGAGCCGGGCGTCGGGCTGAAAACTGTTGACCGCGTCTGCGGCGGCAATGCGGGTGGCTGTCGTGGCGGGCAGTTCGGTGATCAGCAGGCCCAGGGGAGCGATCAGGTCGGCGAGGCGATACCCGGCGATCAGCGAAGCGGCCGCCTGCCGCTCGGTGTCGGCAGCCGAGGGATTGAGGGCATCGACCGAGAAGCGGCCGACCGCGAGCCAGGCGTAGGCGTCGCCCCGATCGCCATCGACCACCTCCACAATCACCCGTCGCTCCAGGAGGTCGGACGTGTTCCAGACCACCTGCTGCGCGGTGTCGTTGCGGGGAGGAAAGGCCTCACGAAGCAGTTCGTCGCTCTCGGCGTCCCGCAGCCGCACCGCGTTTTTCGTGTGGGCGGGCTTGTCGGGATAGCCTGCATGGCCCGCGAGAAAGAAGGAAAACAACTCGCCCACGGCAAACGGCTCAGACCGGGTCTGGCCCCGCCACTGCTCACCCCGCAGCAGGCTTGAGCGGAAGGTGGCGTCGGTGCCGTCGGCCGAGGAGCGGGTCTGCAGAGGCCAGGGCTCGCTGTCGCCCTTGCGGGTGGGCAGCGGCGAGGCGGTCCAAGACAGCGGCACCGTGCGGTCCGCCGGGCGGCCCGATCGATCGAGCTGCAAGAGCCGGCGGGCGGTGGCGTCTGCCCAGTTGCGGAGAGCGTCGGCGGGCTGCTTGCCCTGTCGATCGAGGGCTCGCCTGGCGGCTTCCAGCAGATCGAGCTGGAAGGCCAGGTTGCCAGCAAACTGCTCCTGGACGATGCCCGCGAGCGAGGCGAGCCCCTCAGCGGAAGCCCGCGTTGCCGCATGCTCCACAAAGGCTCGCAGCCGCGGCTTGTCGGTCTCGCCATGCCGCAGCAGATGCTGCACGATCACGTCGGCCGCCTGCATCGACTCCAGGCCCAGGCAGACGTCTGCCAGGTTTCGCGACACCGTGGCGTCGCTCTCCACGGTGGCGACTGCGGCCAGCACCGCGTCCTGCCGCAGGCAGCTTCGCACCGCCAGCCGCAGGGCATGCAGCAGATGCACATCACCAGGCTCAGTGTCGCCAACTGCGCGAACCAGCGCGTCCGCCAGCCGCACCGTGGCCGGCTCGAGCGACTCATTCAGCGGCAGCTGCACCACCGCCATCGCGGCGGCCCGACGCACCTCAGCTGCGTCGTCGGCAAGCCCGGTGATCAGCACGTCGACGAGCGGCTCGGTGGAGGGCAGCAGGCCGGCTCCCGCGATCCGCATCGTGTGCTCGCGAAGCAGAGAAGATGACCCGCTCGCCAGGCTGGCGAGGTCTGCGGCCGTCAGTTCACCGCGTCGGGCTCGGCACCAGCTCGCTGCGATTCTCGCCTCGTCGCTCCGGAATCCCTGGATCGAGAGGGCGGCGAGCCGCTCGGGGATGTCGGGGGTCGTGGCTGCCGCGAGTCGCTCAACGGCGAGGGACCTTCGCAGACGGTTGGAATCGGCGAGCGCTGTGACGAGATCTGCTGTCGTCAGCGTGTCGAGCCTCGTTGCAGCCAGCGATGGCGTCGGCTTGGCGTCGCTGCCCGAATAGCGAATCCGCCAGATGCGGCCGCGGGTGCGGTCGCGTCCGGGATGGTCGAGCGGCACTTCGTAGTGGCCGATGATGCGGTTGTAGAAGTCGGCCACGTAGAGGGCCCCATCGGGCCCCATCCGCAGATCGACGGGACGAAACCAGGGATCGGCCGCGGCCAGGAAGTCGTCGGCCGCGACCGCCCGCACCGTGGAGCCGGTGTGTTCGAGGCGGTTGCGGTTGACCCGGCTGGTCATCACGTTGCCGCCAAAACTGCTACCGCGGTAGGCCTCGGGAAACCGCACGTCGTCGTAGATTGCAATGCCGCCGATGGCAGTCGAGCCGTGGAGGTGGTCCATCACCGCCGGCACGAAGCCGAGGCCGTCGTGCGGCTTGCCGAAGCTCTCGTAGCGTCCTTCCGGCAGCAGTAGCGTGACGGGCTTGGTGTGGCAGTCGGCGGTAAACAGGTCGCCGTGGATGTCGAAGTCCATGCCGAAGGGATTCACCTGGCCCCAGGTGTAGTGCTCAATGCGGCTGCCGTCGGGGCGGAAGCGGAACGTGTTGCCCGACTGCATGGTGATCTCATGGCCATCGCTGCCGCTGACAGTCGTTTCGTTGTTGAAGCCATGGCAGGCGTAGATCCAGCCATCGGGCCCCTGCCGAAAGGCGTTGCACATGCCGTGGGTGTCGCGCTGCCAGCCCATCGGCCCGTAGAGCACGGTTCGCTCGTCGGCTCGGCCGTCGCCATCGGTGTCGCGGAGATGCCAGATGTTGGGGATGCTGTAGCAGATCACCCCATCCGCGACCGGCACCAGGCCGATCGGAATGTTGAGGCCGTCGGCAAACGTGGTGGCCGTCTCCAGCGAGCCATCGCCATCCCGATCTTCAAACACCTTGATGAAGTCGCGGGAGGGCTGGTCGAGCGGCGCGGCGTAAGGGTATTCCAGCGAGCAGCTGACCCACAGCCGGCCGGAATCGTCGAAGGCGAGGTTCATCGGCTTGGCGATGGTCTCCTCGCTCGCCACCAGCTCGGCGACGAAGCCGGGGGGGAGCGTGAAGCCGGCCTGCTCTTCGGCCGGGGAAAGCGGGTCGGAGGGCCGCACGTGCGAGGCGAACGGGTCTTCATCAACGCCGCCTGCCGGAGCCTGGGCCGCCGCAGGGGCGGCTCCGCACATCGTCAGCGTCAGAGCCAACGCAGCGGACCACATCCGCGGGCACGCAGCACCGCGACTCTGGCGAGGACCATCAGCATGCTTCCAGGCAGACACGACGTGTTCTCCTCCCATGACCCCGTTGAAAATGCCCCCCACACCCTCCCTGCCCGATCCGCGACCCGTGCGGTGGCGAACAGCGGGCCGAGCGGGAATACTCTCCGATTCTAGTCCGACTTGGGAGAACAGGGGGAAGGTGCCATGCAGAGAGCCTGGTTTCGCGCGGTGATGATGGTGGGAGCCGTGGTGATCGGCGGCCGTGGTGCGGCCGGCGACGAGCCAAACGTCAGCCGAGAGCGGCGGCCCAACGTGATCGTGATCATGGCCGACGACATGGGCTTCTCCGACATCGGCTGCTACGGAGGAGAGATTCGCACCCCCGTGCTCGACAGCCTGGCGGCCGACGGGCTGCGGTTCACGCAGTTCTACAACACCGCCCGCTGCTGCCCGACGCGGGCCTCGCTGCTGACCGGCCTCTACCCGCACCAGGCCGGCATCGGCCACATGATGGACGACCGAGGCTACGACGGCTATCGCGGCGACCTCAACCAAAACTCCGCGACCATCGCTGAGGTGCTTCACGATGCCGACTACGCCACCTATGCCGTGGGCAAATGGCATGTGACGAAGAAAGTGCGGCCCGAAGAGCCGCAGCAGAAGCACAACTGGCCGCTGCAGCGTGGCTTCGATCGCTTCTACGGCACGATCCACGGAGCGGGAAGTTTCTTTGATCCCAACTCGCTGACCCGCGACAACGAGCTGATCTCACCGCTTGCCGATCCGGAGTATCAGCCCGAGACCTACTACTACACCAATGCGATCGGTGACAACGCGGTCCGCTTCCTGGCCGACCATGCCGCCTCAGGCGACGACCGCCCCTTCTTCATGTATGTCACCTACACCGCGGCCCACTGGCCGATGCATGCCCTCGAAGACGACATCGCCCGCTACCAGGGGGTGTATGACCAGGGCTTCGCACCGATCCGTGAGGCCCGGCTGGCCAAGGCCCGCGAGCTCGGCTTGATCGATGCGGCCTGGCCGATGAGCCCGCAGGCGGTGGCCTGGGAGACGGTCAAGCAGCCGGACTTCGAGATCCGCTGCATGGAGGTGTATGCCGCGATGGTCGACGCGATGGATCGCAGCATCGGCGGGATCGTCGAGGAGCTGCGTCGGCAGGACACGCTCGACGACACCGTGATCTTCTACCTCCAAGACAACGGGGGCTGCGCTGAGGGAATGGGCCGTGGAAACAACAAGAACGCGGGCCCGCGGGCGGCATCGCCATCGCTTCCGCCGATGGCCGCTGATGAACTGCAGTTTGACATGATCCCCAAGCAGACGCGGGACGGGTATCCCATGCGACAGGGCTACGGGGTCATGCCTGGAGGGGCGGATACCTACATCGGCTACGGCGAGGGCTGGGCCAACGTGAGCAACACTCCGTTTCGCGAGTACAAGCACTGGGTGCACGAGGGCGGTATCTCGACGCCGTTGATCGTGCACTGGCCGGCGGGGATTCCAGCCGAGCGGCGCGGGCAGCTGGTGCAGACACCGGGCCACCTGATCGACATCATGGCGACCTGCGTCGATGTGGCGGCGGCCAGTTATCCGAGCGAGCGGGGCGGCCACACGATCAAGCCGGCTGAAGGCGTGAGCCTTGCTCCCGCCTTCAGCGGTGCAGCGATCGAGCGGAGCGGCCCTCTCTTCTGGGAGCATGAGGGCAACCGCGCGGTACGAGACGGCCGCTGGAAGCTGGTGGCCAAGGCGGGCACGCCCTGGGAGCTCTACGACATGGAAGCCGACCGGAGCGAGCAGCACGACCTTGCTGCCCGCCTGCCCGAGAAGGTCGAGCAACTGTCGCGGGCCTGGGATGACTATGCGGCACGGGCCGATGTGCTGCCGCTGGGGGCCTGGCGAAAGCCCCGCGACGAGAGCAGGTGATCGCGGCGCACACGAAGGGGCTGAGAAACAAAGGCCGCGGCCCGATGGTGGGCCGCGGCCTTGTTTTTGCTGTGAATGCTGCGGTCGCTCAGTCGCGAACGATCGCGCGGCCGTGCTTGGTGAGCACCACGTCGACGCAGTGGTCGCAGCAGGCCCAGCGGTAGGTGAGGATCGTGCGGCCGAAGCAGCCGGGCCGGCAGCTCGCCAGGCAGGGAGCTTCGCAGGCACACTCTGCCGGCACGGTCACGCACACTTCCTGGGCGCAGCCGGTGCAGGGGTCGACCACGCACAGCGAAACCTCAACCGGAGGCGGCGGGCAGGGCGTGCAGCACGGCTCGGTGCAGCAGGGGTCGCAGCAGCTGCGGCGATGGTGGCGAAGGCCAGCTTCTGCTGAGGAGGCAGCATCAACGACCGAAAAGGAGACGAGGCCCGAGCAGAGCAGGGCAGCAGCAAGCAACGCGGAGAGTTTCATGGCGTCCTTTCAGGAAGGCTTGAGTCACGGAGGGAGCAGGCCGGAGGCTGCGAAACAGCCGATGCCCGCACAATCGGCAGAGTCACCTCATGAAGAATACGTTCGCCAGATCCCGCATTTCAACACCCCCAGGCGGGCCATTCGCTGAGCAAGCGGGACGGGTCTTCGGGTGCCGGAGTCGGATTGAACGGGACGGGTCTTCGGGTGCCGGAGGCACCTCGGCAGAGCCGAGGCCGCTTCGCGGCCCGAGGACCCGTCCCGCTTGCGTGTGTATTCGCTT
>ERZ891134.1965-NODE-1965-length-12936-cov-7.424035_pt1 | contig 12936 bp, 13 predicted proteins | sample MGYA00520888_ERZ891134 | MGnify/ENA primary metagenome ERZ891134 (study PRJEB32303, sample SAMEA104408692) | aquatic metagenome | biome: Brackish water; feature: Coastal; material: water | place: Baltic Sea | collected 2014-10-23 | depth 10 m ... | reverse complement strand
AACCCTTACCGTCAACAGATAATTTACTCATCAGCAAGGCACCCCCCACTGTGGCAACTTGGCAGCATTATTAGCCATCGGAGTACCCGTAGCAAAATTGCTACTAATGGTCACATTCTCAACACACCAGCCACTAAGGTCTTGGTCAGCCTTTGTGTAGGACAAAGTGGAATCCATGTTGGTAGCACTAGATGTATCCCAATCAGTAATGTCGCCATTAAATGCGCTGGCATGACGGAAAGTTTGAGAAAAACCTTGAACCTTGCTTACATCCAAAGTACTCAAATCCTGATTAAACGCTTTACACTGATAGAACGTCCGGTAAAGACCATTTAATTGCCAATCCAAATCAGGTAAAGCAGTCAACTGAGCAGCAGCCATGTACATGAAAGCCGTATCGCTGTTCTTAAGTTTATTGTCCTTAAACTGCAACACATCAACAAGCCAAGTTAACTGCTGATTACTAATGGCATGCCAATCAAAATCAGCCTCATAAGTAAAGGTAGCCCTAGTGTCATAGAGAACTTCAACCTCAGGCACTTCCGCAACTTCCTTGGTTACACCATCAATCTCTTCAAGCATCCTGCCTGTCTCAACAACAACAGGAACATTTTCCCTAACCTGACTATCAATCAAAGTTAAAGAACCATTATCAGCCTGACCCCTAGCAGGTAAATCAGCCCACGTTAACTCTTTGTTAGACACAACAATAGTTGTTGCTGGTGGTGGTGGACAACACTTGTCTAAACGTGCTTCCAACTCACCAATACGATCAATCAAAGGCTGTACAACACCATCAACATAGCCCTTATTAACAATGTCAGTAGGCCAATGCATTCTCCCCTGATACTCAGCCCAACTCCCAAGTTCATGGCCTTCATTCAAAGACACTTTAAATGTTGGTTCAGTACCAGGGTGATTAATGGATAAACCCACTACACCGCCATCAGTACTGTCAATCCTAATTTGTTGTGTCTTACTAAAAATATTCTTTTCATCTGTATAGGCAATATTGTCAGGAAGTTCTACATCTCCCCCATCAGCCTGATCAACCCACTCAGTATTAAAGTCAACGTCATCAACCTTGGCTAAAATCTGTCCGGCAGTACCTCCCTCTGGTACACCTTCTCCATCCTTGCCTGGTGTTCCATTACCATCACCAGCAGGCACATCAGTCCATTCTGCATCATACGGTTCATCACTCGCCTTAGTTAAATGCTGGCCTGTGGTTCCACCACCAGGCAAACCTTTGTATGTTTCAGAGAACTCCAAGTAAGGTGATTCGCTATCAGTAACCTCACCAATAATACGAACATCACCATAAAGAATAGTGTGGACAGACGCATCATCAATCAACTCAAGGTCATACTTGAACTGACCTGACGGCAAGTTGTAGGAGCGTTCAGACGACACAAAAATATCAATATTGCCCTGGTCATCCAGAGTCAGACCATCGCCCTTCTCCAACCTCAACATAGGTGAATTAACACCAGTCCACTTACCTGTCTTATCTCGTTCTCTAATGACAGGGCGAATTTCCATAACAGCGCCATACCCAGACAGGTCATAAGGCACATCATTATCATCAGTCAAAGTGATTCTACGATTATATTCATCACCCTGATAAAGTTTAATAGTCAACTTAGTACGGTTGATCACGTTTCAATCCTCTTTCCAGAATACCCAGCAGCCGTAGCATCCTTAATTAATTTCTGAAGCCATTTGGGGTTATCGTCACGCAATGCTGCTAGTTGCTCCACACGAATTGATTCAGTAGGCTCTCCCCCATTTTGAATACCAGGGTTAATCCAATACTCAGGAAACTCAGCAGGTGTCTTAGTCTCAATAACATCAACAATTTCTTCATTGCCGTCTGCATCTGTATCTTTTATCTCTTCATAGGTGAGAGTGAAACCATAGCCAATGACAGCAGGACCATCTAGCCTATGGAACTGGCCATGCTGAATCCACTGTTCTTCAATCTTTGTACCCTCAGGATCAAACACCACAACAGCAGGACCATCCTCACGATGCAAAAGAGGATTGTCTGCACTGATATACCAATTCCAAGTCGTGTAGCCATTAGGCCCAGTAGCCTCTACTTTAATACTCATACGTCACTCCCGTTATAAATAATCCAGTGGAAAGCCCTGTTGGGTGGATAGTTGTCTAAATTAAAAGTCTGATTACTGCTAGTCACACTGGAACCAGTAGTTGTTCCTGAAGCAGTACCATTACTAGTACTGCCATTTGTGCCGCTGTTCGTATAAGAACTAGTGTCACCCACATAACTAACGCCACTGTGACTGGTATTTGTGCTGTCAAAACGAATATAAGGATCACTAGAACCAGCAGGCTTTTTCATAGATGCAGCACGGTAGGAAATACTGTGACGATGATAAATACCGCGAGTATATTGGTGTTGGTGATTGTGAGCATGATTGTGACTACTGCTGAAACCATGAGTATGATCGGTAGTAGTAGGCGCAACTGTAATACTGTTGCTACCAGTACCATCAGCCACGTTGTAGTTATGTCCACTACCAATACCCACAACAGTACGGTTGATAAGGTCAGGAACTTTTTCCATCAACGCCCTCAATGGGCCTACAGCAGTACCACCGTTACAAATCTGCCAACCAGCAGGAGGATTACCATTAATCCCGTAAGCCATCATTGCGCCTAGAGGGTTAGCACCAGCACCAGTGAACTTCTTCCATACCCCGCTCTTATATACATACACTGACTCATCAGCAGTAACAAAAGCCAAACGGACAGTATCAGGTAGAGTCTGTAACTCAGCCTCAGTGTTGCATTGGATAACACCATTGTCCTGAACCTGCTCCACCTCTGAAGCCTTCAAAACAGTGTTAGCCTGAAAGTCTTTACGTTTTACAGCCATGTCTTAGCCACATCATTCCTTTTAAATAGTCCAACAGTGGTGCGCCAACCATCAGCATCAACATCGTGTGAAACGCTGGACACCATAAAGTCGCTGTCTAGTACATTGCTAAACTCAACAGTCACGTTATCGCCCACATCCAATGTGGTGAACTCTGTGCTCGTAGGTCTGAACTCCAACGACTGCACACCTGTTTCTGGTGTACTAAAAGCGGTTAAAACAAACTGAGCCAATTCACCTGCATCACTCAATTCTACCATATTAGTTCGTAACTCGACTTCTTTAGGACCATAAACATCAACAGAACCCTGGTTTTTCCACAACTCCAAAGTTACTTCTTTATCCTGTCCGTCTAAACCAGCAGTAGCAATATTAATAATCTTCACAATATTCACTACACGTTCAGCAGACTTCTCAACATTAATAGCACTATAAGAATGCCACTTGTCATTGGTGTCATCACAAGTATCACTGAAATTAATAACAGTGGTGTTATCCCTATACCCGCGCATCCAAGCGTTCAACTCACCATTAGCAGTAGGGAAAATGAATCCACCCTCACTAGTGATAGCCAACTCAATAACATCCCAAGCAGGAGCAGGAGTCTCCTTAGGAGCCAGTTGAATATCAGACGTACCCGAAACATTAATAGTCGTACCAGTCTCAGCAGCAACAGCAGTCAAACGCTCAACAACAGTCTCAGCATCACCACGCCACACACTAAAATTAGACAGACGCTCAACATCATCCTGAGCAATCAAAGTAGTAATAGGCTTACCCTCAGCCGTGTACTCAGTATTAATAGACTGCATCTTGCCGGTATAAAGTCTTTCCCAACTACCGTCCACATCAACAGTCACACGAACAGGCATCCCAGGGAACACAGCATCACGATCCTGAGGATCATAGTCCTGCTCAAGAGAACGAACAGTTAAAGTACTCGCATCAGCACGAGCAAACCCATTGTTATTATAAAGATCAGCACCACGATCAATTGTGAAATTAATAGCCTTTGCAGTAAAATCAACCCACTCGTAATTGTCGTTGTAATCAGCCTCACCAAGCATGTCAACATCCAGTTGAGAAACATCCAAGATAAACTTATTAAGACCAGGGATAAAAGCCTCAAACCTAACATCATCACAAAGATCAATCACTTACGCCACCCCGCACCATTAGCGCGTTCGTAAGCCTTGATAGCCATAATGACGTTCTTGCCATTGGCACTAGTGGACGCAATGCCACCACCAATATCTACGCCCTCAATCTCATTCTTAATGGCACGCTTAAATGCCTTACCCCACTTCTTACCAGCCTTCTCCCCTGCTGGATTCTGCTTATCAACCCACTTCAACAGGGCTTTCTCTTGCTGCTTCTCCAACTTATTAAAGTATCTTTGCCAAGCCTTCTCTGCTTCCTCAGCAGCATCAGCAGCAGCAGCAACTCTTGCAGCCTTCTCCTTCTCCAAGTGTGCTAACAGTGCTGCTTCCTCAGCAGCCAACTGCAATTCCTTTTGCTTCAACTCAGCCTCAAGACCTTTCTTGTAAGCCTCAAATGCCTCGTCCTGAGCCTGCTTAGCAAGATCAACTTGGTTCCCATAAAACTTAGTAAGATCAGCAGTCTTCTGATCTAAAGCATCCTGAGCCTGCCTAATATCCTCGCCATAAATCTTCTTAGAACTACTGGCACCCAACTGTTCAGCAACAGCAGCCACATCAGCAACCAACGCATTAGCCTCACGCAAAGCAGCAGGACTTGACAGTTGATCAAGTATTGCTAGACCACCCTCAACACCAGCATTACTAATCTGCTCCAACAAAGCCTGTGAAGCACCAGCATCCTGAATACGAGCAAACTCTTCAGCAAACTTCCTTGCAGCCTCAGCCTGACGTTGCAAAGTGCGTAAGAAATTAGTGGACTCAGCAGCAGCACCAAAGTCAAGAACACCATTAACAGTGCTAGAAACACTATTAGCCCAAGACTCAGCCTGAGACTTCAAATCATCCAAGTACTCCTTAGCGTTGTCATATGCCTCACGGTAGAACCGTTCAGTCCCAGCAACAGCATCCGTAATCTGCTCATTCCAAGAAGCCAAAGCAGACTCAGCATCCTGAACAGCCCTAGCAGCATCACGCCAAGCATCAGCCAACAGATCAATAGAACTAGGCCCATTAACAAGTAGGTCCAACTCAGACTGCAACGAGGCAATATCAGATTCCAAGTCACTAATCGAATCACGCAAACGATCCCACTCAGCCTGGAAAGCACTAGGAGTCAAGTCATCAATAGCCTGCTGGATTTCCTCAACAGCAACAATCGCATCCTCAAGATTGGCCTTAGCAATATCAAGCAGATACACAACCTTCTGCAAACCCTTGTAACCAGGGTCAGCACCAATACTTGCCAACCAATCCTTGTACTCAGCCTTAGCATCCTTCAAAGCACGATTGGCTTCACGAATTCCATCAGTCAACTCACCAAAGAAATCTTTCAGTTTCTTCTTCATCTTCTTGGAAGAAACCTTGAGAAGTTCTTTAATCAGATCATCAATGGACTTCTGAACCTTCTTCTTACTACGAGTAATACCAACAGCCAATCCTTCCCCAATACCCTCGCCAAGAGGGATGAACTTCCTAGCAGGACTGTTGAACCCAATAGCCTCCTTAACAGCGTTGTAGGCTGACTGTGCAGCAGACACAGCAGCACCAATCAAACCACCAATAGCACCACGAATACCGGAAACAATGCCACTAATCATGGCCGCACCAATACGATAGAACGTAGACGCAACACCAAGAGCAGCAATAAACGCAGTCTGGATACCACCAACAATTGCAGCCTGAACAATGCCTGGTGCTCGTCCAACGTAACTAAAGAACTCACCAATAGCAGTGATTATGTTCTGGGTAGCAGTAACAACCATTACCCCCAGTTGGGAAAAGCCCTCAATGACTGCACTAACGACACCAACTACAGAACCAAGAATGCCGCTAATGGTCTTAGCACCAGTGCCAGCGCCAGTGAACGCACCTTCAAGACCACTCAGCGCATCACCAAAGCCACTGACAGTATCCCACAGCAGTTTGACGATCTCCCAGAACTCTTCAAACACACTGATAATGCCATTAATGACCCAAGCAATACCACGAATAATCGCACCAAGACCATACAGAGCACCAGCCAAAACATAGATAGCACCAGCAAGAATAGTGAACAAACCAGCACCAACAATATTGCGAAGCACTCCCCACAGTTGTTCTAACGCATCAACAACACCAGTACGTTCCAAAGAAATATAAAGGTCATCCCAGGCTTCTTGGATTGTGCCAAAAGCATCAGCCAACGAATCCTTCAAATACTGCCAAGCATCAGCCAAAGCACCCAAAGCAGGAAGAACAATCGCGTTCCAAGCCTCATTCAAGAATGAACCTTCTTTGGTTGCTTCTCGAACAATGTCAATAAACCCTGCAATTATTGTGGTGACAACACTAAACCTAGCAATGATCCTGCCAAAAGCACCCCAGAAAATAATCACAACATCTTTCAACCTGCCCAGCGCAGTGCCCAAAGTGCCAAACGCACCAGTCATTGTAAGGATGAACGACTCCCACTTGCCAAGACCTGCGAACCTACTTAACTCAAAAGTGTTCTTTAAGTTAGTGAACAGGAACTTCAAACCCAACGTCCATGCCGCAAACTTACCAATCGCTCCACCAAGCGCCTTAGTCAATTTCCCCACATTGGTAGCCAACAAACCAGTTTGTCCTGCTAGACCAGCAGCACGCTTAATGTTGACGGCACCCCAGATTAGACCAAGTATTTTAGCAACAGGACCAAGCACTTTACCTACTGCATACAGTGCTAGGAAAGCACCAACCAGACCCTCAATACCAGTTTTGCCCCCAGTCAAACGCAGGATGGCATCATCAATCTTAACGACCAAAACATATATTTTCTTGAAAGCATCCAAGATTGCTGGCAAGATACGTTTGGCTAGATCAACAAACTTGCTCCAAGTTTCAGTACTTACATTGGCAAGTGCTTCACCAATAGAAGCGAGAGCATCAGCAATATCTTTCAAGATTAAGTAAAGTACTTCAGGGTCACCGTTCTTCTTAAACGCTTTAAAGAATCTATCAAGACCGTTAATTACTTCCTCTACCCCGCGTAGCAAAGCATCAGCAAACCCAGCATTAGCAGTGTTCACAATAGTCTTAATCAGATCAAGCAACAGCCCAGTAATCGAATCACTGTACTCCCCCACTGTTTTCAACAGCGCCTTAAACGGTTTATTTAACTCCTCAAAGCCCTCACGATTAGCCTTATACAAATCCTTCAAAGCATCAGGTAACTTCTTGACTTCATCATAAAACGGTTTCATTGTTTTATTGATCAGGTCATTCCTGATAAACTTAGCAGTCTTCGCTAACTCTTCTCTCCACTTCTCAGTAGTAAACAGCAGATAAGCAAAACCACCAACAATACCAATGCCAGCACCACCAGCCAACAACTGTGCTATACCAGCCAAAACCGCAACAGCAGCACCACCAGACAGTGCTAAACCAGCCAAAGCAGCAGTAGCAATACTCCCCCAGAAACCAAGTTTCCTTAAACCATCACTAGTCTTCTCTAAACCATAAATGGTGATAACTCGTCTACGTTCTCTAGTAGTGAGATCATTAAGAGCATTATCTAGATTGTCAATATCAATACCGGCTTGCTTACCATACCGCCGAATATCCCTAGCCCAACGAGCAATAGCACGACTACTCTCATTCAAACGACGAGACAACTCAGTATTGGCTTTACCCAAACCTTTAATATTCTTAGAAAGCCCAGCAATGTCCTTTTGAGCATTACGAATCGCTCTATCAAGATCACTAGCGTCACCTAAAATGGTGACTGAGATAATGTGACGCCCCAACTCAGACACCTCCCCACTTCAACTTGTACCTCATTAGTTGGGCACAAGCCTTGGTGCTGAGATAACCTTCAGCGATATTGCAGTAATGGCAAAGCAGTCCCCGTACTTTTCCCGTGTCGTGGTCGTGGTCTACATGAAAGCGGCCCTTACCCTTTGGATCGTCACTTCCACATACAGCACATTTACCTTCTTGCTCAATGAGCATCAGGTCATAGTCCTCTAAGGTGATTCCATACTCACGTTTGTAGAGACAGTTGCGAATAGAATTTCTTGAAGCCTCAGGATTTGTTTTCCTATACTTCTTTGCCTTGCAAGCAGCAGAACAAAACTTCTTTTGAGGATGACCTGTAAATGGCTCGCCACAATAGCGACATGCCTCATGTTGGACATGCGGTAAACTAATACCGGCCATTTCAGTCACCTACTTTCTATGCTTGCGTTTAACTGCCTCCGTAAACGCCTCTAACTCATACTGGGTTAACTTCCAGTACTCGCTAGGTTGAACACCTGTAGCAATGCAGAAAGACGCAACCCTCTCGGCTTGCGCCCTTGCCACTATGCTTTTGGGTCTTCTTCTCCATCTTCATCCAAACCAAGCAGGCTTGTGACTTCGGATAGAGTCAAGTCTTCAACAGACTTGTAAGAGGTTTTGGGGTCTTCCGACTTCTTAACCTCGTATGCAAGTGCTGTTAGCAAACCCAACTTAGGGGTCTTGGGATCATCCAGACTTGTAATGGCAATCCCTGCTTTTGATTCTGCTCGTGCCAACTGGCCAGCAGTCAATGTGTCAATCTTACTCATATTTTTTCTCCTTAATAGTTTGATACATATTTAGTTATAAACCAACAATCTTCATCGTGTTACTCATCTCTCTATCGAAACGAATCTCCACATAAGAGTTATCGAGAATCGCTCTAGCATTCGTGAGGAATGGTTGATTCTGATACGACTTGTATTGCCCATAGTGAACAATGGGTGCATACGGGAACGATCTCGTACCCGCCTGAATAACAACCTTCTGCGTCCCTCTTAGTGAGGACCGCACTGACTCCCGTAATCTTCCTGAAGACACAGGAGCCAGCGCAGCCGCAACACGTTTACCAGTATCGCCACAATCCTTATAGGCACGAGTTAGTTCATTCATTTGATAGAACGCTTCTAACTTAGCAATCAACTCCTGATCGCCTGTGACGATAACCTTAGCCATAATCAGGCAATCACCTTAGTTGGTACTTCATTCACCGGAAGGGTAATATCGAAGGTCCAAGTGCTGTTGCTCTCGCCACCCAACGCAGGCTTCTCTGGCAAATCCAGAGTGCCTGTGAAGTGAGGCTGATCAGCAGTGGGAACATCATTGTTGTGTGGTACAAACTTGTAATCCACATCCGTAGTGCCTGAGTTATCCCACAGGTAAGTCCAGAATGAATCCTGATCAGTTGACTGGATAGCGGTAATGTCGAACTTGAATTCGCGGTTACCTCCACCTGCAACTTCACAGAAAGTTAGTACGTCACTTTCAGTCTCAGACTCTTCGTTATTAAGTACGCAACTCGTTAGATCACACGCATAATCGGTGCCATCAATGGTAAGGATCAAGCCCTTGCCTTTAATACGGGTACTAGCCATATTAATCATCTCCTTTATAAATCAATTTCTTGTGAGACATTTATCTTTACCGCCAAATAAACAGCATTGTTAATCTCCAAAGAGAACGGTGCTTCAACCGCATCAATGTTGTACTTGTCAGTAGCCAGAAGAAATGTCTCTATCATCTGGTCTAACTCGTCAGTCTCAACGAGGTTTGTGGCCTTAGCAGCAACCAAAGTCGCAGCAAGATTCACAGTAAAATCACAATAAGTTGGCCCAGGACTCAAATAAGGACTACCCGCAGAAATGAGAACAGTTGGGGGCTGGATGCGTTCAGGCAAATAACTAAACGCATGAAGCCCAGCCTCATCCAACTGATCTTCTAAATCTTTTCTCACCTGGGAAAGTGCCATCAGAAACCCATCACCATTGCTTTAGACAGGATTTTGTAAGCACCAACCATAGGGTCACGAGCAACCCGAATAGGAGCACCATCGAAACTAGCGAACTGAGCAATACCACTAGGCGCATTACGCCTATGGAACAACTCACTGCCAGTTTCTAGAATGGCCCGCTCAAGAATCTGTTCAGGAACGTCAGCACCGCCAACGAAATTCCAAACAAGTTGATAAGCGTCATCCCAACACTCAGTAACAAACTCCTGATCATCAGGAGTCGCACCAACATATTGAGCCAACTTTTCAGCACTCATTAGAGGTTTGTCACCTTAACGATATGATCTGGACGCTGAACCGCAACAGCCATGTAGCCATAAACGCTCATGGTCTGAGTTAGATGGGTAATGTCCTGATCGCTCAAACGTAGTGGTACACCTGGGGACTCTAGAGTTAGCAGCGCATCGCTGTTAACAATCCAGAAAGTAGGCTCTGTTGCGCCTGGATCAACAATCACAGGAACCCCAAGTAGGGTTGCTGAAAGATTGTTAGCAGAAGCAGTGCCAATGGTGTTCACGCCCTGTGGACGGAACTCCAACACTGGACGGTTATTCCCATCAACAATGGTAGCCAGTGACTTAAAGACACCTGGGCTACAGATGATGGAATCAATCTCCGAATGTGCATCCTCAAGCAGTTGAGCAGCATCTACAACAAGACCAATGATCACAGCAGTGTCAGCGAGTCCACCAGCACCATTGTCAATTTCCTGAGTTGTAGCAGCCTCAACAACCGCACGAACCTCATCATTAGTGGTCTTAGCGTAAGCAGCATTCATAGCATCGAAATGGGTCTGAATGATGTTGACGTTATTCCACCGCTGTGCCTCCTGGAAGGACATTGTGGTGTAGCCACCATATGTCTTAACTGGTGCAGTCTCAGTTGCTAGTGACACCTTGCCGTAAGCAAGTAGGTCACCTTCAGCAGCCTGCTCTTCATACTGGACAGTGTTGGTATCCAAAGTTGCATACTCAACATTCATTCCAGAACTTGGCAGAGTTGCAGTGTCAAAAGCGTTAAGCACACGACGAGGCTTTGACCAAATATCTACTACTGATCCAATCCAAGCGTCCTTGCTGATTGCGTCTGCTACTACACCTCCATCTTCTCCACCTTCTACGGTGTAGCGTTTGAATAGATCAACCGCATCTTGTTCCTGATTGGCGAAAGCCAGAATGTACTCTCCGTATGAACGGAACAGTGGCTTCTCTTCTGCTGGTGCAGCAGCAGGAACATGAATGTTCTCTACTTTCCGCTCCAACGCATCAAGACCATCACGAAGTTCAACTAGTTCGTTATTATCTTCGCTCATTTTTTCATCTCCTTTATCAAGTATTTCGCTGTCATCTCTAACAGCAAGAATTTGTGCGTTTGAGTAGGCAGGCTGTTCCACTACTGAAATTTCTTTCAAAGAAACTTTGGTCCTAACTACCGTGTCGCCATCACGCTCATCCGAAACGGGGGCAAAACCCACGCTGAATTTGTTCAACACACCATCTTTAAGAAGTGTGCGTACCTCGTTTGCACGAGGCGTATCAGACAGTTTGGCTTGAATGAGGAAGCCGTTGTCTGTGTCCTGACCACGAATAACTTTGCCAATTGGTAAGCCCTCGTGACCCATTTTAAGTTTTACGTCTTCTACGGATTCGATTGCGCCTCTATTGAAGCGTTCTTTATAGCCGCCCACTGAGATTGTTTCGTCCCAAGGTACGGCGTAACCTTCAATGATGCCTTCGTCTGTGTCAGACATTCTTACTTCAAACTCTATGTTATCAATCATCATGTTAATCACCTTTATATATTATGTAGGTTTGCTTGTTGGGATGTTGCTTCTTTAGCGTTTGGATTATTGGGTTGATACTCCTTTGTACCGCCCACAATGTCCTCTAAATCAGGCAAAGCCCCTTGCATACCCTCCATATCTCGCACCTCTTGACGACTCAAGAAACCATTCTTCAAACCCATTTCATAAGTCTGGTAACGGTCATACTTGTTCATCTTTAAAAGCGGATCAGGATTAAGTCTCACCTTCTGTCCCCTAGGTAAAAGTTCAGACAAAGCATCTTCAACCTCACCCACATATTGAGTAACAGTGAACCGATAAAAGTTAGCCAACTCGTCACGAACATTGGAATAACTATTGGAGTTACCTTCCAAAGCAAGAGACATGATGCTAGTGGGAATACCGAAAGCACGAGCAATCTGCTGTGTGCTGAAGTTCACTGCTTCTAGGAACTGTGCATCACGAGGATTCAAATATGTGGACTGGTAAGACAAGCCAGAACCTAGTACCGCTGTACGATTCCACCCAGACATAGCCTCAGTGAAACGCTCACGATAAAGATTCGCCCACTCTTCTGACAACGGTTGATCAGTGCTCAACACCCCAGTAGCAACACCAGATTCATTGAACCACCGCGCTTGGTATTCACGAAGGTCCAGAGCGTTCTCTAGTTCTGCTCTGATGAGTTGAATGGGACCAGCACCATATGTGGCGGTAGGTAGTCTGAACAGTTTCAGATGCCTGTATTCGCCCTCATAAAAGTATTGGTGATCCCAAGATAAACGATACCGTCGCCGATCCTCGTCATATTCAATAACACACTCGTTAGGGTTCAACACTCTCAAGTTGTTGACGTTCCCTGCACTGTTCTTGTCAATCAGCCAATAGGCGTTACCTGTTACAGCCAAACTTGACACTGTTTCCTCTAGGAAGAAACTGATGGGCTGGTTAAGGTCTGGACGAGAAACAAACGCTGGAACGTCTAACTGCTCTTTACCCCGATAAACTTCAGGTTCTAAACGTGAAGCAATATTACTTAAGATACTAACCGAACGATATACAGCCCCAATGGAAAGCGCACTGTCCTGGGTTAAAGGCACTTTATTGCGTATGGGAGGTGTGTTCCACCTACCAGTGTTTTCATCCCAAATAGGCGCAGTAATCTCGAAAGGTGTATCGAATGGGCTAAAAGCCGATTTCCAAGCGCGAGTGATTAATGACATTACCCTTTAGTATAGCATAAAACATTATGAAAAGATTTGAGGACCAACCTCAATTTCTTTAC
>ERZ891134.1963-NODE-1963-length-12944-cov-13.726899_pt1 | contig 12944 bp, 10 predicted proteins | sample MGYA00520888_ERZ891134 | MGnify/ENA primary metagenome ERZ891134 (study PRJEB32303, sample SAMEA104408692) | aquatic metagenome | biome: Brackish water; feature: Coastal; material: water | place: Baltic Sea | collected 2014-10-23 | depth 10 m ... | reverse complement strand
GGTCAGGGCACGCGCGGCACCGGCGCGATGACAACCTCGGAGCAGGCCGCGATCCTCGACGAGCAGTTGCGCCGCGGCTACGAAACATTCGATGGGTTTATTCTCGGCGAGCGAGAGCGTGCGCAAGCCGAGAGTAATGAGGCAGGCTCTGGCGAACAGCCGGGCGCAGAAAGCGGTGGCGGCGGTGGACAGATGCCGCAAATTCTCGGCGCGCCGGGTGCTAACGGTATGCCTCAGGTTGCAACGCAGTCGCCGCCAATGCCGGGTTCGCAAAACACAGAGTCATTCCCGCCACCCGAAGATATTCCTAGCGGCCGCGATGACGACGTAGTCGCGCGCCAACTCCGTGAGGCGGCGATGAGCGAGCCCGATCCCGAGCTGCGCGAAGCGCTGTGGGATGAATACCGAAATTACACCGGCCTCGGCGGTAACTGAAATAAATCACCGGTTTATTAATCAGGAGCCGATAGACCCAAACCTCGTAATCAGAAACTCATAAACAGAACCCGATGAATAGGAATCGAGAGATGAAAACAAACACAATGAACGCGAGCAGTCCGAGGCTTCGCGCCATCGCGCGCGCTTCAGGTTTTTCGATTCTGGCGGCCACGACGCGGCGTTTATTCGTACCGTTGCAGTTACATTTGCATTTAAGGACTGCGTTAATCGCCATGGCCGCGCTGCTACTAGCTAGCTGCGCAACACATACCGTTAAGAGCACAACGTACACCCCGATTCAACGCGCCACCGAAACTGTCGCCGAAGAATTTTTGCTCGACATTGGCGTTGCGATATTCGATCCCGGCCTCGACAATCTTAGTCGCCGCGAAGAAGAGACAACCAATGCGCAGATCCGCGTTGCCGAATCGCGCTACGCACCCTACATGCTCGCCGAAACGCTGCAGCGCTCGGGTAATTGGGGCATCGTAAGGGTGTTGCCAAACGACCAAAGCCCTATCGATGTTGTCGTCAACGGCATGGTGTTGCACTCCGACGGCGAGGCGATGACATTACAAGTGACAGTGTCTGACTCCACCGGCCGCGCGTGGTACACCAAAGACTATGATGAGGTGGTTAGCCGGTTTAGTTATGAGCCCGGCGAGCGTCAAAAAAATGATCCCTTTCAGGTAATCTATAATGCGATCGCGAATGACTTGTTAGTCTATCTTGAGCGCAATATCGAGCCCGCTGAGATCACCGAAATCCGCACCGTGACGGAGCTAAGGTTTGCCCGCAGCTTCGCCCCCGATGCGTTTAACGAATACCTCACCCAAAACCGAAATGGGCAGTACGAAATAACCGCGCTGCCAGCCGAAAACGATCCTCTTTTGTATCGCGTACGCAGCATCCGCGAGCGCGACTTTATGTATATCGATACCGTGCAAGATTATTACGCAACTTACGCGCGCGAAATGCGTGTGCCCTACGACTCGTGGCGTGAGCAAAGCTACGACGCCACGCTCACGTTGCGCGAGCTTCAGGGCTCGGCACGTCGCCGTTTCATTGCAGGTACTGCGGTTGTGTTGGGCGGTCTCGCCGCTGCAGCCAACGGTCAAGACTATGTGACGCAGACAGGCGGTGCGATTGGTGTGGGTGCCGGCGCCTATGTGATTAAAAGCGGCTTCGACAAACTGGCCGAGGCTAAGATGCATCTCGAGTCGCTGCAAGAACTCGGCGAATCGCTCGAGAACGAAGTCGCGCCGCGTGTCATCGATCTCGAAGATCGCACCATCACGCTTACGGGTACGGTAGAGGAGCAGTACGCGCAGTGGCGTGAGATACTAGCCGACATTTACGCAGCCGAAACCGGCCAGCTTTAGAAAACCCCGGACAGCCAAAGAAGACAGCGATGCCAGACCACAACGACCGCTTCGGCGACCTTAGCGAGAGTGCTAATAACAGCGGCGCTGCCGAGAGAAAAGCCGCTGCCGAGAGCAAAGCCGCAGCGCAAGCGCAGCCTACCGAGCAGGTGCCACCACCGCCGCTCGACCAATTCTCGCCGCAAAAGCCGGGACAGCCGCCGTGGGTTTGGGCAGGGATGGGTGCGCTTGTCTTGCTTGCGCTGTTTGTCATATTCGTTTTGCCGGGCATTGTGCAAGACTATGAGTTGCCGCTCGAGCGCCGCGTCGAAGAGTCACTCGCGACAGCGCCGGTTGCGCCGCAGCAACGCGCCGAAACGGGTGTCTCGCCTTTTTTGGAAGCCCAACGCGCACGCGAACGTAAAGAGGCGCAAGACGTCCTCGCCGAACTGCTCGACACTCAATCCCAGCTCGATGCATTGCAGGTCGAGCAATGGGCAAAAATGGCGTATGACTCAGCGCTTGCCCTAGCGTTAGAGGGCGACGAAAGTTATCGAGTGCAAGAATTTGGCAGCGCGCGCGACGCCTATCAGCAGGCGCTCGCGCAGTTAAGCGCTACACTCGCCTCGGTGCCGACGGTTCTCGAGCAAACGCTCATCAGTGGCGAGCAGGCGCTTATTGCGCGGGATGCGACAACCGCCATTGCCAACTATGAGCTCGCAACATTACTCGAAGAATCACTTGTCGACCTTGCGGCCGGTATTGCGAGCAACGACGCACAGATTGGTCTTACTCGTGCACAAGCGTTAGAAGAATTAATTGACCTTCTCGACTCAGCAGAGCGCGCCGCAGGAAACCCCGCGCGGCAAGTCGAGATACTGGAACAAGCAGTTAATTTAGATCCCTACAGCACCGAAGCGGCGCAAGCGCTCGCGCAGGCGCGCGCAGATAGACTGCAAGAACGTTTTGCGGCGATGATGTCCGAAGGTTACACGCAGCTGCAGGCGGGATCACCGCAAGAGGCTATCGCCCGATTCGAAGCGGCAGCAACACTCGGCGTAAATGAGAATGAAGCCCGCGCCGCAATCGCGCAGACCGAAACCGAAATCACTAACGCAAAAATAGCCGAGCTGCAGCGACGCGCACTTGATTCCGAAGCGCGCGAAGCGTGGCAAGAGGCCGTCGAAGATTACGATGCGATTGTCGCTATCGATGCAAACTTGCCAACAATCAATCGCGCGCTAGATTATGCAGAAAAGCGCGCGAGGCTCGATGCATTGTTAATCGCCGCACTCGACACGCCAGAGCGTTTCGCCGAGCAAGCGGTATTCGACGAGACACGAGATATTTACTTTACCGGCCGCGCAATCGAAGACGCTGGCCCGCGGTTAATCGCCCAGCTCGATGAACTACAAACGCTACTCGAAAATTCGCAGGTACCGCTATCGATCCGGTTCATCTCTGACGGCCTCACCGACGTGACTGTGTTACGCGTGACAGAACTCGGCACGTTCGAACAAACGAGGCTGGATCTTAAGCCGGGCACCTATGCGGCGGTCGGCCGCCGTGCGGGCTACCGCGAAGTACGCGAAGAATTTACTGTGGGTTTTGGCTTAACCCCCGCCGTGGTGATCGTGCGCTGCAACGAAGCAATCAGCACTGCGCTAGGACGCTAAAGAATGAGTGAACTCAACGACGACGAAATCGAAGTCATCGACTTCGAGCCGGTCACCGACACCAAACGCGGCTTCTCTTATCGCTTTCGGTGGCTGCACGCCTTTCTTGCGGTGTTCGGCGCAGCCGCGCTGCTCTCGGCGTGGTTTGTGTTAACCGCACGATCGGTTCTGGTTGACGTAAATCCGATTACCGCGCAGATCGAGATCAAAGAGGGTTTCGCGCTAAAGGTAGGCGCACGCTATTTAATGCGGTCGGGTGATTACAGCGTCGCGCTGAGTAATCCAGGCTTTCATGACGAACTCATAACCCTTGTGATCGATGACGAAGCGGCGCAAACGCATAATTTTGCCATGCGCAAACTGCCGGGCATTGTGACTATAAAGTCTACCCCCGAGGGCGGCCGTGTGCTCATCGATGGTGTCGACGTGGGCGTCGCACCGCTTGCCGATATTGATGTCGAGCCGGGCGCGCACGAAATCAGCATTACGCGTGCGCGTTATTTACCGGCGACGCAAACAATCGACATAGAAGGGCGACGTCAGCAACAGGCGTTCGAATTAACCCTCGCACCGGCGTGGGCGACGGTTAGTTTTACGACGACACCCGTCGGCGCCGAGCTGTTTGTCGACGGCGAAAGCGCGGGCACGACGCCGCTCAATGCCGAAATTCTGCAAGGTAGACGCGAAGTCACGCTTAAACTCGCCGGCCATAAGGCGTGGCAAGAGCGACTCGATCTCGATGCCGGCACCAGTCTCATCATACCGCGTGTCGAGCTCGAACCCGCCGACGGCCTTGTGTTTATTCAGTCGCAGCCCAGCGGCGCGAGCGTGACAATAGACGGTGAGTTTAAGGGCCAGACGCCTCTCGAGGTTGCGCTCGCACCAAACATTAATCACACCCTGACTTTTTTCAAAAACGGCTATGCCTCAAAAGAGACAAGCCTAACTACACAGCCTAACGAGGCGCGCGAGTTAGCCGTGTCGCTTGATCCCGTGTTGTCTGATGTCGTGGTTGTGGCGACGCCAAGCGACGCCGAATTATTTATCGACGGCGTGAGCCGCGGCAGCGCCAATCAAACGCTCGCTCTCATGGCGATTAGCCAACGTATCGAAATTCGTAAAGAGGGCTTCGTGCCTTACGAAGCCGAGTTCACACCGCGCCGCGGTCTGCAGCAAGAGATTCGGGTAAACCTCACCTCGCTCGAAGAGGCGCGCATCGCGGCGATAAAGCCGTTTATCACGAACGCAGCCGGACAGCGTTTAAAGCTGTTTAACCCCGATCGTTTCGAGATGGGTGCGTCACGCCGCGAAGCGGGGCGTCGGCCAAACGAGACAATCCGCGACATCGTTCTCGAAAGGCCGTTCTATCTCTCGCTCACCGAGGTTACTAACTCGCAGTTTCGCCAGTTCGACTCCGAGCACAGTTCCGGCACGAGCAACGGCATGACCCTTAATAACGAGGGCCAACCGGTCGTGCGCATCACCTGGCAACAGGCGGCGCTGTTCTGCAACTGGCTCAGCGAGAAAGGGGGTGAGAACGGGAGTCTGACCCCTTTTTACACGGTTGTTGATGACGCTGTTGTCGGGTTTGACGCCGAAAGCCACGGCTACCGCTTGCCGACCGAGGCCGAGTGGGCATGGGCGGCGCGACGCGACATTGCAGACCCTTCCGGTGTGCGAAAATTTTCTTGGGACGGCGACTTACCCCCGCCCGACGGTGCAGGCAATCTTGCGGACGTGAGCGCCCGTGCATTTCTCGGCGACATACTCTTCGACTACAACGACCGGTCGCCGGTGACCACCACGGTGGGCACTTACAGCGCGAATCAGCATGGGCTTTTCGACATGGCGGGCAACGTTGCCGAATGGGTTAACGACTACTATGGCGCGAGCGGCAGTCTCGGTGTCGAGCGTGATCCGCTGGGTCCTGAAGCGGGTCAGTTTAGAGTCATTCGCGGGTCGAGCTGGGCGCACGGAACGATTACCGAACTGCGTCTATCGTTCCGAGATTTTGGTGAAGAGCCGCGTGACGATGTTGGTTTCCGCGTCGCGCGTTATCTCGAAGACTAATCGGAGTTGGCAAACGCCTATCCATGGCAGCATTTAGAACACTCAGCTACCTAACCCGCGCAGCGATGCTGATCGCGTGTGCGTGGGTGTTTAGCGTAGCCGCGCAAGACTCGGAACAAAGCGCGGCGCAGGCAGTCGAAACAGAAGAGGCCAGCGCGGCCGAGCAGCAGGAGCCTGCGCAAGACACTGAATTGGCCGGCGCTGAAAGCGCACAAGATGCCGAAAGCGAAGAAGAATCCGGCGCACGCTTTATTCCAACCGAAGAGATATCGCAAGATTTTGGCGTATCGTTTCCGGTCGACATTTAATTTAGCAGCACCACGACGAAAAGCAGCAAAAAGGAACAACTATGAGACAGGGTTTGTTAAACGGCGCGATTTTCCAAGTCGCTGCACTGATCACTTCGGTCATCATTGTGCACATGGCCTATGTCGCCGTCATTAGGCCCAATGCCGAGATCGTGGCGCAGCAGCAAGAGTATCTGCAGCAGACCGATCCCGACTACACGCCCGAGCGCTCGTTTTATGTGGTGCTGCGTGACTTCGAACAAGAGACCTGCATCATTCTCTTTTTGTGGGCAACTGCGATCATCGGCCTTAAGGCCAAGCAGACACTAGGTGACCGCAAACTGCTCGATCGTAATCTATTACAAGTCACCGAGGGGACAAGCATTCTGCCGCAGGATGCGCGCAATTTTGCGCGGCCGCTGCAGGCGCTTAGCGACGACGAGCGCGTTACGCTATTACCGCGCGCGCTTATCGCGGGCCTACATCGTTTTCAGAGTACGCAAAATATTCAAGACGTCTCCACTACCGTCAAAGATGTTTGCGAGTCCGAGGCCGATCGCATGGAAACCGAACTGGCGATTGTGCGTTACATCGCGTGGGCAATTCCGTCTATTGGCTTCCTCGGCACTGTCCGCGGAATCGGCACCGCGCTAGGGCAAGCGTATCAAGCGGTAAACGGCGATATTGTCGGGGTGACCGTAAGCCTTGGCGTGGCGTTTAATTCGACCTTTGTCGCGCTCGTGGTGAGCATCGTGCTGATGTTTGTCTTACATCAGCTGCAGCTCGTGCAAGACAGACTCGTGCTCGATTGTCAGACCTATTGCGACGAACGCATGATTCGGCATCTGCGCGTGGCCAATGGCCGAACCGATAACGAACTCATCGCTTAGTAAAACTTGCAACAACCTGAGACCAACATGGCGCCGCAAATTCTAGAGCTTAACGACCACGGAATTACCCTAGGCGATGCCGAGGGCATTCGGCTTGTCAGTCCGGGATTTGCGCTCGCCCGCGATAAATCGCTTGTGGTTGGCGCGCAGGCTCAAGCGCAGTCGCGGCTTCATCCTAACGACAGTCACAGTCGCTATTGGCAAGAGTTAAGCCTTGATCCTCTCCCTGCAGGTCGCCTGCCCGGCGATCGCTACCGGCACCTCGCCGACCTCGCTCACGCACACCTCAATAGCCTCGCCGCCGAGTCCGAATCTTCTGCCGGTGAGGTGATTTTGAGCGTACCCGGCAGTTTTTCGCGGCAGCAATTGGGCATACTTCTGGGCATCGCAAAACAAACGCCGCTGACTATTGCAGGGCTTGTCGACTCGGCGCTCATCGCCGCGGCCGGTGCTCAAACACTGCAGGCGAGCGAGCACACAATCGTGGTGCAGCAACAGCTCCACCAAATACTGTTTACGCAGGTGAGTTGTCATCAGGGCGTATTAAAAGTCGACAGCTCTGTGACGCTGCCATCGAGCGGTAGTCAGAATGTTATAGATTCGCTCATGCAGCTCAGCACCGAATTATTTATCGATCAGTGCCGGTTTAATCCGCAGCACGACGCGGCCACCGAACAGCTGTTATATAACGCGCTGCCCGCATGGCTTGCCGCCGACGTGTCTAGCGGCAGTTTACTGCTCGAGCTGACCGCCGATGGTGCGGTGCATAATGCAAAACTGCCCTACGAGAGTTTAGTCGTTGCGCTTGCACCGATTCGGCAGTGCGTAAACGAGCAGCTAAGTGCCATGGTCAGTCGTGTAGCGAACAGCAAAAACGTACAGATAGTACTTTGCTCAACGCTGAGCGAATTGCCCGGCCTAAAAACACAGCTTGCGCGCGTCGCGCCAGTAACGAGTAGTAATGCCGAGCAGCATCTAGCGAGCAGCCTTGCCCATAGCGATCAGATTCTTAGCTCCGGTGCGGGCAGTCTGCGTAAAGAGCTTGCGCTCACCCGCGCTGCCTCGGCGTCGCTGCCAAAATCACCAAGCGCTAGTGAGCCTGCTCTCTCTAACGAAAGCCGCTCTCAAAAAAGCCCCGCTGGGGACAGTCACGCTTTAGAGAATCACGCTGATAAAAACCGCGCCGCCCGCAGCCCCCACGCACAACTCAGCGCAACCGCGCAAGGTGCGCAGGCAAACGCGCTGCTTAAAAGCTTACGCATTAACGGCGAGCGCATCGCAGACTCTGCCGAGCTCGTATTAAAAGAAGGCGACGAGCTTACGCTGAGCTTCGACAGCAGCGAGTCAACAACGGTAGACGAATCCCTAGGCACGCTAACTTTTAACCTTAAAAAGCTAAACAATGGCGCAGACTAAATCACAGAAAAGACAAGTAAGCCCGCTGAGCCTTGCGTTTCTCGACGTGATGTTCTGCGGTTTTGGTGCGGTGATTTTACTGTTCCTTATTCTCGACCACGCCGACACGGTGGCGGCTGTCACAGTCGATCCCAGTATCGCCTCCGAGGTGAGTCTGCTCGAAGAAGAAGTATTAGAGGGCGCGCTTAATCTCGAACGAATTCGTAATACCGTTGCCGACGTAAGTTTAGAGGTAGTCACCGCCGAGGGGCTTGCGCGCGAGATTCAAGAGCAGCTGCAAACTTTTCTGCAAGAGCTTGCTGCGCTCGAAAACTCGAGTACCGCAACCGTCGAGAGTATCGAAAAACTGCGCGCCGATGTGCAGGCGCTCGAAGAAGAACTCCTGCGCCTGCAGGCGAGTGCGCTCGATCAAGAGGGCAACAGCGTTCGTCAGTTTTTAGGCGATGGCAGTCGCCAGTATCTAACGGGTCTTTTTCTTGGCGGGCAGCGCATCCTTATTTTGGTCGACAGCTCGACCAGCATGCTCGACGAAACGCTGGTGAATATTATTCGTACGCGCAACATGAGCGACGAACGCAAACGCGAGGCGCCCAAGTGGCAGCGCGTGGTCAAAACCGTCGACTGGGTGAGCACGCAGCTGCCTATTACGAGCCGGTATCAGCTCTGGCAGTTTAGCAACACAACCGAGGCCTTATTGGCCGGCGACAAATTTACTTGGCAAGAAGTCGCCGACCGCGACGGTCTTAATCTAGGTATCGAGAATGTGAAGTCGCTTGTACCCAATAACGGTACCGACCTCGATCAGGTGTTTCGTGCTATCTCGAGTATGGACGAGCCGCCAGACAATATTTTTCTTATTACCGACGGCCTGCCAACGCTCGGCGGCCGCGGTAAAACGACCGGTCTTATTACGCCCAAAGATCGCTTAGCGCTGTTCGAAGACGCGATAAAAAGTCTGCCCAACAATGTGCCGGTTAACATCGTGCTGATGCCACTCGAAGGAGACCCGAGCGCATCGGCGGCATACTGGCAGCTTGCGCAACTGACGCGCGGCTCGTTTATCACGCCGTCAAAGGACTGGCCCTAATGCTTAAGCGCAGCCGCGAGACAGAGTCGTTTACCGTGTCGTTTCTCGACGTGGCGTCCTGTGGCTTTGGCGCCATGATCATTCTGCTTATGCTCGCCAAGCCTTCGCAGCCATCGCCACTCGAGGTGGCCGAGGCGGCACCCGCAGCGATCATCTCTGAGCTGCAAGAACAGCTATTCGAGATTCGCGGCGAGACGCGCGTGGTCAACCGCGACCTCAACGCCAAGCAAGAGCAGCTCTCGTCGATAAAAGAGCGCGTGGCACGGCTGCGGCGCGACCTAAGCGATGTGCAGGGTGAGTTTCAAAGTTCGAAACAGCTGTCGGACGAGACCACCGACGAAATCGGCAAGCTGTCGCTTGCGCAGCAGTCGCTCACCGCAGAGATGCAGCGCCTCGCGGCCAACAGCAGCGCGCCCGAAAATAACGCAATCGGCGGCATCCCGGTCGACAGCGAATACATTATTTTTGTGATCGATACCTCAGGCTCAATGTTTAACAATCCGAGTTGGGGCAAGATGCTGGGGGTGATCGAGGACACGCTCAATGTCTATCCCGAGGTGAAGGGAATACAGATCATGAATGACATGGGCGACTACATGTTCGATTCGTTTCGTGGTCAGTGGATTCCGGACACGCCCGCGCGCCGCACACAAATTCTGTCAACCTTGCGTAACTGGAACCCGTTCAGCAACAGCAGCCCGGTTGAGGGTGTGACTCGCGCAATTAACACGTTCTATGCCCCCGACAAGAAAATCAGCATCTATGTATTGGGCGACGATTTTCAACCCGGAGGTTCGATTCGCGACGTATTACGTACAATAGATCGAATTAATGTCGAAGACGCCGACGGCAACCGCCTCGTGCGCATACACGGCATCGGCTTTCCGACCATCTTTGCCGGTCCTGCGAGGTTCCAGCAAAGCGTTTATCGCTACTCGACGCTAATGCGCGAGATGACGCAGCGAAATGGTGGTACATTCGTAGGACTTAACGATTTTCAATGAGTACAAAATGAGTTATTCAATCCAATCAATCGCTAAAGCACTGTGTGCGAGCGTGTGCGCGCTTGTTCTCGCAAGCTGTGGCGTGAGCAAGGTTGTTATCGAAGGCAGCTATCCAAGCCCTAACGTCGCGAAGCTGCCGCTCACGCTCGCCGTGGTTTACGACGAGCCGCTGCGCAGCTTTAGCTATATCGAATATTCCGAGACCGGCGCCGAAGAATTTAATATCGCCAGCGGCGAATCCCATGTTGCGCTTTTCGATGCGGTCTTGCCTGCCATGTTCCAATCGGTTGTGCAGGTGGCAAGCCTCGAAGACGCAGAGGCGCTTGGTGTCGATGCCATATTTGTGCCCGCCATCGACGAGTTTCAACTCGCGTTACCGCAAAAAACCAAGCTCGACGTTTACGAGGTGTGGATACGCTACAACCTGCGTTTTCTAACCGGCGACGGCGCACCGATTGCCGACTGGGTTTTAACCTCGTACGGCAAAACGCCGACCGAGAGCATGCGCACCGCCGACTCAGCAATTAACGATGCCGCTGTCGTGGCGCTGCGCGATCTTGCCTCGAGCTTTTCGTTAAGCTTTGCGCAGGTGCCCGAGGTTCGCGACTGGTTAGCGTCGCGCTAAATCAAGAGTAAGGAGCTTACCGTGAAAGCATTATTGCCCCTGTTAGTCGTGTTGCTAGCCTCGTGTACGAGTACCACGGTCGACGAATTTCGTCAGGGCGCAACGGGCATAAACAGCGACGAGTCGGTCGTTATTCTCGGTCGCCGTCACTCGAGCGACTACGAAACCCGCGCCGAGTTTGTCGACTGCGTAGGCGAGCGCATGACAACCGGCAACGACGCCCTCTCGGTTATCCCCGAGAAACAGTTTGTCGACGCCATGTTTCCTTGGTTCGAACCCCGCACCGCGCCGCTAAGAACACGCGACCTCGAGAGGCTTATGTCAGAGCCGGTTGTCGCCGACAAGATGGCCGAATTTGGCGTACGTTATATGGTGTGGCTCGACGGCTTTACCGAAACTAGCGGCCGCACCGGCACAATCTCCTGCACGGTAGGACCCGGCGGCGCGGGCTGTTTTGGCTTTGGGTCATGGGAAGATGATTCCACGTTCGATGCGCGCGTGTGGGACGTCGCCTCGTTGCAGAATGTCGGCACCATAAGCACCGACGCAACAGGCCAGTCGTATGTGCCGGCACTGGTTATTCCCATCCCCCTTATCGCGCGCGTCGAGGCCAACGCCTGCATACGGCTAGCCGATCAGCTCAAACAATTTGTAAACGGCGAATGATTTAGCGGAGAACTCTATGACTCGCCCACTCGCACTGCTTACTGTTCTGTGTGTTGCCCTCACTGCCGCAGGCTGCGCCGTTAATCCGGCGACCGGCGGGGCGAACTTGGTATTAATGACCGAGAACAAAGAGAAAGAAATCGGTCTCGAAGAACACGAGAAAGTGCTCGCCTCGATGCCTGTTTATAAAGACGACGTGTTGCAGGCCTATGTCGAGCGCGTGGGAAACGACATCGCCGCTGTGAGTCATCGCCCCGACTTAGCGTATACGTTTACGATAATCGACAACCCCGAAATCAACGCCTTCGCGCTGCCTGCCGGTTACGTTTACGTTAACCGTGGGCTGCTCACTTTTATGAATTCTGAGGCCGAACTCGCCGCCGTACTCGCACACGAAATCGCGCACATCACTGCGCGGCATGCTGTGCAGCAGCAGGCGCGCGGTGGGCTCGCAAAAACGGCGTCGACTGTCGGCGGCATAGTCACCGCAGTCGCTACCGGCAGCGGCTACGTCGGCTCGCAGATAAGCGATATCGCCTCGATATGGGCGCAGAGCGGCCTCAGTGGATTTGGCCGCGAAGACGAACTCGAAGCCGACAGCCTCGGCGCCGAATACATCGTTAACGCAGGCTACGACCCTGCCGCCATGATCGAGGTCATTACCGTACTCAAAAACCAAGAAGACTTTAATCGCAAAGTCGCCGGTAAAGGTGGCGGCTACCACGGCCTATTTGCAACTCACCCGCGCAACGACAAACGCCTGCAAGAGGCGATAGAGGACGTCGCCACCCTCGGCGGCAACTCAATTACCCGCACCGACAATGCCGAGTTTCGCAGTGCACTCGACGGGCTAGTTGTAGGCCAGAGCGCACAATCGCAGCGCAACGACGAACGCAATCGCTACTATCAATCGCTGCTCGGCTATACCCTTGTTTTCCCGCCCGAGTGGGTTGTCGAAGAGACCACCACCACTGCCACCGGCGTGCTCGAGGGCACGGGCGAGCTTAAAATCGAAGCGCAGCAATTGCAGGACACGCTAGACCCGCGCTTGTTTATTAAAGACAAGCTTGGCATCGACAACCTTCAGCAAAGCGAGGCTCTCGAGCAGTTTAGGCTGGCAGGGCACACCGGTGTTATCCAGTCTGCCGACGGCAGTATCGAGCGCATCGCCGTGATTTATCTCGGTCGCCGCGCGATGATTTTCCGCGGTAAGGCTGACACCGACGAGGCCGACGCTGCGATACTCGCGTCTATTCGTTCCTTCCGAGCCATACAGCGCGGCGAAGGCGGCGGTGTCGAGGCCAAAATCCGCTTTGTGCAGGCGAGCGAGTTTTTCGACTTTAGCGTCGTCGGACAGCAAAGCCGTATTGCGAACTACCCCGAAGAGACGCTGCGTCTGCTCAACAACTATTATCCTTCGGGAA
>ERZ891134.1959-NODE-1959-length-12957-cov-6.754534_pt1 | contig 12957 bp, 4 predicted proteins | sample MGYA00520888_ERZ891134 | MGnify/ENA primary metagenome ERZ891134 (study PRJEB32303, sample SAMEA104408692) | aquatic metagenome | biome: Brackish water; feature: Coastal; material: water | place: Baltic Sea | collected 2014-10-23 | depth 10 m ... | reverse complement strand
AGGACGACGACATCATCCGCAGCAAGACCATCGCCAAGGTCACTAGCACCAACGTGAGCTGCACCTACGACGACGGCAGCTACTGCGTGCCTTGTGTGCTGATGGCGTGCTGATTAGTCCCCTTCACTACTCAAAATAAATATGCTATAATATTTGAGTGTGAAGGAAGTGCGAAAAGGGTGACCTCTTTGAGGTTGCCCTTTTTTCTTATGATAAATAATCCATAACAGAACTTATAGTGCAAATAAGATGGGTCTTTCCAGGTTAGATAATTTTCTGAAGTCATCCAGAGGGACTATTCTCTATGTTAACCCAAATGACTTAGATTCTACAGATAGTATTGAAAACCAAGGTAATTCACTGACTCGTCCATTTAAGACGATTCAGAGAGCTCTGATGGAAGCAGCAAGATTTTCCTATCAGAGAGGACTTAATAATGATAGATTTGGAAAGACTACAATCTTGGTTTATCCTGGTGATCACATTGTTGATAACAGACCAGGTTATATTCCGGATGGACTGAATAATTACCGAACAAGAGCGGGGGCGATTACTAATGATCTTCCTCCATTCGACCTAACCTCAAACTTAAGTTTAGAATCTCCAGACAATGAACTCTATAAGCTTAATAGTATACATGGTGGTGTAATCGTTCCAAGAGGAACTTCATTAGTCGGTCTTGATCTCCGTAAGACAAAGATTAGACCAAAATATGTTCCAGATCCCGTTAATGATAATATTGAAAGATCTACCATCTTCAGAATCACCGGTGCTTGCTATTTCTGGCAGTACAGTATGTTTGATGCAGATCCTAACGGTGTCTGCTATAAGGATTATACAAAGAACACTTTCGTACCTAACTTTTCACATCACAAACTGTCCTGCTTTGAATATGCAGATGGCACAAACAATGTAGAAATCAATGATACCTTCCAGCAGTATTCTACGACCCGTACTGATCTGGACATGTATTATGAAAAGATCAGTCTTGTTTATGGACAATCATCTGGACGTGCAATTTCTCCAGATTATCCAAGTGCTGGTCTTGATATTCAAACCAAGATTGATGAATATCGTATCGTTGGATCAACTGGTGCTTCTGTTGGAATCTCAAGCATCAAAGCAGGTGATGGCGTAACTTCATCTTCCACGATTACAGTAACCACAGACTCTGCTGTTGCTGGACTGGATGTTGATACTCCATTCCGTGTTTCTGGAGTAACTGCAGACAGCACGATCTATAATGGTCAGTTTGTTGTCTCCGAAAAAGTAGATAGCACAAATATCAAGTACATTGTTCAAAATGCTCCAAATAATCCATTACCATCTACTACTGGAGCTTCATTAGTTCTACAGTCTGATACTGTTACCTCTGCATCTCCATATATCTTTAACATCTCTATGAGATCTGTTTTTGGTATGTGTGGACTCCATGCAGATGGAAGCAAAGCATCTGGATTCAAATCTGTTGTTGTTGCACAATTTACTGGTATTGGTCTGCAAAAAGACGACAGAGCATTTGTCAAGTATAATTCATCTACAGGAATCTACGAAGACAACACTGTCTCTGGTAATGAGACTCTGAGTACAGACTCCAGAGCCGTTTTCAAACCACAATATAGAAACTTCCACATCAAAGCATCGAATAATTCATTTATTCAGTGCGTTTCTATCTTCGCAATTGGATATGCAGAGCATTTCGTTGCTGAAAGTGGTGGTGATATGTCAATCACCAACTCCAACTCCAACTTTGGTGCAAGAGCACTGATTGCAGATGGATTTAGAGATGTGGCATTCCCTCAAGATGATAAAGGATATATCACACACATTATTCCCCCAAAAGAAGTTCCTTTAGCAGAATCTGCAATTGAATTTGATGCTATTGATGTTCTGAAGACTCTTCCATCAGGATATTCTTCTGTTGGTGTTGGTTCGACTGGTAACCTCTATCTGTATGGTAGAACAAACAAGGACGTTCCACCAGAAAACGTAATTGATGGTTATAGAATTGGCGCAAAAGGAAATGACGAACTGAAAGTTCTTGTATCTTCTGCAGGATCTGTAACTGAGTATAAGGCACGTATCGTCATGCCTAACTCTCAGTCAAGTTCCGAAAAGATCTTTGCCGTCAATAGAAGTGCCACAGGTATTAATAGTATTGGTGTTTATAGTGATGGTGGAGCAGACAATGTTATTACTCTGACAGCATCTCACTCTTTCTTATCAGGTGAATCTGTTCGTATTATTAGTGATAGTGGACAACTTCCCGATGGAATTGAAGCAAATAGAGTTTATTATGTTCAAACAACTGGACTTGCTGCAAACAATATTAAACTTGCTAAGACATTCCAAGATTCTTTAAGTGGTTCAAATCCACTTACAATTAATGAAAAAGGTGGAATTTTAAAAATTGTAAGTAGAGTCACTGACAAGAATGCTGGTGATATTGGCCACCCAATCCAATATGACACTACCAACTCTCAGTGGTATATTAAGGTATCTACTGCATCAAGTGACAATACTCTCTATCCAATTGTAGTTGGATTTGGTTCTACTGGATTTGGTGTATCAACTCCAAGAACATTCTTCAAGAGAAGATCTGATAATAGAAATGCTACTGACACTCTCTATAGAGTGAGATATGTCATTCCTGCATCCTCTGGTGGAACTGTTGCAAGACCTCCTGTTGAAGGATTTGTTCTTCAAGAATCCAACATAGGTATTGGAACTGCAAATTCAGAGATTCAAACATATTTTGGTAGTGGATCAATTTCCAATATCAATCAACAGAGAAACTTTAGATTTATTGCCAACGCAACATATTCAAATGGTGTTGCAAGTTTTGTAACTGAACTCCCACATGACCTGTCTGTTGGTTCCAAAGTTCAAATCGTAAATGTAACCAGTGCTAACAACACAACTGGTGCAGGTAACTCTGGATTTAACTACACAGTAGATGTCACTGGCATTACCAGTGCTAAGATGTTTACTACAGGTATCGGAACAGATCCTGGAGCATTTAGTAATGATACTTCCACCAGAACGACTGCACTTCCTTTCTTCAAAAAGAAAGAATTTGCAGATTCTCTCTACATCTATAGAACTGAAGAAGCTCAACCATATAAAGTTGGAGAGCAAGATGGTATTTACTATATTACCATTCTTACTACAAACGAAAAACCAACATTATCTCCATTTAATAACGAAAAGTATTCACAACCAGTTATATCTCTGTTCCCACAAATTCAAAGAGATGATCCAGAATCCGATCCTCAAGAATCACGTTGCTTTGCAAGATCTGCCGTAATTGGTGATGTTGTAGTAAACGATCCAAGAAAGAGCATTACTAAGGAAGCAGCAAACAGATACTTTAAGGCTAATGATATTGGTGTTGGAGTTACTGACATCAAGTCTTTCGGAACTGCTGGTACTGCACACACCGTTAATACTACGATTGATCATGGTCTGAATAGAATCGTTACTCTTGGTATCACCAGTGCTGGTTCAGGTTATGGTGCCGCAGATTCTACATTCTATAATGCAACCTTAGTTGGAACAGGATACTCTGATGTAGGTAAGCACGCTACTGCTAAGATTACCACAGGTTCAAGTGGAGAAATCACCGCAATTACCATCATGGATGGTGGTAGTGCATATGGCATTGGAAACTCCATGTTCGTTAGTGGTATTTCCACTTATGCTGGATTTAGTTCTGCTATTGTAACGGTTGAGAGCATCTATAATAATGTAGGCGATACTGTTAGAATTAGTGGAGTCAGTTCTGAAGGATTCATTGATTATAACCAACTCTATAGAATTACTGGTATTCCTGTTGGTGGAGCTACTTCAATCACTGTTGCATCTGCATCCTCAGTTGGTAACTACACCGAAACTGGTATTGGTGCAACAAATGCAACTGGAGCATTTGTACAATTAACTGGTGAGACAATCGGAATTACAAGTCTGACCTTTGATAGAAACTCTGGTATTGCAACTGTTGCAACCGATAATAGACATGGATTGAGTGTTGATCAGAAAATCACGATCACTGGAGCAACGGGTGCTGGTTCAAACGTTTATAATGGATCCTTTGTTGTAACAGAGATCGTTGGAACTGGTGGAACTGGATTCTCAGTTCGCATTGGTGTTGGAACAACTGCACCAGAGGTCGCAGGAACTCTCTTTGGATTAAGAGATGGACTCTCCTCAAATGATGGTGTTATTACCACAGATAATGAAAACCTGAACGGTAGAATGATTCCAACTTATGCTGGAATCACTACAACTCTGTCTGCTGCTGTTATCAATGCAACAACAGATGAAATGAATATTACTAATATTGACGAACTTGATATTAGAATTGGTGACTTCTTGTCAATCAACGATGAATTGGTCAGAGTCAAGACAACTGTTTCTGGCAACCCAATCAATGTCTTCCGTGGCGTTCTTGGAACCAGACCAACAGCACACTCTCTCAATGATGTTGTAAGAAGAGTTAAGGTCAATCCTGTTGAACTCAGAAGACACTCTATCAACAGAGCATCTGGTCATACATTTGAATATGTTGGTTTTGGTCCTGGTAACTACTCTACTGCATTACCAGATAGACATGATCGTCAGATAACATCAGCAGAGGAAATTCTTGCACAGTCAACCAAACGTCAGGGTGGAATTAACTTCTACACTGGTATGAATGATAAGGGTATCTCTTATTCTGGAAATAAGAGACTCAGCACAATCACTGGTAGTGAAGAAGTATTTGATACTCCATTCCAAACAATTGAAGGAGAAGATATTAGTGTTCTCCCAAGTCTCAACATCATTACTCCTGTTGAAGGTAGATTTAGACGTTCTGTACATGTAGAAGGTGGCCCAGATAACAAAGTATCCTCACAGTTTAATGGTCCAGTTATTGTTAACAACAAACTGACTGTCAACTCTGTCAAGGGACTTGAAGCAAATAACCTGTTCTTGCAGGGAGATGCTACTGTTTCCAGAAAGTATACTGTTGGAATTGCAACACCATCCCTTGCAGGTAACCCAGGTGATTTAGTTTATAATGCCAACCCAACTGATGGTGGATATGTCGGTTGGATCTACAGTGTTCAGAACGATTGGCGTCGTTTTGGTGGAATCAGTCTTGAGACCAACTCTAATGTCATGGTATTTGATAAGGTTGGAATTGGAACCACCACTCCAGGCACGGCTACATTTAAAGTCGGTGCAGGAACTACTCAATTAACCGTTGATGGTGATGGTGTTGGTATTGGAACCACAGCAAATGGATATGACTTGCACGTCTTGGGTGACACTAATATTGGTGGTAACATCAACGCAGGTATCATCACCGGTACATTTATTCATGGTGATGGATCCAATCTGACAAACGTCAACGTATCTGCTGCTGGTTGGACAAACGCAAGTGGAGTTCTCTATAACACCAACCTCACATCTGTTGGTATTGGAACCTCTGTAAGTTCTGTCACTCTGACCGTTGGTGATTCTGTTGCAGGAATCGGAACAACCACACTTCTTGTTCATGGACAAGGTACATTTGTTGGTATTCTTACCACTAAAGATGCAATCGTTGTTGGTGTTCTTACTGCATCAGGATTTGACCTCAATAGTTCTTCTGGAAGAATCACGGCAGGAATCATCACTTCAACCAATATCAAGGTAGGAAGTGCTGCAACAACACTGATGACAAATGGTTTGAATGTTGGTATTGGTTCAACCTTACCTACATCTAAACTTGATATCAACGGACATACCTTCTTCAAGACATATTCTGAAAGAGTTAAGTATCTTGATATTTCATCTAATGTTGTTGTCGTTGACCTTTCACAAGCACAAACATTTATCTGTACTGCAACTTCAAACATCACTCAGTTTACTTTAACAAATGCACCTTCTGGATCAACATCATTCACACTGAGAGTTGAGCAAGATTCAACTGGCAGTCGTGCTGTTGGTATAGATACATTTAAGACTACTGGTGGAGTTTCAATTCCTGTCTATTGGCCAGGTAATGTTGTTCCTCAGGTTACAACAACCGCAAGCAGAGCAGACATTTATTCATTCAAGATCTTTGACGGCGGTAATGTAACTTCATCTGGTCTCTACGGTGTCGTAGGCGGTCAAAACTTCCAGAACTGATAAAAAATGGAAAATAATTTCTTCCGAAGAATCCCAACAGATCTGGACCTCAATGGTCCAGTTCTGGAGTATACAACTCAACCATCAGATGCATCTGGAGATAAAGATGCATCTGTAACTTTTACGGTTGCAGCACAAGCATTATTTCCTGGCGACTCTGGTGCCGAAGATGGGGGAACAATCACATATCAGTGGTTTGAAGTTGGAGTTGGAGCTCTATCAAATGGAGGGCAATTCTCTGGAGTAACAACAGTAACACTTACTGTAAGTGATTTAAGAACGCCACAAGATCAAGGAAGAAAATTCTATTGTGAAGTAAGTTATTCTCCAAATAATGAATATGGCACTACTGGTAGTGGAACTGGAACTGCTGTCAACCAACCACTCAAGTCCAATGAGGCAACTATATCAGTAAATCCAGAACTTGAAATTATTGCACAACCGACTGATAGAACTGTTGGTAAAAATGCCACTGCAACATTTAGTATTAATGCTGGTTTGACTGATGAAACTTATTTGTCTGATGGAGCAGTCATATATCAATGGTATGTTGGTATTGGTAATGCAACTCCAATATTAGTTTCTGATGGAACTGTTCAGACAACAAATATTACTTCTGAAGTTGTAACTGTTGAAGAAGAGGGTATTGCATATGATACAGAAACCTTTACTGAAAGTCAAAGTTTTGGTAATGATGGTAGTGTAAGTATTCCTCCCACTGGATATGATATAAGTTTTACAGTTGCTGCCGGCGGTGGTGGTAATGGTGGTTCTGATTCTGGGGGCCCTCCAGGACCAGCTGGTCAGGGAAGAGTTGGTACTTTCACAATGCCAAACCCTCAAGCAAGAGGAAACACTCTCAACTTTAGAATTGGTAAGCAAGGTGGTGGTGGTGGAAATGGAAACTTCCCTGCATATGGTAGACCTGGTGGAAGCAATATTGCACCTGGAGGCCGTGGTGGTGGTGCTGGACCTCGTGGATGGTCTGGTGGCGGCGGAGGAGGTGGTGGTGCCTCTGGTGTTCTTCGTAATGGTAGTTTTCTTCTTGCCGTAGTTGGTGGCGGTGGAGGCGGCGGCGGTGGTTCTTGGGATTCTGGAACTGGTGGTGGTGGTGGAGTTGGTCTTGGTCTTGGAGGAAGTCCATTTACATCAACCATTAATACAGATTCTGGTGGACAAGGTGGCGACAATGGTGGTGATGGAGGCGGCGGCGGTGGTGCTGGTGGTGGAGTTGCTCCCAGAAGAGGTGGCGGTGGCGCAGGAAATGATAGAACCAGTCCAGGTAGGGGTGGAGAAGGTGGTCGTTCGGGGTATCGTTCTGACATCATTAACTTTGTTCCTCCAGGAGGAGGTAATAGTGGTGATGGGTATGCAAATGTGGATTGGAAGTATACAGTCACAACTTCAAGACCAATTACCACAACAAGACAAGAAACAGTTTATACAACAACCAATCAAAATACCACAATTTCTGGGCAAGGAACAAATACTTTAACAATTAGATCAGATGAAGCATCATTTAATGCTGTTAGACAAGTATATTGTGTAGTTTCTCATGTGACCGCAACTAACTCCGCATTGACAAGTGATACTGTTACCTCTGCCGTTGTAGATAATGCTGCACAAAATAGAGTTATTATTGAAACAATCTCAGCCGATAATACTGCTCAATCACAAACAGTAAACCTGACGAATGGAGACCAAGAGTTTCAAGCTGGTTCTTCCAGTGTTGATACTGGTGCTGGAGCATTTTTATACTCCATGTATTCTCCTGACAAAGATCTCTCTGTAGAAATGGACCTCTATGGGGGTAAAGGTGCAGATAATAGTGGTTATTCTGGTGGAGAAGGTGGATTCTCAAGAATTAGATTTACAATGGAACAAAATGTTGAATATGTTCTTGCAGGAATGACCGATTCTGTTCAAACACCATATCTCTACAGAAAAGCATCATTACTTGCCAATGTTGGTAAGGGTGGAGATGCAGGAAATAGAGGTAGAGGAGGATTTGGTGGTGGAGTTAGTAATGATGGTGAGAAAGCTCCTGGAAGAGATGGTGGACAAGGTGGATCTACCTCTACCACATTATCAACTACAGGTGTGTTTGGATCAGTAACATCAAAAACTGCTGTTTCTCCAGATACAAAAGCAACTACACCAAATGCTGGAAGAACTGTTACTTGCCCAAGAGGAATTTATTGGAGAAATCAAGGAGTAAGTGCATGTTCTGATGTCGGAACATCTAAGTTTAGAGCATCAGATGGAACCGAAATCTCTACTACTGCTTCAATAGAAAGAGGTTACAAAGCAGGATATAATCTTATTGAAACTGCTGGAAGAAGAGGAACCTCAACTTCTGGCAATGGAGGAAATGGATCAAGAGGTGGTGCTGGTGGATCTAATGGTTATGGTGGCGGTGGTGCATCTGGATATACCAGTGGAGTTGTCACCGTCGTTTCCACTCAACTTGGAGGTAGTACATTTGATGATGCCAGAGCAATTCTAAGAGTTGTAACTTGATAAATAGTAGGAAATAAGCGGGGGGGAGAGTGAACCCTAATGGCAGTCAATAAGAATTTTGTCGTCAAGAACGGCTTAGAAGTCAACACAGATCTTATTGTTGCAGATGTAGATGCTCAGAAAGTCGGTATTGGTACTACCATATCGAGTTACCTTCTGCACGTCTATCAGGGGACAGGTATTGGTGCAAGCAGTGTCTATGTAACTGGAATCAGCACTGTTGCACAAACATTTAATGTAGGTCTTGGCGGATCAGTATTCACAGTTCTGGGTAATGCAGAGGGAACTGCTGGTATTGGTCAGTCGGTCGGTGTCGGTACTGGAGAGCCTGCATATCTGCTTGACGTTAGATCACCAGTCAGTACGGGTCAAACTGCACTGTATGTTCAAGGTGATATGTATGTCACAGGTGACATCAACCTGGATGACATCACTCTTGACCAATTAAAGGTATCTGGAATCTCAACCTTTATTGGTTTCTCTACTTTTGCATCTGGCATTAATGTCCTTGGACTTGGTGCTACCACCACAACCTTAGATGTATCTGGTGTTTCAACATTCACTGGATCCATTGATGCAAATGGCGATGTAGATATTGATGGACATACTGAACTTGATGATGTTCAGGTATCTGGAATCGCAACGATTACCAATACAACTCAATCGACAAATAAAGACAACGGTGCTTTAGTTGTTGAAGGTGGAGTTGGCATTGAGAAGAATCTCTTTGTCGGTGGTGGTGCAGAGATCACTGGAATCACAACTCTCACCAATACAGTAGATATCAACGATAGTGTTGAGATTGCTGGTATTACCACAGTTCAAAACACAACTGATTCTGATTCCAAAGACACTGGCGCATTAGTTGTTGACGGTGGAGTTGGAATTGAGAAGAATCTGAACGTCGGCGCAGGTCTTTCTGTTGTTGGATTCTCCACGTTTGCTGATACAGTTCAGATTCAATCTTTAACTGATAATAGAGTTGCTATTGTTGGTGCAGGAAGCACAATTGAAGATGATGGTAATTTAACGTTTGATGGTGGCCAATTAGAAGTCGGTGTTGGACTTTCTGTTGCTGGTCTCTCAACCTTTGTAGGTGTTGGTACTTTCATCAGTGATCTCTATGTTGGTGGAGATCTGTTCATTAGTGAGAACATCACTCTTGATACTAACTTAAATATTCTTGGAATTGCAACAGTTGGTACTCTTGATGTTACCAATTATTCCACTTTAGGTCTTGGACTTGAGGTTTCTGGTGCAGGATCAACTACCACGACTCTGAATGTATCTGGTGTTTCTACATTCTCTGGTGCAATTGATGCAAACGGAGATGTAGATATTGATGGACACACTGAACTTGATGATTTAAATGTATCTGGAGTATCAACTTTCGTTGGTGTTGGTACATTCCAAAGCGATCTCTATGTTGGTGGAGACCTTTACATCAGTGAAGATGTCACTCTTGATACTAACTTAAACATCCTTGGTATTGCCACGATTGGAACACTTGATGTTACCAATTATGCTGATTTTGGCCTTGGAATTGATGTTGCAGGTTATGGAGTTACAAGCACAACACTGAATGTCACTGGAGTTTCTACTTTTGGTGGAACGGTAGACATCAATAATAGTGTTGAAATTGCTGGTATTACAACTCTTCAAGACACCACTCAATCATCCAGCAAAGATACTGGAGCATTGGTTGTTGAAGGTGGTGTCGGAATTGAGAAGAATCTGTTTGTTGGTGGCGGTGCTGAAGTAACTGGTATTCTTACCGTTACTGATGATGCTGACTTTAACGGTAGCATTGATGTAGATGGTCACACTGAACTTGATGATCTTCGTGTTGCTGGAGTATCAACCTTCGTAGGAATTGGTACATTCGAAAGCGATCTCTTCGTTGCTGGTAATCTGAATGTTATTGGTGATATTGTTTATGATGAGGTAACTGGTAGAAACATTGATATTACTGGTATTGCTACCATTGGAACTATCTTAGATGTCAATGGTGATCTTGATGTCGATGGTCACACTGAACTTGATAATGTAAATGTAAGTGGTATTATTACATCCAATAGTCTGAGTGTTTTAACTAACTTTGATGTTTATGATACTCAGGCAGTCTTCCATAATGATCTCTTCATTGCTGGAAACCTGAGTATTGGTGGAACAACATCTGTTGTTCTTGCATCAGATTTATTTGTTATTGATAAAACCATTGTTCTTGGCATCACAACAGATTCTCTGAATGTTGATATTGCGAATGATGATTCAGCAAACGGTGGTGGTATTTCAATTGCTTCTACCGAAGGAAATCCATTAGTTTCACTTCAAGCTGTTGGAGTGAATTCACTTCCAAATACACACAAAAAGATTTTATGGTCTAAGGCAAACACTTATGGTATTGGAACAACCGATGCCTGGATGTTTAACTATGCTGTTGGTATTGGTTCAACTCTTGTTCCTAATGGTGTTCGGTTTGCTGTTAAGGAAATTCAGTTTACTGATGATACCATTAATACTCCAAATATTAATGTAGCACAGAATTTAAATGTAAGTGCAACATCAACGCTTGGCATTGCATCAGTATCACAACTTTATGTTTCTGGTGTTTCTACATTCAGCGGACTAATTGATGCAAATGGTGATCTGGATGTCGATGGCCATACTGAACTTGACAATCTAAACGTTGCTGGATTCAGCACATTCGTTGGATTTGCAACATTCCAAGATTATGTCTTTATTCAAGATGGTCTGAATGTTGCTGGTGTTGTTACTGCAACATCATTTGTAGGTGATGGTTCAAGTCTAACTGGAACCGCATCAGGATTAACTGCAGCAGTCGGTGTTTCTTCTGAAGGAACATTCGTTGGTACAGGTGCAACAATTATCAACTTTGCATCATCAAATGGTGCTGCAATGAATGTTACGGTATCTGGTGGTATTGCCACTGCAACTGTAACACCTGGAGTATCAATCGGTCTTGCAATCGCCCTTGGCGGTTAATAAATAACTTTAACACATAAAGAACAATGGCAGAAGCATTTTCAAATTCATTAACAAGGGCGGCTGGAATTGTAACCACCTATAGCGGAAGTACCGTTTCAGCAGGTGATACATCAATTACTGTTAGTGCTAACACTGGTATTGGTGTCTCGGATCTGATCGACAATGCGAACTTCATTGCTGGTACAAGAGTTAGACAGATTGATGGAACAACGATCTATGCAGATCGAAATTCAACAAACTCAGCTGCAGCAACTGGTCAGGTTGTAAGATTCCTTGGACCAACAACATCATATACATCCCCAACAGCAACAAAAGCAATTTTGGTTGGTGGAACTTTTGCAAATAACACTAATAGTCAAGTCAATTTGACGGTTGAATTATATGATCAAAGTGCTGCTGTTGGTGTAGCAATTGCAAGTAAGATTCCAATTCCTGCAGGTAGTTCTTTTGTTATTTCTGATACTGGTAAAACAGTTCTTGAAGGTCTTGATGAACTTAGAATTTATTGTGATAGCACAAATGCAATTGATGTAAGCCTCAGCATTCTCACAGGAGTAGCGTGATATGGCAGATCGTAACGGTTATATTGGAAGAGCACCGGGTGATTCATCGGTAGTTGTTGCCAGGCAGACATTTTCACCGACTGGTATTCAGACAGACTTTACTTTTGCGTCTGGATATGTCGTTGGTTATCTTGACTTGTATCTGAACGGTGCAAGATTAATCGAAGGTCAAGACTTTACCGCAACTGATGGATCAGTCGTTGGTCTGACCACTTATGCACAGAATGGTGATGTCCTTGAGTTAGTTGCATATAAAGCATTTAATGCCACCAATGTTCAATCAGCAGGAGGAGACTTCTCTGTTGGTGGAAATTTAAGTGTAACTGGTACTTCTGCTTTAACTGGAAATGCAACAGTTGGTAGTGCCATTACAATGTATGCCTCTGCTGGCATTGTAAGTGCTACTCAGTTTTTTGCTGATGGAGTTTTAATTAACCCAGGTGCTGCTGGAACCTGGGCTTCTTATGATAGCAACACTGGTATCAGCACCACAAAGAAAGTAAAGATTGAAAATAACTTAGAAGTTACTGGTGCAGCATCAACCTTCAGCGGCAATCTGACTGTTGGTGGTGTTCTGACTTATGAAGATGTCACCAACGTTGATTCGATTGGTATTATTACTGCAAGAAGTGATATATCAATTGCGGATAAGATTATTCACACTGGAGATACCAATACTGCAATCAGATTCCCTGCTGCTGATACATTT
>ERZ891134.1956-NODE-1956-length-12964-cov-5.648075_pt1 | contig 12964 bp, 9 predicted proteins | sample MGYA00520888_ERZ891134 | MGnify/ENA primary metagenome ERZ891134 (study PRJEB32303, sample SAMEA104408692) | aquatic metagenome | biome: Brackish water; feature: Coastal; material: water | place: Baltic Sea | collected 2014-10-23 | depth 10 m ... | reverse complement strand
TCCGTTCAAAGAGATCTCTAAGCAGTATTTCGCGGCCAACGTCTCCATCAGCCAAGCTCGTATCCAGGACGTCATAAAAGAAGGTCAAACCCTACTTGTCCAGGTCGAAAAAGAAGAGCGCGGAAACAAAGGCGCGGCATTAACCACGTTCATTAGCTTGGCTGGGCGCTACGTCGTACTCATGCCGAACAACCCACGCGGTGGTGGCGTTAGCCGACGGATTGAAGGCGAAGACCGCCAAGACCTCAAGGCGGCCTTAGACCAGCTTGAGTACCCGAATGGCATGAGCATCATCGCGCGTACCGCCGGTATTGGTCGTGATCCTGAAGAGCTGCAGTGGGACTTGAACTACTTGCTAAAGCTATGGACTGCCGTAGCTGGTGCCGCCAACGGAAACAAAGAAGCGTTTCTGATTTATCAAGAGTCAAGCTTGGTGATCCGCGCAATTCGCGACTACTTCAATAGCGAAATTGGCGAGATTCTCATCGATACCGATGACATCTACGAACAGGCTCACCAGTTTATGAACTACGTGATGCCCGAACACGGCCATCGCGTGAAGCGCTACCGAGACGACGCGCCCCTCTTTTCACGCTTCCAAATTGAGCACCAGATCGAGTCTGCCTACGCGCGCACCGTGCAGTTGCCCAGTGGTGGCGCCATCGTGATCGACCACACCGAGGCGTTGGTCTCTGTGGACGTGAACTCAGCTCGGGCCATCAAAGGTGGTGCCATCGAGGAAACCGCCACACGTACCAACCTGGAGGCGGCAGAAGAGGTCGCACGCCAAGCCCGCTTGCGCGACTTGGCGGGTCTGATCGTGATCGACTTCATCGACATGGACGAGTCACGCAACCGCCGCGATGTGGAGAACCGCTTGCGCGATGCCCTGCGCCAAGATCGCGCTCGCGTGCAGTTCGGCTCCATCAGTAAATTTGGCTTGTTGGAAATGAGTCGCCAACGCCTGCGCCCTGCACTAAGCGAGGGGGCTTCCATACCTTGCCCTCGTTGCGGTGGCTCTGGCCATATCCGTGACACCGAGAGCTCAGCGCTGCAAATTCTCCGTGTGATCCAAGAAGAGTCCATGAAGGACAACACCGCCGCCGTTCTGGTACAGGTGCCTGTCGAGGTGGCAAGTTTCTTATTGAACGAGAAGCGTACGGAAATCACGAAAATTGAATTGCAACAACGCATTCATGTGCTCTTGGTTCCCAATAAGTCGTTGGACACACCTTTGTACAAACTCGAGCGTCTAAAGCATGACGATGCGCGTTTAGACAACTTGCAAGCCAGCTACACCTTAGCCGAGGAAGTGGATGACCCCACCACTTTCACGCGTCGTAGCCAAGAGCGCAGCAACAAACAAGAGCCTCTCATTAAAGGCATCTTGCGCGATGAGCCTATGCCCACGCCAAGCACCCCCAAACCTGAGGCCAAAACGGTCCCCGCAGTGGATAAAGCCACGCCCGCATCCGGCGGCTTCTTTGGCTGGCTCAAAGGACTACTGGGTTTGGACGAGACCCCTGAAAAAGAGGCCAAGGCCGCTGACGCTGCCAAGGATCGCAACACCCGAGAGCGCAACACCCGTGGCCGTAACGGCAACGCAGAGCGCAACGGGCGTGACGGCGACGGCAAACGAAACAGCCGTGGCGGCCGTGGTCGCAATAGCGATCGCAACGCACGCGGCGCTGACGGCACGCAAGAAGATCGCGATGCACGCGGCGAACGCAGCGACCGTGACGCGAAAAATGACCGTGGTGAGCGCAGCGAGCGCGGCCCACGCAACTCTGAGAGCGGCCGTGGCCGTCGCACAGGGCGCGGCGAGGCTGTTCGCAACCAAGACCCGCAAAACGGTGAGGTGAATAACGCTCCAGCGGATGGCGAGCAATCGGCCAAGCCACGCAACCCGCGCCGCGAGCGCGGTGGACGCCGTAACCAAAACGGCGTAGGACGCGATGGCAGCGAGCAAGGGGCCATCAATGGCTCCGACCAAGCGCCGCTGAGCGAGGCAGCGACGGACAGCACAGTGGTTCGTGCCAGCGCTGAGAATGAGGCGCCTAGCTACAGCTACTTCAACCGTGACACGGCGAACACGGATGTAGATGTCGCACCAGACGCACAAGCAATGAGCACGGAAGCCGATCAGACGGAGGCATCTGGCGAGACGCCGCAGCCACGCGAGCGTCGTAGCCGTGACCGCTACGGTCGCGACCGTCGCCGTCGCCAGGATGACGGTTCTGAAACCGATGAGTCTGCAGACGCTAATGTCGGTGAGCAAGCGGAAGTGGTTGCAGCTGCACCCGAACCCATCGCACCCACGTCGACCGCTACACAGAGCGATTCGCCTGCTGCGCCTGCGCCAGTCACCGCGAGGGCTCCTGTTCCAGCTGAAGCTGAAGCTCCAGTTCCAGTTCCAGTTCCAGCGGCAACTTCGGCCACCGCATCTGCTGCGGATAAACAAGGGATGCCCAAAGTGGGCAGCTACCAGTTGTCCGTCTCTGACCTGGCCGCCGTTGCCAGTAGCTCTGGCTTGGTATGGGTGAATTCAGATGTAGCGAAAATCGCAGCGGTGCAAGCAGCGATTGCTGCTGAGCCTAAGCCCGTGCATGTGCCGCGCGAACGCACAGCACCCGTGCTCGCTGACCACGGGCCGTTGATCTTGGTGGAGACCAAGCGCGACTTGAGTCAAATGCCGATGCCATTTGATACGCCACCTGAGGAGGCGGCAACGAGTTGATTTGCACGCATCTAGCCGCCTAGCGCGGTGACATAAAAAAGGCCGCACACCGTGCGGCCTTTTTTTTATGACGGCGACTCTAGGAACCGCGCCAGCGTCATGAAAAATTACAAAGACTTGCTCGCTGTTAAGGCCTGCCATCCCGCCAAGCCCAGCTCGCGCAATGCGGCTTTATTGCGCTCGGGTATGGCCTCGGTATCACCAAAGGCGTCTATCGCTTCCGTGAGGCTATCCTCGCGCAACAAGTGCAACATGGGATAGGGCGAGCGATTGGTAAAGTGACTCATGTCTTCAGGCGCTTCGCCACCAAACAAAAACTCTGGATGGAAGGGAACCACCTGAATCTCACCAACCAACGCGTGCTCTTCCAGCACCCCATCGACCACATTGAGAAAGTCGTTGAAGATCAAAAAATCGGCAAACAAACCCGGGTGAACCAAGAGCGTGGTCTCCACCTCCGAGGCGGGCGTGTCCCGCAGATACACGAGCTCCGCATCCAAGGTGTCCAAGAAGCCATCGAGGTGCTTGGCATCGCTCACGACCATACGGACTTGGTTTTTGATGTAGGCCGTTTTCGCAAACGGGCAGAGGTTCAGGCCGATCACGGCCTGCTCCAACCACTGGCGCGTCTGCGCCAACACCTCATCCTTACTCGGTGTGCTCACTTCAAAGCCTTGTAGCGAATACGCTTAGGCTTGGCACCCTCGGCGCCAAGACGCTTGACCTTATCGGCCTCGTACTCATGGTAGTTGCCATCAAAGAACGTCCATTTGGAGTCGCCCTCGCACGCCAAAATATGGGTCGCAATACGGTCAAGGAACCAACGGTCATGGCTGATAACCAATGCACAGCCCGCAAACTCCAATAACGCGTCTTCCAGCGAACGCAGGGTTTCCACGTCTAGGTCGTTGGATGGCTCGTCCAGCAGCAACAGGTTGCCGCCCTCTGCCAAGGTTTTCGCCAAGTGCAAACGTCCGCGTTCACCGCCAGACAGGGTGCCCACACGCTTTTGCTGGTCACCACCGTTGAAGTTAAATCGGCCACAGTAGGCGCGACTGGCCATTTGGAACTTACCCACCGTAATCATGTCCAGGCCGCCGGATACGTCCTCCCAAACGGTCTTCTCGTTATCCAAGTCATCTCGGTGTTGGTCAACAAACGCGATTTGAACGGTTTGGCCACGGGTTATCTCCCCGGCATCCGCTTTCTCAAGGCCACGGATTAATTTAAACAGGGTTGACTTACCCGCGCCGTTGGGGCCGATGATGCCCACGATGGCGCCAGCAGGAATACGAAAGCTCAGATCATCAATCAGCATGCGGTCGCCAAATGACTTGCTGACGTTATTGAACTCAAGCACCTCTGTGCCCAAACGTTCTGCCACAGGAATAAAGATTTCCTGCGTCTCGTTGCGCTTCTGGTATTCGTAGTCAGACAACTCCTCAAAGCGTGCCAGACGCGCTTTACTCTTAGATTGGCGACCCTTCGCGTTCTGGCGAACCCATTCCAACTCTTTCTTCATGGCTTTTGAGCGCGCATCTTCGGTGCGCTGCTCTAGCGCGAGTCGTGCGTCCTTTTGCTCAAGCCAATTGGAATAATTGCCCTTGTAAGGGATACCGTGTCCACGGTCTAGCTCCAAGATCCATTCGGCCGCGTTATCCAAAAAGTAACGGTCGTGGGTAATGGCCACAACCGTGCCGGGGAATCGTGCCAAAAACTGCTCCAGCCACTCGACACTCTCGGCGTCCAAGTGGTTGGTCGGCTCGTCTAGCAAAAGCATATCCGGCTTAGAGAGCAGCAAGCGGCACAACGCAACCCGACGCTTTTCGCCACCAGACAGGTTGCCAACCGTCGCATCCCATGGGGGTAAGCGCAGGGCATCTGCCGCGATTTCTAGCTGGTGCTCACTGTCAGTACCTGCCGCGGCGATGACTGCCTCTAGTTGCGCTTGCTCCGCCGCCAACGCATCAAAGTCGGCGTCTTCCTCTGCGTAGGCTGCGTACACTTCATCGAGCCGCTCCTTCGCTCCCATGACCTCACCCATGCCACTTTCAACGGACTGGCGCACGTTATGTGTGGCATCTAACTCGGGCTCTTGCGGCAGGTAACCAATGCGAATGCCTTGCATTGGCAGGGCCTCACCCTCAATTTCTTTATCGATGCCCGCCATGATCTTCAAGAGCGTCGACTTGCCTGAGCCGTTCAAACCCAGCACACCGATTTTCGCGCCAGGGAAAAAGCTAAGCGAAATGTTTTTCAAAATTTGACGCTTGGGCGGGACGGTTTTACCCACTCGGTTCATCGAAAAAACGTATTGAGCCATGCGAAAACTTCACTTTCAAAAATTCAACGAGCGACCATCTGAACGCCTGCTTTATGCACAAGCAGGGATCGCGTAACCCCTTATTATCGTTGCAACCATCCGATGATCGCTCCCACCCCCTCAGAACCGTTTCACAGGCATTGGGACATGCCTTCCGGCTGAAACGCATTTAAAAGTGGCCTGCAAACCACAAAATATGGTGATTGCAAGGGCTGGCACCCCCGATTGCGACCATAATAGAGGGGTTGACGGCCATCAGTCGCCGCAACGGCAGCACCCTGCTGCGGGTCGGAGCGTCCCATCACAGAGACCTCCCGCCCAAACCAAACCCATCCGCCTCGACTGGCCTTTGATCAGCGTATCAAGTGGCAGGCAGATGTACAGGCACCGTGACGCGGTGCAGATACGTTCCATATGACATTTGAAGATTTAAAACTGGCGCCAGCCATCCTGGAAGCCGTTCGTGAGCAAGGCTACGAGCACCCAACACCCGTGCAAGCAGAGGCCATTCCGGCCATCCTGTCCGGCGCTGACGTCTTAGCTGGCGCCCAAACAGGCACGGGTAAAACCGCGGCGTTTACGCTGCCAATCCTGCACTTGTTGCAAGGCAGAGAGCGCGTTGGCAAAGCCGTTCGCGCGTTGGTGTTAACACCCACCCGTGAACTCGCAGCCCAGGTTGAAGAGTCTGTGCGCACCTACGGCAAAACCTTGGCGCTACAAAGCACGGTTGTCTTCGGTGGGGTCGGCATGAACCCCCAAGTCAAGCGCCTGAGCGGGGGTGTTGACATTTTGGTGGCCACACCGGGCCGGTTATTAGACTTGGCTGGTCAGGGCTTTGTCGACCTATCCAAGGTCGAGATTCTGGTTTTAGACGAAGCCGATCGCATGCTCGACATGGGCTTCATCCATGACGTCAAAAAGATTTTGGCCCTGATGCCAAAGAAAAAGCAAAGCTTGCTGTTCTCAGCGACCTTCAGTGATGAGATTCGCCAATTGGCCAGCGCCTTTTTGCACGAGCCACAGCACATTCAAGTTACGCCGAAAAACACCACGGTTCAACGCATCACGCAGTGGATCTACCCGGTCGGCCGCAGCCGTAAAAAAGAGCTGCTCGCCCACATCATTCAAGAGAACAACTGGTCGCAAGTGCTGGTCTTTACCCGCACCAAGTTTGGCGCAAATAGCGTGGCTCAGTTTCTAAGTGACAAAGGTATCTCCGCAATGGCGTTGCACGGCAACAAAAGCCAAGCCGCCCGAACACAGGCGCTAGATGGTTTTAAAACCGGCGATGTCCGCGCCTTGGTGGCCACCGACATTGCAGCCCGCGGCATTGATATTGACGAGTTGCCACACGTCGTCAATTACGAAATACCGAATATCAGCGAAGACTACGTTCACCGTATCGGTCGTACCGGGCGCGCAGGCTCTAGTGGCGAAGCGGTCAGCTTTGTTTGTATGGACGAAGAGGGCTTTATGCAAGATGTCGAGCGCTTCATCAATCAGCGCATCGAAGTCAAAATTGTGGAAGGCTTTGGGCCAGAGCCCGGTGAAAAAGCCGAGCCGCTGGCCATGGGTCGTCAGGTCTTGTGGGGCGGCATTGGCAAGCCACCAAGCCGCGATGTCATGGCCGCAGCAGCCAAGTCAGCGCGCTCCGAAATGATGACGCGCATCCGCGAGAAAAAGGCAACTCAGCCCGCACGCCGCAATCCCAATGCCCCATCAGCGCCGCGCGCAGCCAGCGGTGAAGGCAACGAACAACGCCCAGACGGTGGCTCACGCAACAAGCGTCGCCGTCGCGGTGGCAGTGGTGGCGGAGCCCAAGCCGGCAGCCAACCACCCCAAGGCTTCGGACAGCGTCCAGAGCGCCGCCAAGATGACCCGTTTGGTGATGCACCGCGTCGCAACCCCCAAGGGAACCGCGATGGCGGCGGTGGTGGTGGTGGATCAGGCGCGCGTCAACCTGACCCCTTGCGCACAAGCATAGATGCGATGAGCGAGCGGGGTCGCGGCAACGGCGGGAACCGACGTCCCGGCGGCGGCGGCGGAAGAGGCGGTAACAACGCCGGTATGAGCCGTGGTCCTGCAGATCCGTTGCGCACTAATTTCGGCCGTATCAAGTAACAACCGAACCCCGGGCGGCTTCCAAGCGCCCGGTTCAATCGGTCACACAGGCGTCATCGACGCCTGTTTTTTTTGCGACACTCCGCTTCATGCACACACCACCACGCGATGACAAAGTGAGCCACCTAGACCAGTGGCTGGAAGAGGAGGCGCAGCAAAAAGCACGCCTCGCCGACGCGCACGCGCGCCATGGTGACCTCGACTACCTCACGTCTGACACCCTACACACCCACGCCGGCGTTGACATCATGCAAGCCATCGCACGGGGTGATCTGCTGGCACCGTCTATCGGTAAAACGCTTGATTTCCTCTTGATGTCCGTCGAAGAAGGACAGGCCGTGTTTCAGGGAACACCTGGGCCCAGCGTACTCAACCCGATGGGAGGCGTACACGGCGGCTGGTACGCCACGCTACTTGACTCCGCAATGGCATGCGCTGTGCACACCAAGCTACCCAAAGGGCGGGCTTACACCACCGCTGAGCTGAGCGTTAATTTGGTGCGCGGTATCGGTCGAACCACACGGGTACGGGCCATCGGGCGGGTACTGCACTGCGGACGCCAAATGGCGACGGCCGAGGGCAAGCTGGTTGGGCCAGATGGTACGCTCTATGCACACGGGACGACCACTTGTCTCATTTTTGAAGCTCCTCCACCCCAAGTCTGAGACCACGTCTTCAGATCATCAACTGAAAGGCAACGACCACCATGCGACTCCTTCACACCATGCTCCGAGTGGGCGACCTCGATCGATCAATCAACTTCTACACCAACGTACTTGGCATGCAACTGATTCGCAAGTCAGAGAACACCGAGTACAAGTACACCTTGGCGTTTGTCGGCTACGGTAAGAACCCAGAACACGCCGAGCTTGAGCTGACCTACAACTGGGGCCAAACGAGCTACGACATGGGAACCGCTTACGGACACATTGCGCTGGCTGTCGCGGATGCCTACGAAGCCTGCGACAAAATACGCGCAGCCGGTGGCCAAGTCACGCGCGATGCGGGGCCGGTCAAAGGGGGCGCGACGGTGATTGCCTTCGTCACCGACCCCGACGGCTACAAAATTGAATTGATTCAACGCCCTGAGTCTCTGTAAGACGCGCCTCAAAAGCGGCCTTGAATAGGCGAAAATAGAGTCTTCGCGGCCTACCCCTTGGCTACGCTCATTCAATTTGTATTGTCACGCGCGCATGAAAATTTTCCATGGTCTTCCCATCGGTGGCAATAATGCCACCTTGGCGCCAGCGTGCGCGCTGACCATCGGCAACTTTGATGGCGTACACCGCGGCCACCAAGCGATGCTGGCACTCTTGTCTAGCGAGGCTCGCCAAAGGGGGGTGCCGAGCTGCGTGATGGTCTTTGAGCCCCACCCACGCGACTACTTCGCGCAACAGCACAAAAAACCGGAGCTTGCCCCGGCACGTATCGCCACCTTGCGCGACAAACTCGCGGCCCTTCACGCCTGCGGTATTGACCAGTGCGTCGTCTTACCCTTCGATCAACGTATCGCCGCACAAACGCCAGAGAGCTTCATCCAAGACACCCTGGTCACCGGCTTGGGTGTGCGTTACGTTTTAGTGGGTGATGACTTCCGTTTCGGTGCAAAACGGGCGGGGGATTACGCCTTGCTAGACCAACACGGCGCGGCCCTCGGATTTGATGTCGCCAGAATGATGAGCTACGAAGTACACGGCCTGCGTGTCTCCAGCTCCGCGGTGAGAGAGGCGCTGAGTGCGGGAAAGCTCGACGAGGTTGCCGCTTTGCTGGGACGCCCCTACCGTATTTCTGGCCACGTGGTCCATGGGCGTAAGTTGGGGCGCGAACTCGGCTTCCGCACCTTAAACCTGCGATTTCAGCATTGGAAACCCGCCGCCAGTGGTATTTTTGTTGTTCACGTGCATGGCCTGACACCCGACCGCCCGATCGCGGGGGTCGCGAACCTAGGCGTTCGTCCCTCCCTTGACCCAGACGATATCAACGGCGGGCGCGTCTTGCTAGAGACGCATTGCCTCGATTGGCCGGCCTCACTCGTCGACACGCTCGAGGACGGTGAAGCCTACGGTAAGATCATTGCCGTGGATTTATTGCACAAACTACACGATGAGCGAAAATACGATGGTCTCGAAGCGCTGATTGCAGGCATCGAACAAGACTGTGTGGACGCGCGTGCCTTTTTACACGCGTGACCGAATGTAGCGCAAGCCGCTGATTGCCTCGCTCCCTAATGCGCGCATTGTTGTTAGCAACAAGCCCGCTAAGCAACCCACTGATTGAAATAGAGACCCCATGTCTGAGCAAGCCTCCAAAAAGCCCGATTACCGCAAAACGCTCAACCTGCCAGATACCGCCTTTCCCATGCGCGGCGACTTGCCCAAGCGTGAACCTGGTTGGGTCAAGGCGTGGGAAGAGCAAGGCACCTATCAACGCCTGCGGGATGCCCGCGTCGGTAAGCCCCGCTTCATCTTGCACGATGGCCCACCCTATGCCAACGGCAAACTACACATTGGACATGCCGTCAACAAGGTGTTGAAGGACATGATCGTGAAGGCCAGACAGTTGGCTGGCTACGACGCGCAATACATCCCTGGCTGGGACTGCCACGGCCTCCCCATTGAAAACGCCATTGAGAAGCTGCATGGACGCCGCCTCGCGCGCGACGATATGCAAGCGAAGAGCCGCGCGTTTGCGACCGAGCAAATTGAACAGCAAATGGCGGACTTCAAGCGCTTGGGGCTACTCGGCCAATTCGATAATCCCTATAAAACCATGGCGTTTGAGACCGAAGCCAATGAGATTCGGGCGTTTAAGCGCGTCATGGAACGGGGCTTCGTCTACCGCGGCCTAAAGCCTGTTTACTGGTGCTTTGACTGTGGCTCGTCATTGGCAGAATTTGAAATTGAATACGCCGACAAGAAAAGCCAAACCTTGGATGTGGCCTTTGAGTGCGCCGAAACCGACAAATTGCTGTCAGCCTTCAGCCTCAGCCAATTGCCGAAAACCGACCTGTCCGCCTTTGTCGTCATTTGGACCACCACGGCGTGGACGATTCCGGCCAACCAGGCGCTGAACGTCAACCCCGAACTCGTCTACGCCTTGGTAGAAACACCACGGGGCTACTTGGTGCTTGCAGAAGACTTGGTCACGGCCTGCCTCGCGCGTTATGAACTTGAGGGGCACGTCGTCGCCACCTGTGCGGGCAAAGCCTTAGACCACATCGCATTTAAACACCCGCTTTACGACGTAGACCCGGGCTACCAACGCCTGTCGCCCATCTACCTTGCCGACTACGCGACCGCGTCAGACGGCACGGGTATCGTCCACTCGGCGCCTGCTTACGGTGTGGACGACTTCAACTCCTGCATTGCCAACGGCGTGGTGTACGACGATATCTTGAATCCCGTTCAAGGTGGTGGCGATTACGAGGCACATTTGCCGTTGTTTGGCGGTATGAATATTTGGAAAGCCTGCCCGCGCATTATTGAGGTGCTGGGTGAGAACAACCGCCTACTCGCCACGACCCACATTACCCACAGTTACCCGCATTGCTGGCGTCACAAGACGCCTGTCATCTACCGGGCCGCCGCCCAGTGGTTTGTCCGCATGGATGAGGGTGATGGCATCTTCACCGTTGACAAGGCACCCGACAGCCTACGGAAAATGGCCTTGGCAGCCATTGAAGAGACGCGCTTCTATCCTGAAAGCGGCAAAAGCCGGTTGCGCGACATGATTGCCAATCGACCCGACTGGTGCATCAGTCGCCAACGCAGTTGGGGCGTCCCACTGCCCTTTCTCCTGCACATCGACACGGCTGAGCCGCATCCGCGTACACCCGAGATCATTGATGTGGCCGCCGACATCGTCGCAAAAGGCGGCATAGAGGCTTGGAGCCAAGCCAGTACGGCGGAGATTTTGGCCGCCATTGGCGAACCCGCCTCAACGGCAGACCACTACAGCAAGAGCACCGATATCTTAGAAGTGTGGTTTGACTCAGGGACCACACACACCACCGTGCTCAAAGGCTCACACCCCGGTTCGGCTCATGCCTCAGGCCCGGAGGCAGACCTCTATCTGGAAGGCCATGACCAGCACCGTGGTTGGTTCCACTCGTCCCTACTCACCGCCTGTGCGATGTACGGGCGCGCACCCTACCGTGGCCTACTAACCCATGGCTTCACCGTCGATGGGCAAGGGCGGAAAATGAGCAAAAGCGTCGGCAACACGGTGGCGCCGCAAGCGATCAGTGAAAAGATGGGTGCAGAAATCATCCGCTTGTGGGTTGCGGCCACCGACTACTCGGGCGATCTGGCGATTGACGACAAGATTCTGGCGCGGGTGGTCGACGGTTATCGCCGCATCCGAAACACCCTGCGATTTTTAATGGCGAACACCAGCGACTTCAATCCCGCTACCGACAGCGTCGCATGGGATGACATGTTGGAGATCGATCGATTTGCCTTGAGCCGCGCGCACAGCTTGCAACGCGACATCTTGGCGCACTTCGACGTCTATGAGTTTCACCCGGTAGTGGCCAAGCTTCAGGTCTATTGCTCCGAAGACTTGGGCGCGTTCTACCTCGATGTCTTAAAGGACCGCCTGTACACAACCGCGCCCCAATCGCTGGCAAGGCGCAGCGCACAAACGGCGCTGTGGCATATCAACCAAGCGATGTTGCGGTGGATGGCGCCGTTTTTATCGTTCACCGCCGAGGAAGCTTGGCAGGTCATATCGCCAGACCAAGGCAGCATTTTCATTCAGACCTACTGGGAGTTGCCTGCGATCGATGCGGCTTTGGCGAATAAGTGGCAGCGTATACGTGAGATACGCGATGCCGCTAACAAGGCCATTGAGACGGTCCGTGCCGACGGACAGGTGGGCTCATCATTGCAGGCAGAAATCACCATTCATGCGGGCGAACATGACTTGGCCATCCTACGCTCCTTAGGCGAAGACCTGCGATTTGTATTCATCACATCGCAGGTTCGTTTAGTGTCTGCAGACGCCCTAGCCATCTCGGTTAGCGTGACCGACGCGACCAAATGCGAGCGTTGCTGGCACTACACCCTTGACGTTGGTCAAGCCGCTGCGCACCCCGGTATTTGCCTGCGTTGCGCCAGCAACCTGTCCGGCGAAGGCGAAACCCGTCTGGTCGCATGAACCACGCAGCGACCATGCCGTCCGATCGCCCATCGGCCTTTAAGAGATGGGTGGCGATCGCTGTGGTGATCGCCGTGCTAGACCAGCTCAGCAAGCTGGCGATTACGCACAACATGGCCCTGGGCGATTACGTGGTGGTGACAGATTTTTTCAACATTGTCCGTGTTCACAATCATGGTGCCGCGTTCTCTTTTCTTGCGGATCATGGTGGCTGGCAGCGCTGGTTTCTCGCCGCCATTGCCTTGCTAGCCTCCGTTTGGATCACGTTCATGTTGAAAGCCCATCAGCATGAACGTGCTTTCGCTTTCAGCCTCTGCCTGATACTCGGCGGCGCGGTGGGTAATCTCATTGATCGCGTGCGCCTAGGCTACGTGGTTGACTTCCTTGATGTCCACTGGTCCTGGTTGTCCCCCCTGTTTTACCAAGGGCACTTCCCGGCGTTCAACGTCGCCGACAGTGCCATAACGGTCGGGGCCACGTGGTTGATTCTGGACGAATTACGACGCTTACTTCGCCGCTCACCGTCACGACCCACCCCGTAATAGCGGGTAATTAGTGGTAACCTTTTAAACCAATCGTATTTCTGCGCCTCACCTCGGCGCGCTATCGGAGAATTAACATGCCCG
>ERZ891134.1954-NODE-1954-length-12967-cov-5.366636_pt1 | contig 12967 bp, 9 predicted proteins | sample MGYA00520888_ERZ891134 | MGnify/ENA primary metagenome ERZ891134 (study PRJEB32303, sample SAMEA104408692) | aquatic metagenome | biome: Brackish water; feature: Coastal; material: water | place: Baltic Sea | collected 2014-10-23 | depth 10 m ... | reverse complement strand
TTGCGACACGTGTGGTGCGTGCCCGTCCCGAACCAAATCAGGACAAACTCGAAAGCGAGCGGGTAGGTGGGCCAGAGCCGCTACGCGCACATAGGCAATAGAGACTGGGGGGGGTAGGAGTTCACGATGACGCCCCCTCGTGGGGCTCAGCGGGAACTAGCGGACACAACGCGGCTGGAACCAGCACACCATGTGCCTTTCCCCGCACACCACCAAACACACACCAACGGTGACGAAAGCCGTCGCAGGGACGGACAGCGGCAAAGCACCTAGTAATAAGGGACGCCGCCAGCCGACACACAGACCAACACACAACAGCAACTCAAACCCAAACCAGCGGCAACACAAGCACCACACACAGCGGCACATACACCACCAACACAACCCCCACCCAACAACATAAACCCCCCAACAAAGGTACCCCCCACCCCCACACAACAACCCCAACCACACCAACCCCCACAAGGGTATAGTTCGAAAGGACTAGTTTTGTGGGTTGCAGTGGTGTGGTTGCCGTTCTTTGACCGGGGGTATGCCGGGGCAGGGGGGTACCCCCTAGGTACATAGGTGGTGGTTTGATTTGTGTCATTGGTGGTGTGGTTTTTTGGGGTCCACTACATGTTCCACTACATGTTTTGTGTGGTTCCACTACATACTCCACTACATGTTCTGGTATGCTCCACTACATGGCTCGTAATGACTATAGGCGGGGGCGGCGGCAGGTGTCGTTTGTGGTGGATGAGTCGTTGTGGGCTGCGGTGAAGGGTGCTGCTGCTGTTCGTTGTTGGTCGGTTACTCGTTTTGTGACGGAGATTTTGGAGAGGGAGGTTAGTGATGGTGACTTTAGTGTTGGACCCGTTGGTGGAGCAGGCGTTGAGGATGGAGGCGATTGTTCAGGACAGGCCGGTGGACGAGATCGCGTCGCTAATGCTGTCGGGCCTGCTGCTGGACGAGTAGATTGGGACGCTTTGCTTGCCCGTGAGCCGCGTCCTGTGGTGGAGTCTGTGACGGTTGACCCGATTGAGGACATTGCGTGAAGAAGGTTGATCTTGACAGGTGGCGTAAATATTTTGATGCCCGCAATGGTGGGGTGGGTGTTGAGCAGTCCGCTAAGAAGGCACGCTTGTCGGTGTCGTCGGCGTACAGGTTTGAGCGCGGCGATCAGGCGTCGTCGGGGTTGGAGGCTGCCGCTACCCTCGGTGTGACGACTGTTGGTGGGGCTCTTGTCGATGCGCCTTTGGTGGAGGAAGCGCGACGGGCGTTAGACGATTTCGCGTTTTTCCGTTTGCGCTACTTTGGCCGTAAGTCGACTCCGTGGCAGGAAAGAGCCGCCTACGAGGTCGTCAGACGCCTCGAAACCCCAGACCGTGAGTTCGTTGTCATGAACGAACCCCCCGGCGCAGGCAAATCAACCCTGTTCACCCATGACATTCCTTGTTGGCTTGTCGCCCGTGACCGCACGATCCGCATCCAGATTGGTTCGCGCACTGAGCGGCAGGCACGCATGTATGTGGGCCGAATCAAGAAGTCTCTAGAGCGCGACGCGCCCCTGAGAGCGAACGCCGACGATCTAGCCATCGGTAAGGCTTTCGACGCCACAGCGACACTACAGGACGATTTTGGGGCATTCAGGCCGGACGGCAGGTCCGATGTGTGGCGCGGTGAGTCACTGATCGTCCGACAGTTGGACGGTATCGCTTTGGACGACAAGGAACCCACCGTGTCAGCGTGGGGTCAGGACTCCGGTTTCCTTGGTGGCCGTTTTGATGTCATCGTGTGGGACGACCTTGTTGACCGCAAGAACGTGAAGACGCAGGAAGCGAAAGACAGCATCCGTGAATGGTGGGACACGGAAGCAGAAACACGCCTAGAACCGGGCGGTGCGCTCATCCTGCAAGGGCAGAGAATCGCCAACAACGACCTCTACCGCTACTGTCTAGATAAGAAGAACCTTGACGAGTCACCTAAATATTCACACGTCGTCTACCGCGCCCACGACGAAGAACGCTGCGAAGAAGACCACGGACCCGACGCCAAAGCATGGCCCGACGGATGCCTCCTAGACCCCTACCGCATCCCATGGAAAATGCTAGAACAAGTCAAATACCAAGACCCCCGCTCATTCGCCCTCATCTACCAGCAAACCGAAGGCGCAGACGGAACAGGACTAGTCGACCCCGTATGGATCGAAGGTGGAGTCGACGCAGACGGCTACTACGCCCCCGGATGCCGCGACAACGAACGCGACCTATGGGAAGTCCCCCCACACCTCATCAACAGCCCCGACGCATGGTCATTCATCACCGTCGACCCATCCCCCACCGAATTCTGGGCCATCATTTGGTGGGTGTATGACCCCGACACTGACCGCCGCTACATCATCAACCTGTGGCGTCAACGCATGAACCCAGAACAGTTCATCAGCCTTGACCTTGACACCCAAGAATGGTCAGGGCTCATGCCAGAACTCTACGAGGAAGCCAACACCATCGGCATCCCCATCACCCACATCATTGTCGAAGTCAACGCCGCTCAGCGCTGGCTCCTCTCCCAACCCCACGTACAACGCTGGCAGGAGATGACAGGCCAGATTTTTGTCCCCCACACCACGAGCGTAAACAAGCGTGACCCTAAATTCGGTTTCGAATCTATTGGTGATCTATTCCGGCAAGGTATGATTCGTTTGCCATATGCCACGCCAATGGCGCGACTCACTATGGGGTATCTTGTACAAGAAGCGGTATCATATCCCGATGGAGATACGGACGACACCCTAATGTCTACATGGTTTATGAAACTAGGTGTGGAGAACCATTATACTCCACGGCAGAGAGGCATGTATCAAATGTCACGACCCGGATGGATCGCTAGCGCACGTAGGGGCATCGCATGACTGTTGACGACATTCTCTCTCTATACAAGCAGCGTGTACAATTTTATGGGCCGCTTCATCAGAAGATGAAACTGATCCAGTCAATCTACAACGGCACCATGCAAGTGCCGCTCCCTGACTTGGAAGAAAGCGAACTGCCGTCCATCCCTAATCTCCTCGCGCAGGGCGTCGACCAGTTGGCTGGCCGCATCACATCCGTCACCCCAAGCGTCGTGTTCTCCAGCATGAAGCCGGGAACCCGCAAGTACGACCGCAAGGCACAGAACGCTTCCCGCGTCGTGACCGGATGGTGGCAGTCAGACCGCCTCCCAATGAAGATGAAGCAACGCGGCAGGCACTTCATCGCTTACGGCATGTCTCCTGTTGTAGTCCGCTGGGATTCTAAGCGGAACAAGCCAACATGGCAGATCAGGCACCCGATGGAAACCTACCCATCAACTGACATCATCCCCGGTCAGGTAACACCTACCGACACTATTTTCGCGTACCGCCGCTCAATCGCATGGCTCCGCTCAATGGGCTACTCCGACCGCATTATGGCGCTGTACGGCAGATACGACATGCCACAGGACGCAAGCGTCCTCCTCATTGAGTACATTAACGCCGAATCCACAACTCTTGTCGCTGCCGGATACCGCACCCCCGAGGGCTACGACTACGACCTGTCGATGTCTAACGACCAACTCCGTGGCGTCGTGCTGGAACACTTCTCCAACAACTCCGATTCGTGCCCCGTCAAGGTCCCTATGCGTATCACGTTGGATACGGCAGCGGGACAGTTCGACAACATGATCGGAATGTACTACCAGCAAGCCAAGTTGATGGCACTCGAAACGATTGCCGTAGAGAAGGGCATTTTCCCTGACACTTATCTGGTTAGTCGTACGGGCGAAGTGGGCCGTTTCCTTGACGGACCCCATGATGGTCGTACAGGAATGGTCAACATCATTGCTGGTGGAGACATTAAGGAAGTCCAGTCTCAGCCGGGTTATCTCACAAACCCCACCATTGACCGTTTGGAGAGAAACCAGCGTGTTACCGCTGGCATCCCCGCAGAGTTTGGGGGAGAGTCCACTGGCAATATTCGTACTGGACGGCGAGGCGACGCTGTTCTTTCCGCTGTTATCGACTACCCCGTAGCAGAAGCGCAGGAAGCATTCGCATATTCTTTACAAGAAGAAGATATCTCTGCGATCAATCTTGCTAAGCGCTGGGACGGCAGCACTGAGCGGACCTTGTACACGGGCACTGGTAACAGTATGCAGCCCGTCACCTACGTCGCTAACGACACGTTCGAAACAGATGAGCATGTTGTCGCGTATCCGGCTTCCGGCGCGGACGTAAACAGCCTCATTATCGGTATCGGCCAGCGGGTCGGTCTTGGGATCATGTCTAAGCAGACAGCGGCAACACTTGACCCGTACATTGATAACCCCGAGAAGGAGCATGACGTTATCATTGCGGAGGGTCTGGAGCAGGCTCTCATGTCGGGAATGCAGCAGCAGGCCGCTCAGGGCGCGATTCCCCCGCTTGTTCTCGCTAAGGTGATGCGTCTTGTGCGGGATGACAAGATGGAACTCGCAGAGGCGTTCAACAAGGTCACCGAAGACGCCATGAAGGAGCAGCAGGAGCAGGAGCAGGCCGCTCAGCCGGGACCTGAGGCTGCTATGGCTCCAGCAGCGTTGCAGGCAATGGCGGGTGGCGGTATGCCAGCGGTACAGGGACCGTCACAGTCGCAAGCGAATCTTGGGCAACTTCTGAACACGCTCAGAAAGGGGGCTAGGGTCTGATGCCTCGCGGTGGAAAGCGTCAAGGAACCCCCGGTAGGGGTTACAGCAACCGTACTGATTTGACGAGTAACTACGATCAGTCGGAGAACACTGCCGCGTCTGGCGGTTTGGATGCCCCGGCGGCACCTCCCGGCCCATCTCCTGAAGATTCCCCCATGCTGCTCGACCCAACTCAGCGGCCTGATGAACCTATCACTGCTGGTTTGCCTACCGGGCCGGGTGCTGGCCCCCAGCGGGACACTCGCCTTCAGGAAACACAGGAGTTGAAAAAGTATCTTCCCCTTATCGGGATGTATCTCGACAATCCAGATACCCCAGACAGCGTGAGATTTCTTTTCCGGTATATCCGAGGAGCATAACGTGGACATGTTCGTCAAAAACCTTGCCGCTTTCACTGAAGCGCTCGGGGTAGAAAACGCTCCTACTATTGTTCATTTGTCGATTGTCCCGTGGCCGGATGACACAGCCCGCGACGAGTTCATTAAGGGCCTTACTGGATTCAACATGACGGCTAACCGATGAGTGAAGAGAAGAACGCTAGCCGGAAACTCAATTTCGGTACTCCGTCAGAGCAGGCTGCTGCACGACAGCAGTACACGCAGGGCCAAACACGCAGCAACCCTTTGTATGGGGCGAACGTGTGGAACCCGAATGCGTATTTGCCGAATATGCCGGTGTCCGCTAATCCCACTATTACGGAACCACTCCCACAGGGGTCGTTTATTGACCCTAAGTATCCGTCTGCCCAGAACGCTATACGCGCTTCTGATATTGAAGAGTTCCGTAAGGACCCTGCCGCATATGTAGCGGCTAACGCACCGGAACTTGTGCAGGAGCAGACACTTCTGGACCGTGGCAAGTCAATGCTCGCTAACCTGTTCGACTACACCGACGACGCAGACCTTGCTGTTCTGGGTGTGCCACTTGGCCCTGTGGAGTCCGTGTGGGACGGGACGCTCCGACACATGGTCGGTTTCTACGATCTCGTCAGCATTGGGTTCGGTGGTCTGCTGTCCGCTGCCCCCGGAGGCGTGCAGACTATTTCGTATGACGATCTGTCTGGTGGAAAAAGCGTCGGAGAGGTCCTTAACGGGGAGATGGTTCCGGGGTCTGCCCCTTCCCCCGGACAAATCGCTATCACCAGTATTGGTATTGAGGCTAAGCGCATCCGTGAAGGAAACGCACGAGTATCAGACATCCTCCTAGCGAACCCCGCAACTGGTCCTTTCATTCTTGCCGCTCTTGCCGCTGACACAAGCCCCGTGCAGGCAGAAGGATTCGATCTCCTCAACCAGCAGCAGCGCGATACAGCGTTTGGTAGCGGCTGGGAACAGTGGATGACTGGCGTTACTGACGCTGGGCTAATGTTTGCTGATCCGCTCATTGGCGTTGGCGTCGGGATGAAGGTAGCCCGCGCTGGGATGCTGGGCGGGAAGACTGACAAACTCACCGCTATCGGTGTCGGTGTTGGGCTAACAAACGCTACCGATGAAGTGCTGAGTGTCGCTGGTTCCCCGCAGCGCATGGACGAGATTGTTGCTGTCGCAATTCAGCGTGGCGAAGCGTAGAAGGCCATGCAGAACGGCAGCGTGGTAGATCGTCTAATGGTGGGCGACAGGGCACCCTCTGACGCCCCGTACATGCCTGTCAGGGTCACAGCAGATATGCGGCCAGAGTCGTTTGAGAACCCGCTCGCAGAACTTGTGTGGAATATTGCCGAGTACGGTGATGATGGGCAAAAGGTTTGGGACGCTAAGCGAATTGAGTCCATTCCAGAGATTGCCCAGTTGGATAACAAGGGCACTGTCTCGGCGATGCTTCATCAGGCACAGGACCCAGTTGTTGTTTCTTTGTTCCTGCAAACAATGCAGGGTACGCCGGGAGCGGCACAGAAGTTGATGGCGCTGCGCCCCGCCATTGCGGACACTGCACTGCGCGTAAAGCATGACCGTTTGAGTGTGTTGCGTGCGATGGAACCGAAGAAGGTTGCGGAGGCACGTGATGGGCTCGCTCGCGATAAGCAGAATGCGACAGAAGCGCTAGCAAATGTGCAGGAGCAGCGGCAGCGTATTCGCCCCGATCTGGATGTAAACAAGATCACTGACCCGCAGGACAAGGCGCTGTTTGTTGGCCTTGGTGATCGTGCAGCGGTGTTGGAGCAGAACCTTGCTGAGGTTAAGTTCTTGCAGGAGGCTCTGGAGAACGGTAGGCGTATTGACCCGCTAGACGTGACACAGCCGTTCTACCGTGAAGCGGACGCGGAGGCTGTGTTCAATGACCTAATGGATCAGAACACCCTTATTGGTAAGGCTGTTGGCGATGCCATTGAGGAAGCCAGCGGAGATATTGCCCTTAATGGCGCAATGTCTGGTAAGCCCAAGAATTTCCTTTATAAGGAAAACATGCTTTCGACTCTTGCGCGTGGGTCTCGCGCCCGCAGGGGTGAGGCTGGCTACCAGTATGCGATGGAGGGAACCCGCGTAATCCCTCGCAAGGTGCAGTACGGAACCCACATTGATGAGGCTGGCAACCGTCTTCCCCTCACCCGCTGGGAGGGTGTGTGGACTGCTTCACAGTTTGAGGGGACAGGGCGGCTGGCCCGGAATATGCGCGTATGGCGCTGGCTCGGAGAGGAAACTCCCAGCGGTTACATTGGGTTGAAGGGCGCGGGGACTGTCGGTTCTGAGAATGAGTTTACGGCGGCGACGAATCTCGGCGTGTATAAGGGCGATCCGTGGATCGTTGAGCGTGAAGTTATCCGCGCTGACGGCACGAAGGCTATTGAGTCTGTGTCTGTTGGTGGGGTAGAGCGCCGTAAGGAAATGTTTAACGAGTTTTATTCCGCGTTGAATGACCCTAATCAGGATTCGCTTACTGCCTTGCAGAAGGTGGAGGGCATGATTGCGGAGGATTTGGCGCTCGCTTACGGGCTTGAACCTGAGAAGATGATGCAGTACATCGCTTCTGCTGGCCGTATCCGCAATAAGAGTATGGAGAATATTCGTAAGACGGGTTATTTTGTTGACCCGGATACGGGCGATATTGAGATCGCACCATATTTGAAGTCTCAGTTGGCTAACGGCACTTACATGTTGAACTTCCAGAACATGGAAAAGACGCTGAGGAAGCAGACCGCTAATGATGGCGGTAAGCGTCTACGTTCGATCATGGACACGAGCGGACATTATGCTGCTGAGGCAGATAAGTTCTTCCAGAACATTTGGCGTCCTCTGGCCCTTATGAGGCTCTCTTACACACAGCGGAACGTGTTTGAGGGGATGCTGCGCGCGATGGCTTACAACGCCTCTCTGGCCCCTCTAACGTGGCCTGTGCAGGCGACAGTGAACGGCACCCGTAACGCAATCGTTAAGCGCACTATGGGTCGTAAGATTGCTGCCGCCGAGAAGGCCATCAAGGATAGCGATTTTAATGCCTATTGGGATAACTACACCGTAGCGAGCCGCGAGCAGATGTCTCTTGTTGGCGCTATTGAGATGGTCCGCAAGGAGGGCGCTGCTCCGGAGTTTGCGATTCTTCGCAAGAACGAAGACGGAACCGCCGCATGGGAGTATTTGTCTGAAGCGGATTACACGAAGCGTCTTGAAAAGGCAAACGACACGGTGCGGGCAGCGGACGAAGCATTGAAGGCTAATGCCGACAAGTTCACTGCCGCGATCAAGGGCACTAAGTTCGGCAAGTGGCGGGAAGCCGAGATTACTGATTTGTCTGCCGAGTTGGCGAAGCGTCAGCAGAAACTAGACATTTGGGCAGACGCCATCAACGAGACAGGGATCAACGGCAAGGTTGTTGAACTCAATGATGTAGCGGAAAGTATCCGGGGTGTGCAGAACATTCTGGAAGAAGCGTATGTCCTTGACGCTAAATTGGCGCGTATTAAGTACAGGCCGATTGAGGCTATGGCTGATTACCGTGAGATGGCTGGCCGTCAGAAGCGGATCGGGTCGGGCACCAGCATGGGGCCGGATGGCAACTATTACGGGGATGCGTTTACGAGCCCGTATGAGCAACTGAATCGTGGGTTGTTGTCGTCTGATAACACGGTGAAGCAGTCCCTTTCGGTTGACGCAACAGCATGGGGTAACTTCTTCCAGCGCCTCACGATGAAGACGAACGTAAAGGTGGCGTATGCGGAGAGCCCTCAGAAGTGGCACGCTGGCATGGCAGACGCTATTGAGGACGCCTCCAGTAACGCTCTCATCCGGCAACTTGTGGCGAACGATTGGGATGTCGAAAAGGCCGTAGCGTGGATGATGTCGGACAGCCAAGAGGCCAAAGACTTCACCCGTTCTGTCGAAAACCTGTTCAGCGATGAAGGGTTGTCTCCTGCACTTAGGGAGCCTAAGGAAGCCGCTGAGGAAGTTGTTGAAGGTACACGTAAGCGTCTGAAGCCGTTTAGTGAAACCGCTGAGGCTGGGTCGCAGCGTTACACACGTTATGACGTTGATGCGCTCACTGAGTACGTGTATGGGGTTTCTGATCGGGCTCGCGCACAGTTGATGAACAGGCCAGAGTTCTACGAGATGCTGCGTCGTCGGTCGTATGAGAAGACTCCCGCGAATGCTGCTGCTGCTCGTGTTGCTGGTCGCCCTGCTCGTAGTATCACGGAAGCCGACGTGAGTGCTGTTACGAGGAACATGAGTGACGCTGACCGTGATGCGCTTGGATTCATTCAGGGATCTGAGGTTATCCAAGGTGGCATGGATTCTGTCGTTGGCTTGTGGGGGAAGTTTGTTGGCAAGATGTTTAAGGGGCTTGGCACTATCCCTGAGGATGCTGTGGTGCGAGGCCCGTTCTACAACACTCGCTTCAAGGCTGCGCGTAACGATTTGATTAAGTCGTATTGGCTTGAACGGAACGTCGATATCAAGACGGTAGAGAAGGCTAATAAGGACTATTACAAGGCGCAGTCGAAGACGAAGGCCGGGGCTGTGCAAGAGGGCACTATTTCTCATCCTCCGTTTGAGATTCCTGCTAAGGATTTGAGTCGTCTTGAATATCTTGCGAACAGGCGTGCCCTTCAGGACACCCGCGAGTACATGTACACGATTGAGCGGCGCACTAACCTAGGCAAGAACGGCGAGTGGTTGTTCCCGTTTATTTCTGCAAGTCAGAACTCTGTGACGGTTGCAGGGAAGTTGCTGTACAAGGAGCCGTGGCTTGCCCCGATGGTTGCTGACTTGTGGCGTATGCCGAACAGGGTTGGTTTTGAGGACGAAGAAGGCAACCTTCAGATCGCTATGCCGTTCCCATTTATCAGGGATTGGTTGAAGGATCACCCAGAGGTTCCGTTCTTGGGTGGTGTTATTGATTCTACTGACAACATCAAAATCTCTAAAGACGGCCTGAATGTGTTTATGCCTGATACCGGATTCGGTATCGCCCCGCGACCTGTCCCGTGGATGCAGGTCAGTGCGAGTGAGTTGATGAAGGCAGGGGCGTTCCCCGTGGAAACACCGCAGGTGTTGCGTTCCCTGATGGGGGATGCGGAGGGCGACCAGTTTTACCAGATGGTCAAGGATTATGTGTTCGGCACGCAGGGTTCGATGAGTGAGAAAACAGCCTCGTACGATCTGCTTGCCCCGCCCGTTATGCAGCGGTTCCTTCAAATGAAGGATGAGTTGGATGCTGGGTATGGGTATCAGTACGCTTTGCAGCGTGCTACTGAGATGATGCGGTGGAAGGCTGGGGAGCGGGACACTATGCCTACCGCTGCTGAGATCGGCCAGCGGACCACTAACATGTTTTGGTTCCAGTTGCTTGGCAACGTGGGTATGCCTACTCCTTTGACTCCCTACCCGATTCTTACGCGCCCTCAGGTTGGTAGCGCTACTGAAGAGTTGATGGATATTTACCAGAAGTTGAAGCAGACGGACCCCGAGAACGCTTCGTTGAACATGTACAACATGTTTGGGGATTGGGCGCTGGAGGCCGCTAACACAAAGATCACGAGTAACGTTGGTGGCGCTGATCCGAATATGGCGGCTGCGTCCGATATTAAAACGTTTGATCCTCTGATTCGTGAAGTAACAAATGCGGTCAGTCCCGAGAACTATGACCTTATCGGGATCATCGTCAATAATCGTTCCCCCGAATTTGACTACAATCAGTCTGCCTATGATTTCGAAAAGGCTACGACGATTGCTGGGACGAACCGTAAGTATCGGGAAGTGCAAAACCCGCAGGAGTCGCAGGAGGAGCGTGAGCGGGTTGTCGGATGGACCATGTACCGCAAGGGCATGGATTTCCTTGACGCCCAGTTGGCCTCTAGGGGTTTGAAGTCTTATGAGGCTACGGCTGCTATGGACTTGAAGGCGGCTAAGGATCGCATGATTGCGAACATGGCGAATAACCCTGAGTTGCAGGGATGGTGGATTGCTTATCAGGACCTTGGCGGGAACCGGACCTCGTCTGCTATTCGTGTTGTCGAGTTGGCGGTCAGTAATCCTCAGTTCGTGGAGGAGATGACTCGGGCGGGGAAGACAGGGCTCATTGATGCGATGAACACTTACGTACAGGCACGTAGATACGTTATCCAGACTCTTACATCTACTGGCACAAGTATTAATGACCCACAGAACGCTGCGCTTAAGCAAGGTTGGGCTAATATTAGGCAAGGTCTTAAAGCAGATGAGCGGTGGACGGCTATTGCCGACAGGTATTTGGCAACGGACGATAACCCACAGTTCCCCGGTAACTTTATGCCCAACGAGTTTGCTATGGCTACTGTGTCAGGAGCGGTAAATGACTAATGCAATCAACCCCGGCGTCGGAGCATATTCTGGGTCGGGGAACGTTATGAACGACCAGCAGTTTCAAGCGCTTGCCGGGATGGGGGGCCAGTTGGGTTTTACCGCGACTGGCGCTGACCAGCGGGTATACATGGGCAAGGACTACGAGGCTCAGGCCAAGGCTCCCGTCGCGGGAGTCCCCGGCTCTGCCGCTGTGTACGCACGTCAGGCCCGCACGCAGGCTATTTACAGTGTCGATGATGCGGTAGCGGCATGGAACTTCCTTTCCCCTGAGCAGACTAAAAGACTGAACAAACTGACTGACCGCACTTACGGCTACGAGGGCGCTAGCGCTAACCAAACCCTGACCCGCGCTCTGTGGTCGGATGCGGTGAATGCCGCGTCTATGGCTCAAAAGTTTGGGATGAGCGAGGATACGACCCCGTGGGATTTCCTTGAAAAGTACGCTTCAACAAACGCTAGTTCTACTGGCGGTGGCACTGGGGGGTCGGGCGCGTACACGGGACCAGTAACGACTGTTCGCCTCACTGACCCTGACACGGCAATGGGACTTATCGACCAGTCATTGCAGGGAGCGTTGGGGCGTAGCGCTAGCCAGTCGGAGAAGCGCCGCTTCATGGAAGCGTTGAAGGCGTATGAGATGGAGAACCCGACGGTGACGACGGGCGACCAGACGGGCACAGTAACGACAGGTGGCGCTAACGCGCAGCAATTTGCGCAACGTTACGGGCTGGCGCAGGAGGGCGCTGCTGAATATAAGGCGGCAACAACTTTTCTTGATGCATTTATGGACGCTCTAGGGAATCCGGTGAAGTAATGGCTCCTAAATACGATCCTGCTGACGCCAACAAGGACGACAAAGTCACTCCGAAAGAGCAGCGGCAGTACGACAAGAAGAACCTATCGCCGGATACTTTGTCCGAAGCGGAACTAGCCAAGAAGTATGGCTATGCGCTAAAGATCATGAAGAGCGACGACGAAGTGTGGACGCTCTTCCAGAAAGCCGCTAACGGCAAGAAGGGCCAGTGGACGACTGATCGTTTCATCGCTGAGTTGATGTCAACTAAGTGGTGGAGTGAGAACAATGAGTATGCGCGTAAGGCTATGGCCGCTGAGGCAATGGGCGGCGAGGACTGGAACACGATGCTGGAAACGGCACGGCTCCAAGTCCAAAGTGAGGCCACTAATCAGGGTGTAGACCTTGACGACGAGCAGTTGAATGATCTTGCCGAGCAGACTATCGCTAATGGTTGGGATCAGGTGGGGCGTGGGCAACTGCTCGCTAACGCTTTGAGTTCTTTGATTACCGCTCCCGAAGATGGCACTTTCATGGGTGGCAAGTCGGGAGATTACCAGCAGGCGTGGATGCAGACCGCTGCCCGCAATGGGGTGAATCTGTCACGAAACTTTTTCGAGTCCAAGGCTAGGGCTGTGGCGTCTGGTCTTGCGACGTCGGAAGAAGTGGATAGGGAGATCAGGGAGCAGGCCGCTTCTTTCTGGCCTACATTCAGCAG
>ERZ891134.1952-NODE-1952-length-12973-cov-7.991949_pt1 | contig 12973 bp, 7 predicted proteins | sample MGYA00520888_ERZ891134 | MGnify/ENA primary metagenome ERZ891134 (study PRJEB32303, sample SAMEA104408692) | aquatic metagenome | biome: Brackish water; feature: Coastal; material: water | place: Baltic Sea | collected 2014-10-23 | depth 10 m ... | reverse complement strand
CGCATGGTGCGGGCCTACTGGGGCACGATCCTCTCCGTCGACGACAGCGTCGGCCGTCTGCTCGATTTCCTGGCGGAGACTGGCGAACTCGACAACACGATGTTTGTGTTTCTCGGCGACAACGGCCTGCTCGAGGGCGAGCACGGCATGGTCGACAAGCGGACGGCCCATGAGGCGAGCATCCGCGTGCCGATGCTGATCCGCTATCCCAAGTGGACGAAAGACACAGGGCCGATCCGCATCGCCCAGCAGGTGCTCACCACCGACGTGGCCCCCACGATCCTCGACGCCGCGGCCGCCGAGCCGATGGACAACATCCACGGCCAGTCGATCCAGCCGCTGGTCTCCAAGACCCCGCCGAAATGGCGAACCGAGTGGCTCTACCACTACAACTACGAGAAGCAGTTCCCCTACACGCCCAACGTGCGGGCCGTCCGCGGCGACCGTTTCAAGTACATCCGCTATCCCCACGGCGATGGCAGCGACGACCGCCACATGGCCGAGCTCTACGACGTGCAGGCTGACCCAGCCGAGAGCCGCAACCTGATCGCCGATCCGGCCTACGCCGACACGATCCGCGACATGCAGGCCCGTCTCGACCGAGCCCTCACCGCCGTCGGCATCGCCCCGGAAGCCGACGCGATGCCGCTCGACGAAGGCATCGGCACGGAACTGCCGGAAGCATCAATCCGCTGAGCAGTCCGGCTCCTCATCTCGGCACCTTCTCCCGAAGCCGGGAGGAGGTCGCCCGCTCTCTGCTCACTCGCTGTCCCGCCCCTTCACCCGATTGAGATCGCGGCTCAGTGCTGACGCGTCGTCGGCATACGGCGGCTTGGCGACGACGTTCTCGTTCTCACCTGGATCGCTGGTGTGGTCGTAGAGCATCGTACCGGTGAGGTCTCCGGCACCGCGGTTCTTGCGATACTCGGTGTAGCGAAGCGAGTCGGTGCGGATCGTGTCGCCCGCCACAAAACGGCCCACGGCTAGCGGCTTGCCAGGCGTGGCGGGATCGTTGAGCCACGGCATCAGGCTCACACCCTCGAGGTGCGCCGGCTTCTCAAGTGAACTCAGGTCGCAGAGGGTCGGATAGATGTCGATGAACTCGGTCAGTGATGCGGTCCGCGTGCCCCCTTGGATGCCAGGCGCGGCAATCATCAGGGGGGCGTGCATCGAGGTTTCAAAGCAGGAGTGCTTGTTCCACATGCCGTGCTCGCCGAGCTGCCAGCCGTGGTCGCCCCAAATCACCACGATCGTGTTCTCAGCCAAGCCTGAAGCCTCAAGCTGCGTCATCAGCCGGCCCAGCTGGGCATCGATAAAGCTCACGCAGGCGTAGTAGCCATGAATCAGTTTTCTGGCGGTCTCATCAGACACCGGCCCCTCTGGCGGAATCCCGGAGTAGGCACGCAGCTCGCCTGAGGTGTGCACCGCGTTTTCGGGGGCGTCTGTCGGCGGCCCACTGTTTGCCGGCAACTCGATCTCGTCAGCATCGTAGAGATCCCAGTACGCCTGCGGCGCACAAAACGGCAGGTGCGGCTTCAGGAAACCGACGGCGAGAAAGAAGGGCTCGTCTTGATCCGCGAACTGCTCGAGATACGCAATCGCCTTCGACGCAGTCTCGTGGTCGGGATACGCCTCATCAGCCGCGTCAAACGCCTCATAGGCCATCCCCCTCACCTTCGTGCGGCCGGGATACTTTGCCCGATGCTCAGCCATCGCCTCCTCTTGCAGCGTGGTGTTTTGATAGCCAGACCGCGAAGGCCGCCACGGCTTCTCTGACCAGCCCTCGAGATTGTCGGTTGGAAAGTGGAAGACCTTGCCGAGGCTGATCGTCGTGTAGCCGTTGTTCTTGAAGTGCGTGTTGAGCGTGGTGGCGTGGGGCACATCCTCATCAGCACGCGCGGTGTAGGACACGAAGCGGCGGGGAGCCGGCCGGATGCCCGAGAGCAGCGACGCTCGACTGGCACCACACGTGGGCACCATGCAATACGCCCGCTCAAACAGCACCGACCGAGCAGCCAGCGCATCAAAGTTCGGCGTCTGCATCTGGCTCTGCCCATAGCAGGCCAGCTGTGGCCGCAGGTCATCGACCGCGATAAAGAGCACGTTGGGCCGCGTCGGCTCAGCTCCCAGCCCAACCGACACCATCGCCAGGCAGACTGCCGCTGCCAGCACCGTTTGTTTCAGCACGTTCTCTCCCCCAAAAGCGACACCGCCACGACCTGCAGCGATTTGTCATACAGTTGTGTTTTACAACGAAGCGGCGAGGACGCCAGGATCGCTCCTGCCCCGCCAGCTTCGCCTCCCCGGGACCACTCACCATGCGCCCCACGCCGCAGTTCACTGCCGCCCACCCACACCCACGCATCCACTGGACTCACCTGCTTCTCCTCACGGCTGCGGTCTGCATGTCATCACGCCTCGGCATCACAGCAGACCTCCCGCAGCTCGTGGGCGATGGCGTCGCCGACGACACGGCTGCCCTGCAGATGCGGATCGACACGGGCAGCGGGCACCTCGCGGTTCCGCCCGGTCGCTACCGGCTCACCGCGCCACTCGAGGTGTCGCTCGATCAAAGCGGTCCGTTCGCCCTCTCCGGGGAAGGGGCAACGCTGGTGATGACCGCCCCCGGTCCTGCGGTGCGTTTTCGAGGCACGCACTTTCAGTCTGCCGATCCAAAAACCTTTCAGCCTCAGATCTGGACGAAGGAACGGATGCCGCTGGTCGACGGGCTGGCCATCACCGCCGAGCATCCCGATGCCGATGGCATCGAGGCGATCGGCACGATGCAGCTGACGATCACCCGCACCCACATCCGCAGCTGCCGGCATGCGGTGCACCTGGTGGAGAACAACCGCAACGTCACGATCTCTGACTGCCACTTCTACGAGAACACCGGCTGCGGCGTGTTCTACGACAACGTCAACCTGCATCAGTCCAACATCAATGGCTGCCACATCAGCTACAACGCCGGCGGCGGCATCGTCTGCCGTCAGGGCAATATTCGCAACATCCATATCGATGGCTGTGACATCGAGAGCAACATGTCACCCGATACGCCCGCCACGGCCAATGTGCTGATCGACTGCACGGGCAGCACCCATGGCACAGGCGAAGTCGCCATCACAGGCTGCACCATCCAGCACAACAACCCATCCCCTGACTCGGCCAACATCCGCATCCTCGGACGCAGCGACCCAAGCCCCAGGCAAGAGCTCGTCCGCGAAGGCAACATCACGATCACCGGCAACGTGCTCAGCGATGTGCAGGTCAACCTTCACCTCCGTGACTGCCGCGGCGTCACCGTCACCGGCAACACGCTCTGGCAGGGTTACCGGCACAACCTGCTGCTGGAAGACTGCTCGAGTGTGGTGATGGCCGGCAACAACCTCGACCGCAACCCTCGCTACGACTACGGCAACACGGCCGAAGCCAACAACAGCGTCGTGATCCGAGGCTGCGAAGACTGCACAATCTCCGGCCTGCACATCTCGAATGTGTGGCGAAGTCCTGCCGGCCTGCTTGTTGAAGACTGTCGCCGCATCCATCTTTCTGACAGCACGGTGCTCGACTGCGACACCTGTGGGGTGTGGCTCAAGAACGTCTCGCAGAGTTACGTCCACGATCTCTTCATCCGCGACGACAGGCCAGGAGGCACAAGCGTGTCTCTGCGTCAGACAGGCGGCGACGGCCTCACGCTCCGCAACAATGTGCTCCAGCATCCCCTTCAGACCACTGACTAGCGTGTTCCCTTAAAACGGTTCTTCAGAGCTGCTCATATCATGCACTTGAGTCTCGCTTCTATCACATCCGCCTCCGAGCGTGTTTTGAAAGGACTTGCAGTCATCTGGTGCCTCTCGTTTCTGGCCGCTGGCCTATCCGAGGCAAATCAAAAGCCACCCTTCACGGACTACTGCCAACAACTTGAGCAGGAGATTCAGGGGCGAAAACATGGCTTCCTTGCCGGCAATGTCTGCTATTACGTGGGAGGATTTCACGCCAGCTGGCATCCCATGGAAGATGAAACCATTGGTCTCACGCACCCGTTTCATCACGACCTTCGAGCCCGCGGCGCCGCCCTCGTCGACAGCGAGCTTGTCGGGCCAGAAAACACCGGCCGCGGCAACGATTATCTGAGCTGGGAGTTTTACAAGGACACACGCGTCCTCTACGGCAGCGTCATCATCGATGGAGTGACGTATGAAACGCCCGCTCCCAAGAGCATGCTCTGGCGTCCCGACAAGATGATCTGCTTGTACGAGGTTTGTGGTGTTTCCATTCGAGAAGAGAAGTTTATTGGTGCAAACGACGCTGCTGCTTCATTCATTACCGCATCACAACCAGTCATCCTCCAGTTCAACGGTCAGAGTCTCGACACGCGTCACACCGTGAGTTCTTCCGCGACGGCTCGCCTTGGCGACGACGGAAAAACTCTGCTGATAAGCGAGGGAGGCAGGATCAAGTCTCGTCCCGACCCCAAAGGCCCGGAAAAGATTGGGCCGTCTGTCTACACAGGCATGACGACTGCCCTTAGTGCGTCAGTCGACATTTCAAAGACCCTGACGCTCCACCGCGATGACCGGGGTGTTCAAAAATATTGTTACTCGATCCCCTGCGGCCCCGAAGGCGTGGTCGTTTCATGGGCCATGCATGATGACGCTGAGACCGCGACAGCTGCGGCTCAAGACATTGTGAACAACCACCAATCTCTCGCTGCCGAAAAAACCGCTGAGATGAATCGACTTCTCAACGATGAGGTTCCTTGGTTTCGTTGCCCAGACGAGAAGTTTGTCGACATCTACTACTTCTTGTGGGCAATCTACCTGATGTACTCGATTGAGGTTGGGGAAGGCTGGGAACAAGAGCCACACACGCAAACCGCAGTCAACAACTTCCTCGGCATGCACCGCTACGATGCTACTTTCCAGATCAAGGTTGGAGCCTGGACGCATAACAAAGCCCGCTTTGCGTATGGCAATGTGCTGACTTGGAAGCATCTCACCAAGGCAGACCGTTTCCGCGACCTCGACAACGGTATCCGACTGATATCGGACAATAAAGGGTCGACATGGCACAGCGGTGCCTATGGCGGCGAGACGTCAGAGCATGTTCTCGGAGCGTGGCAGATCTATCAGCACACATCAGACAAGGGTTTTCTTCGTAAAGCCTACGAGGATCACTTCGAAAAGCTCTTTCAACACAAGGTGACCAGCTTTGCAATGAATGAGTTTGAAGTGCTTGATACGCTTCGAAAGATTGCCCACATCCTTGAAGAACCTGCCGATGAGCAACACTGGAAAAGCATGGCTCATCGCGATCCAGAAGAGATCCGCCGGGCGTTCCGACAGCGATGGGAAATGAACAACGTCCCGCACTTCTTCGCAGCGCCCGACAACGGCCTGTTGACGACGAATGCTTTCTGGTGCATGCGTTCTCCTTTTTTTCCCCGCGAGTATGCAGAGACAATGGTGCGAAGTTGGGCAACCAACCGTGAAAAGGGATTCTTTGGGGAGTTTTTTCCACTCGCAATGGCAAAGCAATCGATGGAATCCTTTGCGAGCGATGCCGATCGCTCCTTCGGCTATACGCCCGACACCGCCTACTTCACTCTTGACGGGATGTTCAAGCAACAGCTGGATGAAGCGGCGCCGCTCGCCATCAACCACATTGGCAACTACAACTGGCATGATGCGTGGAACATCCCCGTTGCCCCTGAGGCATACCGGCGCGACCTGAGCCTTTTTGGCGATCAGTTTTCGAACTTTAATGCTGGCAAAATCCTGCTCTATCTTGAGGGTTTTGGAGGATTGTCATATTCGTTGCCGGACGACGAACTGAAGGTCCGTCCGGCACTGCCAGATGAATGGGCGTGGATGGAGATTCGTTTACCGATTAAGGGAATCTGGACCACCATTCGCTACCAGCACGACGGAGTAGAGATCGCAGGTTGTCCTCTTCGCCACTCAGTGGAAGGCATTGGGCTGCCTGCGGATTCCAACGAAAGAGACATCGATGACCGAGATTGAGCAAACTGATGTTCTGCCTGAAACCGGAACTGGGGTGATGATTGTCGACCATGGGTCTCGTCGGCAGGAGAGCAACGAGATGCTGCTCAAGGCCGCCGCCGCCTTCAAAGCCACATCGGGCTACACCATCGTGGAGCCGGCCCACATGGAGATTGCCGAGCCAACGATTTTCGACGCCTTTGAGCGATGTGTGGCCCAGGGGGCAACACGGGTGGTGGTCTTCCCCTACTTCCTCTCTCCAGGCAAGCACTGGAAGCACGATATTCCAGCCTTGGTAGCAGAGGCCGCCGGCAAGCATCCGGGCGTGCAATGGCTCGTCACCGCCCCGATTGGGCTCCATCCGCAGATGCAGCAGATCATTGCTGACCGCATCAGCAGCTGCCTTGCTGCGGCCACAGGTGGTGCCGTCTCCGCCTGCGATGTCTGCGACGACGCTCAGGCGTGCCAGCTCCGCCCGTGAGGCATGAAGAATCGCATGACATCGCCAATCACGTAAAAAACGGCCAGTTTGGTTGCGATTTTTTCTTCCGTGCAAGGCATTTTCTGCGAACTATGCTTTTCCATGGAGTCATTAGGCCACAACTTCTCCTCGCAATAGGATTCTCTCCATGCGTCCTTTCGTGTCTCGCGCGGCAGTTGCCCTGCTCGGTGTTTTCACTGCTCTTCCCGTCGCTCCCGTCTCTCGCCTGATGGCCGAGGATGACGCAGCAAAGCCCGCCGCGACCAAGAAGGTAGAAGTCGGCGGTGTGCTCGAGGCAGTCCGCGTCAAAGAGATTACGGCCGATACCGAGCAGCTCAGCTCGCTGAAGATCAAGCGTCTCCTCGACCACGGCAGCGTCGTGTCGCAGGGCCAGGCTCTCGTCTGGTTTGAGACCGAGCCGGTCGACAAGAAGATCAAGGATGCCGAAATCGCCCTGCGGCTATCCCGGATGTCCTTGGAGGCGGCCGAGTTCGCGCACGAGCAGGCCATCGCGAACGAGGAGATTGAGCGAGGCAAGGCAGAACGAGCCATCGCCAAGGCCCGACAGGACCACGAGAACTTCATGTCGGTCGACCGGGAGCGTCAGGTCGCCTCCGCGGAGTTTGACGTGAAGAACGCCCGCGCGTCGCTGGAAAACGCCAGCGAAGAACTTGAACAGCTTGAGCAGATGTATAAGGAAGACGACCTGACAGAGGCGTCCGAAGAGATCGTCCTGAAGCGTGCTCGACAGGCTGTGGAGAACGCGCAGTTCCGCCTCGAAGGCGTCGAAATCTCTACCGAGCGTTCGATCACCCAATCGCTCCCGAACACAGTGGCCAATCAGGAAGATGCCCTCGCGGTTGCCGAGATGGCCCACGAGAAAGCGATGCGTGACTTCGCGGCCGCTGGCGAGCGACGCGAGATCGAGATCAACAAAACCCGAGAGGCCTTTGAGGAAGAAGAGAAGAAGCTCGACGAACTCCACCAGGAGCGTGCACGCGTCATGCTCTCTTCCCCGATCGATGGCATCGCCCTGCACGGCAGCCTGAACCGTGGTCGCCTGGGCGACAAGCCGAGCCAGCTGGCAAAGGGGACCACCGTGGCTGGCAACCAGGTGGTGATGACGGTTGTCGACCCCCGCCGGCTGCAGGTTCGCGTCGACCTCAGCGAGGCACAACTGGCGACCGTCCATGAAGGCGACACCTGCACGGTGACTTTCGCCAGCAAGCCTGATCTTGAGCTGAAGGGCGAAGTCAGCAGTGTCAGCCTCGTTCCTTACGCGAGCACCAAGTACGACTGTGTCGTCAAGCTGCCCGGCATGCCCAAGAATGCAGGCCTGAAGCCCCTGATGACGTGCAAGCTGACCTTTGAGATCGAGCACGAGGACACCGAAGCCAAGGAGGAGGCTGCGGACTAAGATTCCGCAGTCTCGCAGCTCTTCACCCGCTCGCTGAGGAATGTGACTATGCGCTCAATGCTCCGCCCTGTGCTGGCCTTTTCCATGCTCGCTGTAGGCATCGCCAGCATGGGCTTTGCTGAGTCTCCCGATCGCTCGAGCATTCTTGACGATCCCCTCGACTTCAGCAGTGAGCCGGTGTTGCCCGAGATCGAGGCTCCCACCAGTGCCGATATCGAGGCGTCGATAGCCCGCGGCGTGCAGTTTCTCCTGGAAGACCAGAGGCCGGGCGGCTCCTGGGGCTCACCGACGCGTACAAAAGGCCTCAACATCTACGCGCCGGTGCCAGGCGCGCATCACGCCTTCGAGGCAGCCACCACGTCACTCTGTCTTTCAGCCCTGCTCGAAATCGACAGCAGCGATCCCGCGGTAGACACTGCCATCGAGAAGGCAGAAGCCTGGCTGCTTGAACACCTGCAAGATCTTCGCCGGGCTACGGGCGATGCGATCTACAACGTCTGGGGACATGGCTACTCGATCCAGGCCCTCGTGCGAATGCATGCCAGGCATGCTGACGACGCCGCGATGCAGACCGAGATCGAAGAGCTCATCCGGCTGCAGTTTGAGATGCTCCAGCGGTACGAGTCGGTCGATGGCGGATGGGGCTACTACGACTTCCGCTACCAGGCCAACCAGCCGACAAGCAGTTCCATCAGCTTCGTCAACGGAGCGATCCTTGTCGCCCTTGCGGAGGCTCGCGACATCGGTATCGAGCCACCAGAGCGGATGGTCCGCCGAGCAGTCGATGCCACCACCCGTCAGCAGAAGCCAGACTTTAGCTACCTCTACGGTGAGTATCTCCAGTATCAGCCAATGCGGGGCATCAACCGCCCCGGTGGGAGCCTCGGCCGCACGCAGTGTTGCAACGCCGCCCTGCGGCTCTGGGGCAGCGACACGATCACCGACAACGTGGTGAAAAACTGGCTCTACCGGCTCTACGTTCGCAATGGCTGGCTCGATATCGGCCGCAAGCGGCCGATTCCGCACGAGTCGTGGATGCAGGTGGCCGGCTACTTTTACTTCTTCGGCCACTACTACGCTGGGCTCTGCCTCGAGCAGCTCCCGGCGGACGAGCGGGCCCCCTACCAGCCGCTGCTGGCCACGTTGATGCTCGACCGGCAGGAAAAGGATGGCTCGTGGTGGGACTATCCGCTCTACGACTACCACCAGCCCTACGGCACCGCCTTCGCGCTGATGACCCTTCAGCGGTGCCTGCCGGTCGCTGACGCTGCGAGCGAGTAAACTGCTTCCCACGCAACACATGTGGGGACAGTCATGCAGCAGACATCACATCGCGGCCGGAGACGGCGTGTGGCCTGGGTTCCGTTCTGCCTTATCGGCACTATGGCGTTGTGCCACGCGGCAACCGTTGTTGCAGGAGAAGACCTGCCGAAGGTCCCACCGGATGTTCGCATCCAGCTCGTGGCTGCGGATCCCCTCGTTCGCAATCCCTCTGCGTTGGCCTTTGATCCGCGTGGCCGCCTGACGGTGGGCCACGGCCCGCAATACCGCGGCCCCACGCCAGACACTGAGGGCGACCGCGTCGACTTCCTTTTTGACGACGATGACGACGGCGTGGCCGACCGGGCCCACACCTTTGCCCGCGGCTTCAACAGCATCCAAGGCCTCGCCTGGCGAGGCGGCGATCTCTACATCGCCAACGCCCCCGACCTAACCATCGTCCGCGATCTCGACGGCGACGATGTGGCGGATGAATACGTCCGGCTCTTCACAGGCCTCGGCAGTCTCGAGCATGGCCTCCACGGCCTGCACTTCGCCCCCGACGGCCGGCTCTCCATGTCGAAGGGCAACACGAAGGGACGCAACACGCTCGACCAGCTCGCCCCCAAGGCGTTCCGAGACCTCTGGGGACTGCCCTCGCCCGAGGCTGCGGCTGATTTTCCCGAGCCCGTCGTCTTCACCGCGGAGACCTATCAGAAGAACTACAAAGAGCCGCACGACGACTGGGGCCAGCAGGGCGGAGTTCTCCGCTGCCAGCCCGATGGCACCCAGCTCGAGATCGTTGCCCGCGGCATGCGGAACCCATGGGACATCGCCTACGACGACCGCTTCACCTGGCTCGGCACCGACAACGATCAGACCCAGGGCGATAAGTTCATCGCGTTGTTCTACGGAAGCCACTACGGCTGGGGCCATGCCTGGAGCTTTGACTGGGAGGGCCGCGACCATCTTCCCACGGTGCCTGCCAACGGGCCGCTCTTTGAGGGCTCGGGCGCCGGCATCGTCTGGTTTGACGAGCCTGGCCTGCCGGAGCGATTCCGGGGCTGTTTTCTCGTGGCCGACTGGATGCGGCGGGTGCTCTCCGTCTATCGGCCCGAATGGCGAGGGACGCAGCGAATGCCCGCCGGCGTGGAATCACTCGACGACTTTGAGCTGCTCGCCGATGCCGGCGGCGGCCGAGCAATGTCGATGAGCAGCGGCGTGCTCTTCGACCCCACCGATCTGGAAGTCGGGCCCGATGGCTGCGTCTATGTTGCCAGCTGGGGCCGCGAGTATGCCCTTGCCGAAAACGCCCAGGGCGAGCAGACCAACGCCGGGCGGATCTTTCGCCTCAGCGGTGCCGACGTCTCGTCGCTCCCTCTGCAGCAGCTGCCACCATCCGACACAGCACTCTCCGCTCGCTCCATTGATTCGCTGCTGAGCGACCTCAACAGTCCACTGGAAGCCCGCCGAGTGGTGGCCCAAAACGAGCTCGTGAGACGGGGTGATGCGGCCTCCCTGCTCGCCCGTCTCACAAGCGATGGCCTCACCACTCGGCAGCAGACCTGGCTCGCCTGGGCCGCCGCCCGCTGTTCGACGAAAGCCGCCGGTGAGGAGGACCCCGTGACGGCGTTCTTCCTCGCCCGCCTCGGCGATGACCATCTGTTGGAAACACGGCTTGAGGCGGTGCGGATCCTCGCCTTTCGTCAGGTCGCAGCAGAGCGGCTCGCCCACCTCTTCATGGATCCCCTGCCGAGGCTCCGCTTCGAGGCTGCCGTCGCCGCCCGTGAGATCGCTGAGTCGGCAGCCGCTCAGGGCCGCAATGACGGCACACGCGACGACCACACGGTGGCAGAGCTGCTGGCGGCGATCGACAACGAGACCGACCGGCTGGCCTTCTATGCCCAGTGGCAGGCGGTCCGTGCGGTGGCCACCGGAACACAGCGGCGGGCGCTCTTGGCCGATACCCGCGGGCCCGTTCGCCTCGCAGCCCTGCTGGGCCTCCTGGAAGACAACGCCCTCAGTGAAACGGACGTGCGGCCACTTGCCGCCGACGCAGCCCCGCAGGTTGCCGCGATCGCGGCCCGCTGGCTGGAGACCTCAGGCTCACACACCACGCCGCTGCTGGCGATGAGCCCGCCACCCGGAACGCCGTTCGATGGCGACAGCCTTGCCGTCACGCTCGCCACCTCAGTCGATGGCGGCACCATCCACTACACCCTCGACGGCACCCCTCCGGTTGAGACATCTCCCGTCTCCAAAGGGCCCGTGGATGTCCGCGACGGCCAGACACTGCGGGCGGTGGTGCTGCGAAAGCGGCTCGTGGTTGGCCGTCCGCTGGAGGGTCGCTGGCCCCGCAATCCCCACGGGACATACGTGCCACAGCGATTCCACGAGGCAATCGCGGCGGGTGAGCCTCTGATGCAGCCGGCCGAAAACCCCGTCACCCTCGATGCAGTGCTCGCGGCCCTGCCGGATGCGGATCCACTCGAAGGCCGCGACCTGTTTTTCCATGCCCGCGGGGCCGGCTGTTCGCTCTGCCATCGGCTGGAGGGTCGCGGCAACGTGTTTGCCCCCAACCTCTCCGACATCGGCTCGCGAGGAAGTGCTGCGGCGATCATTGAGTCGATCCTCGAGCCGAGCAAGGTGATCACCGAAGGCTTCGCCGGGCAGGTGTTCACGATGGACGACGGCACGGCGGTGTCTGGCATCGTGCTGGCGGAATCTGCCCGCCAGATTCGGCTGGCCATGACGGATGGTGTTGAAAAGACGCTCGAAGTGGCCAGGATTGACGACCGCAGTTCGCTCCAGATTTCTGCGATGCCGTCTGGTTTTGAAACCGCGATGAACGCGGCCCAGGTTGCCGCCCTCACCGCCTTCCTCAAGCTGCAGACGCGTGGCTTTGCGTTTGATGAGTCAGACGACCAGCTCAGCCTTCGATTCGACGGCCAGCCGATCGCGACCTATCTGCTTCGCGACGAGGCTCTCACCCGTCGGGCCTTTGTCAACGTCCACACGCCCTCGGGGATTCCGGTCACCCGTCGCTTCCCATCGCAGACGCCAGACAACAATGACCACCCCGAGATGCACCCGGGGATCTGGATGAGCTTTGGCTGGATTGACGGCAACGACTACTGGCGGCTGACATCGCCGGTTGTCTTCGACCGCTTTCTTCAGCCTCCAACGGCAAACGGCAACGAAGCGACGTTTGCCACTCGTGATCGCTACATGGATCCGTCTGGGGAGAAGACGATCTGCATGCAAGACACGTCGTACCGGTGGCAGCGGGTCGATCAGGGCCTCCGCCTCGACTGGGATGCCACCTTCTTCAGCGACGAGCACGACGTGGTATTTGGTGACCAGGAAGAAAGCGGCCTGGCAATCCGGATCGCCAGCCCACTGCGGGTCGATGGCGGCTCCGGCGAGATTCAAAACGATCAGGGCCAGCGAAACGGGAAAGGCACCTGGGGCCAAGAGTTCACCTGGATCGACTACTCCGGCACGGTTGGCGACGTGCGGGCGGGCATCCTGATCGTGCCGCATCCAGACAACCCGCGTGCGAGCTGGGCACACAGCCGCGACTACGGCGCGCTCGTCGCTAACCCGTTTCCCAGGCAGCCCAAAGAGCGGCGTGAGCCCTACGTCACCACCACGATCCCCAAAGGCAAACCCTTCCGGCTTCGTTACAGCCTGCTGCTCCACGAGGGCCCTGCCGAAACCTTCGACGCTGAGGCCCTCGCCCGCACGCTGCGTGAGTGATCAGATCGCCTGCGCGACGGTGCTGCTTGAGTGACTTGCTGCTTGAGTGACTTG
>ERZ891134.1950-NODE-1950-length-12978-cov-11.864660_pt1 | contig 12978 bp, 9 predicted proteins | sample MGYA00520888_ERZ891134 | MGnify/ENA primary metagenome ERZ891134 (study PRJEB32303, sample SAMEA104408692) | aquatic metagenome | biome: Brackish water; feature: Coastal; material: water | place: Baltic Sea | collected 2014-10-23 | depth 10 m ... | reverse complement strand
TTCTGCGCCTTGAACTTGACGCTCAAGCGCTCGGTCGGAAACCATCCGTAGGTTAGATCCAGAGAATGAAAAGGTTGCTCAAACTCATCTGGCGAACCCAAACGGCCCGCTCTATACAAGCGCTCTCCAAACACATTGTAGATCAACGACGCAGTATGAGCCCCATCACTTGAATCGAATCCCAACATCAGGTTCACAAGAACATCTGACGCCCCCGCGGCGGCCCTTACCTGATTGGTTGGCGCATCTGCGCGACGACCAGCGACTGTTTCTGAATCCTGAAGGGTCGCGTTGCCTTGAATGAAGAACGAGGAACCCAGCGCGCCTAGCCCGCCTAGGCCGATCAGGCCCTCTAGCTCGAGCCCTGTCATCGTGGACGATTCCGCATTGATGATCCCTCTCGCCCGATTGGTATCCGAGGCTGGCAGTTCGTAGAACTCGATGGGATTGTCGATTTCTTTATGAAAGACGCCGAAGGTAAAGTTATTGCCATTGTCCCATAAGAAGTCAAATCTAAGATCGAAATTATCGATATCACTCGGCACAACGTCAGGATTACCAAAGGTCAACTCGTCCGTCAGAGGATCGACGTAACTCGTTTCAGACACTTCTCGCAGATCCGGACGAATAACCGTTTGACTCCAACCAACCCGAGCCTGAAATTCGTCCGCCCACCAGGCACCAAAGTATCCTAGGGTGAGTGAAGGGAAAAGCTTGCTGTCCTCAAAACTCGCTCGCGCCAATGCCGCTGAATCCGTGGTGACCATCGGCAGCTGAACCGAGTAACCGAAGAGATTCCAGGGCACCGCGACTTGGGCATAGTCCTCTCGCCGAATCCCTGCCGACACTCGATAAGTTTGGTCTAACCAGATATCGGCCATGCCGAAATAGCTCGTGGTCATCGTTGCAGCCAGATAGCTCCTGGACCCTGCCCCTTGAATACGCAGTTCAAACTCATTATCGGGATTTAAGAGGTTGTCATTTGAAAAAACCTCCCCAAAACCGCCATCGATCGATACATTCGCAGAGCCAAGCCCAAATTCTCGCTGTGCATATTGCCGCGCTTTGCGATCGAATTGATAACCGAAAGCCAGCTCAATCATCAGCTTTTCAGACTCGATTGGCAAAACCGCTTTGTAACCGTAACTTAACGCATCGTCTTCAAGCTCGGTAAAGCGAAAATCAGCGGCAGAGCTATCCCGTTGGATCGTTCGACTCAGCACCGTCGCCGATACTGGATCGGTAACCGTATCCGCATTAAAACTCACCGCATTCGGTATGTCCGTTGATGCCTCTGACTCAGTGTACTGCCAGGTTACCACCAGCTCTGAAGGCAAGTAATTAAGGACCGGGATTGCAGACCGAGTATCATCACCAAGTGTGTGCTCCCCTACTAGCTGGATCAAAGACAGCTCGCGTTGCTCGAATTCTACGCTGGAACGACTAAAACCAATACCATCGGACTTCGTACGATTTTCGTTGAAAAAGTCTTCTACGGCCGCCTCATTGTCAGTATCGCGTATAAACAAATAGGCTGCACTGACTTCATGATCGCGACCATAGGCCATACCCACATTCAAGATACTATTGAGCCTGACTGACTGAGTGGTTCTAGATTCCGTCGAAAAACGTTCCTCAGGCTCCGCAAAATTATAGGTTTTTCGGGCACGTTGTCGCCAGCTTGATTCGTAACCACCCGATAGCTGAAAGCCCAGTTCTAAATCATCGGTAGGCAACCAGTTCGCACCACCCGACATTCGAATGTTTTGATCGGGCTTATCGCCCGTCGACTGAATATCGACATCGCGATTGAGCAGCGTGCCAAGGGCGGCATTAATCGCTTGCGCCTCAGCAAAGGATGCGTCGGCTTGGCCGCTGGCGGAAAGCCCGTCCAGTATCGTCGCAGCACTGAAGTTACCCCGATATTGTTCAGCGGCCTGCAACAAGCCCATCGGTAGTGCTCGAGTACCATCATCCTTACCGAGATCATCATCACGCCCTCCAGGAGAAGCTATAAGGTTGCCGCGAGACGCTGCGTTGAATCCCGAACCCAGCTCAATACTGAAGTTAGCGCCCTGATCTGGAAATGCGGTCGTGCGCACATCGATGGATCCGCCTGCAAAGTTCGCACGGATATCAGGAGAAAAAGTCTTTTGGACCGAGAGTCCCGAGACCACCGCAGAAGGAAAAATATCAAGCGGGATCACGTTTCTCGTTAAATCCGGAGAAGGGATATAGGCGCCGTTTAAGGTTGTTGAGGAATACCGCTCGCCCAGACCCCGAACATAGACGAATTTATCGGAGACTAACGAAACACCCGTCATCCGACGCATGGCATTGGCAACAGTAGAATCACCTAACCTACTGATTGATTCGCCATCCAGCACATCAACCACCGAATCCGACTCGCGGCGTTCATTCAATAGTTGCTGGGCGGCATTTAAAAATCTGCCTAACACCACTACTTCTTCAATGGGCTGACTAGATTGCGTGCGCGCTGCATTGTCCTCTAAAGCCAGAGAACCTGCAGAAAAAAGTGTCATTGCTAAGATAACGCATCTTCGAGAATTTATGATCGCTCGCTCCTTCAAAACAGACATATCGATCCCTTATCTAATTAACCTGATAAAACCTCTGTACGAGCCTAAAACCGCGGCTCATGCAGATGGAATGTCGCTTTTTTACTGTTGAAACCAGAAAGTTTGATCCAAACCAAACGTCCAGCCAGCTGTCCAATCATTGGTCTCCGCGATAGCCCCGAGAATATCGCGCGCCACCGCTTGAGCAGGCAGCGACGCATCGTTCACCACGACATCACCGGCTGGCACCGAATAGAAACCATTGCTGCTGCTGAACAAAATTAAATCCGTATTCGCCGCCTGCGTTGGATCAACCGGGGCCGATAGATCAGCAAATACGGTATTACTGTTGGCTTGCAGCCAGTCTGAAACGTCCTGGCCTGCAATGCTCTTGCTCGACTTGGTGACTGCAGCAAAGACGGAGTCTGAAATCGCTGCATTACCAAGCGCGAACCCATCCGAGGCGACCGTATCATCAACTCGTATCGCCCAGTGTTCACCTGGACTGACTTCCTCGCCATAGCCGCCGAAGACAACAGCCCCTTGAATGGTCGGCCACAGCCCCTCTCGCAATCTCAACCCAGCACCCGGATCATGAGTCCCTTCACTTGGAGAAAAGATACACGTCAGACCGATGATCGTTGGTCGCGAGTTCAAACCACGTGCAAACATATCTTGGATAAATTCATCAGACTTGCTGGAATAAGAGCCGATGCCATCTGCCTCTACGCAACGGTTACCATCCGTTTCCTGCTGAATCACAAGCGCATTGGTTACAGACCCGATATACCCTTCATCGACGTCAATGGAATCGTCCCTCACATAGATCGCGACGAAATTTTCGAAATTAACAGCACCACCAAACATCTCTATCCCATCATCGTAGGTAGAGTAGACCTGCAGGTTTTTAATAATCGTATTTCGACCAACGCCGCCGAAGGAAATGCCGTTCAACTCATCGCCATTAGCAACTTGTGCGCCGGTATGCTTGACAACGACATACTCCAACCTACCAGAGCTATCGTCATCATTTGCGCCACCGTAATACGATTCGTCAAGACCCTCTGCACCTTCAGCTGCGATGTTGCACTCCCCGACCAAAGCCAGATCATCCCCGCGTGTTCCGGTGTATTCACATTTATTGCTGACCCCGAAACCATTGATCACCATGCCGCCCCACAACTGCACATCCTCTGGCCCAGCGGCGCCTTCAACGGCATCTTTGGTCGCAGTAAACGTGATCGGCTTTTCTTGCGTTCCAACGGCAAAGAGTTGCGACCCTCGATTGATGATGACGAACTTGGTGTTATCGGGCCAAGCTAAGGTTGCACCCGCCTCGATCGTCAATGTGGGTCCATCGCCACCTTCTACGACACCGGCTGCTGTGAGCTCAGCCGCATTTGAGTGGGCCTCACCAACAAACAAGCTGCCTTTAAAAACATGCACGCCGCCTGAGGCCAATTCAGGAATCGTGATATCGGTCGTAATGTTATTGCCAGCATCTGCAAATGCCGGAGAATAGGTACAGTTAACACCGTCAAAGTCCCCTTCAATCGTTTGGCCGCCAGAATTAACGTACGAGGCGCAAGGGTTTTCTTCGGCAACCGGTGCAGCGGCTGTGTTGTTCGAATTGGTTACTGAGTTGTCTGTCGAATTATCCGATGTCGACGGGTTGAGGTTGATATCTCCGCTGTCACATGCCGCAAGGGCCGCACAAACGAATAACGTTGCAACAAATTGACTTTTCATGGACTACTCCTAAGGCTCGTTTAGATAGCGCGCATTATGAGTAGCCAGTACGGCAGTCGAATAAAGACAAAAATAAGAAAGATTAAAATCGAGTAAGCGATATTAATACTCGTTAAGAAATCTTTATTTTTACAACTTGGGACGTTGCTGTTGGATCAACATCCAACAACGATAGATTCTTAGACGCGAGCCTTTACCGCACTAAATTAGGACCGATGCAAAGCGGGTCTATTTAAAGAGGCGCTGTGCAAGGAGGCGCTATGCAAAGAGGCGCTATGCAAAAAGGCGCTATGCAAAGTGGATCAATGTTGGTGAAACGAAAAGGCAGGAAGATGATGGATGCAATTTTAGAGGGTTGCACCTTTATGACCCCTAAGCGAACAAAAAAGGTCCTACTTATTATTAACAAGACGTTATTAACAACACGTTATTAACAACACGTTAGATGGTGCCCGGGGCCGGAATCGAACCGGCACTCCCTAATGGGAACAAGATTTTAAGTCTTGCGTGTCTACCAATTTCACCACCCGGGCAGCCGCAAGCAGTTTATCACGAATGCAGCCGAATCAGACCCTCTTGCATGCAACTTGCGACTAATTTTCCGCTTGCAGAATATATCGATCCTCGGGTATAGCCCCTTGCGCCTTCTGCGGCCGGGCTATCAACGCAATACAGCAACCAATCATTCACATCGACCGGTGCATGAAACCAAATACTGTGATCTAACGACGCGACCTGCATCGACTCACGCTGATACTTGCCCCGATGCGGCATCCTCGCGGTGCCCAAAAGCGCTTCATCCGACTCATAAGCCAAAAGCGCAAGGTGGATTCTGGGGTCATCCGGCGCCTCACCATTGGCCTTGATCCAAAGCTGCTGGGTTGGATCTTGTGGCGTTTCTGCCAGCAACCGTTTGTGGTCTTGCCGAAAGCTTAAAAACGGCCGCTGTTTTAAACCTGCCACCATTTTGTTTTCATCCGGCGGGCTTAGGTCCGGCATCGGATCTTGGTGATGAAGCCCCGTTTCCGATACCTGAAACGAGACATCCATATTAAAGATTGCCTTGCCCGACTGGATCACCTTAATGCGGCGAGTATTAAAACTTTTGCCGTCGCGAATTCGCTCAACCTCGAAGATCGCAGGGACCAGGGGGTCACCCGGGCGTAAAAAGTAAGCATGCAGGGAATGCGGTAATCGATCATCCGGCGTTGTGCGCATCGCGGCGACCAATGCCTGGGCGATGATTTGCCCGCCAAACAACCGCCGCTTTCGGTCCGGAGGATGAAAACCGCGAAACAAGTCGCGATCAATCGGCTCGAGATCCAGCAGCACCAACAGCCGCTCGAGCGGCCCGAGCTTGGCAAAGGACGCAACGCTCGGCGGTAAGAATGGCTTTTCGGTCACCTAAAGCTCACAGACCATCATTTCGCCGAGGTGCCGCCATCGGCCATATAAACGCCGCCGGTTAGAAACGTGCTTTCATCCGAGGCTAAGAACAACATCATATTGGCAATGTCTTTGGGTTCGGCATAACGCCCCAAGGGTATCGTGGCGCTCATCATATCGTGGGCCGCGTTCAAATCTTCGGGCATCATGCCCTCTTCCAAACTTCGCATCATCCGGGTTTCAACCGGCGAAGGGTTTACCGTGTTCACCCGAATATTATGCTCAGCGCCGGCCAAGGCCGCCGAGCGCATCAAACCAATCACCGCGTGCTTGCTGGTGACATAGGGCGCAAGCATACTAGAGCCTTTAATCCCGGCGACCGACGACGTGATAATAATGCTGCCGCCACCCCGAGCCTGCATCGCTTTAAACATGCTTTGCACGCCCAAAAACACGCCCTTCACATTCACGGCCATGACCTTGTCGAACATGGCCTCGCTGGCTTCAAGAAACGGGATCACCTCGCCTTCAATCCCCGCGTTGGCCAGAAAAATATCTACGCCCCCAAAAACATCCACCGCCTGCTGGATAAAACGGTCGGTATCGGCTTTGACGCTCACATCGGCCACGCAATAGGCGCTGACATTGCTACCCACCTCGTTACTGGCATTCACAAGCGCTTGCTCATCCAGATCGACCAACAGCACCTTGGCGCCCTCTTCGACAAACCGTTTTGCCGCCGCAATACCAATGCCGCCCGCGCCGCCCGTAATGACCGCTACTTTTCCCTCTAATCGACTCATGTCGAACTCCTTAACCGTTTTAACGAGACTACCAGATCACCTGAGGTGGATGCTATTTCGTTCTGGTTAAGGCTGCATAAGCGAATACGCGTTTCAATAAAGATGCCGCACCCGAATGCGGTAAAAGATGCAGTTCAAATTCAACTAAGCTATCATCTACTCCGTGAGGCTGGGTGGCAGAGTGGTCATGCAGCGGTCTGCAACACCGTTTACGCCGGTTCGATTCCGACCCCAGCCTCCAATATACCTTCCCCATGCATCGCAACCTGCTGATTCCAGACGAGCAAATAAGCAATAAATGCTTTGCAGACAGTCTAAAAATACTTTAATCGAGATTCTCGACAACTCATGAGACCTCATGAAAACCTGTTGAGGGTTTTGCCTAACACTTACTTTAATTGCGAGTGGTCCATCGCAGGATGAGAAACGAATAAGACTGCGAAACAGAAGGTGTTTGAGGCACTAAAACATGACACGAAAGAACCTATGGATATTGATACCGCTGGCGATGCTGCTGACGGCCTGCGATCCGAACAAGATATTCGGCACGAGAGTAACCCCGCCTAAGGAACAGCCAAAGACAGTTGATTACGAACTGTTTAGTCCTACCGTCGCAATCGCAGGCGGTGCTTCTGCTAAACCTGTGAAGGTTGTCTCGGCTGGTGAGAAGCTGTACGCAGGTTGTGCGTCATGTCACGGTGGAAATGGTGAAGGTGGTATTGGTCCTAAACTACAAGGGCAAGCACTTTCCTATATTAAAGGGCGTTTGACTGCCTACAAGAATAAAGAGAAAGTCGGCAGACAATCCGTAATGATGTGGAGTCAAGCAAGTTTATTGAGTGATGCAGACATCAATAATCTATCGGAGTATATCAGTGAAAGTTTTTAGAGGGTTTTAACCATCACTGGCGATGGGGCGGTAACCACGTCGCAGAAAACACCTTTGTAAGCAATTCCGTTACGATTTTAGTTATGTCGAGCTCTGCGATACTTAACAGTACGTTGTTATTATTGCTCTAAGCAGCAGCAAATTGTTGGCATACTCTGACGTCAGATAGGATTAGGATATGGCACAATTGCCACTTCCAGAAGGGCGTTGATTTACACAGCCCTTGACAGAACTACGCCCTACTATTGATCAGACATCGAACACGGATCAGTTTGTCTTCACGTTGCTGTAACGAAAACGGTGTAACAACAACGTAAGCCCTTTTTAAAGGCTCAACCAGCTCAGTTCGACTTCCGCCCCCAGCCTCCAATTTTTCTTCACCCGCGCCCAGACGACACCACACATAGAAACAAGGACCCCGCCCGCTATCACCGACCTTGGGGCTTATTGGTCGTCAAACATCTCGGGTTGCTCAGCCAACATGACCTCATATATCGGTTTGAAACTGAAGTAGCCGCCTGAGGGCTGGCCAACCTGTTTCTGGGTGAGTGATGCGATTTCAGGCCTTATGTGCACCGGTGTTCCGGCGGCTTCCGCTAACAGTTGCGCCTGACAGCTTCGCTCCATACTGATGTACCACCACGCGACCTCGTCAACCGTTTGACCGACGGTTAACAAGCCGTGATTTTGGAGAATCGCTGCTTTTTTTGTGCCGAGCGCTGCTGAGATCCGCTCGCCTTCTGATGTGTCGAGCACCACACCCGTATAGTCATTGAATAGCACGTGATCTTCATAGAACGCGCAAGAATCTTGCGTTAGCGGATCAAGCAAACGGCCTAAGCTCGCCCAAGCTTTGCCATACAACGAGTGGGTATGCGCGGCTGCCGTCACGTGAGGCAAATTCTTATGGATCTGGGAATGGATCGCGAACGCGGCTTGATTGAGCAATCCGTCGCCTTCGACAATTTCGCCGTCATGATTCACCAGAATCAAGTCTGAGACCCGCATCTGTTTAAACGAGCGGCCAAAGGGGTTTACCCAAAAGTGATCGAGGCGCTCTGGATCGCGAACGGTAAAGTGCCCTGCTACGCCCTCATCAAAGCCAAACTTCCCGAAAACCCGGAGCGCGGCCGTGAGCTTGCGCTTGCGTTCTTGTCTCTCCTCAGCAGGCGTTGCGAACGCCGGCGGATAGGTCATGTTTCTTCTGATTTCAGTTTTAAGAGCGGCTGCTTCTGACATCGTTGGTTCCTGGCGGGCTAAATTGAGGTTCATTATTAACATTTTTTTAACCGTGTTAACAGTTACGGCCACGTCAGCCGGGACTAAATTGCAGATACTCTAATCAGCCTTGCACCGACCGGTAATTGGCTAACAAGTATACAAAGGCTGCTCGCGACGTATTGAGGCGATGGCTTACTGCAATGCACGGCCCATGGCGTGCAGGGTTGTCGAGCTTAGAAACTTAGGCGATGCTTTAACAAAGATCGCCCCTTAGCAGACGCAATTTATCGACTGTATTTTATTGCGCGTTTCTGCAGGCGCTTTTGCGGATCGTTTGAATCGCGGCGCCCCATTCAGACGCGCCAGCTAACGATGCCAGATCACCCTGTAACCAACAACTCGGCAAACCATCTTTTCCTCAATAGCGCCGATAATATTGGGACATTGTGAAGGCTATCCACCAATCGACTAGCTTCATACCCAGACATTTCAGCTCATTAAGCAGTGTCTCCAATTTTTCACCCTTGATGCTTTTTTTTGAAAAGCGATCAAAAACTTCAAAGGAAACGCTCCTACAAATCTAGGCGATTTGCTCATCCACCGCTCGAAAAGCGGCATCGAAAGCGCCGTCCATATAAGGCCGGGCTTGTGAATCTGAGTTGGCGATCGAGATTCGACCAAACTGTTTTCGGCCGATCTCATGCGGGGCTTGTCCCGGCGACCATTCAGGATCATCGAGACCCCAATACCAATAGGCATAGCCATGCGGGATGCGATTTACAGTGATGGCTTGAATATCAGTTTCGTGATCGAACCCGTGGGCGCCGAGTAGCGACTGTAGCTGCTCGCGAATATTTTGTTCGTACTCGGCAAACGTTGTTGCATAAATTTTATGCCGCCCGCGGCGAAACAAGTCCCGAGCCGAGCTTGTCTCGTCATCTGCAGGCGTAGGCGAGCCCATCATAAACACGACCATCGGGTCTGCTGCCGTTCGGGGCGGCGCATACCCGCCGGTCGTCATGGTTGGGCCTGCGACCACCCACTGAAATGCGTCAAAAGGACACTGGGTAATCGTCGGCCCCAGCTGTGAAAAAGCGACACCATCTGCCAACAAGACATTGGCGAAGACGAATGGCACCTTTTCACCATAGCTTAGTCCCTGCTTCTGGGCATCGCTCATCTCTGGGCAGAGATGCGGAATCATTGCGTTGTAACACGCCAGCACGCAATGGTTCGCGGTCACACGAAAGGGCTCACCATTTTTGACATAGTCGACTTGGACTTTTTCGTCAGTCATTTCCTTAACACCCACAACCGTGCTGCTCAAACGCACCCGAATGTTTTGCTTGGCCTCATCCAGCGCATCGTAGTCAAACTGCGCGATTGCGACATCCGAGATGCCGTCCATAGCAGGTGCGACCTCCGGGATTAGCGCCTGAACCAGCAATCGCGCAACCGATGCATTGCCGTCAGGAAACATTCGGATCTCGGATACATCATCCAGCACCGCTGCCGCTGCACTATCGAAAAAGTTCGTAACCCAGCCCAGTGCGCGCAACCCTGGCGCGCCAGCCAAAATGGCTTCATACACGGTGTGTTGCCAGCCAGAAGGCCCATTCAAAACCGACAAATGCGCGCCCAGAATCGGCAAGGTTTCGCGGGTGAGGCCAACGCGGTCAATCAAAAAATGGTTATAGCGGGTGTCGTTAATGTATTCCCATTTATCTAACAGGGATAAGTCATCGAGGTAATCCTCATCGCCACCAAAGAACGCAATCAGCTTTGCCTGTTGATCCTCAGGAATCGGCAGCGCCTCAACTGCCGATACGTAATCACCTCGGCCATGAAAAAATTTAAGCCAATGACCGCCAATGGTCACGTGCTCATGCTCGCCCTCGCCCTTGATCGAAAGTCCAACGTCTGCCTGCATCTGCCCCCCCAACAGATAGTCCGTTGGGGTCTGCCGTTGCATGGCTTCAATCATGTCTTCATCGATCCCCAAATCCGCCATCAATTGGGTCGCCATTTCACTATAGCCGCTCAATGTATCAACTTGAACGGCGCCGCCAGTGCTGAGTACCATTTTGCCTTGGTGATGAAACTCGTTTCGCTTTGCATGGCCGCCAAAGTCATCATGATTATCAAGCAACAGAATTTTTACATCTGCACCTTGTTGCTTTTGGTAATACCAGGCCGCAGCCAACCCACTCATCCCAGCGCCAACCACCACCAAATCATAGTGTTCATCAACTGTCTGATACGTTGCAGGCTTCTCGCCCTGCCAAGCGAGCGCATGCGCCACTTCAAAAGAGCCGGGATGGCTGCCCCGCATGCCCGTCAAAGTGGGTGGATAGGCGCTCGCGGATGGCGCGTCCATAATCCTCTGACCAGCAACCGATGGCGCTAGCGCCCAATTGACGGCAGGATACCCAGTCAGCGCAGCACCCGTGCCGAGCGCCAAGCCATTTAACAGATCTCGTCGCGTAATCTTTTTGCTCAAGGCAATGCTCCTGGACTTTACATGTCAAATGACATGTTGTACCTTGCTGGGCAACCTGTCAAACGGCGCAAATCTTGAGTGAACGAAGAAACCAAATTCTCCTCGCCGCGATTGAACTGATCGCTGATCAGGGCTATGCGAGCTTATCGATGCGCGCACTCGCCCGCGAAGTCGGCATGAAGCTCGGCGCCCTGCAGTATCATTTCAAAACCGCTGACCAACTGATGACCGCAATCGTTGGACATATCGCGAGCACTTACCAGACGCACTTTGATGTGCGACAAGATCAGCACACCACCCTTCGCCTTACCAGCCTTATCGGCTTCATCCTGGATGATGAGGCTGGCCGAGAAATCGCGAGCGACCGATTGTGGCCCCAGCTTTGGGCGATGCAGCTCGTTGAGCCCTTAGTGGCTGAATTGGTTGAGCACATTTATGCCGGTTACTTAAGCAAAATAGAACAAGCCCTTGCCGCGGCCGGCGCCGATGACCCAACAACGGAGGCGATCTGCTTGATGTCGATGCTAGAGGGCGCGACCATTTTTGTGGGTCAAGGCAGGCATTGGCAACAGGAAGGCGCCAAGGTGACGGCTGAAATTTTGAACTATGTCCGAATACGCTACGGAGAAGACGCATGATGGCAAAACTTGATGAACAGATAAACCGATTGGGACTTTGGGCCGTCTTGGTGGTGCTGATCACCTTCGTGATCACCCTTTTTCTACCGCTTGATGCGCCTGGTGGGCTGAGCGCCACCCAGGTTGAGCGCGTTGATTGGCTCCAGGGCAACCAAAGCACCTTTATTTTGGGTTGGATCAATCAACTGCTTGCGATGATGGCGCTCACCGCTGTGTTTCTCAGCACAACCTGGCAAATCAGACGCACCAACCCGCTGCGCGCCCTCGTTGCAGGCCTCGTCACGTGCGCATCATTTATTGTCTTTCTCGTACCAAAGTTCATTGCCATTTGGAGCATCCCGCAATTGGCACAAGTCATCGCAACCGGTGCGGCGAGCCGCGATATGGCGGGCGTTTTGCTTTCGATTCTGAGTGTTTCATTACCATTCTCGCTCTATACGGCGTTCGATTACTTGGGCTTTTGGCTGTACGCGCTTTTCGCTTTGCTCATGACGGGCCCGCTGTTCGGTCATTTGCGTCCGGCTAAATTTGCAGCGATCGCTGCAGGCCTTTTTGGCGTCGCCTTTCACGGATTGCTTGCACTACTGCTCACAGGCAACCTCGCAACCATTGATATCGAACCGGCATTTACACTGGCATTCGCCATCATCCTTGTTTTCGTCGTGGCGATGGGCTTTCAGTTTCGTTCAGCGCTGAGCATCTCAGCTCCTGTGGAGCCCCCAACCTAGCAAAAGACCTGGGAGATCGAAGCTTGAACCACAGGACTTTTCTAAGCAGTCAGAGGCGCGGGTTATGGTTGGCAGGTTGCGGCCTCCTCGCCCGGCGAGAACTACGCGATCGCGCTTGCAAAGCATGCCCCTCAACCCCTATCGCTTCAGGGTTGGCTCCATCTCGATGCGGCTAAAGACTTGTTCCGCCAAGCCGGTCGTCGTTTTGAGACAGAGAAACGGCTCGCCCAATCGTCAGATTTTAAGGCCTTCGAGCTTCAAGGCGTGACCTTCAATGCAGCGATCTCGGTTAACCACGAGCAGATTCAAAGCAGCAATATTCTCGCGCTGTTGCCCGGGACCAGCCAAAAAGCGGAATACCTTATGGTCTCATCCCATTGGGACGCCTATGGTCAGGGCGCACCGGACGCTCAAGGCCGCACGATACGCCCTGGCGCCAATGATGATGGGCTCGGCACCGCGGGGGTCATAGAACTGGCGAGAAT
>ERZ891134.1948-NODE-1948-length-12985-cov-4.335808_pt1 | contig 12985 bp, 8 predicted proteins | sample MGYA00520888_ERZ891134 | MGnify/ENA primary metagenome ERZ891134 (study PRJEB32303, sample SAMEA104408692) | aquatic metagenome | biome: Brackish water; feature: Coastal; material: water | place: Baltic Sea | collected 2014-10-23 | depth 10 m ... | reverse complement strand
CAACAGAACCTGAAACGATTCCATTAAACAAACCAAAATCTACTCCTGGATTAATTTCCTGCAATCTTTCCCATTGCAACATGGGGTTTTCAATATTTAAAGCAATAAAAGCTGTTTGAGCACTTCCGTTTACAATAGCAGAACTTGATCCTAATAAAGGTAAAGACGGATAAAGATCAATGGTATTACTGCCAGTATCAATATCTTTATTTCCAGTGAAACCATAACTAACCCTGAATTTTAGGTTACTGATTACTTCACTATCTTTCAAGAATGATTCTTCAGACACCCTCCAACCAAAAGAAGCTGCAGGAAAATCTCCAAATTTAGAATCTACTCCAAAAATTGAACTACCATCTCTACGGTAACTCACAGAAGCTAGGTATTTGTCATCGTAAGCATAATTTACACGACCATAGTAAGAACGAAAGCGTTCTGCATACTTAAATGAACCCATACTATTTAAAACAGTAGCTGCACTTAAAGTTTTAATTAGATCTGAAGTATATCCAGACCCTAGCATACTATCTCCTTGGAAATCCCATTTTTCAGCAGAAATACCAGCAATGGCAGAAATATCATGCGCTCCAATGGTTTTGTCATAGGTAAAGTAGTTCTCGGTAACCATGTGAATTCTATTTTCATTAGACACACTATAGCTTGCTGCAGAAGCACCATTTCTATTAGACTCCACACCCTGCCATCTGTCATTAAAAGTATTTTGATAATCCCCAGACAAAGATGCTCTAAAATGTAGGCCATCCATAATTTTAAAATCTGCATAAACACTTCCTGCCAATTTAAATTTATAGTCATTTCTGTCTCTCTCCAATACCTTAGCCGCTGGATTTGTATTTGAAGTATTAGAAATATCCGTAGCATTTGGACCGTAGTTATCAAAATGACGCTGTAACGCATAATCACCCACAATCACATCCGGATATACATTTCTGTCTACATACTGAATGGTATTGTCGTCATGATAAACAGGTAACCATGGTGTTTGTCTTAAAATATCGTGTGTAGAACCATCAAAGCGTCTTCTTCTAGAATAAGATGGTGCAAGATTAGCGCCAAATTTAAAATTGTTTCCCACTTTGGTATCCAACTTTATTCTCATGTTGTAGCGCTTAAAATCATCAGTTAATAAAACGCCTTCGTCATGAAGATACCCAAGTGAAGTACTGAATTTTGTATTTTCACTTCCACCTCTAGCGCTAAAAGAATGGTTCTGAATCACACCACCATCAAAAATAACATCTTGCCAATCACGGTCTATACCAATTTGCTGTTTGTATGCAGTCTTATCTGAAAGGACTCCGTTAGCAGCCAATTCAGCCGCAGCTGTTTCAGCTATAGACGCGTAATAAGCATCACTTTGCCTAGCCTCTTTAAATCCTGTGTAAGTGTTATAAGAAAATTTAGTTTTTCCTTCTTTACCTTGTTTTGTGGTAATTAGTATAACCCCATTAGAACCTCTAGATCCGTATATAGCTGCAGAAGATGCATCTTTTAACACATCAAAAGAAGCCACTTCGTTCATATCTAGGTTTCCTAAGAAATCACTGTCTACTGGCAAACCATCTACCACTATTAAAGGAGCAGAACTTCCGTTCAAAGAACCAACCCCTCTAACTCTAATTGTAGGAGCAGATCCTGCTTCACCTTCTGTAGCAGCAATATTAACCCCCGCAATTTGGCCTACCAGGGCGTCGTCTACCCTAGCAACTGCAATCTGGTCTAAATCATCATTTACTACACTAGCCACTGCACCTGTCATATGAATCTTTTTTCTAGATCCATACCCTACCAAAACCACCTCATCTAATAGGTTAAGGTCCTCTGCAAGTACAACTAAAAGTTGTGATTGATTTCTAATCAGTACATCTTGATCTACAAATCCCACATAAGAAAAACGAAGAATGTCTCCTGTTTTTACCTCAATGGAAAAGTTACCATCGAAATCTGTCTGAGTTCCGTTGGTAGAATTTTTGACAGTCACATTTACCCCTAAAAGCGGCAGACTATTAGAGTCCTTTACACTTCCAGAAACCGTAAACGAGTCCTGTGCAAATAGCTGAATATTGACCAACAATAGAGCGATCAATAAAAATTTGGTTTTTAAATTCATCTTTAGTTCATTTAGTTTTAAGTTAATTTTAGTTTGACTTTTTAAGTATTTAACTTTATAAACCAACACTAACAGATATAAAATGATTATTTTTGAACCATCAATAACCCTCAGTGGTGATTTGATATTTACTTCCCTCCAAAGAAGTAATCTTTTTAAAGGACAGGTGTGCACCTGTCCTTTTTTATAATGTTTTATATTTGGTAAACCAAATTGGTAAACCAGATTGGGTTACCAAATATATATTAAGTTTTTCTTAAAAAAAAACATCATCCAAAAAAAATAGCTAATATTTTGTCAAATAGTTGATTTTTCAATCACATTATTGTCAGAAATATAAATTAAATTAATTCTAGAAGTTTTCCCGTTTAAGGATATAAACACCTTTAAATGTGCCTGCTTTTCTACAAATAGAAGCTTCTAGTTTTAAAGAAAAACTATTACAGTATAAAAGTTTAATCATTTTAGTTGCTCCCATCCATTGAATTGAGTCCACAAAAAAAATAAAATATTTGGAATGTCATATAATTCAACAAATCATTGAAAATATGCAGTTAAATCCTAATTTGGATGGCTAAATTCAAATTTTAGTCTAATTTGTTGCACAATTTGAAATAAATCTTTTTCTCTCAAACCAAAGTTATACATGGTTTCAAATAAAATTTACGTTGTCATGGGGGTATCAGGCGCCGGAAAAAGCAGTGTTGGACAGGCCTTGAGTAAGTCTTTAAAGCTGCCTTTTTACGACGGAGATGACTACCACCCTCAAGCGAATATTGACAAAATGCGCCAAGGGATTCCCTTGGAGGATTCCGACAGATGGAAATGGTTAAAAAACCTCAACCAATTAGCCAAAGAGGCGCTTAAAAAAGAGGGCGCTGTAATGGTTTGCTCTGCCCTAAAGGAAGTCTACAGACAGGAACTGTCCAAAGACCTCTCTACTGCATGTGAATGGATTTACTTAAAAGGAAGTTACGAACTTATACTGGAGAGAATTCAAGCTAGAGCGGGACATTTCATGCCCCAAGAGTTGTTGCAATCTCAATTTAACACCTTAGAGGCACCAAAAAATGCTATTGAGATAGACGTCAGTGCACCCCTATCAGAAATTATAAAAGAACTAGAGATGACTTTTAATGAAAAAAAAGAATTTGGCCTCTTTGGATTGGGCGTTATGGGAAAAAGCCTGGCGAGAAATCTAGCGAGAAACGGTTTTAAAATAGCTCTATTTAACAGACACTTAGCTGGTGTAGAAGAAGGCGTTGCCAAAAATTTTAAGGATCATTTTCCAGAGTTAAAAGAAGCCGCAGCTTTTGATGAAATAGCAGCTTTTGTAAACGCATTAGAAACCCCAAGGAAAATCATGCTCATGGTGAATGCAGGACCGATTGTAGACCATGTCATAGAAGACTTGCTGCCCTTTTTAACCAAGGGAGATATTCTCATAGACGGCGGAAATTCCAATTACAAAGACAGCAAGAGAAGGCTGGATTACTTAAACAGCCATCAGATTCAATTTATAGGGGCTGGAGTCTCTGGCGGTGAAGAAGGCGCATTAACAGGGCCTTCCATTATGCCAGGCGGTAGCAAAGAAGCCTATACCGCCATTCAGCTGTACTTAGAAGCCATTGCTGCTAAAGGAGAAGACGGCAAGCCATGCTGCTCCTATATTGGAGAGGAAGGAAGTGGGCACTTTGTCAAGATGGTGCACAACGGTATTGAATATGTAGAGATGGAATTGCTTGCAGAAATGTATGCGATCCTGACGGCTTTAGGAAAAAACCCAGCAGAAATAGCTAACATTTTTGAATCCTGGAAATCGGTCTCTAACAGTTATTTACTGGAGATCACCATAGACATTTTAAGGAAAAAAGAAGGCGATACCCCTTTGGTAGAAAAGATTTTAGACGTAGCAGCCAATAAGGGAACAGGAAACTGGACCACCATTGCCACCGCAGAGTTAGGGGTCCCAAGCACCCTGATTGCCAATGCCCTTTTTGCTAGATTTACCTCTTCCTTTAAAACACAGCGTCAAAAAGTAGCGGCCATTTTTGAACACAGCGCTCCCGTCCAAACCATGGAAGTTGGAGACTTATTAAAAGCCTACCATTTTGCTAGAATTATAAATCATTATCAAGGATTTCAATTAATTTCTGAAGCGGCAAAAACCTATCAATGGAATATAGCCCTCAGTGAATTGGCTCGTGTTTGGACCAATGGTTGCATCATTAAATCTGATCTAATGAAAAAATTGGTGCCCCTTCTAAAGGAATCTAGCGACCTTCTAGACGCTCCAACCCTACAAAACGAATTACTTTTTTTAAAGCCTATTGCGAATAAGGTAGTGGCCCAATGCATTTTGTCAGAAATTCCGACCAGCAGTTTAAGTGAGTCTGTTAACTTTTTAAATCAACTAAAAACAGACCGCTCTGCAGCCAACATTATACAGGCACAACGAGATTATTTTGGTGCACACACCTATAAAAGAATCCATGACCCCCTTCAAAAAAACTACCATACCATCTGGAAATAAATACCCACCAAACCATGGAAACCACCACTGAAAAGAAAAGCTTACTTAAAAAAATCATTTTATTAATCTTGGGATTTGGACCAGGTATATTTGCCATAGGCTACACCATAGGGACGGGAAGCGTTACCGCCATGATCGTGGCTGGAAGCAAGTTTGGCATGCAGCTGCTTTGGGTGCTCTTACTGAGTTGTCTCTTTTCAGGACTGCTCATGTTTGTATATGGAAATTATGCCTTAATCACTGGGGAAACCGCTCTGTACGGTTTTAAAAAATACTATAAATACGGTAAGGTACTGGCCATCATGATCATGATAGGAATTACCTTTGGACAATGGAACTCCCTTATGGGAATTTTAGGAATCTCATCTAATATTATCTATGAAATACTGGCCTTAAATTACGAAGGACTCCGAGGATATCAATACGAGACGGTCTTAGGAATAGCCGTAGCTATTATTGCTATTTTTTATGGCTTACTACTGGTGGGCAAATACACCTTCTTTGAAAAAATACTCGTGATCTTTGTATCTATCATGGGAGGGTCCTTTTTATTTTCATTGTGCTTTGTGCAACCCCTACCATTAGAAGTCGTTAAAGGATTAATACCCTCAATTCCTCAGGTGCCTGGGGGTAAAATGTTGGTGGCAGCATTTGTGGGAACCACTATGGCCTCTGCCACCTTCTTATCTAGACCTCTTTTTATAAAAGGAAAAGGCTGGACCCTAGCCAACAAAGACCAACAAAAAAAAGATGCCATTACAGCAGCGGTATTAATTTTTATCATAAGCGGGACCATTATGGCGGTAGCCAGTGGGGCTTTATTTCACGAAGGAAAAGTAGTGACCCAGGTCTTAGATATGGCCAACACCCTGGAACCGGTTGCCGGAAAACTAGCCGTGGGTATTTTCTTTTTTGGCGCCCTGAGTGCCGGTTTATCTTCTATTTTTCCCTGCCTTCTCATTGCTCCCCTTTTATTGGCAGACTACCAATCGGGCACCCTAGACACCAGTTCCAAACAATTTAAAATAATCACCGCCATTGCATGTGCAGTAGCTTTGATAGGTCCTATTTTAGGTGCCAATCCCATTGAAATTCAAATACTCTCTCAGGTATTTAACGTCTTTGTGTTGCCAGCTGTAGTAGGAGGTATTATTATGATGGCAAACAACCAGAAAATCATGAAAGCCTACCAAACTGGACTTTTTGTAAATATTGGCCTATGGGCCGCCTTTATTTTTGCCATAGTAATTTCCTATAACGGGATCCTTGGAATTTTAGAATTATAAACCAATCGCTTTTTCGATCATGTCTATGCTCATTGTTGCCCTTTGTGTCTTTTTACTCATTCTCCTCATATCTTGGGGTAAAATAAATCCCTTTCTGGCCTTTTTGATCATTTCCATTGTGGCGGGAGTGCTTTTGGGAATTCCTATCGGTGAAATATCCCAAGCCATTGAGTCCGGTATAGGGGGTATACTAGGTTCGCTGGCCGCAATAGTCTGTCTAGGGGCTATGTTTGGAAAAGTGATCTCAGACAGTGGGGCCGCTAAAAAGATTACCGAAGTCTTAAGCCAAACCTTTGGTCAGAAAAACCTCCCCTGGGCTTTTATGCTGACTGGATTTATAGTGGGTATTCCACTGTTTTACAACATTGGTTTTGTATTGCTAGTTCCCCTTGTTTTTTCTGCCGTCTATCAATACAAATTACCTGCGGTCTATGTAGGAATCCCGCTACTGGCTGCATTGTCCGTAACCCATGGGTTTCTCCCGCCACACCCCTCTCCTACTGCTCTAGTGAGCATTTTTAATGCCAATATAAGCCTCACTCTTGTCTATGGGCTTATAGTAGCTATACCCTGCATGGTACTCGCTGGACCATTGTTTGCAAAAACCCTTAAAGGAATTCAATCAAAGCCTTTGGAGGTGTTTATTCCCAAAACAGATCCGAATCAGAAACTACCCTCTGGTTTTAATAGTTTTTTTACGGCCTTACTACCTGTTATTCTGTTGAGCGCTGCTGCGGCACTGCCCCAAATCACTCAGGAAAACAATAGCATTTACGAAGTTTTTGTTTTTCTAGCAGACCCCATGACGGTCATGCTTATCTCTTTAATGGTAGCCACCTATAGCTTAGGCACCAAACAAGGAATGGCTATAAAAACCATTATGGAGGGTTATGGAAGTGCGGTAAAAGACATTGCTATGATCCTGTTAATTGTGGCTGGAGCAGGTGCTTTAAAACAAATATTCATTGCCAGTGGGGTAAGTAATGAGATTGCTCAGCTGTTGGCAAGCTCAGAAATGAATCCATTGTTATTAGGATTCTTCATGGCTACCCTCATTCGAATCTCATTGGGTTCTGCCACAGTGGCTGGCCTCACTACTGCGGGAATTATTGGGCCTATCATAGCCACCACAAACGCCAATCCCAACCTAATGGTTTTAGCCATAGGGTCGGGTAGTTTAATGTGCTCTCATGTAAATGATTCGGGTTTTTGGATGTTTAAAGAGTATTTTAACCTCAGCCTAAAAGACACCTTCAAATCCTGGACCTTAATGGAAACCATCGTGGGGGTGGTAGGAATAGGCATGGTGCTCTTAATAGATTTCGTATTGCAAACACCTACCTAAATAACCGATTTTGTCAAAAAGCTGTTATATCCCTATCTTTAAAATAGCCTTTTAGAGATTGCATATACTTAAAAAAGGTGTTTGGCAAAGAATTTCTAATTAATTTCTTAGTGGGTTTTTGTCTAAATTATATAGCCTTTTCGGCTTGTTGCCATGTGTTCCTTAAAAAAGTCAAATCTTTTTTCATCTGGGCAAAAACTACTTTTTTATCCACAGTTAATGTTGTATTTCCGTGTTCAGCCCCACCCAATGGATATTCTAAATGAAGTGAAATAGGTACGTTTATATCATATTTTTTTAACAATGAGAAATAACGATTAAAATCTACCATGCCTTCTCCAAGAGGCGTATTGATTAGTTTCCATTTTCCTTGAAACTGTCCCCATTTAAAATCTTTTATCACCAATGATTTAATGTAGGGGTTTATTTGTCTCAAGCCCAATTCCCAGCTAGTTCCTCCTTCTACCACTGCATGCCTTATGTCATATTGTGCGCCAAAATGCTCATTCTGCGTAGCCTCTAAAATAGGGCGTAAGTCCCAAATGGGCGCCCCCACATGATTGCCTGCATGGTTTTGATAGCAGCCAATTAATCCAAGTGCTTTATTGAATAATTCTAATTTTTTAGCTTGGTGCCCATAAATAGCCTGACTCTCTAAAATGGATCTATTTTCCGGATAGGTTAACCATCCTGTTCGATAATGCGTAAACGCTAAAGCACTTGCCGTTTCTAAAACCGCTTTGTTAGACGCAACCTCTAGATCCCACACTTCCGTTGTTATCATTCCGGGTTTCATTCCAAAACCCATCATTGCGTCTACAGCCTCTGGTAAATCATCCACAACCCTTTCTGGTAAAACATGTCCTTTTGGGCGTACCGTGATATCTAATCCATCAAATCCTAAGTCAGCAGACACTTCTGCCATATCTTTATAATTGAGGAATTGTAGGTGTTTCGAGAACAAACTGATGTTCAGCTGATCTTTTGGCTTTGTAGCCCCAATTATAAACGGACTACTAAATCCAAGCATTGGAATACTTCCGATTGCTGTAGCAGACATTTTTGTGAAGTTTCTTCTTGTAATCACTTTATTAATTTCTCTCATAATTAGATCGGAAATAATGTTATTGATAAGGAATTAGTTTTAAAAACTTGTCTATTTTACAAATATATGTATTTTTGGTAAACCAGTTTGGTTTACCAATTTTAAATAAGTAACCCAAATTGCTATTGTAGTAATTGCTAATTCACAAATTTAAATATCTAAAAAGGTTTCAAAAGGTGAGTAAGCATTGCGATTGGTTTAATTGACTAACTTAAAAGATAACATGAGCTACAAAAAAACAAGATTTAGTATCGTCCAAAATTACATAATGACTTTAATGGTTATATTATTGGTAGGTTGTAATGGTACAGACAAAAAACAAAACACAACAAAAGAGCATGAGGGCTCAGCTATGAATACCAAAGCTAATGATGTCATACCCTTTTTTGAACACTGGAATTTAATATTAGGAGACGGAAGTAATGTAGGCCAAGCCGTTGACTACCTAAATACAGACTACTTCTACACAGCCAAAGACAATCAAGGAGATTGGGTGGTATTTAAATCTCCAAATGCAGGAAGCACTCATGGATCTTCTAACAACACCAGAACAGAGCTAGCACAATTGAAAAAGTGGAAACCTACAACGGAAGCAAAGATGAAAGCTACATTAAAAGTTATGAATGTATCTACTACTGGAGATCCTCGTGTAGCGGCCACATATTCTGTAGTTGTAGGTCAGATTCACAGTGCTGATGGTCACGAAAACGAACCCTTAAAAATCTTTTACAAAAAATTTCCTGGACATACCAAAGGATCACTTTTTTGGAATTATGAAATTAATACAAAAGGAGATGACAATTCTAAAAGATGGGATTATTCTTACCCTATTTGGGGCTATGACTTTTCTTTAGTTGGGACTGGCGAAAACAATTATCCGCCAGAACCTGAAGATGGTATTGCCTTGGGAGAGGAATTTAGTTATGAAGTAGAGATTAAAGACGGTATTATGTATCTTAATTTTTCGAGAGAAGGTTATGAAAATAAGCGTTTTTCTAAAAACCTAATTTCATCAGAATATACGGAAAGCTCTATGTTACCAGAACAAGTAAAACGTCTTTTTGTGCCTATAGGTCAAGACGGTGTGGAACAAAAAAATGCCTATGCTAATGAAGGACTGTTTTTTAAGTTAGGGACATACAACCAAACCAATGGGAAAGATCCAAAAGTAAATAAAGTTTGGTGCTCTGGAGCTGAAACACATGGCGGAGATCTTCAAAAGCAATATTCAGATGGAAATTATGCAGAGGTTTGGTTTAAAGAGGCGTCCATAACAATCCCTGATGACGCCTATTCCAATGCTGGTTATTTTGAAGCTAATGACGGTTTAGCTTCAAAAACAGTCTATCCTAATGAGGTAATCCCTTTTATGGATAAATTTAAAATTTTGCTTGGGAATGGAACTACTGAAGAAGATCTCACAGCATTCGAACACAAAGAATTCTTTTATACAGTAATTGATGGAACTAGACGCTGGGTAGTTTACAAAACACCTAACTCTGGGGTCACTTCTAAAAATTCTAGCAACACTAGAACAGAATTACATGAGAAAAGAGAATGGACTCCTGAAGAAGGAGGAAATCTAACAGGCACCTGTAAAGTTATGCAAGTTTCAACTTCTGGTGATGCCAGGGCAGCCGCATCTTATTCGGTAGTTCTAGGACAAATTCACAGTGGTGAAGGACATGAAAATGAACCATTAAAAATATTTTATAAAAAATTCCCAGGCCACACTAAAGGGTCTGTATTCTGGAATTATGAAATTAATACAGCAGGTGACGACAATAAGGGAAGATGGGATTATTCTTATGCAGTTTGGGGTAATGATATGTCGGTGATCGGGCAAACTAAAGACGTACCCCCTCAAGAACCAACAGATGGAATAGAATTAGGAGAAGAATTTAGTTACGAGGTAAATGTTTATAATGGATTCATGTATCTTACTTTCGAGAGTAAAGGCCATGAAACAAAAACATTCACTAAAAATCTTATCTCTTCTGAGTATGTGAAAAAATCAGATATTCCGTCGCAAACACAACAACTATTTGTTCCTATTGGGCAAGATGGTACTGAAAAAGAAAATGCTTACAGTGGAGAGTTGGTATATTTTAAACAAGGTGCTTACAACCAGACCAATGGTAAAGATTACGAAACCAACAAGGTGTGGGCTGCAGGAGCTGAAACCTATGGTGGAGACATTTCAAAACAATATGAAAATGGGTGTTATACAGAGGTATGGTTTAGAGAAGCTAGCGTGGGCCAAGGGATTCCAAATAAATAAATTATTATTTAAGCATTACAAATCAAAAACAATAAAAATGAAGCGATTTAGCAAAAAATATATCATTACAAAAAACATGGAATGGGAAGCCTTAGGTGGCGGCGTGTCCAGAAAATTTTTAGGGTATGACAACCAGATTATGATGGTAAAAGTGAAGTTTGAAAAAGGGGCCTTAGGTGCGCCTCATCAACATTTTCATACACAAGCAACCTACTGTATTTCAGGTAAATTTGAATTTGACATAGACGGAGAAAAGAAAGTTATTGAAGCTGGAGATGGCGTGTATATTGAGCCAAATCTATTACATAGTGCATTGTGTTTAGAAGAAGGAATGTTAATTGACACCTTTAGCCCAGTTAGAGAAGATTTTTTAAGTGGTGGAGCAGTGTCTTATTTTGGAGATAAGAATTAGTAATCATAAAAAATAAACTGTTTTAATTATCTATTTTGGATTGAGAAATCTTATTCTAATATGTGAAATACTTTATTCTTTAGAATCAAAACATCATGGCTAACTAAAGCTCTTGCCCGTAAATAACCTTAGGGAACAACCCTTAAATCATACCAAATTGAAAATCTTATACTATGGATTGTTTTTTTAAAAATATCAGTTTCGGATTAATACCAATTGTGCTAATAAGTTTTTATAGTTGTAATTCAGATCCAATTTTAGAAAACAATAAAATAATTGAAACTTCAGAACCCTACCTAGCTTTAGGATATGTTGAGTTACCTTATGGCAATGATAATCTGTTATCAGAGTTAGACAGAGGTGATCGATTCGGGAGAGATCATGACAAAATTGGAGATGTAGATGGAGATGGAGTAATTGATTTAGTTGTTGGAGCTCGCTCAGATGATGATGGAGAAATAGATGCTGGAGCTGTATACATTTTATTTATGAATCATGATGGATCATTGAAGTCACATCAAAAAATATCTATGATTAGTGGGGGGTTTTCAGATGTTCTAAATGAAGGAAATTTCTTTGGATATGGAGTAGCCGGCATTGGAGATTATAACTATGATGGAATTCCTGATATTGCCGTTTCCTCTCCTGTTCCTCCAAATAATTCATTATATATCATCCATTTAAATACTGATGGCACTGTAAAAAGTTATACAAAAAATCAAAATATAATTGCCGAGGGCTTAACAGCTATTGGTGATATAAATGGAGATAATAGAATTGATATTGTAGCATGCAACCCGGGTTCTGATGATGGAGGCAGAGATAGAGGAGCAATTGACATAATTTTTTTAAACGAAGATTCTTACGTAGAGAACTTAAAAACAATTACAATAAGTTCGTCTAAAGGAGGCTTTGGATCAGGAATTGAGGATGGTGATAAATTTGGAGGCAGAGAAGTAGCTATGATGGGTGATATTGATAAAGATGGAACTATAGAGTTGGCAGTAGGAGCTTTTATGTCTGATGAAGGGAAAGGAGCCATTTGGATGTTATCATTAAACAGTTCAAGCTTTAATGTCGAATCTAAAATAAAAATCACAGAGGGTATGGGTGGTTTTACAGATCAATTGATTACGACTGTAAACCCAAATGGATCGTACGGAGCAAATTTTGGACATGCGATGGCAGCCATAGGAGACGTTGATGGTGATGGGGTGGTTGATCTTATTACAGGTGCAAATCAACAATATGAAGGTTGGGGTTATATTTTATATTTAAACAATAACAAAACAGTTAAGTCTTTCTCAATAATTAATAATTCTAAGGGAGGTTTTAATCTAAACTTGCCTGAAGAAGATCGTTTTTCTCGATCTATTTCTTACATAGGAGATTTAAAAGGAGATGGTTCTATAGCTGTTAACTTGGGTGGAGGGGCTGGAGATACAGGAAGTTTATATACTCTTTTTTTTAAATCTAACTAAATTTTAGCTTTTAAATATAATGTCGTAATCTACATCTTTCCCTATATATTTTGTAACATACTTACATACTGTTTCAGTATCATATATTGGCTGATAGTCTCCAACTGATACATTACCCATGCCATACTTAATCTCCTTGTAAGTTATGTCTGAATTAGTGCCAATCAGCATATGAACATGTGTATTGTTATAGTCTCCCTTGTCTCTTTCTGATACATAAAACACTTGTTCAACCTTACAAAGCCTTATGAAGAGTTGATTAAAAAGAAAGATTATGATGAACTTAGAATTTTTAGACATGATTCTAAAAAAGACATTAAAGCAGATGATAATCTTTGGAATAACTTTAATAAGCTCTTAAGAGAACTTGATGTTTATTAATCAAAATCAGTGAATTCATTGTCAAATATT
>ERZ891134.1941-NODE-1941-length-13045-cov-12.931871_pt1 | contig 13045 bp, 30 predicted proteins | sample MGYA00520888_ERZ891134 | MGnify/ENA primary metagenome ERZ891134 (study PRJEB32303, sample SAMEA104408692) | aquatic metagenome | biome: Brackish water; feature: Coastal; material: water | place: Baltic Sea | collected 2014-10-23 | depth 10 m ... | reverse complement strand
TCCCCTCTGCTAAAACTGAACAATGCAGTTTTATTGGAGGTAATTGTAAAGCATCAGCAATATCTTTATCTTTAATTAATTTTGCTTCTTCTATTGTTCTACCTTTTAGCATTTCTACAAACATTGTAGAACTCGCTATTGCACTCCCACATCCGTAAGTCTTGAACTTTACATCTGTGATGCGTTCGGCGCTGTCAAGTTTCAACTGTAATTTCATGACGTCACCACAAGCAGGTGCTCCAACCATTCCTGTTGCTACATTCGGGTCTTTTGGGTCAAAACTGCCCACGCTAAACTGCTTTGGTGAGTTTAATACTCCATAGAATCTATCTTTTACTTCTTTACTATACGCCATCTAATACTGCTCCTACAAAACTTATACAAAACCTTTTACCTAAGTTATCAGATAAAAGGGGTGGTATTATTAATATTAATACTACGGAAAACATAGCTAAAACTATAAAAAATCCTAAGTATTTTCTTGTTATAAAAATATTGTTTGGGTCTAACTTTTCTATGGTTTTATAGATAGGTATATATAGTTTATACATAGCTAAAACTATGCCTGCTACATAAAAAGCTAAAAAATATTCCATTCTGTGTTTCCTTATATTATAAATACTTCTGCAAGTGACTTAATTTGCCCATGTCGTAAGAAGGAAGAGGATAATATTTACCAGCATATGTTAAATTCGGAAAATATGTATCTTTTAGGGCATCTTGACTACATTCTATAGTATAGCATAGATAAACTTTATAACCTCTTTCTTCTGCTTTTTCTTCTTGAACTTCTCTTTGTACAATTGCAGGGTAGTTCTGTCGAACTGCCCAAATTTTTTCTCCAACCTCAAATTCTTCCGCTACACACTGTTCTGGTAGTATAGCGTTTTTTCTACCTTCATAGTCAGTCATAGCAAGCTTTTGTGGTATGCCTACTCTGTCTATAATTGCCTTAATGAAAGCTGGTGAACGATATAAACCTTTAGCTATATCTGATACATTTGCTCCATCCAAGTAGAAGTTTACTACTTGTTTAATCTCCATTTCTGTTGCGCCTTTCCCTTTGTTTTGGGACTTACGTCTTTCTCTATAAGCCACTGTTTCTTCGTGGTCTTCGATAATTTTATTTAATCTTGTAGTGTTATAACTTATGTTCAGTATACTACACGCTTCTTTCTTAGTTATAGGTTTTTCATCTTTTAATAACTCTATTACATGCTGTATGTTTGTTTCAGTTAAATTTTCGTGTTTTCTTGTCTTAATTGCCACTTATACTCCTATTAGCCAAATTATTAATACATAAGTTAATACATGAAGATATTGGTCTAAACCATGTAATCCCCAGTATAGTGTTTGTGTGTTGTTCAATTTAAAAATTCTTTTTATGTTGTTCTTTGCAAAATCAATGTGATAATGGAATATACCATCTAACACGGATAGCAATACTGCTAATGGGAAACTTACAAAAAATATTAATATACCAAATGTTCCTATAACATGATGTGATGCATGGATTAATCCTCCATGACCACCATATATACCTTTATCCTTCCACGGTTTTTGTAATAAATAGTCTGCTACTGTATGTTTTAGCATTAACCATATAAATATTACTAATAAATCACCCATTTGTATTTCCATTATTATACTCTTGAGTATAACTTGGCTCTTGATGTTCTCCTAATAAAAATATTGCATAGTGAATTATTTTTCGTAAGTCGTCTGGATTGTTTCCATACTTCTTGCCGTAGCGTTGAGCATACTTAATGATGTTTCCAATACAGAAACCATCTCCATGCCCTGCGTCAAATACAAATTCTGTGGTTTGAATTTTGCTGGTGCCATAATGCTGTTTATAAGTTTTATCGATATACTCTTTTATATCTGCTAATACTATATCTTCATTGAATTTATACTTAACCAATTAACTCCTCCAAAGCAGCGTATCCGCCTATGTATTCTCCATCTTTTATTATCTGAGGAAAGGTTCTTGCACCAGGAAATTTCTCTCTCATTTCTGAGAAGCCGTAGTCTATATCTAATTGTTTATATACTACTTCAAAACCTTTTCTTTCTGCTAAACCTTTTGCCATGTCGCAATAAGGACAGTTATCTTTGCCATAAATCTCTATCATCTCGTTATCCTTTTCTCATAATCTGCATAGTCTTCGTTCCACCAGTGAGGTTTCTCACGATGCTTCCAACTAGCAAAGGTTGCTTTATCTAAGTGGTAATAATCACGATAACTTTGTATCGGATTATCATAATCTTTTAAATCGTCGGGCATTGCCAATCCAAAGGTTGTAAAACCTACACGAGGTAAATTCTTTGGGTCAGGTAGTTTATTTACTACTTGCTCAATTGATTTGTGTAGTTTGCCATATCTATAATAATATTCATCATTGAGAGCATTTGCATAGCAATGCACCCATTCATGGTTATCAAGTGATTCTCTTGCCCAGATAGTGCAAGGATGATTATACATCATTGGCAGGTAGGGGTAGGGACGTTCCTCAAGAGGTAAATGCTTAATCTCGGCTTTTGCCTTATTCATCACTTCTCTTTCCTCTGCGTTAAGAGCTCGAGGAACGAACCCTAATAATTCGTCTATCCATATAGTAGTGCATAAGATTTGAGCAGCCTCAAGCGGCATCTTGACAATATGCTTGTCAACATGAAACTGGGCTGCTTTATCTAAATCTTCGTCTAAGTAGAATAAATTCATTTATGTCCAACACTTATATTCCTTACATTCACCTGTCTGTGGGTCTACGGCTTTGCCACAGACTTCGCACTCGTCAATATACCAAGTCTCAAAGGACTTAGTTTGAGAGTTCCACATTTGACAGGTTTTTCCATTCATAATTTTTTTCATAAATATATTATACTAAAATTATAAACAGATGTCAAGAACTATTTTTGGGTTACTTTGAATTTATCTTATCTTTTGCCTAAAGCTTGAGCACCAAAGAATGCTGCAACAATACCAGCAACTGCCACAAAGTAGGTAGGAGCCATATCTCCTAGAGTTTCCTGTGCTTGGTCTAATCCAACCAAAGATGCAACAACAACTGCAAAAGGATATAATAATAGTCCACCTAAAGCAAACCAAGTCATATTTCTTTGAGCATCACGCATTGCATCTGCATCTTCGAGTTCTTTTCTTTTGAACTCTAAATACATTGCACGTTCTTCCTCTGTTACTACTCCGTCACCATTGGTATCAGCGGGATGATAGCTATTATTGACTTCTTCAGTCACCTTGCTTTTCCTTTGCTTTTCCAATGTTTAAGGCTAATAAATCTACAAACTTATATAGCTTGCCAATCATAGCATCATCCTTTGGTGTCGGTGTTGACGCCGCAATTAAGCTTGCAATTGTTACTATAAGAGTAACTGTGCTTACTATTTCCATTATCATAGTATTCTCCGCTTCCTAAGAAGCCTTGCCCATCAATTTGGGACTTCATAAGATACAATGGAGTTGATATTTATATCCTCCCATCTATCTTCGTCAAGTCTAAAACAAACAATGACATCAGAGTCAGATTGATTTACTCTTGAGTTTGTATACTTATCCATGAGTGTACATGGTATAGTGTATTCTTTACCTGAGATTAGAGAAGTAAATTTTATATTTACTATTCCAGTCATTAACAACCCTTTTAGTTCTGAGAACATTTAATACTCCTGCTCTTTTTGCGTCTATGAGGATTGCTTCCTCTCTAATTTTCCATCTTTTTTCTGATATAGGCTTTAGCATCCATAAAAAATCATTCATTTTCTAAGTCTGCTACTCTATCTTCCAAATGTTCAAGCCAATCTTCTATTTCTTCAAATCGTCCTTGAACTACTGGATTCCTGTCAAAAAACTTAGCACCTTTATTCATTACTCTATAGTAGTGCCAGTCTTTGAAAAATTGTATTAATTTATTCCACACTTTTTAGTGCTTCGGGGTCTGTTACTTTCTCATAGTATACTACTACTTCTTTGAGTTCAGTAATATATCTTTTTAATTCTTGCATATTGTAGGACATCAACTCATAATCTGGTATTGACATTGCTACAAATACTACTTGCCCATGTTCTTTTGTTAATCTTTCGTGAAACTCATCAATGTTTTTATCACTAACAACATACCACATAGGCTCTTTCAAGTCTATTTCTCTTGGTAGAACAGGTTGGGTAATAATCCTGTCCATTGGCTTTGCTGTTACTTCTATCTGTTTAGTTGGGATTAGACTGCAACTCGACGCCATCATCAAGGCTATCAATGGTGCGACTAATTTCTTCGATTGAATCAAATACATCTTTTGTTCCTTTATTTATTCTTGGTTCTAGCAGTCCAGGCTTTGCTGCTGCTAATTTTGTTAAATTGTGTCTCTTAAAGATGTCTAAATATCTATTCATCTCTAACTGTGTTGCTTGTGACTTTTTCTGTAAGTCTCCAAGTTGTTGTGTTTGCAATGCAAAATCGTTCTGCATTGTTTTAATTGCTTCTTCTTGTGTAGCAACTGCACTTTCAAGTGCCATATTATTTGCTGTAAGTACTTGGTTCTGTTGATATAAATAATAGCTACCTAATCCTAATACTATAATAATTCCTATATAAAATTGGTTCATAGTTGTGTTATCCTGTAATTAAGTCCTTCTGCACCTCGTATTTCTACTAACTCGCCTTCTCTTGTAATAAAGGATAAGAACTTTTCTTGTTTTTTATGAAACTTTTTTACTATAAATTCTTGGTCATCTGAATCTCCCCAAGTAGCATTATAACTTACCTTTAAAACATAATAAGTTATAAATAAACTGTTTAACCAATTCCAAAAGGCTATAAGTTTTTGTTTTATAGTTTCAAACTTCATCCCATTTCTTTCCTTCAAACAAGAGGGCTTCTGCTTCTCTTCTACGAATAAGTCCTTCTAAAACTTTTCCGCCTGCTTTGTTCCATCTTTTAATTTGTGCAGGCACGCCCTCGTAGTCTCCTGAATTGAGAACTTTGAGCATTGTACTTGAATTTAAATTGCTTGGACCGAGATTGTATGTCCATGATACGAGTGCATCGAACATGCACTGGTCTATTGAAATTGTAACTGCATCGTTAACAGCTTTTTCGTATTCCCCTAATTCTTCTGCTAATAGGGAATCTGCTACTGCTTTCGTTATTTGGTCACCTGGCTGTACGCCTTTGGTATGACCATATCCAATTGTCCAGACTCCTGCTGCACATTGGTAGGCATTGAGTTCTAAGCCTTCGAATTTTTTGATAAGGGCTAAGCCCTCTACTGATATTTTCATAATGTAAAACTTTCTCCGCACCCGCATTGGGCTGTTGATAATGGTGTGCTGAATACAAATTGTTCTTGCAATCCTTCAGTTTCCATATCTATTTCTATTTTTTCGACCATTGATAAAGTCTGTGGGTCAACTGCTATGCAATCATAGTAAATTGAATCCCCTGTAAAGCTCGGATTGTCTTCATAGTCTAAGTCCCACTTCCAGCCATTACAACCAGCAGCTTTCGTTAAGATACGAACGCCCCACACTTTGTGCGAGGCGATACGCATTTTTATTACATCCAAAGCTTCTGAACTTACTATTACCATAATAACTCCTTTAGCTTGATAGCATACTTAGATGATAGGCATCATTGCATATACACATGCTAACATTATTCCAATAAGAGTGGCACTTTCTGCCATTCTACTAAATGCTACTTTATCACCTTTTATTATGCTTTGTCTTAATTTGAGAACTAATCTCATATTTTATCTCCTGTTAGAGAGTATTAATTAATATCTAATACTTTCCTCGATGAGTTCGGAGTCCTAGACAAAGCGATTGTTAGTAAGCCGTCTGTTAATTCGACACTGTCTACTTTTAAATCTGCATTTAAAATAAACTTTCTCTCGAAAGATTTAAGACTGAGTCCTTGATGTACAAATCTTTCTGTTGCACCAAGTTTTCTTTCTTTTTTCCCCTTGATGAGTAGTTCGTTTTCTTCTTGAACTAACTCAAGTTCTTTCTTGCTCCAGCCAGGAATTGCTACCTCTATTCGATAGTTGCCATTCTCGGCGTTTTCGACTATGTTATATCTTGGATATGATGTATCAGTGTTGTGTAACAACCACTCATTGTTCATGCCAAGCCAAAATTTACTAATATCAATCGTCATTTTTAATTCTCCTAATATCACTTTCGTTAATACTATGCCGACCCTTTCGGTATCGACCATAAAACGTAAGCAGACCTATTCTGCCTACTTCATACATATTATACCAAAAGTGAAACCAGAAGTCAAGAATTATTTTTTATTAGCTTCGTCTTTGCACTTATTCGTCGAACTCGATTATGTTCTCCTCTTCCAAGAAGTCGATTGTGTTTTCAATCCCTACTCGCTTTCCGTAAAGATAGCTAAGATGTATACTTGCACCTAAGACGATTAAATACGCTAATTCAATTGTTTCCATAATTTTTTCTCCTACACATATTATATCTAATTTATAACCATAAGTCAAGTAATATTTTATGGTTCCTAAAAATAGTTCTTGACACTTGCTTAAAATTTTGATATAATACTAATATGTTATTTAGGAAAGGAACTTGGACAACCAAAGAGAAACAGAGATTAAAGGACTTGTATAACACAATGCCTTTGACAGAATTATCTTCTAAACTCGCAAGGTCTACAGGCTCTATAACCTCACAAGTTAACTATCTTCGCAAAAGAGGATGGTCATTTCACAGGAGACGAGATGGATAAAGTAATTGATTTTCCAAGAATGAGAAAGTCGGAAGAAATATCAGAAAAAGTTATGAAAGCACTAATTATAGAATGTCAAAAGCAAGGTTTAAATACTACAAATCAAGACTTTGTATTTGATATGGCATGGGTACAGAAGTTCGTACGAGCAACTGTAGATAATCAATGCAATATTGCAAATGATTTAACTCGTCTAACACGAGCGCAGGGTCTAAATGAGAATTGATTGTAAAGGAATGTCCCCTGAAAAAGCAATTCGTATACTTCGTCGCAAGATGGAGAATGATGGATTTAAAGACCGAATAAGAGAACTTGAACACTACGAAAAACCCACCGAGAAACGAAAGAAAGCAAAGGCAGCTGCAATCAAGCGACAGCAAAAGCTTACAAATGAGTTTCGTAAATACACTGGAAAAAGACCGAGACACAGAAAATAGATTTTTTACTAAATTCGAACGACTACTTGTTTTCGTCTCGAGAAACACAACTTCCCACCAACACGACTACCAACGATAACCATTCCAAACATGAAACTTTAAAATTTTTTGTGAAAGCACTTTCGAAAGAGAGTCATTTTCTGGTAGTAAAAATCTGCGAAAAAACACATCAAAAGACTACCACGAGAAGAAACTATAAAATATTTTTCCATTTCACCAACCTAAATGAAAACAGTAAAACATACCCCTACGAAAAATAAAATTTGCATTTTTGTTAAAATTGTGGTAAAATATTATTATCTAATTCAAGATAGATACTACGACAAACAACGATTTATCTCTCTTGCTCATAGCGACCTCAATTACAGTATTTCAAACTGAATTCGGAATGAAGCGTTAGCGAGAATGAAGAATTCATCTTTGATGTTTCTGTTATCTGGGAGATAGAGCTTACGATATTATTTTTGTCAATCATATCACACCAAAGAAAAGTCAACTAACTCGCAACGAGTTAAGCCAAATCCCAAACTTTCAAACGACTTAACTAAAGCTGCATCTGACATTTATGAAACTTTTGCCAACTCAAAATTTTTTAAAGGGTTATTAATCGTACTAAATCTATACGCTGTGTTTATAACTTTATGGAAATTATCCTTAGTCTCAGAGCACCCGCCACAGGCTTGAGTGTACCACTTAGTTCGTGATACACCCGCTGTAGCTTTAGTCTGGTTGAACGATTCGTATATTACGAACCTCAGTTGTGAATGTGAAGTCGGCATCTCTCAGAGTGATTGCCATTTGATTCTTCAATTGTGGTAGAACTCTCGGTTCACTTATTACTTCAAAGTAAGGTCCATAGTCTGCTATAATTTTCCTTAGCTTTTCGTTATTTGGTAATACTTTAGCGTATCTCATCTTCTTCCTCCCTTAGTATTTCTACTAATCTTTTTAAATCCGCCTTTGGAGCTTTCTCCAGCCCCGCCAGTTTTTCATATACAATCCCTACTATATCTGATAGTTCTTGTACTAATTCTTTTTTAGTGATAGGGTCTTCACCAGTTTTTGTTTTATATACTGTTTTCTGGTAGACTCCTTCTCTACTCAGTTTTCCTATGATAGATTTTATACTCTTATCTAATTCTTCTGCTAAGTTTTCTACTGTTTCTCTTGTAGGATTACTTTTATACTCCTCTATCATATGCTGCACTTGCTGTTCCGTGTAATTTACACTCATACTATTTCTCCTAATAAATCTTCTTCAGGTTTGCTTAGATTTTTAACTATGGTTAGCACTTCTTTTCTTGTTAATAACCATTTTTTCACTAAAAGTCTTATATTATCATTATCAGTAAAGCCCATTACAAAATTCTTTTCATAATCATACTCTACTGCACTTATTAAACCATCACTCATTGTCATCCTGCAAGACTCCTTTCATAGTCATCTATGACATCTATTATAGACTTAGGTGTTTGCATAATAGTTATTTTATTTAAATCTACTCTATGGACTGCACCATTGTTATAGTATATAAAATAACCTTCTCCATAACCTAAATCACCTTTGTCCACACCTTTACATACATAGTGCATGTTTACAGTGTTTCCCCATTCTTCTGCTTGTAGATAAAGTCTTCGTTTTTCTACTAATTCAGTAAATTCTGTCATTAGCATCTCCCCCAAAAGTTGTCTGCTATCTCATCTAACACTTCGTTAGGGTATATAACATCTCCACCAGTTTTTACTTCGTCATACCAATCAAAATCTTCTGCAGTTGTATCTATGTCAGGGAATCTTTCATTAAATTCCTGTACTAATTCATCTCCATCAGTTTCAGTATAGTCTCCTTCCCAAGCACGCCAGCCATCATCCTCGTGGACTGTTCCATAGTATTGCTTACCCATAAAGTTTCTAAACTCATCTTCATAAGTCATACTTGCACTTACTTCAGTATCATACTCATTCGCATAAAACTGTAATATATTTAGCACTAACTCGTGAGGCTGTCTCCATGCTGAATAACCAGCAATATATCCATACTCACATTCTTCAACGTGACACCACTTAGCACCTACGTTATCGCAGTACCAATCATATGAGTTCTTTAAGTCTCCATCTTCATCAAACTCCTTATAAACATTACTCATAAAAGGTTGCTCCTCTAATTCTAAAAGTGCTTCGTATTTATACTCCTCTCCATCGTAGCGTGTACCTACTCTAGTTTCAAACTTTACATGCTCTTGAAACTGCTCGTCTTCCAATCCTTCTACATTGATTGTAAAATATACATGATTTGCCATTATCTTATGTTCTCCCACATTATTGCGATACCTATACCGATACCTATTGTTGTTAAAATTCCTATTACTGCAAAGAAGTTCCATATTATATCTAAAATCATATGTCACCTTTCTTTCTTACTTCAGACCTAATCACTTCAAAACCGTTAGGATATCTACTTTCTAGTTTTCTAATGTTTTCTTCCATAACTTCATCTGGTGTGAAACCAAGCGCAATGCATCCCTGCACCCAGTACCACAGTACGTCGCCTAATTCTCTTTTCATATGGAAAATTTCTTCGTTTGTGAACTGTGTATCTGCTTGAAATACTTTCTTTTTCACAACTTCTGCAAATTCCCCACTCTCAGCCATCATACCGATAACTGATGTTAGTAGTCTTGCTACTTGCATTTCTTCTGTTCTGTTCTCGCCTTGCACAGATACTGTGCCTTGCAGTCTGTCTAATCTGCCTACCATTGTATCAGTATGCTTACTTGCTTCAGATGTGCAAGAGTCTACAAACCTTGCATAATCGTTTATTTTACTCACTGCACCACCTCCCAACTCACTTCCCAACTCATATCACCTTCAGGTGTGATTACTTGGTATAAGTCTCTATCTTTGAATACTTCACCATTTTCTAACTGAATGTCATACCAGCGAGGGTTTTCATACCTAACTCTACCGTACCACTGCATTTGATATGCACTGTCATCTGTAGGTTTTACTATTCTTTTTATTTTACTGCCGTTGGCGTTCATGCCAATGGCAAAATGTCTTAAATTTCTCATTCTTTTCCTTTTGTTAAATTTGTTAATTCTTTGAGAAGTAGGTGGTATTCTTTAGTTAGAAATACCACTTCTTCATTTATTTCATCAAGATGCTGCATTGCTTCTTTGAGGTTTTCTTCACAGTATTCTATTTCCAACTTTAGACTTTCTACTAAGTCTTTCTTCTGTAGTTGCGTTCTCGTTGGAAACTGAATTATCTTTGCCACTATCTGCCCTGTCCTCTATATTTTTTGAAGGAACGCTTTTTGTTCTTGTTCTTGTTTAGACTAATGTGTCTATGTGAGTCGCCCTGTGTTGTTTTCTTCACATGACTCTTGTGTTTATTTTTTACCCACTTCATACTTGCACCTCAGGTTTTACCCACTCTATTTTGATACCTCTGCGTTGAAGTTCGTTTATGCACTTCACTCTTACTTTTGGTTTCGTTCTATTACTGTTAATTGCTTCAAACAATTCTTCTTTTTTCATTGTGTGAAGGTAGAAGTGTTCCATAGGTAATTTACTTGCTGGGACTCCTCTGATGTATTTTTTTGCACTTGCTTTGAATTTTGCTGGCATAATGTTCTCCTATATTAAATTGTTGTAAATCGGGGGCAGCCCACAACTCTGCCGTGCATGTTCTGGCATGACCACCACATACATTCAGTTCGGAATATGTGGTTTCCTTTTTTGTTTATAAGAATATTATACACAAGTTTGAGGAAAATGTCAAGAAATTTTTTAAGTTAGGGTTGAAAATTTTGATGTGGGTGAATGTGGGGAATAAAAAAGGGAAGTAAGTGTTGCTTGTTGTCGGCATTGCCCAAACCAAGATTTCTTACTTCCCATAACTTAGGTTAGTTTGTTTTTTAAGTGGTTGTGTCGGAATAACTCACAAACCTTTCCACTGCGTAGCCAGAGGTGATGGATATTACGAACTTCAATCGAAGGTGCACTGCTCATTTCGCATCACTTAACTACTTGGTTGCTCTATTTTTCAGTCTTTGAGATTGACTTTGTGTCGACTAACCGAGTGCGAGTTCTTTCAAATACCTAAGTCTTGAACTGACAGTGCGACTGCCGTACTGAACTCCAATCTCTTTCCTATCTAAAGGCTGCGACATTGTTCGTGTCATACTGCCCCTCGTCCCGCAGTATGAGATGGTTGCCTCTGTCGTGTTTCGCATCGAAATACTACTACAACTTGCTACCTTACTCTCACTTGGCACACTATGTGCACCAGCATATGTGTCTGCTTACTTCCGTGACACCCTAAGGTGGCAGACAACGAGGTTTACTTCTCTGTGTCACCCTACACTCCATTTGACAGCTAAAGCTGAATCGCATGGCGTGGGATATACAAGCGTGGTTTCCTCACTCTGGGGTTGATTGTCTGGTCGTAATCCACCCTGTTCAATTACCTCTACTTTAGTAAACCCGAAGGTCGTAACGCCCATTAAAGCAGTAAAACAAATCGCTTTTATACTATCGAGATAGTGCCGAATTATCTTGCTTCGTTGTCTCTGCTTATCGCCTTAATCTACTCCAAGCAAAATGTTGGAGAGTATGGACTTATCGAGAGTATCCACTCAAACTATTTACCGACCAGTTCATCGGGTTATGACTCGCTCCTTGCTGCGGAAGGTATGTCTCATAACGACTTTCAAAAGCGGATATTGTCTCAGTTAACGCTCTCTATCAATATCTAACTAGCATACGGCAGTGTTTTACGAGTCGCCACTCAGGTAAGTAATGAAAGGATTATTTTTCCGCCGAAGCTGGAACATTTATTTTTTCCTGTGCTTCATTACTTTTAATTCTATTTGTTTCTGAATATAAATATATTATATCAACTTTGAAACCATTTGTCAAGAAAAATTTTAAATCATTTTTCTATACTTGGAACAATTCTTCTTCAGAAACTTTCCATTGCTGGAGGTCTTCCCATTGCTGTCTACCTTTAGTTCCAACTCTACTGTGCATCTTAGGTCTATACGCATACTCCTTGTATTCAAAAGAAGCATCATTAGTACCGTGAGCCAACTGACCAGTTGAAACTACAAGGTCTACAAATTCTGTTTTTGGACAAAGTAGAAATATTACTTCGTCAGTTGAGATAGAGTAGTTCGCAAGAAGGTAGTAGTCTACTGTGTGCGAGGGTCGAATTTGAACATAGTTAAATCCACCTTTTGCGTCTTCGATTGAACACTTTATCTCTATTCTTTTCCCACTTGGGGTTGTGCTATCTCCACTTTTATTATCAGACTGTCCACTCCACCCAAACTTAGTTTTGATGTGTGCTTCCAGTGCTGCACCATATTGTTGTGATGATAACTTTGCTTTACTTACTATAAATGCACTTCTTGTTGACTGTTCGTTTATAACTTCACTTTTTAGTTTAGTTTTATCTACGCCATTCTGAAGTTCACTAAGTAGGTTATTTACATATTCGACATCAAATGCCATATTGTTTTCTCCTATTTTTTATAAATATATTATAACAACTTTGAAACCTCTTGTCAATAAGTTTTTTAACTTATTTACCCTTTCGGTGGAAATCCGATGCCTACGCATCAAATCTCCACTTTGAAAGTCGGAAGTTCCGCGTTCCCTACTTTCAGTCAGTATATCGCTGGTTCGGGCGTTGCTTTCTTTCTCGGTTTTTCTTAATATAAGGATATTATACAGAAATTCTAATCATTTGTCAAGAAGTTTTTTAAATTATTTCCTGACAAATAATGATTACTTAGGGTAATCACTCCTTGACTTTAATTAAGAGATTGTGTCAATCAATC